>JAABUU010000134.1_pt1 | contig 180225 bp, 194 predicted proteins | sample 5559301 | NCBI WGS metagenome assembly JAABUU01 (sample SAMN10711884, study PRJNA513360) | rock metagenome | isolation source: Antarctica rocks | place: Antarctica: Victoria Land, Richard Nunatak white
AAATTGTAGTTAACGGAGCCCTTCTGAGCATGGTGGATGTGGTTGAAGAAAGGTTGATTGTTTTGAAGGTACGCGATTTTACGTGTTTTCGCTTAAGTGACCGTGACTTTTTGCAGGGTACTGTAGGCTAAATCGGGTACCTTACCTCCTTATGTAGCACCCCTTGCACTTTAGGTATCCTCGCGTCACGATATCTTTGGAAGAGAACAATACCATGGGCCTCCTGATCGGGATCACTGACCTGCCTGTTTCTGTAGTTGTGCTTCCACACCGTTTGAGGCGTGGCGCAGATCTCCTAAGCCTACATGTGCTACTTGGATGACGAGGTTGCGTCCAGCAAGAACAGCCACGGTCTCTCTTGCTCTTTTTACCAACTGCATCTTTCCGAGAATTCTTTACCATACCCGGCTTCGTTGATTCCTTCAAAGGGTGCTTCATCTGCAGACGAGTTGCCTGTGCGTAATTCTTTGTCAAGTGGAATACACATTTTCGAGGGTAGTTCATTTGAATTTATTCTAATCATCCATGCCTCTAAAAGTTCAAGCAAACGCCATGTCTGGTCAATACCCTTCGTGAAGAAATAAGATGGGAGTCCCATCTACAAGAGTTTTTGAGTTCTGCCAAGAATGAACAACCAAAAAAGCAATAAGAATGTCTTACACTTGTATTGCTCGCGGCTTCCACAACTTCAATCTTGGTGTTGAATGAATATAGAGCGTAAATTGGAGCAAATCACTCTTCTCTTGTGATAAGCATCTCCGGCTCATGCTTGATAATTGTGGGCTTTAAAGAGGTAATCCTCGCTGCCGGTGACTCGATTTCCACCCAGCAAGATCTGTCCACCGTGTTTCTTCGCGTCTTCGACTTGAGCAACGGCTTTAGTCAGACCATTGAGCATCATTAACGGGGCACGTGTAGTTCTTTCGCAAATGCGATGACCCATCTTTAGCTTTCGATTCCGTTCCTCGAGGATGCTTGCAAATCTCTCCTAGACTCGCTTCCCTACTTAGACACGGTTTGCTCTTATACATGCTCAGCCCGCAAGACGCAATTTCAAGGCCATAAGAGCTGATGGGATTCGGTAGCTTGGATATATTAGACACTTTCGACAGCTTAATTCAGATCTGCGTCGTCAAAGACGATATTGAACAACTTCCCCTAAGTTCAAGCGTTAATTTCTTGAGTCAAAAGGAGTAATGGTTTGCAGTCAACCTGCCGATTCTTGTATACGTTTCCCGTTCGTTAATATGGACTATCTAGTAGTATACCAGTCCAATTACCGAGCAGGTGAATGTCACTTTCCTCGTCAGTAAATGAAAAGCCTCAGTGCAGCTGTGTCCTCTAGGTCAGTCGTCTACACATTGAAAACCTGTCACCCGAACCCAACCTGCTCCGCTAGATGCGTCAATGTCAGCACAAAGATTTTGGTTTCTGAAGACCGCCTGAAGATTATAGTGCATTTCGCAGCAAAAGCAGCCCTTGTCCTTCTGAGAGTCAGAGGGATTGGGAAGTTCCTAAGTACCAAAGTAACAGCGACTCCGATGGGCTGTTTGATGGTAAAGATACGTCCTGCTGAGGTGGCGGTGGTGCCATGAATCCTTTCAGCCTCCCCAGCAAACTACCGGGTAAAACCAGGAGCGAAGTCGATCTCTCCATATGCTTCAAATAGTGGCTTCCCAGTCTCACTAACCAGAATGCATGCCAAGTGCTCCTTATTTTCTCGCATCAGAATATTCCATCTTAGGAGCAGTTGGGCTCGCTTCCTAGGGTTCACCTTCTTATTGCACATCTTCAGCTGCCACGGTTGGGCGGGATATCCAATTTGCCGGTTGCCGAGTCTATTCCATGACAAGTCATATCGCTCTTTCCGCTAAGCTATGCTTCGCTTACCATAGCCATCGAACCTTTTCCCAGATCCCGACTCGATCCAGAAGCCATTAACATATGATCTGTTCTTAAGCACATCTGGAAACCGAGTAAGCGATATTGCTTTGTTCAACTAAAGCCTCGTCGCATCAAGGATCAAGAGATAACAGATCGAGGACGGGACTGGCAACCAAGTCTCATCATATAAATTAAAATATCGTAAAGTTAGAGAAATCGACAACCAGAGACGGAAGGGTATCCACTCATGGAATACCTTGGATGGTGAAGTATAATTAGACATCTTGGAGTGCCACGGATTATCGTAAAGAAGAATATATAGCCGCCGAAGCAGTTGTGCACCGTAAGTAGAGAAGTATGTTGATCAGGGATGAATCGCCTCTTGCACGGTCCTTGGCGAATCGAACAGAAATCCTTCCTGGAGCTTTTTTAGCTGACGTGCTTTGTACTGCAGTCTAAGTCCCACATTCAAAGCTTGTGTTTACACATGAGCATTAAGTGAGCTGATTACTGGACAGATAGAAACGGACCATCGGGGATTACCTTGTGAAGTCTAAGGTAGGTAGACATGATAATTAGGGCTACAGCTCAATGGCATGCCCCGCGATTACCTTATCCCCGCATTATTGATCCCCGCACTGCCATTCCCCGAATTCTGGATGCTTTACCGTCGTTTGATCTCCTCACTCAGTTATGATTTTCAAAATCATACCATCCTTAATACCACTGCTTTTCATAGTGAAGTATCGCTGACTATGTCTTCCAAAGGCGACCGCCTGGCAGGGAAAGTGGCCATAGTAACAGGTGAGACAATTCTAAGTCATATTCCTTCCGTGACTTGTAATGACATTTCCCCGGTTGTAATTCCTAGGCGGTGGGTCTGGCTTCGGTGCAGCAACAGCAATCCTCTTCGCTTCCCAAGGATGCTGTGTTCTCGTAGGCGACATCAACGTGGAGGGCGCAGAAAAGACAGCAAACGTTGACAGTCAAAACATGCATGCAATGAAGGTCGATGTGACTATAAAATCTGATTGGGAAGCAGCGCTGAAGGAGGTTACAAATCGGTGGGGCCGCATTGATATTGTTATAAACAATGCTGGGACGACGTACAAGAACAAGGTAACAAGAATTTCCGAGATCTCTTCCATGTCGTGTTCGTCGGGCATAGAATTGATGATACAGCCTACCTTAGAGGTGACCGAGGACGAATTCGATCGATGTTTTCGTGTTAATGTGAAATCGATATACCACTCCGTCGCCGTCGTTGTCCCAAGACTGATTGAGCAGAAAAGCGGCGGAGCCATCATAAATGTGGCTAGTATTGGCGCTATGAGACCACGTCCAGGACTTGTCTGGTACAACTCCTCCAAAGGTGCAGTGGCAAACGCTACGAAAGGTTTGGCTGCCGAGTATGGGTCGCATCAAATTCGCGTGAACGCGGTTTGTCCGTTGTTAAGTGGGACCGGGCTGTAAGTTCGAAAGCTTTTCAGATGTTCCGACCTCTTGATCTGTAGCAGCGGCTGATCGTGATACTTTAGCTTTGAATCGTTCGCTGGTGTTCCAGATACTCCTGAGAATCGAGCAAAGTTCATTAGTAATGTGCCTCTCGGGCGTTTGACAGAACCAACGGACGTTGCTAATACCCTGCTTTTCATGTCTTCCGATGAGGGAAAGTTCATTACTGGCGTGAATTTGGAAGTTGACGGTGGGAGAGGTATCTGAGTAATCCCTTGCGATTTGTTGACTCGGCAGCCCGGTAGGTATAATACGAGAGGTGAAAGCCATGAGCTCGCTGAAATCTTGATTGAGCTTCTTGCTTCAATGGGATGATGCTTGGTGTTGCTTGTGTAAAAAATCATGAGGGCAACCTTAGTCGACATGTATCTTGAAGTCTTTTACTTGGCGAATGATAAGGGCAAAAAGGGAGCATGATTAATTGGGTGTTGGCGCTAACCAGCGCCATATTGTAATGTACATAAGTCGAGAGATTGAGCGGAAGAGAGTTAATTGTGACTTAGGCCATGTGTTTTAGATGAGGTCTTCTAGCCGTAGTCGTCGTCGCCAGGCATTGTCTTCATAGCCCCGGATTTTGTGTCTAATACCCGTTTGATCGAGTCTTAAGTCAACGTTGAAAGTATGTACGCAGTTCGAAATAGGTTTTCTGTAGGTGAAAAGAGAATTAGAGACACGGGACAGAAATCGAATTTGTAGTCGGCTCTCCGAGGCTACTAAGCGAAGGCGGAAATCCATCCAAATCAATTTCTCGGTCGAACTTTTGTCGCTGCTAACGATCATAGTGAACCGCCCCCATCGAGCGGAATCGTTTCTTAACTCCAGAGATGGATTTAATTGTCGGCTTTAGAAGTCATATCGATCGGTCGTTGTGGTATAAGACCATGGATCGACCTCCTCGAGACAGGATTGCACAAGCAATAACCGCAATCGCATACACATCACACTCAAGTACTCCAGTCTACAGATGACATGGCCCGATTCGGATTTGAGACCACGGCAGAAGAGGCTTCCAGAGTTCTCGCTGATGAGATCCGAGACAAAACGGGTCAGCTTAATCAATTCATCTATCTGTATTCTCACACTTACACAACTCTAGTCCTGATTACCGGTGTCTCGCCTGGTGGACTTGGCGCCGAAGCTGCTAGAGCTATATCTCTTAGCGAGCCGGGCCTCCTGATCCTGGCAGGGCGTAACATGTCCAAAGTCCAAGAGACAGAGAAGGCCATCAATGCTACTTCGCCTCATGTATCCATCAGATGTCTCAAATTGGATCTTAGCTCGCAAAAACAGATCCGCGAAGCTTCCGCTGAGGTGAATGGCTATAAGGAGCCCATCGACCGTCTCATCAATAACGCCGCTATCATGGCAGCTCCGTATGCTGTGACCGAAGACGGCTTGGAAGCTCAATTTGGGACCAACTATGTCGGCCACTATCTGTTCACTAATTTGATCATGTCGAAGATATTGGAGGCAGGAAAGGGAGCCAGAATCGTGAATGTTAGCAGCATAGGCCACATGATTGAGGGCATTCGGTTCGACGACTATGATTTCAGCGTATGTTGCTAATCTTCTTCTTACGTCCATTCAGAAATTTGTGCTAAGAAAAATAACGTAACTTAACGCATAACTGTAGGGAGGAAAGACATACGAAAAATGGAAGGCTTATGGGCAAGCTAAGACAGCAAACGCCCTCTTCTCGGTTGGTTTGGTAGCAAAGCTAGGGGGAAAGGGTGTTCTCGCCTACAGTCTGCACCCTGGAGGAATCAGGACAAATCTTCAAAACCACTTAACAAAAGAAGACCAGAGGGCAAGGGGTAAATAGCTTCCCGGTTCCACTACGGTATGTTCGAATCTGCTAACAAAATGCTAGGTTGGATCGATGAAAACGGTAAAGACCTGAACAGTGACCGTTTCACCTGGAAGACTATCGGCCAAGGTGCGGCGACACACGTTGTCGCAGCATTTGATCCCCGTATCGTTGGTGTGTTACAAAGGAACCCTGTGAAGAAGCTCGCTGATCACTCATCTTATAGAACATAGCGGCGCATATCTCCAAGACGGCCACGTTGAAGATGATGCCGCAAAACCCTATGCGAAAGACAAAGATGTCGCGGCGAGGCTTTGGACACTTACTGAAGAATTGGTGGGCCAGAAGTTCGACTATCCAGGGGGCTCTTCGCTCTGAAGCAAGATAGAACTATTCGTGGAAAGTATTGTACCTTTCTCGTGTTCCTGTTTCTCATGATAAAATGTTGATGATGCCCCATTCTGAGGTCCCTCTCACTGTATGCCAATCATCTTAGGTTAGTTGTAAGAGGACGTGTAATCTTGTAGCGTCCATTCCATAGCTGCAGCTGCTGTACTCCGTATCTTAGCTGACGGACTGACTTCGTTTATTCCAACACCGCAGATCTGACCGTATTCTTTACTTAATCGCTTAAATTTGGGATAGCCACCAAATCTTCGCTGCTTCTTAGCGTGACTGTATGGAAAAACACTTGGGTTGGCTAGGCCAGCAGACAGAGATCTCCTGGTATTCCGCAAGGCTGATGAGAATAAGGTTCGTCCTGTGAGATGATGAGCATTATCGGACACTCTCCTTTGATTTGTTGTTGATGAACATCATACCTTACAGCCAAGTTCTGGAATTCGGCCGGATGACGTTCGCCACTTAAGGCAGCGCACATGGCACGTGATTACGCGATCTAACCTCGCGTCTGCCTGTTTCGGCCACCCCGCTGTTTGCTCGTGAGGATAACATATCTAAATCAATTATTTCCAATCATCCAGACCAAAGTAGAGACTAGTTATGTCTGATAAGGAAGCTACCGTCTATATAGTAGATGTCGGCCGGTCGATGGGAGACAAACATAATGGTCGGGAACAATCAGACTTTGACTGGGCTATGACCTATGTCTGGGAAAAGATTACCAGTACAGTGGGCATATTAATCTGGAGATGATCAATGAAGATTGACTGAGGGGCTAGGTAGCTCTTGATCGAAAAACAGCCACGCTCGGAGTCATCGGGTTAAGGACAGATGGTATGGACCAAACATTGCTTTGTCCTCAAGGTACTAACGGTGGAAGGGACGGCCAATGAACTTCAGGATGAGGAGAGCTTTGACCACATTTGGGTCCTCCAAGAAATCAGCCAGTATGCCGTTTGTGCAACATTTGCTTTCCCTGCTAAAATCGTTCAGAATACTGCTGCCAGACTTGAAGCAGCTGCGGCATACTATCAAACCCAGCAATACTGATGAGGGTGATGGTAATTGCAGTCTTTGATCTTTCGCTATTGTAATTCTCTATTAAGATTTCACTAGCAATTTCGGCCATTGTCATAGCGATCCAGATGATTGCGAAGTATTGCAAGAAGCTGAAGTACAGGCGAAAGATCGTCCTTATAACAAATGGACGGGGACAGCTAGATGCCGATGGTATTGCAGAGATCATGAAAAAGATTAAGGAGGACAACATGGAGCTTGTCGTTGTGTACGATGTGCTCGCTATTTTAGTCCAAAGGAGTACTGACAAGGCAGTAGGGGAGTGGATTTCGATGATCCCGAGTATGGATTCAAAGAAGAGGCTAAGAACGCTCGGAAGGTCTGCCAGTATTTGAAAGTCGGTTGGTGTAAAAATGCTGACTGTGTCTTAGGCTAGGAACGAATCGATCCTCAAAAGCCTGGTAGATGATTGTGAGGGTGTATTCGGGACGCTACAACAAGCCATAGAGGAGCTCGGCGTGCCGCGACTGAAATCTACAAGACCAGTTAACTCCTACAAGGGCCAGCTTACCTTGGGAGATCCTGAACAATATAAATCTGCTCTATGCATTGACGTTGAGAGATATCCGCGCACAATGATCAGGAAACCACTCACAGCGAGTCGGTTCGTGCAACGGTCAGACCTCTCAAATGGAAATGCAAGCATGCAATCTTCTGCAACAGTCCTGCCGGAGGGAGATGCTTCGGGATCTGCGTTCCCTAATCTCAACCCGAATGATCTTACCACAGTGAGGAACGCTCGAACGTATCAAGTCCCCGACGAGAACGCCCCTGGAGGCAAGCGAGATGTTGACCGAGACGAATTAGCCAAAGGCTATGAGTATGGACGAACGGCAGTGCATATAAGCGAGTCGGATCAGAATGTCACCAAGTTGGAGACACAAGCAGGGCTTGAGGTCATCGGCTTCATACCATGGGCGACTGTATGTGACTTCTGTTTCCGGCTAACCAAGCCCCGATATCTAACAGACTTTTAGTATGAGCGCTATATGAATATGTCTGTTTCGAACGTGATAATCGCTCAGAAAACCAATACCAAAGCAATCATGGCGTTATCATCGCTAATACACGCGCTTTTCGAGCTGGATTCATATGGGATTGCACGACTAGTACCGAAAGCCGACAAAGATCCAGTGCTTGTATTGCTTGCGCCATCGATCGAGGAGGACTATGAATGCCTTCTTGATGTACAGCTTCCGTTTGCGGAAGATGTGCGCTCATATAAATTTCCACCTCTAGACAGGGTCGTCACTGTATCCGGGAAAGTCGTAAAGGAGCATCGTAACTTGCCGAGCGATGCCCTAAGCTCTGCAATGAGCGACTATGTTGACCGAATGGACCTCTCTGTTTATGGAAAAGACGACGAAGGGTAAGGTATTACCTCGCTGATCGTATGGAGGCATACTTACAGCCCACAGTAATCCAGCGGAATACATGCCTATGACAGAAACGTACTCACCTATACTTCATCGCCTTGATCAAGCCGTACGTTGGAGAGCAGTCCATCCTAACGAACCTATCCCCCCGCCGTACGAGATCTTGACCCGATATTCGAGGCCGCCGGATAAGCTGATAGCCCAGTCAAAGCGTCATCTAGAGAAGCTTACAGCCGCAGCAGACGTAAAAAAAGGTAAGGAGGATTTTGGAGTGTTCTTCTTGTCGCTCCGTTACTGATGCCCAACAGTTCCACCAAAAGTGCAGAGCCGCAAGCGGAACAGAAACGAAGTGAAGCCCCTGTCAGGCTTGGACGTTGATGCTTTGCTTGGTGGCAAAAAGAAGAATGCTAAGATCTCAGCCGATAATCCCATCCCTGAGTTTCGGCAAATACTCGACAAGGCCGAAGATCTCGATGTCGTCCGCGACGCGGTTAAGCAATTGTCCAACATCATCGATGAACAAATCAAGAATAGTTTTTCTGATCTAGCATATGGTCGAGCTCTGGAGGAAATCAGCGTATTGAGGGATGAAATGACCGAATTCGAAGAGCCAGGAATCTACAATGAGTTTTTGCGCGCTCTCAAGTCGAAGTTGCTTTCGGACGAGCTTGGAGGTGATCGGAAGGAAATGTGGGATCTGATACGGAAGAATCATCTTGGACTGGTTGAAAAGAAGACCTCGGAACGGTCATCAGTCACAGAGGAGGAGGCTGAAATAGTAAGTATTCCCATAACCTTTTCTACCTTTTCGCATGGACACAAGCTGAAGCGTAATGCAGTTTCTGTGGGAAAAGTGATACGCATTGCTTGTGTAGTACAACAATTGTTCTTTTGCCACACCACGACGCGGTAATGGATGAATGATGGACACCTCTTGGAAGTATTGCCATTTGGGAACAAAATCAGCAACATAATTTACAATCTGATTTTCCTTTGACACACCAGAATCATGTTGGTGATGGGTTCGGCAGCCCTCCTCCGGCATGAGGGTTTAACTGAACATCCTGTGCTCTCTGACCCTTCGTATCCGTATGCCCCGGGTCTACCTTTACCACTCCATCGCCGTTATCTTCATCCTCTGTTTCAGCGATTTCACCCTTGATATCGCCATTGTTCCCTTCCTCTCGACCTTCATCTACAAGCCCACCAGGCACCCCACTCCCAAACACTCCATCCAACCTTCTCTTGCGATCCCAAACTCTTACCCCGTCAATCGCTCTCCGAAAGTACAAAATCCGATGTTGCGGAATAAATTCCTCGTCCGTCACATCTCCTCCCTTCCAATCTTCCACCTTCATCTCCATGATTCCCTCTATCCGATCATGATAACCAATTATGTAATCTGAAGCGTCGAGCGTAGGATCATGGCGAATACGGGAGAGAATGTCATTGGCCGGGCGGAGAGTAGGCGTAGGAATAGAGGGATTAGAGGAGGTTTTGCGCATGCATTTAGCGCGGGCGCGGGAGTTGAACCGCTTTTCAGGCTTAGGAGCGTCTGAGGAGGAGTCTGAGGGATCGATGTCGATTTCTGGGGTTTCGTGGGTGTTGGTAAAGCGTACGTGTATATCGCTGATATCGCTAGACTGGGGATGCGGTACTAAATTCATGCTTGATAAAGAGCTTGCTGTATCATCTGACTCGAAGGGAATTTGTGCAGGCGACATGGCTTGGAGATAGCAGATCGATGGTTAAGTGATACTTGGAAAAGGACGGTAGCAAGCTGCTTCGACGTAAAGTCGAGAACGGGAGAACAACACAGAGTAGTTGACTAGTTAATATCAGAGAAATGAAAAGCTTTGGACTTATGGTGTTGTGAGGGAGTCTTCACAGGAGGTATATCTCAGATTCCCAGTGGAAGGAGTCATTGCGGTGGATTGAGTCACCATGCACAGCCACTATGTAGTATTTACTCGTTTGGGGGCGTTTTACGAAGAAACCAACTCATAAGGTAAAAGAACCTCTTTTACAGTAGAAGTGTTATCCAGGGACAGAGTGTTGAATAGAGAAAAAATCTTAAGCCCTGCAGAGGTTTTTGGTCCAGCAATAGGTAGGTAGGTGTAGGCTAAAGCTACCCACGCTACCTCATTAAATTCGCTTCGTTTACTCAGCCTTATGGGTCCACGACATTGACTGCTTAGCCTTTTCACATATCCGCTACCCAAAAACTTTGGTAGTCTTAGGCAGCCAGATTACTCTATACTACACTATCCTCTCCATCATCATGACGACTACTCGCTATGACGAAGACATTCCAGGATTGTATGAGAATCATAAGCCCACCAGGCCACTCCCAGCGCAACGTGACCGCAATGGTAGGATGTACGAAGACAGGCATCCCAGACCGAGTTCGAAAGGCCAGCAACGTCGGAGTTCTTCTTCGCCTAATCGATATGCATCTCCGCATGGTAATCCTTGATGAGGACTTCTACACCCATCACCCTAGGCGTCTGCTAACTATGGCTTGGGGAAGACCGCCACAGAACATCTCATGGTGGATATCACACCGGCAGTAATAGATCTCCTGACTCCAGAGATTGGGAAACCCGAGCTAGGGACGACGGGACTAGAGATCACGATTACCACCGTCGTGGACGATCTCCTTCGCCGCGAGGGCACTTAGGAAAAGGATACCAAGACAGAGATCGCGATGACTACAGATCACCTGGCTATGACAGTCGAAGCAGAAGCCAAAGTCCGCGACGAGACCGTTTGCCATATTATGGAGGACCACCAAGTAGGGAGGTGATCTTGGAAGGGCTACCACTTGATATGGTTGAAGAAGACGTTCGCCGCCACCTCCCCACATCTTACCTTCGATGTCACCTAATTTCACAAACACTCCGAGACTAAGTGCCTTTTGAAACAATGTTCGAACTCTGGCTAAGGCAGTGCGCATCTTTGGTCATGCAGATCTCAAAGGAACTGAAGCAGTATCACGATATCGAGAAGCTTGACGATGTACGGGTCATACGAGATCGTCAGACTAGTATGTCATAAAAGATTCTAAACGGAGGGAAGACGCTAATGGCTATTAGAGGTGTCTCGAGGCTTCGGGTTCCTAAGGTTCCCTGATATAGAACAGTCTAAGGAATTTGTTGAGCGCAACTTTCCAATGATCTATCTTTATGGCTCTGGTTCAGCAGATGGTGACAATGAAGCAGCCAAAGTACGGATTGCATTCAGCCGTGAGAGAGATGATCGGGGTCGTGGCGAAAAGGCCGATGGCGAATGGACGTGCAAGATTGTGAGCAGTTTCTCTACTCGATGTGTGGCGCTTCTAATATATCAAAGTGTACATTTGTTAACTTCCCCGGCCGAACCCGATGCTTTCGGTGTCAAACACCGCAGATTGGTAGGTACGGCTTGGAGATCTGAGAGAACCCCACTGATGGCTTTAGATATGGCTGCTTTTGGCGCTCCACCAGTTAAACCCCCAAATTACATGAATAGCGGAGACAGTGATGTATCACCTAATGGTGCACCATCACAATTTCTGCTGCTTCGGGGGCTTGAACCTACGGTGACTGAAGATCTACTTGCCAAGGGGGTTACTAAGCTCTACAAACCTAGCCGCGGATCCTCGCCGCAAAATACGGCAGCATCTAAGAAAGGCAATGCCAAAGTTGCCTCCACCACAGGTGATGCGAATCTTGGTGCCAAGAAGGGTAGTCTTCGAAGAGTCTTGCTTGTTCGAGACCGGCGCAGCAACGAAAGTTGGAGATACGGTTTTGCTGAGTTTGGGACTGTTGATGTATGTATTCATAAAGAAAGTGATATTGGCCCCGCTAATGATTACGCAAAGGATGCGCAAGCTGCTTTGACTCGGTTCAATTCTTTTGAGAAATTCACCATATCCTCGAAACCAGTTACTGCTGACTATATCCACGCGGGTGTTTTTGTTCCAGTGTTTAATGTCCAAGAAGGGAATGAGAATTTCACCTTTAGCCCACTGGGCAATACAGCGAGTAAGCTTGCATATTGGGACGAGGAAGCTTGGGCAAGCGAACTCGTCGTCTCGTCTGTCACGTCAGCGAAGAAACCGAATGCGAGCGAGAAGCAAAGCAAGAGCGCTACGGATCGTGCAGCGGCAGCAGCTGAGAATGAAGGACTCCTTGCGCCTGGCAAGGAGGCAGAAGCCAAGGCCAAGAAGCGTAAAGCAGAAGCCAGCGCTGCGGCTAAGCAGAAGAAGGTAAGGCGGTTTGGAAGCCTGTCCAGATCAATTACTCATTATCACAGACTGCACCAGCCCACTTGCAATTTTGGAGCAACCGTCATGCCGAGCTCCACGGCGCCAAGCCCGATGCTTCAGCAGAAAACGACTCGGACCCTAACGCCAACACCAACACCAACAGAAACGCAAGACCTACAAATGCTGCCGAAGACAACCCACCCACGCAAACTTTTGCGGACCCTGTGAAGAAATGCTGTTACCTCTGCTCTCGCCAATTCAAAACAGAAGCCGAGCTCAACAAACACGAGCGGCTGAGCCAACTCCACCGTGACAATATCCAGAACGAGGACTTAGTCTCGAAAGCACAGGCGAAAATGACAAAAGTCGGTCTCAGCTCCACACCCTCTCAAGACATCACAACGGAAGAGTATCGCGATCGCGCCAAAGAGCGCCGTGCCGCATTCGGTGCCTCTAAAAAAACCACCCTTCCCCTCAAAAAGCACCCAACGACCACATCAGCAGAACCTGACGACGCCGACAACCAACCCCTTCCACCATCCAAAGGCGCCTCCCTCCTCGGCAAAATGGGCTGGTCCGCTGGTGAAGGTCTCGGCGCCCAGGGAACAGGTGTCACAGCGCCTATTGCAACGGATATGTATGTGCAGGGGGTGGGGCTTGGGGCGGTTGGAGGGAAGATTGGGAGTGCGGAGGAGGAGGCGGAGAGGAATACGAAAGGGGGTTATGCGGAGTTTGCGGAGAGGACGAGGGATAAGGCTAAGGAGAGGTTTGAGAAGATGGGGTAGGTGTGGTTTGGATGGGCAGGCCGCTGCCTCCGTAATGATAACTTGTTTACTTAGATCTCGTTCGACATGAGTCCTAAGTTATCGATTCTACCAGATGTTTTTACAAGAGTGAAAAGTGCATGAATCCCCACTACCACATGCTCCCTTTTTTCTCCCCCTCCCTTCCTTTCCCTTGGCCACCCTAGCAGAACCGCCATTTAGCAAATTATACATCAAAATAATACCCTCCACCCCACCAAAGTAGAACGCCATAAACAATCTAGTGCACAGCGCCACTGGAATTTCTCACCGCCGGTCTTAATTGAAAGACTATTACTCACTGCACTACGTCAGTGTCAGGGAAGCTATCCTTTTGGCTTTGTAGTTAGGAGAGGGATATAGATTGCGATGGGGTTGGGCCTGAGGGTTCGGAGGCCAGATCTATCCCTATCCCCGCCTCTTTCTCGCACATACCATCTCTCCTCTCCTTTCCATCCCACCCTCGTACACATTCGCTCTTCCTTCTCCCGCCCCCCCTTCCGACGGTATGAAACTCCGCACACTCATACCCGGATCTTAAGAGGCAAGGGGAGGGCGGTACTGGTGGGGATGCTGTAAGTTGGATGGGGGTTGAGGGTAAATGGAAGGGTTTGGGTTGGGGCGGAGATTGTGGAGGAAGTAGGGGAGATGGAGGATCGGGGGATACGTATGTGGGAAATGACACCCGGGAGGAATATTTGGTGGTGGCGGTGGGGGGTGGTTGTTGGTGGGAATGGCCAAGGGATACAAACTGCTTGTTACATAAAAAAAAAAATTCTTCTTGTGCTCTTACTTTAGCAACGATAGGAGAGGTAAATGGGACAAAGGGCAAAAGATCCAGTTGACGAGAGATCAGAATAAGATTTTTTTGGCTGGTGTATAAATATCCTTATATTTTTTACATTCCTACCTAGATGATCGAGACGGTCAAGCCTAGACCCGGGAAACACCATACGCCGAATGTTACAGCGACTGAGGGTATATAGGATCCTCTGAACCACTCTTATCAATCCCTCAGGTAAATGCTCCGCCCACAACGCCGTCATATGCTTGCTCCATGTAATCCAAGTTCCTGGGCACAACACATCCGACTCCGAGATCAAGTTATATCATCCCCAACGTCGCAACATCATACGCCATAAACGCATCGTGTGCAAACCTCTCTAGGGTCTCCTCCTCACTTTCCTCTCTTCTGCTAGCGCTGTCCGGCCACTCCACCGCCGGCAAGGGGCCATATGTCTCCCCAGTCTCGTTTTCTAGTTTCCGCCGTTCTATGGCTTCTGCAAGTAGCCAGCGAGCCACGAGGCGGTTCTTGCGTTCGGAGAACTCGGCTTGGAGACCTTCTTCCTCGGCTTTAAATTTCTGCTCCAGGTTCGCGGTTTCGCGTTCGAAGTCTGCAGCGAAGGTTTCCAGTTCGTGGTCTTGTTTTGCGGAGACTCTTTCTAATTGTTTGCCCTGTTTCTCACGCAGCACCTTTATGCGCGCGGCATGGAGGTTGTCCATGCCATGGCGCACGTGGTATTGCAGTGTCAATTGCTGGTAGTCCTTCCGCGTGACGACACGGTTCGGCATACCGTCCACTTTCGATGTCGGATTGCAGTAGGCTTCCATATGCCTCAAGCGAGTTTCGCAGGCTTGTTTTTCCAATTGTAGAGCCCGGCAAAGGTCGACTTCTGCTGAGAGATGGCGGTGTTCAAGAGATGATAGGGCTTCAATATGCTTATCTTGGGCGGCTTTCTCCCGCGCTTTGTGACGGTTGAGAGGGTCCTGTTTCATCTCTACTTGTTTTAGCCGCATTAACTGATATTGGTCTGCTTCGAAGCGGATGAATCGGGATTGCTCTCCTAATTGGGAAGTTCTGAGCCTTTGGAGCCGCAGGTTATGTAGGCTCCTCTCACGAGCGGCGATATTTTCTCGATCTTGCTCATCCGGACCCGGTGAGGGTGGAGGCCCCCTAGCAGGTGACACACTACTAGAGGGAATCGCAACAGATTCTTGAGGAAGAATTGTGGTCTGGCCAGGGTCCGCCGTGGGCGAGCTAGCCTGAGAAGGTGGTCTCAGGACCGAAGTAGACGACATATAAGAAAGTAGACTAGGAATTGGCTCGTCAATTGTCCTCCGCCTCTGCAGTGTCGAAAGCCGCCTTATTCCCTGTTTTATAAGTCGATAGGATGATCTATGTGACGTCGCAGAATCGAACGAAGAAGCCACAGAAGCAATTGAGGCAGTGGTGACTGATGACGCTTTTGTATGGTATTGTTGTTCGCTAGAGCTGTCCGATGGAGGATGAGTGGCTTGGAAAGATTGTGAGGGAGGAGGCCGAGATTCTGTCGGAGCGGAGGCCAATGTGAGCCCATCGACGTTGCTGGTTACAATATCCAAGGTAGTCTTCGGGTCCTGGGGCACATTGATTCCAAGGTTAAGCGCCATTCGCAGAAAGTGTTTATCGACATCTTCCTCCGACAGGCCGTTCTCAAACCGTAGGACCATCATTTTGTAACTCTCTTCAAGCTGGCAATGTTGGTTTGCTCCGTTTGGAGAGACACGAAGATCTTGCATATCGTAGGGAGAGCTCTTCTTGGTAGCGACAGCCATAACGGGCGGCAGGAGATTGCTGCAGGTTATGTGACGAGGTGCATGGTCAGTCGGCATACAAGTGATAGCCTAGTAGGTTGATCGGTGTTCCTCCTTCCGAGTGCTGAATGTGAGACGAGAATGATAGGTGCGAGTAGAGAGCAAGCGGCGTAGGCGGAGATACGTCATGTGACCCTAGAAAGGTCAGGGGGGAAAGCTTAGTGTCACTACTAAGTACGTATGTAGTACCTTAGTCTTGTACTGCTGCATCTGCATATGATGACGATGAGAAGAGCACAAAAAGGTACCTTATGTTTTATTTAGGGAACCACTACCCGTGTACCCCCTAGCCTTACGTATAGTGGTTCCCTTCAGTTTAATAGCTACAGTACTCTCAAATCTCGAATCTCTAAATGATAAGTGATTAATAAATTTATAGTTCAAACAAACTTCCACAGGAGCGGAATCATGCCGTATAGTTATGTCTCTACGGAAGACTCATCATTAACGTTATCAAGGAGAAGTATCCTATATTTAACAGAGGTAAACTGTTCAAAGTTCACGTCGCCAGCAGGGTTAGGGGTTCGATCTTAAGCATCGTTCTTCTAGGATGCATACCAATCACCAGAATACTCCCTCATTTCTTCTTTTGTGCGGACGCTTGAGTATATTGAGAGGTTAGGTCCGTCACTACGAATCGTCTGAAAGCATTCGACGAAGCCATTCCCCGGGTTTCCACTGCGATCCGACAGCCTGGAAAAGCGTGCCAAAGAGAGCATAAGGTGTTAAATAGCGCAAAATCCATATTGTTTAACAGATATCAAGCCGAAGGACCTAAAGACCTTGGAGGCAAAATTTTTGAATGGCCGACAGGCATGTAACGTTACAATTACGGATTGATCAGATACTGCATCCTTCATCTTAGATTAGGAATATGCTAGAAATTGGGCTTGCCTAGGCCAAGGAGGAGAGCACTCTGCTCGCATTATCTCATATAGAAGTTGCCAGCAGTGCCATCGGCGAGTTCACTATAGACTTCCAGTGTCATAGGGTGGCAGAGAGCTTGAGAGGCTATACATCATAGTAACGATCATTTAGCAACTGATAGTTAGACTGTGCTGAAGAGCGACCGCGGTTAGGGCCGTAGCGAGGTCATGAAAATGGGAAAGAAGCCGGGTGACTCTCATGGAAGATAACCTTACTAGGATTTAAGTAGACATATGAACCATCTACAATATATTAGCATTTTCGCAAAATAGTGGAACGTTACTCACTAACGTTGAACACGTCGAATACAAGCCCATGGACAGCTTCTGCAGAGTCAGCATCCGTGGCCTGAAAAAGTTGAGTTTTAAGCGTACTATGAAATGCACCAAGTCCATTCTTAGATAGCTCACCATGGAAGCGGAAAATTTGGTACGCTCGTGGTCAATGTAGAGGACTAGGGGTAGCGGAATGCTAGAAAAAGGAAAGGACTGGGTAGAGTATTAGGGGAAAGTCGAGGACTAGATAAATGAAACTACTGAGCGACGTAGAGGACTGGGTGAAGTGGTAGACTTAGGAGAAGCGGAGGCCTGGGGGAAGTGGAGGACTAAAGGACTGGAGAAGTAAAACGACCGAGGGAAGTGGAGATCCAATTATTGGTGCTGTTCCTAATATCCTCGGTCTCTCCCCTCTGTCTACAGTCTCCAGGCTGCGAATCCTGGTCAGCATCGACAGATGCTTCAGCTACAACCCCAGGATATTCAAAATGCGGTTCTTCGTAGGATTTAGCTTCGCTGGGTTTCCTGTTGGCTGATGTTGTACTGTGAGACTTCTCTCCATTCACGTACCGGGTCGGAAACAGCTTCAACCCTATGAAGCCTTGTGCGTGAGTATTTAGACGGGAATATAAGCTGATTGGAAATGGACTCTCAACCTCTCAACTTCGGCCGATATTGGTGCTCTCGTGTAGAAAAGCTCTCTGGGAGAGATCTCGCGAGTTGAAAAATATCGGCTTGGGATCTTATGCGTCGGTTAATTTCGGGAAAATATCACTCAGGACCGTTTTGGAATTCAAATTGGAGCGGTTCACCAAAGCTGAGGGTTTACTGGGGAAGCAGATTTAAGCCTAAGGTATGATTCGACTAATTTTTGGTTGAAATGAATGGCCGACACTACAGAAGAAGTATATCGTCTTTCCTGTGGTGTCTGTGTATCGTTCGTCCCTCCCACACCTCTCCTAGTACTACGCACATAACGGAAAAGAAACGCCGACATGCACCTGCTCACACAAAATGAGCTGGGCTGGCTTCCTAGAGACGATTAGTATAATGCATCATACAAAACAATAGTAAGCTGTATAGCGTACCTACTCAAAGGCCACTATTCGTCAAGAGCCCGCTTGTAAGTCCCGTAGCCACTGTACGAGCCATAACTGGTGGGCGCCGGGGGTGGAGGCGGATAGTCCGTATAGGTGCCATAGGTGCCGTACTGGCCGTAGTCACTATAACCCTGTGGCGCAGCCTCTGCAACAGCCTCTGGTACGGCTTCCCTGTTCTCAATCATGTCTGCAGGCTCGGCTTTTGCGTCTCGTTTGTAAGTCCCGTAGCCACTGTACGAGCCATAATTGGTGGGCGCCGGGGGTGGAGGCGGATAGTTCTTATAGGTTCCGTACTGGCCGTAGTTACTATAAGCTTGTGGCACAGCGTCTGCAGCAGTCTCTGATACGGCTTCCACAGGGATAGGACTCGCAACGACGGCGTTGGTCGAGACAAACGCCAGTAGCGTAAGAAGGCTTTGAACGATCTTCATGATGAACAGTGGACAGTGAGTAAGGTCTAAGGGTTTGGAGATAACATATGACTACTAATAAGCGGAGATGAAAGCTATCGACAATGAAAGGGGTGGACTTTCTTTATAGAGAATGGGGAAGAGAGCTGACACTTGACTATTGGCAGGAAACAGAGAAACATAAGCCATAGACCCAACAGTTTCCAAAACCTCGTACCCGTGTTACTCTTCCTCGGTGCCAGGATGACTTCGTGGACATGGAGCATGGGCTCACGGTCTTGCAGATGTGGGGTACAAGACGCTTCAATGATCTAACGGCTCACCTGATAGTACTTTGGAATGGCATCAGTCCCGGGTTGCTCCTATTCGGTAGTTTGAGGCCAAGTACAGACGCACGAAGATGAATCAAATTTACTTAAAAGTATGATCAATCACGGTGCATCGAATGATCCCAGAATTCTATCACAAAGTGTATATCAAAGAACTAGTCTTCGTATTCCCTTTAAACGCAGATGCGGAGAGTCCGGAAGATACATCTGAGTAGGCACTGGAGTAAGGACAATCAAGTGCCTTGACCTCGTGTAGCTAGGAGAAACAGATACGGAGGTTTGGAAGCCCGAGGTTGCAATTGATGATGCCCAAAGAAATTTTTAGCGTGCCTCGCTTATTTGATCCTTAATCAAAAAGTAGCCTGACGTGCCTGTATCTGTCAGCCTGATACATGAAGCCAATAAAACCCCGTCCTAGATTGTATCTAGACAACCCAGAGGCGAGACGCTGCCTTCAGCGTGCGTTAGCCAAGATGACATTGCTTTTTTATGTCACACCATCCGAAGTCTAAATAAGGTAGATACGAAAACCGTTTCTATCGCGCCATCGTGCTTCGTTCAAAAATATTTCCAGAGCGGAATGACCGGCAGTCACACCGACCTTGCCCTCGATATGCTGGTATCATGTAGTACTTTTTGTTAGCATTCACATATCTTTGCATGCACTTCATCTACCTGTCCAGCCCTCCCGAAGAAGTTGCTCGTTGACCGCCGTTGTAAATCATGTTTGGATACCCGTGGAAGAAGACCGTCAAGTTCAGCAAAGTCTCACAGACAGAGGACTACAAGGCGTTGATCGCAGAGTCAGATGGCGTAGAGATATCGCACTCGCCATGGAAGATCGGGTTGACGCGATCTTGTGGGACCCTCATCATTATAATATCTCTTCCGGCCGCTGCTCTTCTGGGAGTCTGGCTAGGACGTCACTGGTTCAGTGACCCAAGTTCCCGTTGTGTTGAACATGTTTCTCGATATTGTAGGAAGAGATCGATTGCGTGTCTGCCAAATTGCTAATCTTCGCCCCAGCACCTCTCACCAAAGACGTCGGCTTAAATTACGAGACGGTCGTCTTCAATGGCTCGTTGTTGAAGGAAAATGTATTTCGACAGGATGCAGGGACCGAGGTTGACGTGGCATGGGCTTCTCTAGGTGTTGATTGTGAGTACTCGCAGCCATATAGCAGATCTTATGACTGATAAGCTGTTGTTATAGACAGAAGTGCAATTATTCCATCAGACCAAGCCGAGAAGTCAGGCCTCTCCCCAGATCAGGTTCAACTAAATGAGAAGTACGGGGGCGGTTTCCCGGCTAATGTCGAAGGGCTGCACCACCTACATTGTCTCGTGAGTATCTTCAAAGCCGTTGTAGCCCATCTGATCCGTGGAACTGTAGAATCTCCTCCGGCAGTCCTTGTATTACAACTTCGATTATTACCATAAGCGTGGTGATGGTGCCTTCAAAAACTCAGACGATATCCTGCGCTTCCACGTCTGTGAGTGTTTTCCTGCTGTTCTCCCACCACTGCATCGTACCTCAAACAGGGAGCTTACATGCTGCAGCCCATTGCCTTGATATTCTCCGCCAACAGCTAATGTGTACGGTGGACATTGGTGTCCTCGGGCAAGTGTGGTGGGACAAGGAGCAGCCCAAAGCTTATCCTGACTTCAACACGAGACACAAATGTAGAGACTTTGAGGCGGTTAGGCAATGGGCGGAAGAGCATCAGGCGCCTGAAGATGTGCCTCTCGATTATCTTCGGCCACCGCTGAGCCGCGAAGTTGTGTACGCTAGCATACCTTGATGGTCTGAGTGGATGACACTATACTTATCTGAAGTTCGGCACAATCGCAGTTGGTGATTAATGAGCCTCTGAAATGAATAAGTCGTCCTCGCTATCTAGCTGACAGTTGATCCCGTCGGAAGCCCATCTGCATATCCACCCCCCCTTGCTCAATTGGCGTGGCGCTCGGTACTCGGTAGACAGAACGTACAGTCAGGATGAATCGACACAGGGTATGCTTGAGAATTTCTTAGATATATTCGTATTGTAACTGTGAGTTCGTCAATTGGATAACTCTTGTGGGTACTGCAGGAACGGCACTGTGATACAAAAGCTGTTTCTTCCGACCCCGGATAGTTCTTTGTTAGCATTGCTAGTTGATTGACGATATAGATGTGATACGTAAATCTACGCCGATCCGTTTCTCGTTCATTGCATCTTTCAAGTCCCAAAATTGTGCTGGCTTGTCGTGGTCGACCATTGACTAGATCGGGATATCGTTTTCAAACGCTCATGCTTGACACCACTGTTGAATGCGTAATTGGAAAAAAACCAATAAATGTATTAGATGTCTAGAATGCTGATCGAGGCGACGAAGTTAGCGGACAGATTCGGACATACAGGTGGATGAATGGCGCCTGCCTAAATAAAAGTAATTTTGCTTCGATGGTAGGGCTTGTTCACAATATGTCATATATAAAAGATGTTTGCAAACGCTTTCTTCAAGCGATACTTGTAGATGCATATCCAGGAACAACGATCATTTGCAAACCATTACCCAATCACGATTATTCTGATGATATTCCAGCAGGCTCGATATCGTCCCACCATCCGGCTGAACGACATCTCCAGAAAATTCTATCGCCATATCCAATTCCGGACCTTCGTAAGCATCGACTGCAGTTGGATCTGCAGGCCCAACTTCGAGCAGCAGCTTTACCATATCATACATACCAAATTGAATGGCGAGAAGAAGCGGAGTCATCCCTGAGGCATCCTTGATTTCTGTGTCAGCACCCTCATCGAGTAACGCTTTCGCGAGTCTGAGCCTTGCCGAGTTCTGGTCTTCACGAACCGGCATTACTGCAATGTGGAGGGCAGTACTTTTGGCATGGTCCTGGATGTTAAGATCATTCCGCATGTACCCGACTAAGAGGTCAATGGAGTGAGCCCATCCTTCCAGCGCGGCATAGTGGAGAAGTGTCCTCCCGTATTCATCCCGCAACGTGAGCCGGTGTTTGTTTGCACGCCACAGCACTGGGAGTAGCGGCGACGTCTGAAGGTCTCTTGTCAGGAAAAGCATTATCTCAGTAGCTGGGTCGGTGACTTTGCTTTCCAGGTCTCGCTGCGGTTGGTATAATTCTAGTGCTTCTCGAACATAAGGCTTTGCTTGTGCGTCGTTATAGCTGAGGTTCTGTACATCTATTGAATACGGTACGTTAAGTCGCCACCAGATCCATTTCCAACGCGCCATATCCAAAATCGCAAATCTTCGAAAGAATTCGAGAAAACCTGAATCTGGTTTCTGTGATGGCGTCGTGCAGTGCTCAAGCCAAGACTGAGTGGCGTAATCCAGTAGTGGATAGCGTCTTGAATAATCTTGAAGCTCGATAGCTTTTGTAACCACTCGTCTAAATTTCTGATATACTTGCTCTCTTGGGGAGGGCGGCGCAAATGTCTTTCCTAGATCAGTATAATAGAGATATTTCATACATACTTCGCCGAGCTCCAAGTGTGCAATTTCTGAATTGACGTAGAAGTGCTTAGAAAGTTCGGAGTTGCGAGTAAGATTCCGAGTAAGGAATTCTTTTGCCGTAGGATGAACTAGGGTGACTGTACGGCTACGGGACAAGGCGCCGTGTAAGTTCATACAGTATCCTGAACCTTGATGATCGGCCCGCAAAGCCTCAGATCATTCTCAAAATTGTCCAATGTGTCCTCATCGAGTGGCTTATTAACGCAGTCAGTTTCATCTTTCAACAACTTCAGGGCCAAATACAATTCGCCAACGCTCAGAGGGCGTAATGCGGCAAAAATGAGACGGATGATTTGCGGGGCCCAGTCTCTGCTTTTTCTCCTTATCTGGTATAGAAAGCTCGTATATCTTTCATCCAAATCCTTCGGTGTTGATCTTAGAACTTGATCCACGTTTCCACTTGGGGTCTTAGCCAATTCGTCGAGTGTCAATGAGACCCACAAGTACATCCCATCTGCGCCTTTTTCAAGATGTGCGTGAACTTTCCGTTTGACTTTGGGAGAAAAGGGCAGGATTGATACCCTCTCTTTAATTGAATGTCGAATGTCCACTTCTCGGCTTCTGAAGTTCTCTGCCGTTGTCATGTCTATGATAGAAGAGAACTTGGGTAGCAATGCGTAATTCTCAAAGTTTCGACTAGGCTGGCTAGTTATCAGGAATCTTATTGGGGATTTTACTGAAAAGTGACGGTAGTCGGTTATATGCGAGCTGTAGTGGGTGGATAATTCCTTAAGCAAGGCTTGCGGATTGGAGCATTCGTCAAGAGCATCGAGAATGCAGTAAACCTTAGGGCAGTTCCTGTCTTGGAGAACATTGTCGAGTACCGTGCAAAGTGTTCCTAAAGAATCGGAAAACCCTCTCGGTCTTGTTTCGAATTCTCTGACGGCATGATCGACCAGGTGGCTATTTTTAGCAAGAATCTGATGGAGCAGGCTACTTAGGATAGTCTCGGTCGAGCTGAGAAGTTTTTGATCTTTATCACAATGGAAGTGGGTGACTAGTGTTCCTTTGGCGGTTTTTCGAAACTCTTTGATCAAATACGCCGACAAGACTGTCTTCCCGGACCCAGGTCCTCCTGTCGTTGGTTTCGGAGTTAGCATTGCTTGGCTGGGTGGTAATACGAGTTTCATGGTGCGTCGGTTCGGCATGCTGCTGAAACACCTCTGGAATCCAGAACGAGGGCTTGTGATGACGGGAAATGACGCTAGAACCACGTACCTAGCAACCAAACAATAGGCCCTCTTTTTCCAGAACTCCACTTTCGGTATTCAGTATGATCTGCCACCCAAGTACAGGTACCAGGATCCGAAGCCGGGACTAGCTGAAGCTTTGTCTCATAATCAGCGATCCAAAGAGAGTGAAGACATCTCTTCTTGGTGAAGTTGTCAATGCTTGGACTTGGGTCTATTTGCTGATGCATGACCGCGAGGCGTTTCTCCATGTCTACCCCACAGATCAGTATCGTCAAAGCGATAGATAATAGTCAAGCGATTGGCACTCTTAATTTGAAAGCACTTATGAAGTAGGAAATGGCCCAACTGGAAATTCGTGCGTAGATTTCTACCTTTTGAAACTATCTTAAGTAGGAAAACTCAAACTAAGAGCTATGGAATCGGCATAGAAATCTTCAAGTCAAAATGTCTACCCGGAAGACTTTGGACCCGTCACGGAACACTTCTAACTGAAAAGAATGATTGAAGAATCTCGCAAAGCCCACAGAAGCTATCCTACCGATAACATGCAACTTACTTCTGTTATATCTTTCGTTGTACTCCATCGGTACTGTTCTTAACTGAATGGCTGCCTCAGCTTCGCTAGTAAGCCTCTCCAAGTATTGGCGGACACGGTCATAGCAATTGTCCCGCTCATAGAATTTAACAAGATTCGAATGATCTTTCGGGAGCCCGATGACATAGTTTCGATCTTGCTCCCAGTGGCGTCCATTAATTGCTGAAGCTCTATCAACCAGCATGGCACGAGCGCCCTTCATAATGTATTTGCCTTTCTCATTCTATGCAGCTTAATTAGATGGAACCAATCTTGTTGTCAGTCGGCTTCATGAAAAACATACCAGACTAGCGGTTAGCGACTGATCGGTCTCGTAAAACGACAATACTTTTGAACTTTCGTAATTGAAAGCCTTGCAGAAGCTCTCACTCTTCATCATGAGAAGCTCGGAGTCTCTTGCTAGGCTCATCAGGAAAGACTCGTTCGGCTGACCGGATACCATTGGCCGCAACGAGTCAATGTTCATTCCCCGACTTGGCACACCAAAGAACAATGCACCATATGTGGCTTTAAGATTCTGCTGATCCCTCACATCGTGACTATCAGCCATCAGGGTGAGTGCCTAAAAGACTATTTGAGTCAAAATTATTATTCGCTCCAATAGAGACTTACTTCTTTGATGACAAGACCACCAAGGCTATGTCCTATGAAGATCAGCGGTCTTGAACGCTGAGAGTTGCTGCTCTAGTGTCATGTCAGCATGCACTGGTATTTCTGGCTCCTGACATACGTTTTGTGGCCCTGTCAAGTCTCTCAAGGAATCTCGAAACGATTCGCCGACATCACGAAGGTTCTGGAAACTATTGCTGCCCTGCAGGCCAGACTCATAACCATAGATAAAGATACGGAGGTCAGGGAAATCATCAGGGAGAGAATCACGAAGCCACATGTATTGACTGTCTTTGTCCTTGAACGATCCAAAAGCATGTCCACCAAGACCTGATATGGCGATACAACTGCTATGCTTAGTTTAGCGACTTTGAAACAGAATGAATTATACTACTCTATTAAATTTTGACTTTCATCCCAGCGGTTCAGGGGTGTCAAACCTAGAAAGTGCTTATCCACTGTTATTGTCGCCTTTCTACGTCTTTTGACGACTTTTCCATCTGGAAGATTATGGCTGGATGCTGAAGTATCGCCAACTGAAAGGTTGCCCTCGAAGATTAATCGGTTTGGAGAGTCAGTATCTTCATTTGGGATATGAGATATAGGAAATTGCCATTGACAGTCAGAGCGAGGCTCCAGGGTGCTGTAAGGTGGTTGCACTATTTCCAAGGTAGCTACTTGTTCTCGATTTCTGATGGGATCAGGAGCTAAAGAACGAAGCTCCCAATGCCTTAACCTCAGCGTTGACTGTATAAGTGAATTGGTACTTGCCCAGTCCAGGCCTACAGGTATCCCTCGAACTCGATAGGTCCATGTTTTTGGCGTTTCCGGCAATTTGGGTGTGTCCTGGGCAGACATCAAGGCCATCTGGCTCGCGGTAGATGTTCCATTCGAAGCACTTGAGCAATTGGATACGTCCTTACCCGACTGACTCGGTCGAACTTTTCGGATCGTTGGTCCTCGGACCGCAGCAGCTTTGTTGGATGGTGGCATGGCAGCCTGTCAATTCGGTTCTTCATCGCGACGACCAGTCTAGATATTGCGCACAGTTCGGTGCAGCGTAATTCATCACATGAGATGCTATTTGGGACGATACTCGGATTGAATAGAAACTATTGGAAGTCTCTGACGGATTTTAAACAACGAAAGGAAAGAGCCTTGTTGGAAAATTCAGCTGGTATGACTAAGCCTGTAGGTAACTACTCCCTCGCCTGCACCTGCCTGTGGACTATAGCCTAGATAATCTAGGAAGGTAATAGCGAACAGATCCCACGTCGCTTCTTCCTTTGCTAAAGATAAACCAACAAACCGAGGAGTCTCGCATAATACGTACTCCTAAGACGTCCTCAACCTGTTTCGTATCATGCTGGAACTGAAGACGCGCTCTCCTGAATCACATTTTTATCAAGTAAAACCCTGGGTAAACATGACTTGGCCAAGAAGCCGGAAGTATCGCGCATGGCCGAACGAAAACGAAAAAGATATCGAGGATACCTTCAACATTGACATACTCGGATGCCGTCGATACACGGCGTTCGACAGGAAAACCGAAGTAGAAACTAGTTGTGATACAACACGTATAAAACGGCGAGGCTATCACGTCTTGAATCTGTACAGCCTGGCGATTTAGACACGGTACCATAAATTTTCGACTGCACTGCGAATGTACTTCTCAAATATACCGAAGAGGTCCGCGCAAGCAGAAACCATACGCTCAGCAATGAACAGCGGACTATGATTCTTTACACTTGGCCACCAGTAATCTGCTCGACATTGTCCCCAGGTTCGTCTCCCGGACCACCAACGTCGAGGCGAACACGCTTGCTTGCGATCGAAGTACCTTCTGAATTTCGCTTCTTGCTGGGCGTGGTATCTTTGCGAGGAGTATCCATCTTGCGAAGGGTTGGAGCTTTGCGTCGAGTACTTCGACGGCCGTAATCGGCATCATCTGGATCATCCGCATGATCGGTGCTTGTCTCGCTCGTTGGTTCGGCTGTCGCTTGATTCTGAGAACTTATTAGAGAGGATCTCAGGAAAGTGTGAATATGGATTACTCACTCGGGAAAATATGAAGTTTGCTTCACTTGTTGGAGTGGGACCTAACGTGTATGTTTTGGTAGGCTGGGCGCTAGGAGCTGCATTGGCATCAACTGGATTATGCATGACTACCGGCATAGCATTGGCAGCTGGCTTCTTCCTTGCATCACTGGCCCCATTGGCGATGAGAACTTTTGCTGCCGCCTCCGAAATGACCATTCCTTTCTTTGGGTCAATGATAGGTTTACCACGTCGAGGCTTTGGTGGACTCTTCTGCTTTGGCGGGTTCTTCTGCTTTGGTGGACCGTCCGCTGACCATCTTCGGCCGGCCTCCAGTGCCTCCGCACTGATGACTGACGTCGGTAGATCTGCCGCTGCTACGTATTCGGCGTACCATGGCTGTTTCTTTTCAGCTTTGGCTTTTGGTGCTCTCTTCATGCCATGTCAGTGGATTATCGGAAGCTGCAAACCCCTTGAAGACTTACCTTTTTCTTTGGCGTGACATGATCTTCCTGATCATTAAAAGCCTGGCTCGACTGTCTCCCACTAGCCTGTTGGTTCTGAGGATTCTTTCGATTCGCACCAAGGACCTCGCTGCCATTTCTTTGCGCGGACTCTTGCTCGATTCGTGCTGTGGGTTCACGAGTACTAAGATTTGTTGCACGAGCTGAAGGCCCGCTCACATGCGGATGATATAGGTCACGAGGAGAATTGGTTGCGGTCCCGTACTGCCGTGGCGACTTGTATGGGGGCGGTCGTGGGATGCTTGGAGATGGGTACTCTTGTTGATCTTGTGGGACGTAGCCATTATGGACACTGACGAATGGACGGGCTTGTTGACCGGTGACTGGTGGAAGCATGCTAGATGAGAGCTGGCCCTGGGAGAGATACGGCTCATATTTAGCAATGGCTTTGCTAAAATAGGTGTCGTTATTGAAGTTCATCTGCGCGATTTGAGCCCGGTTCGCATGGTAGGTTCGACACGCTGCCTCGTACGATCCTGGCAGCAAGGACGGGTCGAGCACTCTGGGGCTCAAGCTGCTTGGTGAGCCATTTTGCATGTATCTGCCACCTATTGAAGAAAAACATTATCAGCTATCGCATCAATCTGCTTTCAAAAGAGTCGTGTGCGCATACCTTGCAAACCAGCATTGGCACCATAACCACCACTCTGTGGAGATGCAATGCAGGTCATGTCTGGTGAAGTCGAGGTCGACTTGAAGTACATCGATTGCAAACGTGCTGGAACAGAAGTCATGGCGTTGATTGGCTGTGGCTGAATGGGCGGCAGCACTCTCGTCGGACTTGCTCCCTTCAAGATTCCATTCTGAAGCTTCTTACGCTTACGCTCCTGATACATGTCATAGACGTTCATGCGCTCTGTCAACAAAAGCTGATCAAGTCGGAATTGTACATCCCACTTCTGGTCTCTCTCAGCGTTACGCTTATCCTGCTGCTCGACAGGAAATTTCTTGGTTTCATCTATGCTGGCCTTGAGCGCCTTTTTTGCTTGCAGACGGGCTTCGCTGAACAGCAATCTTGCTGCTCGTGGATTAATAGGCTCGTCTCCCTCTTTCCAGCCAGGAGGTTCTAGGGAATCGCCCAAGTGCACCACTCCCGGAATATGGTGGCTTGGACCAATCTCATCAGCTCGGTGAGCGTAAGGATTGATGTCAACCGGATCGTTGACCTCGGCATCACCACCGCCTTGGCGCGCTTCGACAAGCCCTTCGTATCCATTGAGGCGAGGTTGCGGACTCTGGGATGCCTGGACCGCATAATTCGTATATTGGTTCTGCGAGTACTGTCCAAAGTCTTGGGGATAGCTGTTGTCAAGCGCCCCATTGAGAGCCTGCGTGATCGGAGGAAGGGTTCCTCCTGGAAACGGCTCGCGCACGCTTTGTGGATACATAGCTTCGGACGATGACCTCTGCTGCTTCGTGAATATTGGAGCAGGAACTCTCAAGACACCGGCCCCAAAACTTGAAGATGGGTTTTTAAGGCCTTTGCTTCTACTTAAGGATGCTATATGATGTCAGTCAGTTTATTCCTCCACTCGATAGATAGAGATAGTGTTGTGTATGCAGTAACACCACAACACCAAGACTAAGGGCTGACTTACGACTAATACCTAAGCTCGCCGCCCTCAACTGACCCCTATTTCTGGAGCTGACAGGACTCATTGCCTCTACAAAGCTGGTCCTACTTTGATCAGCCAAATCCGCGACCAACAAAAAACAGAGTGAGCAGATGAAGAACTTACGGCGGAGTATCATATTCCTTCGGACGATCATTTGAACTCGTAGGTGAATCCTCACCACTGCCTCCTGAACGCTGAGCTACGTTGTCATGCTCCATACCCACAACAGTCCTCGAGTTGCGTGAACGGCGGGTTTGTGTGCTTCTTGGGGCTGTAGTAACGATGTCTTTTTGAGTCAAATTTTTGTGTTGGCGAGTGAGCAAAGTGTTGGCTGTATATCCAATGATCGTGTTGAAGACGAAGGATGGAAGACGAGTGCCAATGTGCTGTAGCCTTTCAGCTTATGTTGGCAATACGGTCTTTGCGTTGAAGTGTCCAGAAACAAGCCCACTGAGCTCAAAATGGTTGATCTGCAATGTTATTGTTGTTGTGGTAGATCTAGGAAGCATGTAAGCGCGCCCTCGTATCAAAACAAGCTACCAGTGCTAAATATCGGCAATACTAAAAGCCACATCACAGTTGGATCAACACAGGTTTTTCAAGTCTCTCAATTTGATCTATTGACACGAGGGTTCATGGCTAAGCTTTTTAGCTAAAGTAGTCAAGAGGAAAGAGAGGTTCTTGAAAAGGTACCAAGGCCCGCCGCAATCACCTTCAAAAGTCAAGAGATCGCTAGCCTAGGTGTCAAGCACAAGTTGTAAGTGTCCATACGTCCAAGTATCTGAGGTATGTGGACTTGTGTTTAGAAAGATCACCAAGCGGCGGCAGCAGGCTCCTCTTCGGTTGAGCCCCAGGCGTCATCAGTCACTACCGGAAGAGGAGCGGCCGCTGGAGTGCCCCAAGTATCATTTGCAGGAACAGGGGCTGCTTCTGTACCCCAACCTTCACTGCCTCCAGCGTCTCCACCAGCCTCACCTTCATCATCGGTATCGTCGTCGAACTGAAGATTCTCGATATCTTCAGGCTTGTAGGACTCCAAGAAATCTGGAATCTCCTGCTTGGTCTCTAGGAGGAGACGAACCAAGTCCTCTGCGATGTCTTCGTTGCGGTCGTTGTAAAAGGAGGTGGCGAGTCCAACGTTGCCAATACGGGCAGTTCGACCAATACGATGAACGTATTCTTGAATCCCTCCGTAAGTAGCACTGGGCATGTCATAGTTGATGATGTGCATGACATTCTTGACGTCTAAGCCACGCGCAGATACGCCTGTGGCAACGAGGACCGGGGCTTTGCCAAGTTTGAAAGCGCGGCTGCAAAAATATCAGTATTGCACGGGAACTCTGATCTTGTAAATACTTACAGGGCATCCTCGCGCTCGCGTTGAGTACGATCTGAGTGGATAGAGGTGCTGGGCAGTCCACGATTGTACAGGAAATCGTCCAGATAATCCGCGGCTTTCTTGCCATTGACGAAGATGATCATCCGGGACGGAGGCATGGACAAGAGCAGATCAAAGAGGCACTCGCGCTTCTTAGCCTCATCGACAAAGAGTACCTAGACAAACGAACGATCAGTAAAGGGTTCAAGGATCTGGCCAAGCCGAACTTACCTTCTGAGTAACATTGGAGTGCGTACTGCCTGCACGTCCTACGCGAATACGGATGTGATCCTTCGACATGTATTCCCTAGCTAATGTTCGAGCACCCTTAGGAAAGGTTGCCGAAAACATCATGAACAAATGATCGGCGTCTTCATTATTGTCTTGAGATAATGTCAGCGTCGGCAATGGCAACGAACGGAGCTATACGTACCACCTCCGCTCATGATCTTCCTCATCTCATCCATCCAGTCTGACTGTACCATTTCGTCCGCTTCATCAATGATTGTATATCTATATGCGTTAAAGAGGCTACCTCAAGATGTGTCTTGACTGGAACTTACTTGACGCGGCTGAGCGACAAAACATGTCCCCGCTCCATGAAATCAATCAAGCGACCAGGAGTAGCGATCAGGATATCGCATCCCTTCTTGAGCTCATCCACTTGGTCGCGGGCTGGTGCACCGCCATAAGCGACGCAGGGGCGGAGCATTGATCGATAGCACAGGCGACGTGCTTCATCGAAAATTTGCGTGGCCAGCTCACGCGTCGGCGCCACAATCAGTATCAACGGCTCAGCACGAACTCCATCTTTGACTGAATCCCAGTCTTTGGTGATATTGGGGCGCTTTGCCGCGAGTTTCTTGGCCTTTCCCATAAGCTTTGATAACGTTGGGATCAAGAAGGCTGCCGTCTTTCCAGAACCTGCATATATTGGTCAGCTATCTAATCGAATATTCGGTAGTAGGTTGAAACATACCTGTTTGAGCTACAGCAATTACGTCACGGCTCATCAAAATGGATGGCAGACAGTAGGCCTGGATAGGTGTGGGAACCTTGTAGCCACACAGCTCAATGTTCTTCAGCATGACCGGATGCAACCCAGCGTCTTGGAACTGAAGATTACTGTTAGCTGTGTTGGCAGCGGAGAGGTGATGGACATTACCGTAGCTACAGGCTTGATCTTCGCATCACTCTCGACAGTAACCGCAATCCCCGTAAGCCTGAATGGGTATGTCAGTTTCTGGGATCTTCTAGTGTTTGAGTACAATATGAATATAAGTACTTGTCAAATTCAATTCCAGATTCCATCCTATTCTGATCTTGAAAAAGCATTTTTTCTAGTTCTTTGTGCTCCGGTCCCACGTCACCATATTCCTCTTTCCACTCATACTTGATGGCGTTTGACGCCCACGCAGGAAGCTCATGCGCTGCCTCAACGGCCTCACGCTCTTCGCGAGTCCCGGCGTTGTACGATTTGTAGTCGTACTTCTGCGGCTCGCTCCAGCCGTGTTCGCGGGACCGCTGGTTTGCGGCCTCATCCTTGATTGTGGCATTGGCCATACTCTGTGTGACGTCGGTCAGGACGGCGCCATTGTCACTTGGGGACATGGCTTCTGGTGTTTCAGGTTTGGTACTTGATGAGGGATTCTCTGCGCGGAATCCAATCAGCGGTTAGTAGGTGTCTATGGTGGACATGGTAATAAGGTGCAGGGATTGCGGAGCTTTGACAGGCTTCAAAGCAGCTGCGTATGGTCTGAAAAAACCAAACACGGTTCAAAGATGTGGTTGCCCCGAATGTGTATTGTGTGCTGATGACTTGATGACATAGGAGCAAGCAGTGCCAGGTATAGAAAATTCAGATGGGCCCTTGGCTGAGTGATTAACACACTCAGCTCTAGGCTAAGTCTTACCCTACCTCACCAACTCAGCGTCCGTTACGGGTGGTGGGAGTGATGATGTAGTAAGGAAAGATGGCAGATGGAGTGATGATGCTGATGACATGGTGAGGACAGTTGAGAGGTGCAGCTATGAGTAAGGTAAAGGGATAGAGTACAGCAGCAGGTGTGGCAGTTGATGCCGAAGGCGGAACGTTGGAAGCGGTCTAAGAAGTTTCGACTCACCTTTGCAACAGATCAACAATAGCTTGAACGTCTGATATGACGGGTGCGAGACCAGCGTAAGCTTCTACTTATGGAACTACCTTAGCCCCAACGATGTGCAGGGCTTGAAGGTTCGGAGTTGATGAGGTGGGAATGTTGTGTAAAGATGTGGGAGAACTTGGGAGGTTTGTGGGGTTTTTATATTAATTCGCTTAGAGCTCTTATAGTGAAGTTTTGCAAAGGACGGCACGTCTCTAAGGTAGGTCTCGTCATTCAAAGAGCTACAATTCATCACTAGCTAGACCTTGGAAAGCCTACAGAAGAGCTAGTAAGAACAGCTTGGGGTTCACGTGGGTAGGATACCACTCCTCATCCATTATCAACCGGTGGTGAATTTCTTATCCTAGGCTTCATACTCGACTCTGGTGGGATACTAGCTATCAAGAAGTCTTAGCTATCTAGGAGCCTTGCATTTCTACGATGATCTACTTCCGCTGGGGAAATCAATGGAATTCTACAAGATAAGTTATATCTCAATACCCACAGTTAGGATTTCTTCCTACCTCGACCTTCGAAGTTTCTATTTTCTAGACTCTGGTCCTTTACTTCAGTTAGTCTTTCTATGGAGTAATTTCATACTCTACCCTCTGAAGTACTCAACCAAGCCTGCGCGATAGCGTAGTATTGGCCAACCAGATATACGTGGGTATTCGTTTCCATTATGAAAACTTGGGCATGGGTTCATAGGCTTTGAAGGTGTTGGTTGGCGTATAGGCTCCTGAAGTTCGTACACATACGCGGGAGCAGCAATTGTATTGCTCATGGAATAAGGACGTTGAGAGCCTCACTGTCGATCAAACTGCTCCGTGGCGACGGCCAATCCTCGTCCTTGCTTGATTTTGTTGCCATCTCTTATTTTGGTCGTAGATGAACCGTTATGTGTGACGTTTCCTAAGGACTTGGGGTCCATGCACCCATCTCTTGAACCACCACATAGCGGGAGCTACCGCAGAAACTGTGGCAGCTGGGGGAAAAGCTTCGGTCCTCAGAGAGAAGCCTAGTATGGGAAAGTATCTTCAAATTGTGGAAGCCGTTCTGGTATTGTCCTTCGTGCTGACAGTAATGTCTCCGGCGAAAGCATTCAAACGCCCATGTTAAAATAGAGTAATACACTTGCAGAGGTCATCCGGCCTCTGCACGGCATCCGTATCTTACCTGGATCTTCAATCATGCACTTGTGGCTGCTTGCTCCTGGCACCCCTTGTAGCTCCTAACCCATCTTTTCAATAGCAGTGCCATCAAAAAAGTTCTTACCTCACTCGAGAGCCCAGCATGGATCCAAGAGTTTGCCCGTTGACGCGAAACCGAAGGTTGATCGAGGAGTTGGAGTTCGCAAAGTCAAGAATCGATCATGGATGCCACGCCTTTCCCATTATCCGAAGAGTAAAAGCGGTTTGTTCTGAACATAGCCACTTGAGCGGCTCCTACGTCTATTTAAGAAGTATACCGACGGCTATGCCTTATCAAGAGCTTCAACTGAGTATGAGCCATACGCCTAAGGTGCCATCTAGTATCATTGAGATATGTTCCTTTGTGCGGACGTCCTCTTTTCGAAATCCTCTATCTGGGACCTTTAGCTGGAGATATTAGCCTTTCCTGTCTTCCTCACGGGATACATACCACCTAATGAGGTCTCCCTCCCAATTCTACACTTCCTGGGGGTTTCCTTAGAAATCACTTTGTTCCAGGCTTCTCTTACCTCTTTCTTGTCAATATCTGCCCTTGCAAGTGTTGCCCGAAGGCACATACCGTGAGCCTACTGATGATGTTCCCAAAGCCAGGATATCAACACCGGGAGGTCTGGTGGGGAGGTCAATGCAGTAAAAGTGAGTCTCAGGTTCCGGACAGCGAAAGGCAGCAATGGATGTCTCATAGGACAATGGGATCTCTGCTCATAAAGGCTTGCGGTGATTCATAGGATGAAGGCTACTCGTGCCACGAGATATGGAGGTGTATTGCTCCGAGCACTGTGAGCTTGAACTGGAAGGTTCTGCTCCAGCCGGTTTTAGAAGCAGTGATGTGCACACGAGACGGATGCCAATGCAAGTATATGGGGGCCAAGAATATGATAAGTAAGGCCTTCCAGACAACCTCAAAGCCAGTAACAGGTTGCGGGTCATGTAGATCGTACATAGTCGATGGTAAAGTGAAGTCTTCGTGGGGGCAGCGCGGTGATTTGCTGACTAGGGCACCAATAATACGGGTTTTCTCCCGGTCGACTAGCTAAGGGAAATTTACGCTGTACTTGCACGTTAGAAGACGAATGTTATCGTGTATCAATCGAATATTACGGGGCGATATCGTGACTATGAATCACATGTTTAAAAGAAAGAGGTACACTCAGAGTAGGGTCTCTGAGATTGATGCGGATGCTGCTCAATTGTAGTCGATGCAGTGGCACCTGCATGTCAAATAATGAGATACGATTGAGCATCCTGTAAGTTTCCATTACCCCTTGGTTTGCTGACCACCGATGACTTTGTATTTGCCTCTTTCCATATCAGAAATCCGGGGAACACCACAAGCATCGTTGAGTGTTCGAATCGGGGAGGAGCTGAAGGGAATGGATGGTGCTACTCAATACTGGGAAAAGAATGACAACCTGAACTGGCAGAAGACTCCACTCTGGGCAGCACATCACCTAGAAGTCTCTACGTGCGTAAGTGGCTAACTCTCTTGAGCGGAAGGGTTTTCGTTGCGAAGCAAATGTTCAAGATCTCTCTGGCCAATACAGGAATACACAGGCGGAGCTTTCTAGGGGAGATTTCGGTCGGCAGGGAGGAACGCTCTAATCGAGATACTGGAGCAAGGAAAGGCGATAATGATCTAGGTACCCTGCATAATGGACACCGATCGTTCACCCCTTCCAGCAAAGGCCTCAGGCCAATGAGAAATCCCTAGGTCTCTACATCAGCCATAAGGGAAAGACCTAGAGCAAGCAAGTAGAGAACGACGCCTCCACCATCATTATGGGGAACATCTATGGCAATAGAAAAAATAAGTTGGACTCATAGCTGCAAAATAATATGCAAAGCAGAGAGAGAAGAGCCAAACAAAGGTCAATGGGAGCAAACATGACCCATGCCATAATTCAAAGACTCCTGGGCACTAAACGAGATAAATCGAGATATGAGACGAAATGAATGTGATTCGACAGTTCACCTTGTTTGACTGGAAAGCAGCTGGATCTCTGGGAAAGACCATGAGACCTGCACTTAAGAGCCAAGTACTGTGCCGCACCCTACTAGCCGGCGCTTGTCGTTACGCGGCAATAATTCAAGAAGATTTTCATGACTCTTTCGAGAATCTCGGATGTCTTATACTTGCAACTTCCGAATTGTCCCTGTTGTTCCCATAGATACATAGCCGGATTAATCTCGCATCATTTGGTCCTACTCCAGTTACAAGGCTTTAGAGTATAGTGGGATTGTGATCCAATACTGTGCAAGCTGGGCTTGAGGACAGAGGCGCAAAGCAGAGGTTAAGTCACTATGTTAAACCGGCTGTGGCTGCTGATGTTTTCTCATCTCTTGAGTCTAGTTGACGTTTAGGGCAATGGAATGGAAAGAAAATCTGGGGTTCCTCATAGAACTTTCGTTACATTTGCGTAAGCTTCCTGTAACTTTGCTTCTGGCACATCATCAAGACGTTTCTTGCTCAAGATTTTTGAAGCTATATATAGTGTAGAGTGGACTTTACAAAAGCATTAGTATGTTCTATTGGAAATCCAAAGCAGTATTCATAGCACATCTAGCCCACCATCTTTAGTCGCTTTGCGGAGCGAATCCTCCAATCTATACTGTACCCAAGCAACCGATTTAGCCAGCAGTTTCCGTCGCAACCAAGCCAAACACCCTAATTTCCCCATTCGCGCCCCATTGGTCCAACCCATTGCCCCATCTCCTCCTTAACACTCTTAACAAACGCCTCCCACCCTCCCTCCTCCAGCGCCGGCATTGCTCTCTCAACAGCGGTGTTCAAATCCATGCCTCTTTTCACCAGAGAATGGAACAAGGATTCGATTGCTTCAATCGAAGGGTTGCGACCAGAGACAAGAGAATCAGTGGAGGTGGATTGGATGGCATGCTCTGTTAGGGCATTAGTAAAGAAGATCTAGGCGGGGAAATAAGGAAGGAGCAAGTATACCAGCTGAGCGGTGGGACAAAGAGTGGGGAGAGAACTTGAGTTGTTCGACCGGAAGGTGGAAGTGGCCCAGCAGAGTGTAGATATCTTCTGTGAATTCGGCGGCAGGTTCAGTCTCAAAGGCGGTGGTCTCTGAACACCTTGTGAGCTTCTTTCGCGAGATACTATACTTGAGTTGAACGGGTTTGGGAGATACCTAAAACACGCTTCAGGACATTGCTGAAGTGTTCTGGGACGGGCATAGCCTGGGCTACGGAGCAAAGTACAAGAACACTGGCTAAAAGATGAGAAGAAACATGCTGAAGATGCATGCTGGCGTTGAGGATAATTGTATTGTCTGTAGAGTGTCCAAGAGCGTGTAAAGAGTGTAGGGGGCGATGAAGGAGTGGATTCGACCGAGCTGGCTAGTAGAAAACAGGGTGAGGATGAAATTAAGGAGAAGAGAGGACACCTTTATTGGGAGATGTGAGAATATCTTTGGTAAGGCGTTGCAAGTGAGATCATGACCGATTGTGAAGGCTGGAGAGGGGGAAAAGCCACGTGGTACGATAAGGAGCCATTAGGTGAATCTATTACAAGAAACCGCAAACAGGGATGGGAGTATAATCCAAGTCGTACAAAGTAATCAAAGTGCTCGAATAAGTCGAGAAATCGTAGCTGTTAGAATAGTGGATATATTGTACTCAGAGTCTCAGACCACGGTTAATGGATCTATTCTATAGTCTGTTAAGTGCTTCGTTCAAGTCTTGGACTTTGTTTCGATGAAGCATGTGCTTGAGCACCAACTTCTGTTAGTAATGTCCTTTAGGAGGTTACTGGGAGAAGAGGGTTTACCTTACGATCCGTAATATTCCGCTAACGATATGCGCTGGGTCGTATGAAGCGATGTCTGTTACCCGAAAGACTGGCTACAGTTGTCTATTACGATCAACGAAGTCTGATCCCATTAAAGATTGTTCGGGCTGGCGGCATATTAAGTAGAGAGCCTCCCATCTCCTCTGCCTGAGAGATCAGAAGCCTGCAGGAGGAACTGACATGGCCATCTGGCTCCAATAATATGTCGGACTCTGATGCGAGTCTGCCCACACTTCTCCTTTACACCGACCCCGAACATACAAGTAGGATCGGAGGATGTGTCACGGATGATGTTGGATGACGTACTAGCATTGGTCGAAAAGCTGTAGCTCGTCGGGATAGCGTCGGAACAGAGACCTTGAGACTTGCTTTGTTTGCTGATATCAGGCCAACCAAGTCTCTAAGGCCTTCCTAGACGCCATCCAAAATCTCGAGGCTGGTGATGATGGAATTCTGGATTCCCCCGCTTTGGGTAAAGTTCTCACCCTCTCTACAGGCCTTTGGTTCAGGATGTTCTCCTCTGTAAACCAATTGCCATGCAGGCCATATGGTACTCTCTGCGGGAGATGGATCTTAGCCACGACATCGTTCATGTTCTTTGCATCAATAATCCATAATTCGCTTTTTGCACCTGGTAGGCATTCGCCGTCCTCACCCAGCTGAGACTCGTCGAACACATAACTTAACAGCCATCCATCATCTTCGCTTGTGCCATCTCTCCGAGGCACAAAGCGTGACTCCTGTGCATACCAACCCTCGGGCATCATAAAGATTTTGATCGGATCCTGGGGGTCTTTACTTGCTAGGATTTCTGCTACACTCCTCGTGTCCACGCATCCAGTTATGGGCGTCGGTGGATTAGTCTGGCCTCGCTCGATCAGAGTCTCCACATCGACCTTGACAAGAGAGTTGATTTTGACGGCTCGGCCAAGTGCTGCTCCAAACGACGAACCAGACACTGAGCAGCCATATATATACTTTGCAGCGGACATCGACACAGAATCTCGAACAGAGGGAAATTCGAACGGTATGGCCGAAAGCGCCCATTGATACTTGATAGGGTTTTTTTTATAAGATGCATTGTCTACAACACCGCTTCCGAAGTGTTGAGATCTGATCTGCTCTGGATCTGGGGGTAGAAGGAATTGGTAGTAGTACAGGCGGCACTGTTCTTCCTCTTGATAGCGAGCTGGTAGGCGATAGATAGGAACTGGCGCCGCTAAATCACCGGCACTAAACACAAGTGCAGCCGAAGTCAAACGACATGCCAACATGTTTACGGCTTTGAATTCCTGCTGCACTGTTCCAAAGTTGGTGAAGGTGGATTCCCATGAGTTCGCAGTGTGGAAAATGCAGCAGGCATTTGTTTCATACCAGCAAATCTTATCTGGCTCATACCGTGGGAAGACACCAAAACGTGAGGGTTGGGTTGGATCATAAGCTACTACTGGCTTGTTCTTCGCAAGGTTTAAAGGATCCAGCGATAGGGGAAGATCCATTATGATTGTGTGGCTGCTTGATACACCAAAGTCATGCATCATCTTGGCGGATTTTATACCAGGGACAGGAGTATTGAGTTTGGCGGCTTGCCTTTTGAGGCCATTTCCCTTCTCCCCGCCATAAGAGGGGGCAACGATGGAGTAATGCACATAGGGCGGTGCAAATGTCGAATGATAGAGGATTAGTTCGGACGTGTTAGGGTCAACTCGAGGCTACGTACGGTCAGTAACACAACCCGTAAACAACCTACCAGTAATCTTACATGTGCAGTCGTCCACGCTTTCATAAAACTGAGCAGCCCTTTTCCTCCAAAACCAGGGGTATGGTTATCATCAACCTCCCCCTCGGCTTTCCTTCCGTTGAACCATCCAATTGTTTCGAGACCAGGTAGCGCTACTCGCATCGGCGGTCCACTTTCACACGTTGCCAATGCTCGGCCGTCATGATAGAGAATGGACGTATTCGCAACACTAATCTTCCTTATAGCTTGCTTCGACCCTGGCAGATGCGACAATATAACAAGTGCAATAGTGCGGAAGATGCGGAGGATGATTGTTATCAAGGAGCTGAGAGGATTGACAAGCGTTGCAATACTAGGCAAAATGGGTGTTTCGAGCACTGTCGATGTCACGCTTGACAGGTAAACATCCGTCAAAATGTACTGGTTGACGAATTCCGGCTGAACAGTGTCTTTCTCGTCACTGCGTCGGAAGGCTACGCCACTAAGCATACCATCTCCATCGAACCAATGTGCGTCTCGACCCAATGCCTCATTTGTCACCGGATTTCCTCCATTGCGGATGTATTCACCACCAGCAAGCTCTTTGGGGATGGTCCCACCGTATGTGCATGGAGTCAAACGCTGGACACGGTGGACGGTCGCGAAGTTGCCCGAGAGGTATCTATACGAGGTGAGTGCCAACGACAGTCTTAGAACCGAAGAGCATCTTACGGATGAGGGTGGGCTTTTGTCTCACTACTGGCTTTAACCATGGTGATAGATTTGATGGACCGAGCTTTAGTCGTTCAAAATAGCAAAGATTAGAAACACTCATAAGGCGCCCCGACATCCTCAATGCTGTTAACAAACTGTCGAGATGTAGCCATCCGATCTTCTTCCCCTCCTTGGGAACTGCCAACTGGCGGGCATGGATCATCTCCCCATGCTCAAACAAAACATGTGAAAAAGCCCTGGTCATGTGCAAAGCACAAAAAGTTGACGGCGGGAATTCGCGGAAGAATGCTGCAGCCTGCAGAATGAACGAGTAATACTTCCGTAATGTATTTCGTTAGAGTTCTGCCCATACAGTACCTTAAGGTAAGGTATCCTAAATGCATCACATCACCTGCAGCTGCAGCCACTAGACTAGTGGTAATTCTTGAACAGCTTTTGTTTGGTCATTCCCATGATGTCATAGACCCCTCGGCACACGGTCCGGAATATATCGACTCCGCGCCAGGGCAGCTTGTCCCGGTGCTGCTTTTACAATCACATCAAATGTTAGGATTCGATGTACTGTGTACCTTTACTCACAAATCACACAAGGTTCGCCCGCGAAAAGGTATGAACCCATCGCTGTCGCCAAAATTTTGAGAGCATCAACAGAATACCCAACATACAGAGGAGTTGAGAACCCATTGTTGTTGCCTAAAGTGCTCGCACCAACGGTACTACATTCTCCTCACTTGCCGTTCCCCACTTTGTTGGTACTTAATGTGTTTGAGAGTATGAATCCAGCAACTTCCTCGCGTTAATGATCACAAGAAATGGGTTACGATTATGCATTGGTGTAAGTAAGCAACAGCTTCCGTGGGCTCAAGAGGCAACCTAACAGTGCTTCACAGTCATCTACAATACACGATCCCACCTGCGATAGCATTGAGCTTTCTTTTCTACCCTCTGTGGACAAAAATCGACGTTTATAAAGTACTGTTTCTGATAGCCGTAAGTCCACGATCCGTGAATCTTCCAGGACCCAGCGCTCAGATTATCTAGATCGCTGTTGTCTCTACAACCCCTTGGGACTCCTACCTAATACACAATCGAATATGGACCTATCCAAGCAATGTTATAATTGGGCCTACACTTTTTAGAATACCCGCCGAGGAAATCTTTTTCTTCATCATCCAAACCTACAACACCTCTCTACTATACTTAATAATCAGCAAGCCCACATTTCACCCTGTCTACCTTCGAGGGAAAAAGTTGCTGAACAACGGAAGACGGTTACGACTGTGGAGATGGGTTGGCACTTGGGCAATAGTGGTTGCAATTGTCTCTGGTGCTTTGATGATCTTAAATGGAGGTGAGGGGCTGTACATGGGTTTGATACTCGTGTGGGCTGGGCCTTTTGTATTATTACTTTGGTACAAACTCAACGCTCGCAATGAGGGCAAGGAACCTACTAACCGCTGACAGGAGCCTTGCGCATCAACTCCTACTAGAACTCCCTTTCTCGAACACCCTCCTACCGATCGCCTTACCGACCATTTATCTATGGATCGTCGACACCTTTGCTTTGAGACGAGGCACTTGGGTCATTGAGTCAGGGACGAAATATGGTGTGCACCTTTGGGATGGGCTAGAAATCGAGGAGGCAGTTTTTTTCGTTGTTACCAATATCCTTATTGTCTTTGGTCTGGTCGCCTTCGACAATGCTCTGGCTATCCTGCAGACATTCCCGTCTGTTTTTCCCTCAGTACCCTCCTTACCATCGCCAGTTCTTCTTGTCCGTAGCCTCCTCACACCTACTAGCGCATACGATGACGATCGAATAGCCGGGTTACAACAAGCGCTAGCGCGTCTTAGAGCTAAGAGCAGGAGCTTCTATCTAGCAAGTGGGGTTTTCCAAGGTCGCCTGCGTATCGATATGATCCTATTATACTCTTTTTGCCGGGTCGCGGATGACCTTGTCGACAACGCTGCCAGTATCTCGGAGGCGCACCATTGGATTCGCCAACTCACCCAATTTCTGGATATTGCCTACGGCGCAGAATCCTCCGAAAAGACTGTCACGAAAGATACATTCATTAGGAATACATTTCCGTCTGATGCACATGCAGCCCTCCTCCTAATTCCAATATCCTATCTCTCCCCTACCCCACTCTATGACCTGGTGAAGGGCTTCGGGACAGATCTGCATTTCTCCTCCTCCGACAACCCTTTTCCGATCAAGGACGAACCTACGTTGAAAGTCTATGGCTCCCGAGTCGCTGGCACGGTTGCAGAATCATGCATAGAGCTCGTATACTACCACACTACTGTTGTTACTCCTAAAAATATGCGCCAAGATATAGTCCATGCTGGAGCTCAAATGGGCATCGCGTTGCAATATGTTAACATTGCCCGAGACATTACAGTGGATGCTCTCAATAATCGTGTCTATCTTCCTACATCTTGGCTGAAAGACGAGGATATAAATCCAGGAGACATCCTCAAGGATCATACGAGCAGTCAGGCCGAAGTACTCCGGCAACGACTTCTCGACAGCGCGTTCGCCATCTACTCTGAAGCCAAGGGAGCCATTGAACAGCTACCGCTTGAGGCACGAGGCCCAATGCGCGTAGCAGTCGAAAGTTATGTCGAGATTGGCAGGGTTCTCCGAAAACCAGGGTACAAAGTCAAGGCAGGGAGAGCCACAGTGCCCAAACTGAGGAGACTGCAGGTTGCTTGGAAAGCCCTAAATCAATGAAAATAATCGAGCATATAGGAGCAAGGTGTATTAGGAAGATTCGTTGTTATAATGGGACCTGTATATTTTCGAGATACCACTTTGTTCATAGTTGTACATTAGCACCAAACTGGTAACCCATGTCTTATGAAACTCGTCGGTGCGGAATGAAGACCGCGGGTGCGGAATGAGACAAGGTGAAAGACGTCATTAGGGCTTCCTTCGCTAGTGGATCTAGTACGAGAGTCAATGTGCTTCATCAAGCCCTCAACATGTGGCAGACAACCTTTGAATTCTTGGACATGCGATGGGTGAGAGAACAGGCCAGAAGACTGCTATTGTCGTAGGTATGCTATCCTATAACACCTTTATCTCATACCACCCTGAGTTTCACTAATACTTTGCTTCTTTACAGGCGCTGGCGTCGGTGGGGTTGCCACAGCAGCCCGGCTTGCAAAGGCTGGCTTGAAAGTTACCGTCATTGAGAAGAACGCCTTTACGGGCGGAAGATGCTCGTTAATACATTACGATGGCTATGTAAGACCGTCTCTACAGGTGGTCTTCTTGCTCACTAATATAAGTCAGCGCTTCGACCAAGGCCCCTCGCTCCTTCTCCTCCCACACCTCTTTCGTGAAGCTTTCTACGACCTCGACACGTCTCTGGAAGCTGAAGGTGTGGAGCTTATGAAATGTGAGCCCAACTACAACCTCTGGTTCAGTGACGGCGAATCTTTTGAGCTCTCCACGGATGTGGCTCGGATGAAGAACGAGGTGGAGAAATGGGAAGGCAAAGACGGTTTCGAGCGCTACCTAGGGTTTCTGCAAGAAGCCCATCGCCACTATGAGATCAGTGTCAAAGAGGTGCTTAGGAAGAACTTTACATCTCTCCTCTCCATGGCGCGGCCTTCCTTTCTCCGACACCTCTTCGCACTGCATCCGTTCGAAAGCATCTACTCCCGCGCATCGAAGTATTTCTGGACTGAACGTCTCCGCCGCGTCTTCACCTTTGGCAGCATGTACATGGGCATGTCTCCATTTAACGCCCCTGGGACTTACTCTCTTCTCCAGTACACCGAGCTTGCCGAGGGGATCTGGTATCCCAAAGGTGGTTTTCACAAAGTCATTGACGCATTTGTCAAAGTTGGAGAGCGTTTAGGCGTCACCTATCGTCTCTCAACTTCGGTCTCTAAAGTAAACCTCGATTCCAAAGGCCGCCGCGCTACAGGAGTCACTTTGAGCACCGGCGAATCATTGACAGCCGACGTTGTGGTGATGAATGCTGATCTTGTCTACGCCTACAACAATCTTCTACCCCCTTCTTCAAGAGCAAAGTCACTCTTAAAGCGGCCGGGGAGCTGCAGCTCAATATCCTTCTACTGGGCTATGGATCGCAAAGTCCCCGAATTAACCACACACAATATCTTTCTCGCAGATGACTACCGCGAGTCCTTCGATGACATCTTCAAGCTACAACTCATACCTCAACAACCATCTTTCTACGTCAACGTACCCTCGAGGATCGACCCCAGCGCCTCGCCAGACGGTAAAGACTCAATCGTCGTCCTTGTCCCCGTCGGGCATCTACTAGACAAGGACGAAGGGAAAGGAGTCGAGCTGCACAGCAAACAAGACTGGGAAGCCATGGTCGCCAAAGCCCGCAACACCGTCTTCTCCACCATCGAAGCCCGCACCGGCGCTCGCGGCCTCCAGCAAGCCCTCATCCGAGAAATCGTCAACACGCCCCAGAGCTGGAAGGACGTCTTCAACCTGGACAAAGGCGCCATTCTGGGGCTCAGTCACAGCTTCTTCAATGTTCTCTCCTTCAGGCCGTCGACGAAGCACCCGTCGATTGACCGGTTGCACTTTGTGGGGGCATCGACGCATCCGGGGACGGGCGTTCCGATTGTGCTGGCAGGGAGCAAGATCACGAGTGAGCAAGTGCTGGAGGAGTTTGGGGTGGGGAAGCCGTGGGCGAGGGGTGTTGGGGGTGAGGGTAAGAAGTTAAAGGAGATTGACAGGGTGCAGAGATTGCCGATGCTGTCGAACTTCCACATCGCGCTGCTGGTATTAATATCGTTGATGGTTATGGTTGTATATAGATTTGATGCATTGGAGGGGCTGGGCGAGGGGGTATGGAGACGATGAACAGAGTATATAATGTCTATGGATAAAGTAAATAACAAGTTCCACTCCTACTTCTTCGCCTGCTTTGCTGCCATGTACTTGCACCGTTCTCTCACATACACATTCACGATTCTTCCCACCAGCTTTTCCAAAGGCTACGCTCAGCGACTGTACGTGAAAGACTTGAATGCCTTCTCGTATGTATTGAAAGCTAAACCGCATCGCTCTCCCTTCTTGTGGCAAGCTCTAATAATACTATAGTATGATCTTTCATTCACGTCAGGACACTAAGACTGATTTAAAATCGGCCACGGTCCATCGCAGTTCCGCACCAATCTTTTGGCGATAGCGAAGCGATCGACTGACGTCAGCACAACGACAACAACAACAACAACGGGATAAGCAATTGCTAGATGCGGGATTTAGCACGCGAAAGAGGAGTGCTGCGGCTGTAGTTACAAAAGGCTTTGTTTTCCAACCAAACGGACAGTTCCTCCCCTTTCCCAATGAGGAATGCAGCGCGTTGGATTTATGTCTCACATAATCGACCTTACGCTCTGTTGCTATTCTACGTGAGAATTCTTAAACTGGCTGCCATCCCAGGATTAATGAAGCTAAGCCTATTTAGGCACCCCACCAAAATATTTGTTTACCGCACTGTTTACATTCACCTCGGCTTTCCACATCCACCCCCCACCATCTACATAGTCATCTACCTACTCAGCTCAATATGCGAGCTAATGAGGAAGAAATTCCTTCCGTACCAGACACTGCACCGAAGGCTGTTCAAAAGCTCCGAAAGGCTAAAAACAAGCCGTCGGTTCAAGAAATACTAGATTCGGTTGAACCTCCTTCTTCTACATATCGATCTATCCAGGAGAAGGATCGGCCTTTTCAGCCTAAATTACCCCCAGGGCTTGTGACTCCATTGGATTTTTTCAGTCTGTTCATTACCCCATTCATGCTTGAACAAATTTCCGAGTTCACGAATACGAAGGCACAGAAGACAGGGAGAACGGCTAAACAACGGCCCTGAATCCCCACTTCGGGAAGTTCGGGTGCTGAAATTGATGTCTTCGTGAGGATTTTACTATTCATGGGTTTGATTTCAGATATGCATGGAAATCCCGAAATATCTCAGGCTATGTCTCTGACTCGATTTGATCAAATCAAACGATTTCTGAAGCTATCCGATCCAAATACGGACCCAGAATCCAAAAGCCCTGGCTATGAAAAGCTCTGGACGGCGAAATTGGAACCGTTTTCGACCCTGTTTCAGCAGGCCTGCAAGCAATATCTACATTCAGGCCGAAACGTGTCAGTTGACGAGCAATTAATTCTTTTTAAGAATCTATTCAAACATATCATGAACATACTCAGTAAGAAAGCCGATCGAGGATTTAAAATCTACTGTCTATGCAGTGAGAATTATCTATATGCCTTCATGTATGCATCGAAAACCACTAAAATCGTTGATTTACATCAAATTCAGGATTTTAGCCCTTCGGCTTCGATGGTTGTTCAAATCGTTAAATCGCTACCTCGACTCTACGAATATGTGGTTTATCTGAACAATTTCTTCAGCTCAATTGACCTGTTTATGGCCTTAAAAGCTCTGAGGGTAGAAGCTGTGGGAACGGCAAAACAGAGCTCTGAATTTGATGAAAATTTACTAAAATTGAAGGCTGTAGCCACTAAAGAAAAGAATTGAGGTACTACAGCAGTCACAACAGTCGATGATCACGTACTATGTATGGCCTGGCAGGACAACAACACTGTTTTATTAATGACAACGGCTCATTGGCCTGAGGAAGCTCAAAAAATCGTTCCCATGGCAGAGATTCTCGATTCAGACATCATATTCCTGAAGACTTCGTTCAGCTCGATTCAGAAAACAACCAAATTTTATCCTTTTCACGAGCAGTGGTGGACTACAATTTACACATGGGGGGAGTCGACGGAAATGCTCAGCAAAGGGAACAATATTCCTTCGTCAAACATCGATGTCGACGTTATTGATGGTCTCTGTTTCTGTTTCATTTAGATGCAGCTGTTCTGAATGCCTACATCCTCTACAAGCCCAGTTATTCTACAAGCAAAATGACACGTGCTCGATTTCAGAAGAAGGTGGCTACTTCGCTGATGCGAAATTCAGCTGGATCGATTCGTAAACGACTCTACGACTTCAGCAATTCGAATCCATCGATTTCACCTTCAGCTCAGGAACATCGTTGGAGACACCTTCCTAAAAAGGCCTATTGCACCCCGTGCAAAGCAGTCAAAAGATTCACTTCAGGAGCTGATAAAGGGGTTAAACGCAAGGCATTGAGCGAGGTGACTGGTAATGGTCAGCCAAAGAAACAACGAAAACGTACTATTCAAACCTGGTTTGGGTGCACTTCTGAACAGTGTAGGGGGCTAGCAGCCTGCAAAAATGAGGCCTGCTGGGAGGCTCTACATGCATAGGAAGGGGGGAAGCGAAGGGGGCATACACAGGGAGGGGAGGGGAGTTTAATTGATTTTTGAAGCAATTGGGGATTATTGCGGAGAAACCCCTATTTTCCTCTACCCCGCACTAGGAAATCTAAATATTAATCTTCAGGTCCCCATTATAACGACGGTTTAAGGGATATATATCCCACCTTGTCAGCGGCAGCTTATTGGCACCGCCCACCATGAGTCGTAGCCACTAGTGAATCGCTTGCGCCTAGCCTCTTAACTCCGGGCCCGCAGCGGATTTAGCAGCTAAGGTACTTCATGTTCTATCAAACCTAACTGTTCATGTGAAATCCATGCAAGTATCTAGTCTGCTTCAATACTCCTGGCAGAACTAAGCATCGAGTAACTTCGTTAGTGAGTATTTACGGAATAAGGCAACTCTTTCTAAACTCCTCGAAACTCAAACAGACTCTTCTTTTCTGCCAACACTAAAGTACTGTGTTGAACCACCCTACGCAGGAAACCGGTATCAGTACCCTCCGCACCTCTCGCCAAGGTTTATTGATGCCTCGAGATCCAATCAATCTTTCTCGCCAAGAAAGAACGTCTACCAGCAACTCTTTTCCACCCTTCAAGAATTCGCCACAGCATATTTATGCGCTATTGCGGGACAACAAGCATCAAGTCGATCACTCGAACCAGGAAACTTTCGCAGCCTCCAGCGATTGTTCTCCATCAGCTGTACGTTCATGTTATGACTTTGTCGAGACCGTTCATCCGAAGTCGAGATCCTTTAGTTCGTCAAATCACCAATTCGATCCAGCCTGCGACGAAAGAAGTCAATGTTATATATCTCCTGCATGTCTCGACCCTCAGTGCTCGAAGACTATTTGCGACACGTGCTCTGATCACGAAGAGTGTTATGATGACTGTTTAGAAGATTGTTTGTTGGATTGCGGGTTCTGCATCGATTGCGATGGGTTTGATCGCAGAGATCTGAATAACTCAAGCTTTGCTGGCTTTGATACTGAGCTCTTTGGCGACCAAACGACGGAAACGTTTGGGCTTGGCAACTGCTTACCTCGTCTTCCAATGCAGAAAGCCTCTGTTGAATCAAACTGCTTTGACCTCTCTTCGAATGATGCTAGTGTGCCAGCACCAACTGGGCACGTGCCACCAAGGACTTCACTCTGTTCCGATGATGGCCACGGTGACAGACCTAACTCTGTCCTGATGTCCTCTTTCAGGACTAGGACTGCTGCGGATCGCACAGCATCTATATGTGCCCCTCTCTCTCAGGATTCATTCGGCGGTGGGCAGATGACCGGCAACTCTTCACCTACTTGGCCCCTGCTCAAAGCCGTCTCTCGCAGAAAGTCTACAGATACGGCCCAGGACAATGGCGGGCCAACGGTGTCTACTGGCAATGCCCGACCCCCCGGTTTCGACGCAGACGTGGAAAATCCTGCTGACAAGAAGTCCATCGCTCCTTCCGCACGTTGCCAATGGGTGGACGGGAATGGTCAACCCTGCGGGCATGTCGTCCCGCTGGGCGATGAATTGCACGAACACCTACAAACCGCGCACGGTGTTAAGAGTGAGGTCTTCTGCCGCTGGCTCGGATGCCGTGTGGGCATCTTCGGGGCTAGCCCGCACCATTACGCCAACAATGTTCAACGCCACACCTGGGGTCACAGCGGGTACCGCCCATTTAAGTGTCCAACTTGCCTCAAAAGTTTCGCTGCCGCCAAAGTCCTCGAGGAACATTTCACGAATTTCCACCTACGGAGAAAAGCGTTCGATTGCAGTATCTGCGCCCACCAGTGTACCAGCGCCGCGAATCTGAAAAGGCATAAAGATGAGAAACATGGAGCCGAGCGGTTCCAATGTGAATTCTGCAATCGGAATGGTAGAGTGAAACTATTCCCCCGTGGTTCCAATCTAGCGCGCCACTTCAGGAAATGCAAGTACGTGCTTGCCTCGTTTCCGGACGACAACGGTGCGGCCATGGGGAAGATGGATGACGAGTGGTTTCCGCCAGGCTACAGGGGCGGCAATCATGGGATGGACAGAGCCAAGTACTTGCCTGCCCCTAGTGGCACGTGATTCGGATAAAATTGGAGCACTCCATGTTTCCGCTGACATTATCTTCCACCAAGGATACTCCAATACTCAAGTGCCCCATGTCATCAACGTATATGGCGGCTGTCTGCTAGACTGCTGACGGGAGAAGAGATAAACTTTACATCTACATACTGATTGGAGGATGGAAGGAGGGCAAGCAAAGTCTTGGGAAAGCGATAGCGACAGAACGACAAGCCCAAAGCTCAAAGTCGAAGTACTATTCAAGTAGGCAGTCATTAATCATCAGTGAGAGCTTGATAGACACGCATAATCATAGGGTCAAGTGACATTCATTTTGCTCGAGTCGTTTCCAGCAGTATACTGTGAGGCTGCAGCATCAAATAATAAATCCAAGTCATATATGCCATTCGCATCTCAGGCCCATTATATTAAAAACCACGGATCAAATCGTTGACCTGGTCTTTGAAAGAGTGACTAGCGTATCGTTCTATTACCCCTTCCACCTTCATAGCTATTCGAAGATACCCCATGACCGTTGTCTTTGCCTGTAATCTATATACGCCATGGATTTGTGCATTCGAAGCCGAATCACGGACAGACAAAGTCTCCTTTTAGTGCTGCACGGTGCATTAGTTTTGCTTCCGTTGGGAAACCATGGTTTCAAGCATGCAGAGGAAGAGACGTACGCCACAGGTACTGCATCCACAGCCATCGCAGTCACCGGGGTGAGAGCAGCAAGAGCAAGGACCCATCTTGTTAGAAGAGGTATTGGAAACGTGTTATAGGCGTTGGCCTTGCTGTGAGATTGGTTGGTTCTTTGTTTCGATGGTGACCGAGGTGAGTATTCTTGGGTTCTTTGAATTCACCTGCTGAGGGGGGGGGATTGGCATATATATGGGACGGACCTCGCACACCCCACACCGTCTGCTCAATCACGAGTTCGCCAAGTGCCACCGTAACAGGAAGTGAAGTTGAGAAGGATGTCGGCGAAGGCCCAGACCTGCCGCCGTCGGCAAAACATGAACCAATCACTGCGTCGCGCGCTATCGCCCCGATAAAGATGCGGGGTCGATCTCGCCCGATATCGAAAACGATTGATGGCGTTGGGGACCAAACTGTCCAAACTGTTGCGTTGCCAGTGATTACGGGACGAAGTCCGGGCCGATCTTGGCACTTATTCAAGCCCGAAATAGCCTCGAACTTCCTGCATCCCATGATGGATGAATCCACGAGGGCCAGCATGGAAACTCGACTTGAGCCTCTCAAACAGACGGAAACCCTTCACCGTCATTGGAAAGCCCAAAGGTCTTCTGCCTATTTAGCCGACGTCAAACATCAGAAGCACCAGACTCGGCTGGTTGAAGTGTCCGTCCACCTGTCGTACCGTAACCCCAAATCTTACAAATATTGTCTCCACCGCAGATGCATCGGGACGAAGAGAACTGGCAAGACGCTCACAGCCTCTCCAAGTCCGGCATACTCGGGGGTAAGACGGATCTTTATGAAGGCTCTCGCAGCAAGCAGAATGGCAAAAACGTTATAAAATGCGGCCCAGGCAAAGTTGAAGACCATTTGGCCATGGCAGTGACGGGACAGGTCTATGAGCACGAGGATGCCGGATAGGGAAGGCTCGATGAGCACTGCATTCCCTGCATTTCGCATCAAGCGCGTACCATTGTTTATACGCAGGCCAACATTGGCCTGAGCAAGAGCGGCCTCATCATTGATCCCATCACCACAGAAGATAACCGTATTGTTGCCGCTTTGCATCAGCTCTTCGACGTGCTCCTGCTTCTCCAGTGGCGTACATCTAGTTTTGACATCTTCGTGGGGAATTACAAGTTCTGTGGCGACCTTTTCGACCGCACCAGTCTCATTGCCGCTCAAGATTGACACGGCGATACCACATGCCTGACTAGAATGTGACAAACCTGAAGCCTTGTCACCTAACGCACGGTCACATGACCACTATAAGGCTGAGCACCCGCGTATGCAAAAGCCGCAATCCTGCCGCAGCTTCTTTCTTTTCTTCTTTTTCTGGATCTTAGAAACTTCGATTAGAATGCAATAGGCTTCACGATACATCTTGTGTCGAATGATCCCAGCTCGTCTCAGGGATTGTGGATCTTCGAGTCTCTTACCTAAAAAAAAACCAATTGCATTCGCAGTTTCAACCCGTACTAGAAAAAGCTTATTTAGATAACTAGCGAATTTGTAACTTGGAAATGCGTGTCTTTACGAAAGTACATATTTAAAATCAGGATCAATTGATTGTACTCGAACAATTTACACAACATTAATAACTACAGGTAGAAGTTATCTTTGAATGTTGGTTGTACGAATTGTTGTCGACATTTAGCTATTATTTGTGAAAGAAGAACTGAAGGAATGACAAAAAAGTAGCATTAATCTACTTAAGCTACTACTGCGGTAAGTAGTTCATCTAATTCGTGAACACGATGTTGTTGTTCTCATTCCAATCCTCGTGCTTCTTCAACATCATCAGCACCTCATCGAGGAACCGCCGCGGCAAACTTCTGACCCGTTGATCGACCCCCTTACCCTGTAGAATTACCTCACTGGCTTTCAAGTACGTGCCGCAAAACTCATCCCACAGCTCCTTGTCAACTTGCGGCATGGGATAGTAAGGGTCATTGCCGAGGAAAGCAGGGACGAGCTTCGTAATGACATCGTCCTTGGTGAGCTCGGTCTCGGTCGCCTTGTCGAAATCAAACATCCAGAGATGCAATGCTCTGCGTTTGAAATTGATAGTCTCCACCATGTGTGGTGTAGTCTCCACCGTGTGCGGTGTAGTCTCCACCGTGTGCGGTGTAGTCTCCATCGTGTGCGGTGGTGCAGATATATCATCGTATCCTATTAGATGTTCCCTGTCCCAAGTTGCAGAGCTCCCGAGTACAAACTCCACGTCCATGCCGTCCACCTGAGCCTGCCAATGCAATATAGCCAAACCAATCGCCATCTCATTGGCCAGCTCCGAGACTTCAAGTTCTAGGTCTTCCATCATGTTCAGTCTCAGGGGGAAGTTTCGCAGCGTGTCATAGACATCGGACTGTTGTCTAATTGATTCTCGCTCCCCAAGATAGATGCGCACGAGGCAATCCTTGTTGTCCTGGTCATCTTTTGCTTCCTGCTGGGCCTTTTCATCCTCGTCGAAATACAGCTTGATCAAACCCTCTCTCGCTTTTTGAGGTAACGGAAGGATCCGGTCCACCGTAAAAAGTGGTTGCTTCGTGCGACGGCCTGGAGGGAATCGTTCTACGTTGTTAGACCAGAACTTTTCGTTGTCGGCAGAGTGATAGTTATGGCACAGCGGGGTCTTCGGAATCGTAGAATACGGGAAGGCTTCTTGCATCATCATCCGCACATTTTGAACTGCATTGTGGACTCTATTGGTGAGACAGAAATCTCTCCAGATCCCAGACTCGCTCGTGCCTTTCTTGAATGCCAATTCGCTTCCTGGTATCTCAAAAACTGTGCCACATGACCCGAGACCAATGATTCTTAAATCTTCCCGCTCCAGTTCAGATTGTAACGCGAGTCGTTGCATCCTTGAGGCAAAGCTTGACGTATTTGAGATCACAGATTTAGTCGACAGTGCTCTTTTCAACAGCTGGATAGGAGGCTCCTCAGACTCCTCTGGTAGCGTCGCCTTTGTAGGCTCGGTCAATCTTGTATAATCAAGTGCACTGGTAATTCCCTCTGACAAGGTGGTAGATTGGCTTTTGCCAGAGAAGTCTCGATCAGCAGAGTCGACCATCTTGCGAGCAGATATGTAAACAGGCAAGAGGTATAGAGTTAATGGCGTAGAGACAGAACAGAAGCGCAGAAATTTATATTCTCTGAAATAGTTGGAAAGCGTTCCATAATAAGTCACAACGTCCGAGATTATAGTTTATTCAAGGTAAAAAACCGTATATAATTTGAAAATTTTAAACTCAAACTCACTCAATTAATTAAGGGAACCACTAAACGTACCCCCTCTTTCACTACATATGCCCCCCTCAATTTACTACATGTACCCCCCCCAAAAAGGCTTAGTAGCATTATCCATAGGTACTTCATTTTTGGTGTGAACGCGTCGCGATATTCAGCCCGAAGGAGTACTAGATATTCCCGTTGACCCACTGCTACTAGTTCAAAATCCTCCTATCACGAGACCGCGAGGAAGGCCGGTTGGATCCACTACGCGTACACGTCAGGAGCAACAATTTGAAGACTCTACTCGTCAATTACCCTCCCAATTTGAGCGTGTGGAGAAGGTTTTGAGGTAACAAGCAGAAGAGGAGGGGTAGGAACTCAACAAACACAGTCGGGGGGTGGAGGTAGAGGCCGAAGTAGGGGGCGAGGTAGGGGGCGGAGCGGATGTATAGGCAGTAGGGGGGTTGTCGGTAGAGGTAGAGGGCGAGGTAGGGGGGGAGGGTGGAGCTCCGGCTGCAGTAGAGTCTTAGAGGGAAGCTCCAGATGAAGCTGGCTTCTATGGAGCCGTTCAGATGAATCGACCTGAAAATACATAGATTTAGGTGATAATCGCTCCAAACGTCAGGTATCTGAAGATTATTGTGCTTTTTGTGCCTTTCAAATTGAAACATAACCCGAAGATACATGAATTTTGGTGGCAGTCATACCAAAAATGAAGTACCTATAAATAATGCTACTAAGCCTTTTTTGGGGGGGTATCCCTGTCTACTGCACAGCTCCTCTACCCCGCCCTAGGAAATCTAGATATTAATCTCTAGGTCCCTATTGGCCTGGTTAGTCATCTCCCGTGGCTCCCTAGTACCCTAACAGGTAAGGTGGCCGTATACCTGGGATGGCAGCTTTAACGACGTGAAAGGGGGGGTACGTTTAGTGGTTCCCTTATTATATACCTTAAGGTAAGCACCCCTATGGAATATGAGACTTGCCTCAGGATGCACGGCTAAGCCCCTGCGGGTTAGCTCTGCTTACTTCGCGAGCTCAGTGCAGCACAGCTTCCGTAGTAAGCAAAGCGCTAACCCGCAGGGGCTTAGCCACGCACGTCTGAGGTCCTGAGGCAACTCATTTGGCCCTACCAAATCTACCTCCCCCCCCCCCCCTACCCCCTCCCTAACCAGTCCCTCAAATCCCTCTGCTTCAAACCCTTCATATGACGCTTTAAAAGCTTCCTTTCATGAATTCTGAGCATTCGGCTGAAATCCGGATCGACCAAAAATGAGGTTTGCTGCTCCTCATACAGCTTCAATGTAGTTAAGGCCTGTAAGGCCTCATTCAGCTTAACAGGTGAGATCTCTACGAAGATCTTCTCGAGATTCTCGAGGGACTCGAGAGTTCGCTCAGCGATAAGCATTTGAGACTGAACTGCACATGTATCCGTTCTTTGTTGCATCATCTCGTATATGATGAATATGCAAGGTTATCTAACGTCGTACAAAGGCTTTATGAAGGCCGAATTTCGATTTCGATTCCAAATATTTTGTTTTGCGACTAGTACAAGGTGGGGCCAAACAAGAAGGCTGGGTTTCTGGTCGATTGAGGACCTTGCTGGATGATTGAGGACCTTTTTCAACGCAACTAACCTAAAAGGCACGTGTTTCGCTCAAGATCCTCAATAGTCCGGAATCGCCAAGACCATATAATTCGCCGACGCCCCCCAATATCCTTCCTGCATTCCAATCTCTACTTATCACGCAGAAGAGACGAAGACCATGTCTTCCACCGATTTTAGCAGCACTGGCTTCAATTCTAGCAATGTCGACCTCAGCACCGCCGATCCAAAGGATGTTATCTGTGCCCTTCAAGCCTCCAGCAACGAGTACAATGGCCACCTGGGAGCAAGAATCTCGGCAATTTTTGTTATCATGATATGCTCCTCGGCAGCGACTTTATTTCCCGTCCTCGCAAAACGAGTTCCACGACTTCGAATCCCTCTTTATGTCTACCTTTTCGCTCGGTACTTCGGCGCTGGTGTTATTGTCGCCACAGCATTTATCCATCTACTCGACCCAGCTTACCACGAGATTGGGCCTCAAACCTGTGTCGGCATGACGGGAGGTTGGGCGTCTTACTCGTGGTGCCCGGCAATTGTGCTCACGTCTGTCATGATGATCTTCCTTCTTGATTTTGGTGCCCAGCGCTATGTTGAAATGAAATACGGCGTCCTCGGCGAGACGGACATCGGGGCTGCTATCACCGGCCAGAGCGATGAGTCCAAAGAGAACGGTGGCGATTCCTCCGCGCAGCGTGCACTCGACGTCCAACGCGCTAATTTCGCGGTTGCGTATGAGAAGGGTTTCCAGGAATACGACCCTGAGGCCGACTCCGTAGCTCGAGAACAATCATTCAGGCAGCAGATCGCGGCTTTTCTTATTCTCGAATTCGGTGTCATCTTCCATTCGGTCATTATCGGGCTTAATCTTGGAGTAGCCGGAAGCGAATTTGCTACACTATACGTCGTTCTCGTCTTTCATCAGACCTTCGAAGGTTTAGGGATCGGCGCTCGCATGTCTGTTATTCCGTTCAAGCCAGGGAGTCGGCTACCGTGGCTTTTATGCTCTGCCTATGGTCTCACCACACCAATCGCGATTTCAATCGGCCTGGGACTGCACACGACATACAATTCTGGCTCGTTTACGGCAAATGTTGTCTCGGGAGTCTTGGACTCAATGTCAGCAGGCATTCTCCTCTACACCGGCTTGGTAGAGCTGTTGGCACGAGATTTCCTGTTCAATCCATTGAGAACCAGAAGCAATAGGCGCCTCGTGTTTATGGTAGTCTGCGTCTTCCTCGGTGCTGGGCTTATGGCTTTGCTTGGGAAGTGGGCGTAAGCTGGTACTACTGCGGGCTGCTAGAAATGGTAACCGGTTAAGGTCCAAGGGGATGGATAACATATGAAGATCTTGTAGCCATGAGCACTTTTATGGGGATATGGGCACTGCGATAGTCTATGACTAAAGCTTTGTGTCTCCCCGTACTTTTGCTTGTGACTTTTTTTCAAATTAGACATAGGGGAACTCGTTGGTACTCAGGACACACATACGGCCTATTTCTGAACGTGCCCCTTGCAATGATTTCACTGGACAAAGTCAAAGCCTTGGAACGTCCCACTTTCCCCGATGGCAAGATGTAGTCAGGACGCGTACCCTTACGGCGAACACCACTAATCTTGTATAAGCTCATTCTCCCTATCCAGTCATGTATGGCGCGACTCTAGGCTTCGAGACATGAGCTGTGATTCCGCCGTGATGACATCTTGCACGGTTACGATGTTGAATTCTCGAGTTTTGTATGGATCATTTACTCAAGGTCCTCATGTCGCCCGTACCACCTGCCTTATTGCGATTGCATCGGGTACAAGGTCCTCAAACTCCTCGCTGTCTCTTGGAACGGTTCTCTAACAAGTCTATAATTGCGTTATCCTCCCCTGCTTCTGACATGAGGGCTTCTCTTTATTTCGTCTGGGATAAGAGTTAATATATTGCTACTACTTCCGGTCCAGAACGCTTCTTGTGACGTATAAGTCTCACGATCCATTGATGCTTAACCATCTTCTTCTTCATTCAATTGCCGCTCTGCGTCTAGTACGGCTACAAAAATGAATATGGTTTGGGATTAGTGCTTTAGCCACATTGATTCACGACTGCTTGGCTATACTTCAACCGGTCCCCGTATCTCTTTCATCAAGATCTATATCTTACTAAAATATGCAACCATGTTAAACTACGCCGCCCACCAGACAAGCGAAGGACGCATCCCTTCGAGCCTTCTCGATCTCTACGTCCAGTACAAGCAAGACACTAGAGCGGTCATCACCTGGCTGGTTAGTCATAGAACGAGTCGGTATAAGCATCTGCAGACTCTCTCGATTAAAGATCTTTTCGGCCTCGCTGAAATCGTACAAACGAAGGCAGTGGAGATGCCTAACACCGTTGACTTCCACTTCCGCGAAGCGATTGCGGCTCGGACCCAGTTGAGCAAATTCTTTCGGAGAGCCAGCAGCCAAGGAGCAGACGATCAAGAAACCTCCAATCACGAGTATTTCACTACGAGGTAAATGTACAGATCCATTTCTATACAACTACTAACTTCAGTGTCATAAATGCAGCTTGACAAAGATTTACACCGATCTCTGCGGGTGTTATGCCAAAACCGAAGACAAGTGCACGCGAGCACACGCAAGTCGGGAGCCTCAAGATCATGTGACAGCCTCACAGAACCGATTCAAGGCACTCTGTTCCGACCATGACCACCCTGATCATGACTGCCCCTTGGAGGACAAGCTACGTGATAGTCAAGGTGGCGTAGATGCAAGAGAAAGCAAGGCCGGCCCGTCGGATCCACCTCCTCCGCGACTGGCCGATGATATATTGGGCGAAGCTTTTGAAATTCGCAAGGAAATCCAGGTACACGTGCCATCCGCTGTGATGTTATAATTTGCTAACGTCACCTCGTACAGGAGATGAATGATTTGCTGACGGCAACGCAACGCTCCTGGGAGCAGGCGGCACGAGGCGAAATTTCCCTCGTAGTTGCGACCTTCGTCACCCATTCAGCTTTTGCGGCGTTCGAAGGAATTGAAAATCGATTAAAGACGTTATGTGACATCTCGGATCCGGAAGTTCTACGAAGCAAGTTTATGCAAATGGACCAAGATTTAGGCGTACCGATAAACGACGAGGATGGTTCGAGGTCGCCTACAAAGCGACTGGTGGAAGCCTTACAAAAACCCTGGTATCTTCTGCTCAGAATGAAGGACAAGGGCCCAGAAAGGCGACGGGGCGAGGCACTTTCCACTTTTGAACGATCTTCGCACCTTGTTCTTCAGAAAAGCACCGATCCTGGGTCAACCGACGAGGAGTGCCTCACGGTCATGCTGCAGAACATCGGACTGCACTTACAAGCCACTTATCTGAACATCGGCATTATCCGCGTAGGGACACCCGTGTACCCCGAAGTAGGGTATTTCTTTACCCATGGCGAAAACGACAGCAATTGCCTTCGGTGTTCGTACGGGCTTCGATTACTTCTCGAATCATGCAAAAGCTATTTATTTGCCTTGCAACCTACAGCCGCGCCTTCTAATTGCCGTTTACAGGCCCTCCAATTCGCACAAGAGGCCATACCAAGTATATACGCTGTGTTGAACGACTCGACCATGCCATGCAGGTGTCGTGGCACCTTGGCATACCACCTAGAAAATTTACATCTCGACTTTAAGGGATTTCTCAAAGTAAAAGTATTCGACTTCTACTTTCAATCGCCTTGGGTTTCCGGATCTCATATCCTCGAAATGCTCGAGGCGCTTTTCGGCTACGGTCTGCGATTGTTCAGCTATCGAACTTATGTCGGCTCTGTTCTACACGTTTACAACGTTCTCGGACAGTTTACTGACCTTCAATCGATCCCACTTCTCGAGAACCTCTGTGACACATTCAGCGACATTATTTTTCCTGGCGGACGTCCATGCCGAAACTTCAAAGCTTGTTACATCAGGTCTATGGGTGGCAGATTACGGTTCAATTCTCATACATCAGATCATAAGTCTGGCTGTCATTCGATGGCAATCCCAGCTCACACTGCCAAAGCAACAGCCGGATTCAGATTGCAAAACGAACCCAATGACCCCCGATTCGACTATCAGAAAATCTCCTTGCTCCACCATATCAAGAGAAGAGGGTATCATCCGGACGATGCCACTTGGAATCGATTCTATAACCTCAGTAGCACAGATGAAGACCGGCTCTCGCAGAAAACCAGGAGGAATCATCCATGCTTCCACCACGGCCCTCTCGAACACGACCTCTTTTCGTGTACCGCTCAGCACCGCCTGCAACGCCTTCAAACAGCCATCCATACTGAATGCAGCGGCGCCTTCCCAATCGCGAAAATCAACTTTTTCGAAGTCTATTTAGCCTGCGTCCGTATCATCTCGCTCGTGAGCGACAAATACCACGGCGACAGGGCGCGGCCGGGGCAGAACTGTGCGTGCTTTGCGGATACTATACTCTCCGCTGCTGATCGGTGTCGGAACAACGAGCATAGATTACAGCCGTTTGGGTGTGAGGATTTGGTAGGGATCTGTCGGGAGGCGATGACGGAGGTTCTAGGGGGAAGGGTCTTGGAGGCCTTTTTGTGGAAGGGTCTTTGAATCACGGGTGTTGCCATTAGGGGTTCCGAAAAGGTAGTGGAATTATTCGGGGCAGAGTCGTGGTTCAGATTTTAACTGTAGCTTTCGATTGTGGAAGCGAGATGGAGCGTCCCGAAGCTAGCGATCAGCATTCATCGAAGATTGAAGTCTGATAGCACCGGTGAAAGCGGTAGGGCATGGACGATGGCGGTTCGTGCCCATGGTGCAATAACGATTCGTCACCTGCAGGACTAAACGATGGCCCAAACGTAGGAAATTTTTAACATAAGCTGACTATATCCGAATAACGGAAACCTGATCATAACGAAGACACGGCCCGGATTTCACCAAATTTAGGTGAGGCTAAGGAAAAATCTTCATATAACGCAACCGGAACCCTTTTGATTTTTTTCCTTGATGAGGTTCGTTATATCAAATGTTTACATTAAACTTGCTCACCGGTCTTCCCCCTTCAAACGACCACGGAAACCTATTCAAAACAGTCAACGAAAGGCCTTACGGGCCTGATACTATGATGACTCTAATCAGGCCTAGGCCTGCAGTCGCTGGTGACCACAGACCTACGGTTATCACCTCAACAGCGTCATCGCTAGTGAAATTATCAGTGCCAAATGGGCCTGCCTGGATAATGAAGCTAAGTATACCTGAGTGAAGAGATATCAAACGTCATAGAAATCCTGAATGAAGTGTTTTGAAAGAGGCTCTTTTTGGGTGGGAGCAACGTTTACGAGAGGGCCAAAAACATTATTCAAATATTTCTAGATTTATTATCTTTAGACTTTTGTTACATTATAAACTTGTTAGGATATATTGTCGAGGGGTGGTATGTCTCAACTAGAAGGTAGTAGATAGATCTAGAAGGTAGGCTAGATACAGGCAAGATGGGTCAAACATCAGGATAGAAGACAATGGTGATGATGCTTTATGGAAGAAAACTCTGCTCGGGAAGCCCCTATTCTATAAGTAGTAGCCACAATCCCCGGACCAAGAATGTTTCATGAACCCTAGAGGTGTGCGACTTCACCCCACAGACTTCTTTTTGAAGCAAATGTGAAGATGACTTTCTACATATGTTAATTTACTAACATTTTACTAACATTATACGTCAATTCATATTAGAGTCTTGTTTGCATTATACGTGCATGTTGAACCAAGATATGTATTTTTCCGAACCCTAGCCTCATTACAAGACCTTGCTGAAGCCTCGATCGCACGTGACCATCAATCAGGGTTTTACGGTTTTACTGTGTACCTTACTGTGTAAAAACTTCTTGCCGCTTTCACCTGTAATAATAATGTTGGGAACAAACCTTCTCCTAATTTCCAGTCTCGTGTTCAACCAAGATTCCCAGCCTTTTCGAGGTCCAAGCCAATCAATGTTGGCGCTTGAGTCTTATATTTTTCCACCATAGCGGCGATGTCCAAGTACTTGAGGCCAAGGTCCCAGCTGTCCTATCAATCTGAGACTTGTTTAAGTCGTCCCTAGCTCGCATGTCGCAGGGCTAAACGCTCCGAATAGGGTCCAAGCTCATTTCGCTGCCAAGTTCCATGCAATACTGTATTAGTATAATACCACAGTACCTTAATAAGAATCAGGCTGGCGCGAAGACCAATGGGAAGTCCGTGGATCGTGCCACATTGAATCCACGCCTCGTTGAACCCTACACGGCCTGCGGACGCAGCCGGAGCCGATATTAGTCTACTTCGAGTTGATTACACAGCAAGGTACATAGTAGACTCGAGCTACCCTGACAAAATCAAGACATCTTGTGATGTGAAAATCCTGCACCTCTGAGCGCATACTGTACGATAGCTTGCGGGGAAAGGAATCATGGTGTGCATTTACTAATGTCGATGGAAATGTCGAGAACATCCTACCTACTTCATCGGATGCGACCGAGATTCCAATGAGAAAAGGTAGCAATAACCTCATACCTCATGATGACCTCATATCCTGACGACATGGCATTTTCAAATTGCATGTAACGAAGTAGGTAGAGTATGACGAGCGAAACGGTAGGAAAATGCAAAGCGGCGTGGGTTTTGCCTCTTCTTTAACCCTAAGTGATAAAGCGATCGACCAGGATAAGGTGCAGTCAAGCTTTTCTCTGAGGGGAGGGGCGGGGGCTCCAGCCGTTTCGCTTGCTCGGCACTGCAGAATCAGGGATATACCCCAGTCGCTTTGGCATGGGAGCTCTTTCGCGCTATGCATCACCACTTGCATGTGTCGATTGATGATTCATTTCATCACCACCGCAATGGGGCCGATGGCGAGACCTCTGTTCCCGCCATGGTACGGATAGCAAATACTCCGAATCATGAGAACAAACCGGGAGACGCTTCCGCTTCTTTTAACCATGTGATATACCTTAGCGAAAACATATGGTTTCCTTTAACTGTATCTATTCAGTAATGGTTCATATTACCGTCTAAAGGCGATATTATAGTGTATATACTGACTTACAGTAGCTCATTATATATGTGACAAAATGATAACTGAGTATTAAAAAGAATGATACTCTTACAGTCTAGTTGACTATTCGTTTAAAGATAATACACTGATATCAAATAGAACAGTGTTGCTACGGTAGAACCTGAAGCTCTGTGTAGTTTCAAGATAACTGCTACAATACTGCCAAGCTTTATCTTCGGATAGACTGTATTTCACACAACATCAACGCTTCTGTATTTTCAAGCTCGATCGATTCAGCCAATTTATACACGGGAGCGCATTGCATGGGTAGGTTGATGCGGCAGAGCAAAGGTGGGTGTATTATACGATGATGCAGGTATTGCTTATGATACCTGATATTGTATTTTACATATGCTTATTTTCATAACTGTTCCTTTACAAGGTCGTTTAGAAATTCTAAGCGTATATTTTATAATAACGTGTCATTGAGAGGATCGCCTAAAGGCCATGTAACTCAGAAATTACAGTAACAATATTTTATTTAGTACTACGTGCTGCTACGGTAGAGCCATTCCTCATAATTCCACTAAGGTAGGTATTGGTGATGGCTGACGTAATTCCGAGAACCTGTGAAAAGTTTGGAATGCTTCATCTCCGATGGGGATAGCGAGGAATTGGCATGACTGCCCGGAGTGTGTCGGCAACTAAGGAAAAGTAATGTGAAGAGCATAAAGTTTTCATTGGACGGCGATCGGAAGCTCTGGCAATCACGTCAACTACATGTAACTGCCATAGGGACTGCCATAGGGTCACGGAAGGCAATGGAAACTGTGCTGTATGGAAAGCCAGCACACTTTCCGCGTTTCACAGCTAGCGCCCTTTCACTTCATATACAAACACTGCCCTGCCATCTTGTGACCTTCTCTCCCTCCCAACGTACAAACATTAACCAATCCTCAACTTTACCAAACACCCCCATTGTATCACAACTTGGAGCATCAGCTTTGAGCGCTCAATACCGTCAACATGGTTAACACCGCCATTATCAGTAAGTCTCACTGTCGTTTGATGCGGGTCGAAGGTGCGGCCACTGACACGATCAACAGAGAATGGCAACCACTATGTCAATGGTGCCATGGCCTCCATCGCCATCACCACCCATGGTTCTGATTGGTACTATGTGCGACACCTTGCTCCTTGTTGATTGGAATACAGTCTGACAGGTTTCAGGCGGTCTGCGCTGTGATGTTCGTGTCGACCTTGGTCATCATGGGCATGTCCTTCACCAAGCCGCGCTCGCATCGTATCTTCCATTACATTACGGCCGCCATCACCTTGGTTGCCGCGATCGCCTACTTTACCATGGGTTCAGACCTCGGAATGACGCCTATCGCCGTCGAGTTTCCTCGACCGAACAACCCCAAGGTCAGCGGCTCAGGGAACAATCACAATGGCCTCCGTGAAATCTTCTACGTTCGATACATTGACTGGTGAGTCGTTTTTTCCCTTCCACCATCCGGCAAACCATCATTGACATGATCAGGGTCATTACCACCCCACTGCTGCTCATGGATCTGCTCTTGACCGCCGGTCTACCATGGCCCACAATCCTATACACCATCCTGATCGACGAGGTGATGATCATCGCTGGTCTGGTCGGTGCTTTGGTTGCCTCGTCGTACAAGTGGGGATACTTCGTTTTCGGAATGGTAGCGATCCTGTTTGTCGCATGGACCGTCACCTGGACTGCCCGCAAGCACGCTGCGGCGCTTGGCAGTGATATCTCTAGGACCTACCTCATTTGCGGTGTATGGACCATGTTCCTCTGGTTCCTCTACCCGATCGCCTGGGGACTGTCGGAGGGTGGAAACGTCATCTCCTCCGATTCTGAGGCTGTGTTCTACGGTATCCTCGACATTCTCGCCAAGCCAGTCTTCGGTGCTCTCCTCCTCTGGGGCCACCGCAACATCGACCCTACTCGCCTTGGCCTTCACATCCGTGACTACGACGACGAAATCTATAGTGGCACTCGTGGTGCTCACCACGGTGAGAAGCACCACAACGGCGCCAATAACGGTCTCGCGACTGGGGTCGACAATGGAGTCACTGCAACCGTCTAAATATATTGTCCTCGGCTTACTAGGACAATCTTGTTCCAGCAATAATAAATTGGAATGGCAAGGTTTAAGCGACGGTGTTTTGAAATCATTTTCTTACCAATACCACTCTGTTGTATGTTCGCGATGGGGATGATGATGGCTTAGAAAAGCAAGCTCTTAATAGTCTAATATTCGGTTGGATGTGTCGATCATCAATTAAACGCTCGTTCATATCTATTTCATTGCCACAGTCGTGACATCTCTACGCATGCCTTGAGTGATTATATCTTCCCGCCAATCCTGCTACCCATCCTGCTAACTTGAACAGCAGTCTAATCAGAACCGTTTGCCGACGTGAGTAAAAGTCCAGAGACAACCATCCTGCCTTCCTCACTTACATACAGCATCGTATGTGTAGCCAGCACATCACCCATTCGCACTCGTCGTCCCCCCCCCCACCCCAACATTCACAACCAACCCCTTCATCTCATACATATATATCTATATATCTATACACACTATAGCTACAAATCCCATCCCATCCCATCCCATCCCATTAAATCACCCATCTTCAAACCCCCACCCACACATCAAAACACCCATCCCATTCCCATTAAACACATTCCCTTCCCATTAAACCCTAACATAACCCCCCCCCCCCCCCCCCCCCCCCCCATCCCCCTTCGCGCAGCGCAATTCAGCAGTCAGAAAGTAATTATCCCATCCATCGACCCATCCATCCATCCATTCATCCAAAACCCAGAAGTCAGAAGGCATCATCTTCGCGAGCGAAAAAACCCTCGCTTCGCTCTCCCATCCATAAGCAATTTGAGAGACTGGCTTTCTTCCCTGGATCGGATCGGATCGGATCGGATCGCCCCCTATTGTACTGTTATACTGTTAGCTCTCCCCGGCCATCTATCTCGTGGATAAATATCTCAGAAATACGTATGCGTATGCGGGTGTGGGTGTGGGGGGGAGGGGGGGGGTTTATTTCGTGCAGGGGATTGGTGGTGATGGTGGTGGTGGTGGTGGTGGTGATGGTGGTGGCGATGCATCAGTAAAAATCCATTCGTTGCTTTGAAGAAAATCGAATCCTGATCGAATCTTGTGTTGTGCTCGCTCGCCGAATACATTAAATAGATTAGATAGATAGGCAAAATGAAAGCCCGGGGAAAACGATGATGGTGTTGGAATACGAGGTCATATGGGGCATATTGGTATTTTGGTTGTTGCTGTTAGGAGGCTATCTAGGACGTGGAAGGTGAAAACTCTACTAGCGGGCCCCAGCCCTACCAGCCCTATGAAGGCGGAGATTACCATCTCCCCTATTTCCAACAGATGGAAAGATACAGTATGTGGGAGATGGTTCGTTGAAAACACGGAACTGGGGTTGGTTGGTTGGTTGATTGGTTGGAGGCTAGTTGGTTTTCGTTGAATTGATTTCTCTTTGTGTGCGCGTGGAAATTTTTTTTGGGGGTAATAAGACGACGGGATGGGGAGGGGGGGTTCAGCACTGGGGTGGTTCTGAGCTTGGAAAATTTTGGTTTTGGGGTATGGATGGGCTTTTTTTTCTTTCCAATAGGCGGTGTGCGTTATGGACTCGATGCTCGACGACATGACTGGTTTTTTCAGGGTTTGGCGTAGATGAGAGGGAGGGTGGTAGGGAGGGGTTTGATGAGGTCGATGGATCGGATACGGCGTTGGGTAGGTGTGCAAGTTCTTTGGTTTTTGGGGATTGTGGGAGATCGGGGTTTTGGAAAGTGGGTGTTGGAAGAGAAGGGTGGGCGCGAGGGGTTTTGGAAGAAAAGAGAATTTGGTGGGTGGTGGGATGTGGGGTTTGGGGTTTGAGGGGGAGGGGGAGGGGGAGGGTTTGGTGTTGGGATTTTGACGTGTGGGGATCAAAAGAGGCGGGGGCTTGATAGTATAGGGGGTGGTTTGAGGACTAAGGGGGAGGGGATGAGGGCTGATGGTGGGAGGGTTGGCGAAGAGGGGGGATGAGTGTGTGAGAGGGGAGAGGCGAGGGCATTGGCTGGAAGAGAAGGAGGAGGTGGTGGTGGCGGGGTCAGGGATTGCTTGCTGGGATGAGAGGGAGGTTGGAGGAGTTGCTGGGAATGATTGGAGGTTGGAAGCATTTGCAAAGCGAGAGGGTGAGGGTTGGGCGTGTAGGTGTGCTTGGGGGGGGTGGGGAGCGTGGATTGATGGGAGGAAATTGTTGGGCGAGGTAGAGAGTCGAAGTTCGGATTTCGTGAAGGAAGGTGGAGGAAGTGGAGTGATTTGAAAAAGGTGAGGGTGGGGGGTTGTGGGGTAGGTGGAGATGGAGATGGGGATAGAGATACTCCGTAGAGGTGAGAAGGTAGTTGGTAAGAGATAGAGTGATGGAAAGATGGTTGAGTGGATGCGCTCGCTATAAGATTACGTCGTGAGATGAAGAATGGGTCGTTGGAAGATGAGCAGCGTCGAGTTCGGATATTGTAAAACGAATCATATAAACGTCGGGTCATTGATTTTTTTCTGTGTTGGAATTCTCAAATCATTCCAGTTTCGCCCCCACGCCCCATCTGTAGCGGTCGAAGCAGCACAACAAGAAAAGCATACTAGAGTAAGCTAAAGCGCGTTTTTCGTGAATACGTTTGAGCATCTTGTTGAGTGTAAGTTCATCGTCTCGTGAACACATTGCAATGTAAACTCAGATGAGTCGTGACTATTATGTATCAGGAATAACAACGAAATCTCCAAGCTTATCGGAAAGATGGTCGTAAAGACTGGACTGAGGTGGCGTTGAGGTCTCGTCAGTATGGGTCTAAAATCTAAGAATAACAACTCGTCGTCGCATGCTCTGTTGGTAAGAACCAAGACCATCTGTGTGTCTTCAAACCAAACACATGAAAGCGCAACGATTGTTGGTATCATAAGCTTCATATGAAAGCTGTGACAACCTTGCTCGCACTTGGAATGTCTCGACGAAAAGTCGAATTGTGTATTCGGCGGCATTTATGCGGATTGAGTACTGAGAGGCGAGTTCTTTTGGGGGATCTCATGCACAACAATACTTAGGCAATGATTCTGTGCCGTCCTTCGAAGGGAACAGCTGGCAGCTCGGACATGTGGCATCACTGTCTGGATCATCTGGGGGATTGCTATGCAAGAGGATTCCCTTTGCATCGCACGCATTCCGTAGGTCCAAATACCAAGGATCGAGATTTACGGGCCTCATGATCCTAGGGCCAGCACTATCAGCAAAACCATGGTTGTGGAGGGACCGAGATAGGATATTGCCTATGCAGATTTCGCAAAGATTTGAAAATTGGTCGGAGCTCTTTGCTGCGACGAGTAGACTTAGTTGTTTTACGAGACCCTGAACCTCGTGCTCAAAGGATCTTTCGTGCAAAAAATAGATTGTGAGGGTCTCGAGAGTACTCGGCAGTGATGCAACGAAGTCTATCCAGTCTGCAACACCGAAAGTGCATCGGTCGAACTCATCAAACCGGTATCCCTTGTATGTCGTTGGATCTATCAGGAGCCTGTCAACAACTTCTAGACGGCGTAGATTTTCGAATCCCTTCAAAATCCTCATGTCACATGGTACGTAACTACGGTCAAGTCTCAGAACCTCGAGGGAGAGTTTGGCGTTCTTGAGTAGCGAAACAACAAGCTCTCTCTCGTTAAGATATCCGTTTACAAAAGTGAAGGACCTTAGAGCCTTTATGCCGCCTAACAAGCTTGTCACTGTCTCCAAAGCCAAAAAACAGTTGTTAAATTGAAGATCTTGACATGCTGATATATGAGATTCCCATTCCCATATGTAAGGGTACTCATCGTCGTCTTCGGGGTCACTACCGGAATGGGAATCCGCATCTGATAACGAATTTAGGGTCAATTTCTGTATGGTTGGTAGCAGCAACAGTGGCGCGATAGTGTATGGTGTAGGGTAATATTTTTCGTTGTCATATCGCAGGTTATGCGTCTGTCCCACTGTAACCTCCATCAAGGACTGAAAGCAAGGCCATTGCAGTGCAGGAAGTAAGGCTAGTCTTCTCAGCGACGCAGAAAAGAGCCGCAGCGGGTTTTTATTTGCAGAGCCACTGTTCTGCCAAGTGTCAAATAGCATGAAAGTGATTTTGTTCAGCCTGGGTATTAGTGCCATGAGCAGCACTTTCAGAGGCTCATCGTAGCCAGACTCTAATCTTTTCATCCATATTTCTGCCCTGGCCTCACTTAGATGTAATGTATGGAGCAAGAGGCTGTGATATTGATCAAGTTCATCATCGCCAAAGTAGGACAGACCGAGATGTGAATAATCGTAATGCTGCTCCGGCCAGTTACGATGCTCGTCTGAGTCTGGATCTTCGGCTGGGTTACCCTCATCGAAAACAGGGCTCTTCCACGTGCTGAAATTACGACGACACTCCCATACCTCGAGGCTGCGAGTATACCAGGCAAGGTTGGGCTCGGATACAGCATTACGCATTGCCGAGGGAACGTTGGTGGGGTTGCGATCGTGTATAAGACGAGGGTTGGACAAACGATCGCGGTGTATCTGAAGGGAATGCAGAGACTTTGCGTCTGTTGGCCAAAGCAAAGGAAACTAGGCTGTCAGGGTGAGTGAGCTCTAAGATCCTGCAAACCAACTCATTTGGTAACGAAAGTAGATCAGGCATTTTGGAGGACGAGAGCGCCAGAATGTGTGAGAGACAGCGTTTAAAATTTCTGAGAACTGAAAGAATCCTAGGGAAACAATTCTAAGTGTGAGTCAGAGTTAGCTAAGAGGGATCAAACTGCAGGCTCGAGTGACAGCCTATGTTGAGTCGAAAGCTAAAGAACAACTGAACCCTTGGACGTATGGTATGATGGGATGGAGTATGTAAGTTGTTCTTGCTCGTAGTGACACCGTCGGGTGCTCTGCAGAAACCGCTAACCCAATTGAGTAGTCTATCTCGATTACGTAATACCAAGTTAAACTTCATCAGCTTCACATTTCCAATATCGTCAGCAACACACGGTCCTCATCAACTTCCATGGGGCAGATCACTTCTGCTGACTGGCAATTGAAGGCTGGCTCAACAGCAACTGTTAGCTACTATACGTAGACCTCCCAGTCTACAAATCTCTCGAGATAAACGTGCACTTTTTCGACCTTGAGACTAATACAAAGCTACAAAGAACGAAGTCCATCCTTGTTGGTGAATGTTCCGCTCTCGCCATCCATTTCTTGAACCGCAAGCCTGCAAGCGTCGACAGCACCTTTACTAGAAGTCCCCCCAATGTCACCCGATCCTTTCTTGGACTTTGCGCCTTGCCACGCTTGACAGCGTAGGTAGCCTACCATATTCATGGCAGCTTCGGAGACCTTACAAGGGACGATGGAAACACTGTAGTATGAGAAGCCGAGGTCGATTCGGTGTGAACCCATAACGTGGGGTGATTAAGATTATGCGAGAGATATCTGGCTTCTTGAGCAAGGGGATGCATGCATCCGTAAGGCAGGCTGCGCCGTCGGCCATTGTATCCAGACATTTGGCAAACTTTCGTTGCAGGGTTGGCTCGCTGTCAGCGATGGAGCACTGATCCCGGCGTTGTTGATAAAAAGGTGAAGTAGGAAATCAAAGAGATTGGAGGCCGTTACTTCCCACTCATCGTCTTGACTGTTATGATCGCTGAATTATGTCCAATTATCGATGTGATCTTCTCGATGGCTCTTTGTGATTCTCCTTCCTCGTTCATCTTACTTCTATGTAGAATAACCGAAATGTCGAGGTTTTCACCCATCATGGCAAAGAGCTAATGCTTCACACCAAGAAGATTAACAGCCTTGCACTTCGAAAGTTCTTGCCACAGGCGCCAGCCATTGGTAAGAGCTGTGACAGACAGCGACTTAAATGGAAAGCCTGCAAGTTGAGCATACTCACTTAAGGTAATTGATGTGCTGATATACGATCTTAGGCATTAAGGATAACCTCGAACGCGGCTTTCGCTCTGGATGTCAGATGGGCGAGCCCTGAAGTTGGCCAAGTCCGCGCTCGTTCTCCCATGACATGCAAAACGGTACCGGAGCGGTCCCCCTCTCCTACTCTCACTGTATCGAGTGGCAGCTGTGAGGTTTAGAAATTGCTGCGGTACCATTGGTATTACGTCATAAAACCTACTTGTACCGCTCTCATGGCCGAAATGAAACCTTGACGTTTGATAATGCCACTGATCGCTGAGACCGAACGGTCGCAGAACGCAGTTATTTTACTTGAAGCTACTCACCGTCAACGTACTCTCACATATCGCCGGTCGAAAAACAAAACGTTGCAAATTTCTCGGGGCAATTACGGTCTCTATCGAGAACACTACTAGACCGGCGACAAGTATAATCTTGCTCTTCGTTGAGTCATATAACGTGGCAACGGCGCAATCAACGTCTACAGGGGCTTTCTCCGAAGATCGAATTAGCATAAAAAGAGAGCTTGGAAGATATATTCGACTGCGCTGTAGGGTTTTCGGTGGTATTAGATGCTCCTTCAGCAGCTTCAGCACAACAATCAGGGAATATAAACGTTATACGCACTTTCCACTGTGCCCTCGCTACCACTCTATTCGCTTGCTCTTTGAATGCTCCAATGCAATCATCTTAGTCTCGGTCAAGACACGGATGTAGATAACCTAAAGTAAAGTATAGATCACAACCGATCTTACATCAGCTTTGGTGAGCCGAACCTCGAACTGTGCCGTTCTTATCTCGTGTTAGTACCAGTGAGCAGATGTACCAGGAATGCATCCTTCTGGAGTAAAAGACCAGTATCATTTTGAATGAACAAGTCACCTGCAGTCTTCGCATCTCCATTTCGGGAGCTGACGTCTGCACCCTTCTCGATAAGCGATTTCGCGGCCTCCATCCTGCCTTGTGCCATGTGGCCTGATAGACGACCATTCGCTAGGGCATGTAGTGCTGTATCTCCTCTGTTGTTCTTGGCATTGACGCCTACCGTACTTTGCATAACCATTTTGAAGGTCTCGAGCCGGGGATTGGTCCCACGGCCATCGAGATGGTGGTAATTGAGGCAGAATCCGGACATTTCGTAGGCGTATTTAATCAATGGTGTATCTCCATGGTTGTTGCGAATTGATGTATCTGCACCCGCGCTTAAAAGTAGCTGAACGCTCTCGGGATTGCTCCATCGTGCGGCTTCATGGACTTGTCGGCAGGTCAGTGTAGGTTTTAGCACATAATGGCGGATGAAAACTTACGAGGCGCGTCGCCGGTAGTGGACTGAATCGAGATATTGGCTCCCCTCTCGAGCAATCTCCTAATTATGTGTGGGTATGGTTTCTTTCCCTGGCAAATGGCGAGAAGCGGAGTTTCCCCTATAGAGCAGTCCTTTGTGAAGGCATTGACGTCAAAGCCTTGCTCAACAAGGAGGTTCACAGTGTCTAATCGCCCACCGGCAGCGGCCCAGTTCAGAGCATCGCAACTACTCTTGAGTTCTGCATCGTCAGCATGAGAAAGTAGCAGCTGAACGATTTCTGTATCGCTGGTGCCCGCTGCATTGGTTATGGCAGATGTTTTTCCTGGCGCGGCGATAATCTTGGCACCTTGTCTGAGAAGGAATTTGACCATCTCATAATTGTCCACCGCGCAGAGCAGCGCACTATTGAGGCGTGCTCCTCTGTCAATCAAAACACGCACTAATTCAACACTTCGTAATGCGGAGGCTTGATCGATCTGTCTGTTGTTATTCATCGGTCCCAATTAGCACCCTAGATGAAGGCTTACTAGAGTACTCCCCCAACTGTCGGCTTCTGCGTTCACATGCGAGCCTCGATCCAGAAGGAGCTCGATAGCTTCAATCTGCTGTGATGTAATCGTATTTTTGTGTTTCAGGACATTATGCAGTGCAGTGTAACTATAATCCCCAGTTTTGAGATGGATGTTAGACCCAGCATCAAGCAGGGCCTTTATAGCTTCTGGATGGGCATAGAACGCCGCCTCGTGTAGCGGTGTTTCATACTCTGAATTACGCAAATCCACCTTGGCTCCACGGGTAAGGAGAAAATTTATGGCTTGAACACTTCCAGTCTGTGCAGCCATATGTAGAGCCGCTCGGCCTTGTAAGCGATCGGCTTCTAAGGCATTAACATCGAGTGACGGTAGGAGAGCAGCTTCCAGGCGTTCAACATCGCCTCCGCTAGCTGCGTTGAAGAATTCTTCGTATTCGACACTGTCCTCTGTGGCACGGAACCTGTGCTCTTCCATCGTATAGAAATTACGGAGTAAGCTTTGGCGGCCAGACCGCTAGTCAAGCTGTGTAGAAAAAGGACTTCTGATTGTGGAAGCGAGAAAAACAGGAAGGTGTTATTTCCAAGGCATGATCGTTCGACACCAGTCTAGACGCTCTGGCCTCCATGGCTTGCGGCACAGATAAGTGTAGGGATGATGTTCCGTGTGGTAGACGCTGCAGAGTCCTCCTCGTAGCGCTGAGGGTGTTTCGCCGCACCACGCCGTTATTCCTCCACACCCTCGGTGAAAAACGAGTTGTCCTGCCAGTTATCATATGCGTTGAGAGATACAGACGCCCTCTTTATACCCGTCTTCCTCAACCTGTTTTATAGACTCCCCAAAGTTCGTCTCCCATTGCCTGCTCTTTGCTACACATTGTAGCTGTGAGGTCCATACTTGACAATGTGTTACGTAAGATCAATTGACAGAAATTGCTGCAGAATGAACTGCCCAGAGGCCTTGTGCTTCAATTCTACAGGTGGGACACCATTGGTCGTCTAACCCCAACGAACGAATCAGTACTTCCAACAAATTATTTGGTGGATGCCATAACCGAGAGGCCAAATTTACGGCTGCGAACCCTTTTTGGCGAAATTTAACTGCTACGGATGACCCCCATCCCACGCTATGCTGTGTTGAGCAGGTCTTAATGTCATATCTTAGCCTTCCATACCCAGCGGTATTCCAAACATGCCCACCGAGCCATCGTAAAGCTCGCAAGCGCAACCACCAGTATCCCGCCGAAGAAGCAGACAAAGACTGTTGTGCCGGCAGCCGATAGTATTTGCCCCCCAACTGGGATGCAAATGAGAGTCCTGCCATAGATTATCTTTCTATTTGCAGCAAGCTCAAACAGGAGACTCACGCAAAGCTTACTACACTGTAGCTTGTTCCGAACCATTGCCCGAACTCGTCGGCTTTGCACAGCTGCCCAACACATACAGGCGCCAAGCTGATGATACTGCCAGAACCAAACCCAAAGACCGGTGCCATGACGTAAAATAGGACAACATTGTGATCCACAGGAAGCCAAAGCGCGAAAATGGCGCTGAACGATATGATAAGAGTTAACGCCATGCTATTGAAGCGTCCATAGTGATCGCTGAGGTGACCGGATGTATAGCGTCCTATTGCAGAACCACTGCTGAGGCGTTACTAATTTTACCTACTGTAAGTACATGGGATGACAGACGCATTGAGCACAGCAAGTACATAGAAGCTCGTTCGATTGCTAAAGCCTTGATCGAGAGCGTATGTAGGAAGAAGGCCTAGGGCTCCAAAAAGTACAAACTCGAAACCTATCACAAAGGGGAGAGTTAGTCGTACATACCACATCTCTGAAGCTATTATGTACAGCATTGATACACATACAAGCAACTCCCAATGTCGTCCAAGCGAATCTTGCGTCCCGAAAGCATTTCAAGTTGATAGAACCTTGCTGCTTGCCGGTTGGAAGCCTGCCTCTCACACAAAAATTTCCAATTATCATCAGTATCAGCACCACTAATGCCACCAATCGCATTGACCATGCCCAGCTCAGATGTTGCAGGGTCGGTTGAAGTGCGATTGGGAAAAATATACCACCCAGTGAGGACCCCATAAGAGTGATTCCTGTTGCCAAGCCCCTCCTTGCCTCAAACCAATGGGCTATAACGGCCAACGCAACGGTCGTAAGTAGCGCACCACTGATTCCACCTAGGAGACCAAAATTGAGAATAAAGTGCCAGTACTTGGTGCATTGTGCAAGAATAAGAAAAGATGCAACGTAGCCGATCGAGCCACAGAACAAAAGCCATCGGGGACCGTAGCGATCAAAAAGAGGGCCAATTTGAATTCCGAGAAAGAGATTAAGAGAGACTTGGGAAGATGTTATCCAACCCACGTTCTGAGAAGAATAATTTGAGAGCTGGTGACTTTGCCAATAAGATTGGAAGAGGCCAACGGAGGTGGTTAGGCCAAAGGTTGCAGCGATCACGGCGAATGATCCTGCTACAACCAGCCACGCTTTGAGGCCTCCTTCTGGGAACTCAGAGGTAGCGATTACTGGGGCCGATACGTATCGGTCGATGGGGATATCGTCATGTTGCTCAGAAGGATTTTCTGGAATACGTGTATAGATTAGATCAATGAATCACCGAAAGAACCAGAAAGCACGAGACACGGCGCGAGGGGGTTCTGCCGATATCGAGGAGCCATACCGATCATTCTGTTCAATTGCGGTCCTGACAGGACAATGCTGGGTGAACTGGCCATTACATCAAGTATGAATCGTTGGTGGAAATCTTCTCGTAATGGATAGTGGTAAGAAGACTCGATGGAAGAAAGGAAGGAGAAGAGACTTTTAGAGATTGACAGTGTCGAGCAAGTGTTTATAAAGTTTCGGTGATTGTAAGCATCCGAGAGCGGAGCAACTGCCGCCCGCCGATTTAGAAATCTCATCACTGTATTAGATTAACATTTGAATTCTCGCTCATTTAATATCAGCTCGCATTTGACTGCAATGGATAAGCTTCTAACCATTCAGACTTTCCTCTGCTCTTACGAATTATCATGTCTCGCACTTACAAGCTAAGTTGGGATAAATGTAATACACAGCGGACTATTGAAACAAAATCCATGTTGTTGTAATGCACATATGCGGATTGGGTATAGTAGAGTTTGATCGGGCAACCGAAATCGCTCCTTAAGGTTCCCTGGAAACGCCAACTCCATAAACCGACTATCATGCAGCACCTGCGGGACCCTTGCCACCAATATTACTGCTGTTGATTCCGCGGACAATTCCATAGCTTGTGCCCGCTGCCAAAGTGCCAATAAAAAGCGTCTGCACCGCACCGTAGAGGCCAGCTCTCTTCGTCCGGATGGTGATGTAGTTCTTGACGAAGCCGAAGACGATCAAGACTACGAATGTGATGCCGATTGATACGAACAAGGCGTGAGTGACGTTTTTCATTGCAAAGTAGGGAATCATCGGAATCAGACCACCTTTCAACTGTTAGCACCTTTCCGAATGTAAGACAAGACGGTCGCGAAGTGAGACTTACCAATGAAGTAGGCCAGACCCATCGTCGCGGCTGAAATCCAAGCTCGTGAGACATTTGGTTTTTCCAACTTCAGCTCAAAATCCATCATGAACTACAATATCTTCTTGTCAGCTTACTCCAGGTTCATCAACAAATGGGAGTGGTGGGCATACCCTGATCCAGCTTTCGTTATCCAGTAGCAAATCCTTCACCACCATCCCGCTCGCCTCCCGGCTGATGCCGTATCCTTCTAGTATCTCATATATCTCTTCCTTCTCCGCCTCCGGCTTTGTAGCAACCTCTTCCCGCTCGCGCTTCTCCTCGCTGATATAATGATCACGATCTGTCACTGCAGCTAGATATGCACCCAGTCCCATGGAGATCGCTCCACTGAAAAGTTCTGCAAGGCCGCCGATAATGACGAGTTTGGCGGAACCAAGACTGGATAGGCCGGCCGTCAAAGCAAACGGTACAGTGAGACCATCCGCAAAACCAATAATGACATCTCGGATCACTTCGCCAGAGTTTGAATGTTTCTCGGCGGCATGGTGAGCCTTTTGACGCACCTCCAAGTTGGAACGAGTTGACTGCATTCGCTTTCGCAGAGGTCGTCTAAGTTCTACGCCGGGCTCAATAGGCTGGGCGTCTGCCATTGTGGCCGTCGAGGTTATCGGTCAAGGTTCGTCGGAAATTGGATTTCTGCTGGTACTGAAAGGACGACTCGAGTTTGATGGAGAGAATGGGAGGAGAGTCTCTGTTAAATGGCGTAGGGTGGTCCGAGTAAAGGTCCTAAACGGCATAAAGACACTGTTTATTATTTACAAAGGCATTATTACAACAAACTATGATAACAAGGCTAAGGACAAGCACACATGCGCTCGAAAGAACCAATCATGCAGTCCGTGTTTCCAAGCAGCAGGCGATCACGGTTAACGGGCTCATGCCAGCAGACGAGAAAGAAAGAGAGAAAGCGCAATGCAACAAGGTACTCAATAACAAGGCTCAACTCATACTACGTATATCAGTATCACAGTGAGGTGACGCACGAAACGAGCCTAATTCTACCTAGCTCCTTGGAGAGCCAGCCAATCACAGCATCGGTATAATAAGCACGGGAGAATCTCAAACCTTGTCAAAACAGCTTGTTTGGTCTCCAGGCGTGCCAGGGAATTGATTGAACACGTGACGTCCTCGAGTAAGGGACGGTAAGGTAAGGTACTATTCCAGTGAACATTACCTCACGGGAAACAGGTGGTTAGCGAATTGTATTTTAACATGTAATCAAATCTAAATCTACCCTGTATGTCAGGTCATAACTAGTTGAGTTCAATGGTTTGCAGGTACCTACCATACTTTACGCAAAAAGGTTATGCATACTCCAAAAGCATAGAGCTGACATCTTCCCATCCAGCCTCATATCCAGGTTCTAGTACAAGCTTCTCAAGCGTAGTAATGTCGAATCGATCTCCAGCCCATGAGCCTTTACAACCCCCTACAACAACACTAGAAGGATCGGAGGTCCACTGGAACTGGGTCATCATAACGTCGACGACTTCTACAGACTCTACGGAGGGCAGTGATTCCATGGATGCCAGTGTATCTGCTCTGACGTACTCGTGCTTGGAGAGATTTCTTAGAATCCATATTTGGTCTGGTCGAGTCTCGCCCATGGCAGATCATCGGGACACAACTGGTTGACAATGGTCCTCTCAGCGTCGTCGAGACTGGTTGACGCACTTTTGTATATTCTCCTGCGTCTAGCGTAGTCATGTTGATCTTCTGCATGATAATACGGACGCCGAGGGGACGCTAATTCTTCCTGATCATCTTCAACGCCCTCTTGCTTTCGGAGGCTCAATTCGGATTCCTCCGGCTCGCTTAGCGAACTGTCCGGTAGGCCATATGCATAGTCGCGCAGCAGGATTATTCGGTCCCCAACCCAGGGCGCAGCATCGGTCTGCAGAGCGGCTCTAACCTGCTTCTCCAATATCGAGAGGAAATGTCGACAGGTAAGTGCAAGACAAATAAGATCCGCATCATCGTCCAGGTGATGCAGAATCTCACTGAGGAGTTCTTGTGGTAGACGTGACAGACGAGAACAACGGATATTCATGCTATAGAGATTCAACATCTGGTGCTAGAAGTCGGACTCAGAGGTGTCATTACTTACCTGCTGATCCAGGTCTCCAAATGTCCATCTTCAGCGGCTGGCGATAACGCTGTCCGAGAAGTGTGAAGGGTGAGATATGGAATAAGCCGTGTGAACACTGCACGCGTCCCCCCCATCTTTACAGAACCATGATTGCCGAATTGCTCGCGCCTATCGACATTGATCAATATCCAATATTGTCCCATGTCGAGTATGTCGTCGACTCCGAGGATTAAGGTATTCAATGCCGACTTCTTGTTTCTACTATTTCCATTGCTGCCTTGCCATGTTTAAGCTTGAGCTCCTTGCATTGACGTGCAGGGCGCCTGACATGCTTCTGCTTTACCTTGGTGCCGAATTATCATGCAAGGTTTTCAATTTCACAGGCAGTCCTAGGTAGTCAGCATACCCTACCATAGTGGTAGAGAGAAAGACGTGGTACAGGACTACACAGGGCATTCAATGCAACAGAATGAAACAACAAACAGGTCGGATGGAGATGGCTATATCAGCTACAGTTCCAGATAATGCTTTCCCTTAATTCTGTACCGTTAGGTTGGTCAAGATTTTGAACGTCCAATCCAGTCAGTCACATTACCAAACATCAAGCGATACAGAAAAGCAATAAATCGGAACGGCCGTTCTGTTCGGGGAGATGAGAGGCCGTCCAACCGTAAATCATTTCAAGGCGTCCGGGTCGCCCTCCCCAGCTTCCCATGTAACGGATGTTGATGCAGAAAACGGTAGACCTTGCGAATCGTGGTGTACGCTTGACGAAGCTGAGGCAAGCTAAGCCACATTCGGATACTGAGCCTTAGTCATCATCGTCTAGCAGCCAATCACGGCGTCGACAATTGTAAGCGGCTTCCTCGGGGCCCGAATCCTCTCGCTTACTTTACCCATACCTTACTCTCTGATGTGGTAGCTTCGGCAGCTAAGCACGCGTACTTAGTACTAAGAAGGTACTAAGGTACTTCGCCGCGTCCCTCTGAGGCTGATGGGCTGACGACTACCAACAAAGACACCTCAGACACCTCTTGGCTTATCTCTATTTCTACCGTTCTAACGTCCAAATCTTTCCAATATGCCATCTAGCATCTCAAGTGCTTTTCCTGAAGCTGTCCCTCCCTCGCATCTCTCAGACTTGGCTCGATGATGATCTGCTTCCGTCCTTTCTCCACCGGTGTGTTAGCTGGTGAGTATTCTATCTTCCATATCCATAGCTGCAATCTGGACCCCAATTGACAGAAGCAGCATTTTCTCTTTCGACTCTGTTTGTCTCCACAGCGTTGGCTCAGACTTCGACCTTTATACAAAATGCAGTCGACGGCACCTCGTCGAATCTTACCTTTGCGGTTCGCATCCCAGCCAACTCTTCGGACTTGGTCTTCAACCTCACGGGCCCTGCAAGTAAATCGTGGGTCGCCGTTGGCACGGGATCCCAGATGGCTGGCTCGATGATGTTCATAGCATATTCCGACGCCGGTGGCCAAAGTAAGCAAAGCTAAGTCCTGCGACCAATAACCACTTCTTTGATATGTGATTCAGATGTCACACTTAGCCCAAGGATATCCCCTTCGCATAGCGAGCCCCAATACTCCAAGGACATCGACGTATCAATACTGGCGGGGACCGGCATTACGAACGGCACATTGGTGGTCATTGCGCATTGTCGAAATTGCAAAACCTGGAACGGTGGCTCATTAGACTTTTCGTCTACAAATCAAGACTGGTTCTATGCAGTTGGGCCGTCTCAGACCCTCCGAAGCGACTCACCTTCAGCCAGTATATCGCAACATGATGTTTACGGTATACATCGCAAGAGCAGGCCTTGCTAGCATGTGCTAATACATGCTCAGGACCATTTTCGGTTGACATGATACATGCCACTGCGCAATCCAGCGATATAGTCGCTCCCACAGCAAATACAACTATCTCGGGCTCCAAAGCTAGCGCTAGCACGACATCGACGGGCGTGCTTGTAATCCACGCCGTCTTCTCTGTTCTAGGTTTCCTCGTTCTCATGCCTCTGGGGACCGTTGCCCTCCGCTTTTTGGACAGCGTACGCTGGCACTGGATAACCCAACTTACAGCGTCTATAATCGCAATTGTTGGGGGCGTCATAGGCTTCCCTGTCGCGAACGCATACTACGATAGCAAGAAACAAGCCAGCGGTCACAAGGGCATTGGCGTTGTGGTCCTTGTCGCCACAGTCGTTCAATTCTTGATAGGCTGGTGGCATCATATGGTATACAAGCGCAAAGGGCACGGGACATTCTTCGGCCTCATCCATCGCTACTTTGGCTGGCTCGTCATGGCTGTAGGTATCGCAAACGCCGGTATTGGGCTCGATCTTGTTGTGAGCACGACTTCCGTCGTCGTTTACATCATCGTCGCCTACATCTTCTTCGTAGCTGTATTCACGGCAGTCATGGTGATCAAGTGGCGAAAGGCAAGGGCGAAACAGTTCCCGGAAATTCGGCACAACGTGGAAGGGAATTATGACTCGAGATATGCCAGCAGTATACCACTTGAAAACTACACACAACCAACCCAACCCCACGAGCAGCGGTAATGGCGCAACCATGGCTTTGGTGGTAGTCTTTGGACCTCTTCCCTTTGGAACAAGAGTTTTGCAAGCAGATGATGGATATATATCTGAACCCGCCTGTTTATATTTTATACCTTTGAATAGCCTCATTCGATGATTTCTCGCCTTGAACGCCACACAAAATATGTGCTTTCATTACTTGGATAAAATCACTTGTGAAAGCGAGCTTCAAAGCAGTTGCGTGGAAACACGGTGTTCGAGTCTTGGATATTGGCTGAGCAGTTGGTACTCTCTGTAGGGCGACTGGAAGTGTCAAATATCCTAAGGTCCTTTACATACGTTCCAACTGCGACAAGTCTTATTGGCCGCCTCTCACTTCGCGCCACGTCCTCGTTCCTCGATAGAGCACTGATTTGGAACTTCCATGGCAAACACCTTTTTACTACAAAGAAACACGCCACTCTTTCCAAGCTCGACCCGATATATAAGAGCACTGATGGCAGCCGATGTAGTCCCGGTTACTTTACAAACACCCTTCCCACCTATGTGCGCTTTTGAAGATGTTTCCAATCTCCATTTGGGTCCGAGGGATACACTTCAATCATCGCTAAGACCCGGGGGTTTTGAGCGTGGTCGAGTCTTGTATTTTGATAGCTTTGTTGGCTTTTCTCTCTGCCGATACTGCGTTGGTTTTCTGTGTTGGCGTGCTGTACATCTCCTTGTCCTTCGTTCACAATACTTCTCTCATGCCCTTCTCGCAATCGCCCTTTTCGGTGTATCTCAAGCAAAAACAGCGGCCATTGTGGCCTCAACATAGACTTCCCCCGCCCTCAACCACGCCACGACAGCCTGAGTTACCGCCTCCTCGCATTAAAGCCGCCACGCCCCCAATCTGGATCCCCCATACCACAAAACAATCCACAGATGTCACCATGCCCATCCCCTCGAGCCCTCCAAAGCTAGCTCAGAAAAAGAGCACAAACAACCACCCTCAGCGAGATCTCGGACCCCCCGATCGAAAAGCCAAAGGATGGTTCCCCGAAACAGTGCATAAAACAAAACCACCCCTCTAACCAAGTACGGCAGTCAGATTTCTAGCGGCGCTGAGCACCACATCGATTCCGACTCCCGACCTTAATGAGAGGAAATGCTCCATCACCGTTTTAATATACACACATCGAACCAGAACGACGAAGTGATCATTTATTCCAACAATCTCCCAAACCAAAAAAAACAGCAAAAAACCAATAGGAATCAAAGCCTCCAAGCAACCCCTCCCCCCAAAATGCCTGAAAACGCAGAGCCAAAGCTTCCGCGTTATGGACAAGGGCAAAGATCCTGAACCATCTATCTGCGGCCCGTCTTCGCTATACCCATGGTGTCGAATCTTCCAGAACGCACAATGCCGGATCTTTGCAACAGTGAGGATGAAGTAGGGTTTTGGAATTGCGTATGCGAAATCTCGATAGCGCCCGCTCGAACAACCCCCCCCCCCCCCCTCCCCCCCCCGGGCGTGGTCTGAGGTAGCCTCAGCAAAGGTCCCGCTTTTCGCATATGCCCCAACCAGACCCCCCACACACTCCCCTTTCGGTGTTGAAATTGTCCCATAACTCCCTCCATCTCTACCAGTTTCTTCGTCGGCAGTGGGGTATCTGTTCCTATAGCTCATGTATGAAGCGTGCAAGTGTTGTACGGCATTTCCGCTGCGGTAGTGGTGGTCTTGGGGCTGTAGAGCCAGGTGGAAGGGGGGGGGGGTCGGTAGTGTGGTGTGGTGGTTGTGGATTTTTTTGGGTTGGGTTCGTGGTTTGGGGTTTGGGGTTTGTTGGATATATGGGAGAAATCGAAAGGGGGAAGATGACGATTCTTGATGATGCCAGGGGGGGGGGGGGGGGGGTTGGCGTGGGTGGTATGGTCTGTTTTAAGCGTGTGGGTTGTGGGTGGTGGCTATCAATAAGACCATAGGTAAAACCGCAAATCGCGTTGGCTGTTTTGTAGGAAAAGTGTGGAGGCATAATGGTATTAGGTAGCTACACTTGAATGAGAGAAGTTTTGGGAATGGGGCTAAAGGCTGAGGTTGGAGAGAGGCTAGCCAGCTGGTGGGGTTGGAAGTGTGATGTTTGTGCGTTGTTGAGGGGGGGTTGGGGATGTGAAGGGGGGGGAAGTTAAAAAGGTGTATTGGGTTTTTGATGAGTGAGAATGGGGGTAGTGGATTAAGTCATCGAGTTGGCCCGATTATCTTTTGCTATTTAGTCGTGACGAGGAGGGCGTGGGAGAATTCGGGGACAAGGTCGAATCAATGAAGTCCCTAGGAGTCTTTTTGGGCCTCTTGACTGGGTTTATCCCTTTGGAAATTCCGATCTAGGACTTGGGAAGAGCTCCGGAACTGAGAAGTCGGTGAGTCGGTATATCGCCTTGTCATAACTGTAGATGCTATAGTCATGGAGAAAGGGACATGTAGAGAAATCTAGGTTGGGAAGTCGTCAAATCGCATGGTTATCTGATAATTCTTGGGGGTTGGGAATCTTCAGTTGACAAGTTGTCAGGTCGTTTAACTCGCTAGATTGGCCTTACTATATTAGATTAAACTAAACAAGAATTTCGGAAGAAGTCCGGGTTGTCAGCCAAAACGCCGTTGAATATCTGGCCTTATTTTTCGTTTAGGAATAGAAGGGTCCCAGCGTTTCCAATCCGTCAAGTCGCCAAGTTGTCTCGCCATTCGTTCATTGGCAAACAGGACAGAATCCAGAATTGTCAAGTTGCCAAGTCGCAACCATCTGGCCGCTCTTCCAGTGTAGGAGTATGGTTGCCATCAGTCCAGATTCCCAGTTTCCTGTTCATATCGGCGTTCTTCTTGTCCAGTAGGATTGTCGATTATCTAGGATGCGAATATCGAATTTCGAATTTCAAATTCCAAAGAAACAAATCGCCTGCTCATGTCGCCGTGTTTTCCGTTTAGTGAAATGATGTCCAATCGTCCCGGTCTCATGTATTCAGTCTGGCTGCCCGCTCCTCTGTTCATCCGGCCATCGAGTGTAACTCAAAAGGAAACCTCGAGACATCGGATCGCCGGCTTTCAAAAGTTAAGTTCAACGGTAGACGAGACGGCCGAAAACCCTCAGTCGTGTCTACGATATCCATACAGTATGGTCGTAAGCGGGTCTTGAAGAAAATCCGTAATCACGTCATCGCCGATATACTTCTTCTTCTTCGCTTTTTCCTTGGCTTTCTCCCCCTCAGTTTTGGGTTTGACGGGATCCTCAGCGAGAGGCTTGAGAAAGTAGTCCTTCTCTGCATCCTCATCCGGAGCTTCTGATCCGCCCGAAACCTCAGATGATAACGTTCCTCCTACCGAGTCATGCCTAGTAGTTGGCAATGAAGGACTCACATGTCCTTCTACTACGTTCTCTGTGCCGCAATCTCCTTCCTGGCCCTCAACTTTCACAAGCTTGTATGGCCACGCGTAGCGATATTCCGAACCTTTCTCCATGCCACCTTTAGTGAAGATATTAGCCTTTAGCCCAAGACTTGAAACGAACCCAGTTCTTGCCAACTTGGTAATACGGTTGTTGACTCTAGAGAGCACTTACAAACTTCAAGGTTGCCGTACTCGAACAGCACGGGAACCCAGACTGTGATTGCAACGATCTGTCCGAAAGTCCAAGCTGTGCTCATGGGCATTAATCGCAGAAGGGAAAAGTATGCTGCGAATACGAAAACGTAGAGCGCCCAGACTGCAAGATATAAAACCCAGAGCAATACCTGAAAGGGTCTTCTGCGACCCTTCTTCTGGTGATTTAGCTCAGCGTAATCTGGCTGTCTGGAAAGCCATGTACGTTGTGTCAAAATTCTCTGAAATGCCGGTAGACGATGGATTCTAATTTGATCCAGGCACAGTAGGCCAAAGACCAGTAAAGAGATTACTAACGTAGCTCCTGCTCCTGGGTAGGGACCTAAGGCCATATTTTTGATCGAGAAGTCCCACGAGATTTCGTAAGAGCAAAACATAGTCGGATCTCTAATGCCACAATTCGGAATGGAATGCTCTTTATCCAGAAGCTCATCCATATTAGGATTATTGAAATTGGAGGTCCTAACAAGCGTGGCAACAGACACTGCAATGGCTAAGAGGGTAAGAGTGAAAATATACCAAGACCTTTTTTTTGCGATATGCAAGAAAGCTAGGGTGTAGATGATTGGTAATATACCACCCAAAGACACAACACTAAGGAAATTATAGTTGAGTCGATATTCTTGGACATTAGCTTCAACACAGCCTTAATTAGTAGGGTTGGAATATATTCGAGTTGCTTCACTACTCACTTGCATCCCATTGCCCAGAAGATAAGACGATCTGCGCTGCAATTTGCACGGCTATCACGAAGAAGCACTGTGCTTTTTGGAATTCAACTGTTGCGAAAGTCAATTTCGGCAGATGATCTCTGGCTTTTTCCTGGGCTTCTCGGGCCTTCGACTTCGCTCGACTACCACCCCATGGTCCGAAAAAGACTAGAGCGATATAGTATGTCCACGACGTGAATATTCTGAACATAAGCTGGACGACCAACGCAATAGCGCTTTGCATCCAATATGATATGTATATCTAATGAGAAAGTGGGTAAGCCGGCGATCTTGCATGGCATTGACCAGAAGTCTTACCCCAATTCCCCCTACCTCGGCGTTCACCAGAAATGCGGCGTAGGGACATAGGTCCAAGAAGCAATAGCGCTTGCCGTACACGTCATCATAACACCGTTCAAGTTTGCTATGGACTCTGTCACAATTGTTGATTTGATGACACCACCCTTGTAGGCAACCAGTAGTGGTCTTGAAGATCGTATCAGACATGTTGTAGCTGTCTTCATCTATCCCAGCTTTGATGGCAATGGCACGAGCTTCCTTGGTGAGAGAGCCATTGGCTAGAAGAGAAGATATCTGGGGAAACACTATACAGTTCTGCAGCGTCTGGGCCGATGAGAAGATTTGGTTAACATCTTGACACGTCTCTGTACAATTCAAGATACCACGGTCAGTGATGCAGCCGTACGAGTAAAGCTCCAATAGGCCTTTCGAAGTGTTGGAGGGGATGCTATACGCGGTGGCGGAAGACAGGGCGTCTTCAAAAGAGTAAAATGCGGGCGGGACAGCTGTTGTATTGTAGGTGATATCTGACATTGCAAAATATTGAATATCAAATCAAGAGGTATTGGTGTCCTTCCTCAAAAATTCGTGAATTCTCCTCTACATCCGAATGTAGCAAGGGCGAAAGCATGAGTAGTGGGTAGAAAGGCTATATTAGATGATATAAGTAAGCTACTTGGTCCAACCTGTATAACCGCGGCGAAGTCATCGATGAGTAACATAAGTGGTTGACGGCATTCGGTGTCACTTTCTGATACGTTCTTCCGCATGACTGAATAGGTGCATTCCAATCAAGTGAGAACTGCAAATCATATCATTTGGAGAGATCCGAAAGCGAAGAAAGTTCGCGCTGACGCTGCTTCTGTCGCAGCCAACACGGATACCTACCTTCTCTCTAGAACCTTCAACAGTTCTCTTAGCCACCTAAACCGCCCTACTATATCAAGCGGGTCTAATAAGTTATGACGTCTGCACGCATGCAATATGGTTCTCAACTCTATCTGCTACCGATTAGAGACCATAATATCGTTTTATGGGATTTTGCACCTCTTTTCCTATTTTCCCACTTTCGTTCCAAGAGGGATATCTCAAGATTTTCCCTATGTCGTGGTCGAGAATTCTCGAGAGTCCTTCCTACTGGCCATGGCCTTGTCTGTTTGGTCTGCTGGTGAGGTCTAGCCTATCGTCGGCTCCTGGAGTTGCCTTACCTGTCTGCCAAACACGTGTCCCTTGGTCTTTTTATCGGATGGTTCAATACCCACTTTCTGGTTACAGTCAATCCCTGGGTTCTTGCTCTCAACATGTACGAGCATGGATGCATGGGATAATGGGAACGTGCATCAAGGTAGGTTGCCAAGCCAACTGAATTCACTTAAACCACCGCGCGACTTGTGAGAGTACGCATACAGCCAACGACACAGCAGTTCTTGAACAGAACTGACTAAAACATGGTCAGGGTCTGATGACTTTGTCGCATCTTCGTGGTCGCGCTTTTCCCTGAGCCGCAGTTGCTACCCGCGAGGTAAACTTGGCTGACTAGTCTATTCGACTTCCACCTATCCACTATGTAGCGACGATGTTAATCAGTCATACAAAGCCGGTGTTGGGACGTTTCATCAACCCGAGAACTTGATTGTAATTAGGCATCACGAACAATCAATGCTTCAGAAAGCCTATTCTTCTCTTAGACTGGGCCTTAAATGCACCCTTCCCGAAGTCGTATGGGTCGGCCACGGTCTTTTTATTCCGGCGCTCGTGTATCTGCCTTCGATGTTCTTAATATAGTTTATTTGGCATACGTGGAGTCCCAGGGTTTTGTTGTTTAAAACTTCCCTAGGCGCTACTGAGGCTGAGCGAGATCGATTGAGAAGTAAGTAATCCATTTCGGCATAAGTCTATGAAACCTCTTTACAAACTTGTCGGCTGACCTGGGGAATGGCTAATCCGAGATGGCGAACCCCTTTCTATTGCGATTTATGACTATGCCGGTCTCCTATTTGATGTGCGAGGGAATAGTGGGTAGTCGTAGCGGGAATCACCGTATGCTCTGCTAGTCCACTAACAGGTTGGAATCTTTAAGAACCCCTAACTAAGTACCGTCGACTCTCACTACCAAGATTCAGATGCATTGTTTCCATACATATGATATTCCGAAAGACCGGATGTGCTCAGCCGGGTCTAAGCTGCTAGAGATTATCTAGGTCCGGGCCGCTGCATGCCCCGCTTGCTGCTATGGCTCTCGAAGAAGCAATGTGAACCGGATGTTGTAGTGACAAAGCCCACACGGAGATGGCGTGCTCTATGCGGAACGCTGCTTGGTAGCTATACGGTTCTACGCTCATAGTCGGACGGACTCTAGTCTGAGACAAGCTATGTTGGAGCCGATCACATAAATCCTGTTGCGGCAAAAAGCAGATCTCCAAGGCCGAAGTCCATCCATAGCTGCGGAGAGCCATAAGCTTCTACACCACACTCTCAAATGGTCCACTATTGCTTTAGAGCTTTGAGACTCGGTTACTAGTGTAGACAGAAGTAGGACCCTATAGTCATAAGGCGGTGATATATCTTCGAAAGTGTACCTAATCAACAGGTGCTCAACTGATTTCGGCCACGAAATCGCTCTGGTAGAGTTGGAGCGAGGTGACAAATGCGGTTGCTACCGTCCGCAATATTTCCAAACTAGAGAATCTGAAGTCACAGGGGAGATCCGAAATAGCTCTTGGTGTGCTCTCTGGCTACGAGCAGTTGCAGAAGATGGTCGAGGAGGCAATACAGATCGTCGGTCGTAGTGACATTCTGTTTTCAACGCTGAATTCTGCCAAGTCCGCAGAGCCGACGAGAGCAAGCATGGCTTGCAGCTCGTTCGATACATCCGATCTAACCCACAATTGTAAGCAGAAACTCAAGCCCAGTTCAACACGAACGTTTCCGGCCAACTCAACCTCATCCGTGTGGTGTTACCTCATATGCGAGCTCACCGACCCGGCATTATTGCAGACTTTGAGTCGGTTGGTGGCTGCGTAAGTCTCCCGGCTGCTGGCATATATTGTGCGATCAGGGCCACCATAGCATGACTTCCTAATCGTTGCGAGACGAAGTCGGCCATTTGGACATCAAAGTCACAATTATCGAGTAAGTTCCTACGAGAAGAGGAAGGTGCGAGGAAAGCTTTGCCTTCGACACTAGTGTTGAGCAATGACATGGTGAAAATTGTATCGACTCGTCTTAGATGCCAATCGTGGTGAGCTTGAGCAGTGAAGAGGTTTGTTGTCCACCACCGAACTTGCTTGTATAGTCGCGAGGTTGTGACGTGAAAATAGATATAAAATGATGGCTGGGGTGACTTGTACTAATTTTTGAGTCCAGATTCGATTGTCATTCGTAGTTTCAACATATCACCAACTTGACGAAAATGGAATATTCCACTCTAATCTTTCGCTTTTGATTTCCTGACATGTTAACGTATCCTACCCGAGATATCGTCCATCAGCTCTGGAGGTCTTCCGCCCGGAAATTGTTCAAAGTAGATAAATCACTCGCATCTCGAATCCTACTACTTGAAAATCTTGCCAATAAAACAGGCCATTTATCCAACGTTCGTCGGCTCCGCTAGGCTGGAACATTGTGAAGCTGAAAGCTGAATCGCGCAGATGTGTAGTAGCGCATTTCGTTGTGGCAATTGCGAGACGACAACACAGTGAATGATCGATTGTAGTCCAACCTTGGGGCCATTGGTATATGAGGCGCAGATGGAGCATGTATAGATTGTATGTTTTGATTGAACTACTGTAGGAAGCTACGAAGGGAGGAACGAGGTGGAAACTCGGAATCCCCTAAGCCCAGCCCTATAGGGCGCGGAGCGGAAATTACTAACCACAAGGGTAACAGTACTGTTCCCTGTTTCCATGCCGTTATCATCGGTTGGAACTCTGTGTACTACAAGTTTGGCGATAGTAAGGTATCCCATGAGTAATCTGGATGTGCTAAGCGCAAGATCTCTTGGGAAAATGCTGAACCTAACATTAAAAGCCAACAAAGACTGAGCACGAGAATCCCTTGCGCATTCAAACAGAGCCAAAGGAATTCCTAAGCTTCGTCAAAGCTTTGACTCTCGCTGCATTTCGAGAACAGCTTGCTTTATAAGAAGTGCTCTCAACGGTTTGCCAATGGCGTTCCTCGGGATGGCCTCAAGGAATTTGACTCCACCTGTAAGTCTCTTATAGGATGCTAGGCGATCGGCAATCAGTTGCTGCACATCTTCTGGCGTTAATCTGGCTGTTGTATCTTTCTGAGGTACTATGTAAGCCCTCGGAAGCTCGCTGCCGCTTTTCTCGTCGCTGACTCCAACCACTACAGCTTCAGCTATCCCAGGATGCTCGAGAAGTATGGATTCAAGCTCCGCTGGAGCGACCTGAAAGGCCCGCACTTTGATGAGTTCCTGTGTGAACCGCTCCGATTAGAAATCCTCGCTCTATGGAATATTAAATTGGTCGCACGTACCTTTTTCCTACCAACGATGTACCATTTCTTAGTGTTTTCATCACAGACGCACATGTCACCGGTGTGCAAGAAGCCGTCCGAATCAAAAGAGTCTCTTGTCGCCTTAGGATTGTTGTAGTAACCTCTTGTTATGCTTGGGCCTCGTAAGCAGAACTCTCCTGGTGTGCCATACGTCGCTACAACGTTTTCGCTATCATCGACCAGTCTAATAGTCCCGACATAATCTCAGTAAAATCGTCCTGAAACGTATGATAAGGCATACATACCTTGCAGAAAGGTTGGGCAACAGCTTCCCTACGCTATTAGTATGATCATCCTCGGGCCACAACAATGCGCAGCTATAGCCAGTCATCTCAGTCATCCCAAATATTTGTGTCACTGGTGTGCCCGGTGGCAAATAGCCTCTGAAGGCTTCTTGTGTGCTTAGGGCCACGGGCGAACCGGACGTTAAGACGTTTCTAATACTTTGAAAAGTTTTGGCGTTTGCAAGCGGCGATCTAACAACCACCTGGAGCGCGGCCGCCACAATCAAGATGTCTGTTATGTTATACTGCTCGACACTGCGAAGATACAATTCAAGCTCAAACCGCCTCAAATGGTACGTTTTGAAACCCTCTTTCAGCATCGCGAGATGACTGAACGGCAGCGATCCGACATGGAATTGGGGGGTGAACAGTAATTGTGACACCTGTCTCAGCAGTGAGTACTTCTCTATTCGCTCAAGGTTGACATGTAAAGGACAGCTACCTACTTCGTAAGGCCTTTTATTTCGCCCTAGGAACATAGTATGCTGGGCCACAAGGTTTTGATGAGAGATCATGACGGCTTTTGGTAGTCCTGTCGTTCCACTGCTGAATAACAGAGCGGCAGTGGTATTTTTGGCAGTATTTTCGTCGTTGAAACGAATCCAGTCGGCCTCTCCATGTATCAAGAGTTCTCGCCAGGAAGAATAGCCGCTTATGGATGCCTTGAGGTGTTCATCGAAAAGCCAGACACTAGGTTTCGTGATGCCACATGCTTGTGCAGCTTTCCGGACATTCTTAGCAGTTGTGGGCTCGGTGACGAAGAACTTTGCGTTTGAGATTTTGAAGTGATGTTCCAATTCGGCCACCGTGTATGATGGGTTTGCGCCGGTAAACACGCCTCCAGCGGCGATGATACCCAGGAAAAGGACGGTAAAGTATACCTAGCAGTACGTATTAAGAAAAATAGATGCACCGTAGACAGCTAAAATGAAGCTTGGCACCAACATCATTGAACATGTGTAAACAAACGCAATCGCCCTTCTGCAATCCCGCAAGCCGTAGACCATGTGACAGATTTCGAACTAAGATACGTATATCTTCCGCTGAGAGAGCTCTGCTAGGGTCATTGGCATCGAAACAAATCTATGAGGCGGGTCAGACCCGTATAAATTAAAAGACCTAATGAAAAGGGTTTGATAAAAAAACCTACAGCCTTGCTCTGATCGACTTTGGGGTCCGAGAATATCCACGACACCACGTCAGTAGAAGGGATCGGTATTGTCTCTGAAGTGAAAATCATCTTTGACAATAGATCGGGAGAGATGGGGATGGGTTGTCAAGGTATGGAATACCTTACCCAAGTATGGCAATGTGGATAGGCCTGATACTTGGAAGGATTCAACATGGTACTCGCGACTTGCGACCTCACAGACGACTCTAAATCAATGTTCTTGATACTCATCTATTATCTACTCTTAGTATCTAAATACATCCATCCACATATCTAGAGCTTGTGCATCACCATGGATTGTGATCTAGCAATTTAAGCCTTTATATTCAACGTCAGACCAGATTTGATTATACGTGCACTCAACATGCACAGCCGATGCCGGCGCTCTTCAAGGATCCGACGTGGCAGATGATGCGGGTGAATAGCCCAAGGAAGATCAAGACAGATGCAACAGAGGGACTGATGACGTAGAAGGCAGGGTTCCTCATGCCAGACCCGGAGAGCGTATTCGTCCATTATGAGATCGAGGACGATGGTTGCCTTTTCTATATTCAGAGCACCAAAGGACGGACGAAGCCGTTTTGTGATGCGTTACAACGAGCGGCGGAAAAGGTGCGGGCGCTTCTTGATACAGATGAGATGTGAACATGGACATTTGTATTCTGTAGATAGAGAAGTGGATGTGTCTCATGTGGTTAGTAAGGTCCGCGAACAGCATGTAATTGTTCCGGCTATTGTGCATGTTACCTGATACACTCGGAGTACAAATCTCGCTCTTGATTTCAGGCACCCCTGCTCTCACGATCACACTTTTTACTCATGGAAGAGACTTTACTTGCCTTGATACGACAACCGTCGGACAGTCTGGGACCATAGTTACAAAGGCTTTGCATCCAAGGGGCTTAACGCCTCCCACCCCTCGCGTACCATGCTTCCTTTGTCGATGGGTTTCCAGCCAGCTTCACCTACCATGTCTAAATGCGCCATACAACCACATCTCCAGAGAGTCGCCTATACCCTGCCAACCTTCGCCATCCCCAATACATCCATGGCCTTCTTACCCACACGGCTATTGAGATCAAAGCGGTACTCCTTGACTGCGCTCTCATCAGCTCATCAGGACTTCGCTGTGAAATCTATATATATATATTCAAGCATAAAATCTTCGCTAAACCCTTTTCCCGCGCTGTTGGGTCTAAAGTATGAACAGCCGCCATCTGCCATCTGGGCTCTTTGTTTTCGTTTTTTGGTAGTCGGTTGTTGTGATCCCGTGGCGGAAGAAGAGCGTATGTGGGCTGTTTTGCTCAGCGGGTTCCGAGATGGGGAATTTGAATCTTTATGCGATTGCTGGAGTTGCATTTGTTCATGGTTTTATTATACTTTCTTTTCTAAACTTCGGTGTAATCACTTAGGAGTGCTTTGTGTAATCTGCGGTGGTTTTGTGCAGAGAGAAGTTGGACTGAAGACGGAGGAAAGGGGGCGGGGCATCTCGGTAAGAAATTTCACTTTTTTTTAGATATCTTATGACTCGTCGCCTCGTCGCCTTGTTGCTTCATGTCGAGCCCTAACTTTGAAACTTCAACAAAGAAAAGGTTCGTAGATGTCAAAGCGTCAACTGATGCTAGCGAGGTACTAGCAACTAGAGTCGAGTAGATGGTTCACTTGAAAGAATTGGGATGCGAACGATTATCCTCACGAACTTACAGTTGTATAAGCTGTAAATGTGTTGGTTTTAAATTTGGAAAGTCATTGAACAAATGTGTATATAATAATATAAATCCGATTTTGGTCCAACATGATTGGCTCGGTGGTGTGAGTATCGTTATTCCATGTCAATGAAACATCTACCTAGTTAATGAATAAATTCAGGTAGTTGGTTATCACTTCTGTCTAACAACCTGTGAGCACAGGCGGTCGCCGGTTCGAGCCCGGCCCGAGTCAGCATCTGTGTTTTGGGTTGCTTTTTTGTCTAAATGCAGTTTCCAATAATTGGAATGATAATGTGTGGTGTGCAGAAAGTGTTTTCCGGGTACCGTTCCTATTTATTTGAGTCTCAAGATGTTGTGGTGATTCTTAAAAAAGTCGTTGCGGACCAAATTAAGCGATTTTCACCAAAACCCGTACTCATAAAGATAATAAGTCTTGATTTGCCTTGATACATACTCAATAGTTAGACTGAAAGACTCTTCATGCTATGAACTACTTTTTTTAGAGGCATTTCTAGCTAGTTTGAAGAAATTTCCAAGTCTCATAGTTATGAATTGATCGCCGTCTACCGGGCATCGACTCCGTTTGAACTATAGATATATATTATGTTTGTTTAGGCAAACTCGACAGCCCCTGGCGGTTTCTAGGGCTAAATTTTGCCCCGGAAGCCGCCCTGAGGTGTCAAGCACTCCCTCTATCTAAGCGACTGAGTCTATGGAGTGGGTGGGTGGGGCGAAAGCGAGTTTCTGGCTGAATCTTAAGGGATGAAGGGAGTAACAGGAGGGGGAACCGCCTATTTTATCCCCCTGTTCCCCGCTTTATCCCCTTGTTCCCTAGCTGCCGAGGTCTGTTGGTAGACGGTGGCAACGGGGTGGTAACCCCTTCTACCGCTTTCCTTTTGGTGAGGATTCAATCTGGTGCGCAACGACTTTTTTCACCGACCCTCGTACGGATACTCTATCCTTTCAGAAAATCACCATATACCTTGAGGTACCTTATCACCTTATATAATCAGGGTTGTGACTCAGCAGGCGAGCAGCTACCGTACTGCTCTAGCGTACCCACGTCACCTATAAGGTCGCTCATTCATCCGAGGATCCATCCTCACCTTCTGTTCCCGATTTTTCTGTACCACCAATCCCCACAGAAGCATAAGTCTTGGCCCGTTCCCGAACTCATCAAGAGTTCTGTACGCACCTTCAGTCTAATGAGAATATGCCACCCATCAATTCGTTGACCGCTGGGCTACAAGTCATAGAGAGCTACCTCTATCTGGGCTGTATAAGTCTAGCTGGTGGATTCCTTTGCGGAATAGCTCACGCCGCCTTTTCAAACATCTATAAACGTCGCGCCACCACCCGTCTGCTCTTGGATTCGAAGTCAGAAAGCGGCAATAACAAGAATTGTACAGACTGCCACAATTGTTCAAATTGTAACTATTGCAAAAACTGCGATAATTGCTCCAACTGCAAGTTTTGCACGCGCTGCCAGAACCTCGACAACTGTTCGTATTGCGTGGACTGTGTCAATTGCTCGAACTGCAAAGATTGTTCTGGGTTGAGGAACGCGTCGAACGAGACTGGGGTTCATTGTTAAGATCCGAAAAACCCACATAGAGGGACGATGCAGAAGAGTCGTGAATGGGACTTTCCCCTGCAAATCAAGCGCTCGTTGAATCGAGATTCTATTGCATATGCCGGACTGTAAAGCAACAATCCTACATCTGACCTTCTTTCCGATGGCCATATTTCGCAGACCAGTGTCTGCTTTTCCTCACTGTCGTGCGAGCCTTCGAAGTCTTTCTGTTTATGAGTACGGAATACACGGACGACTCTTGCATCAGAGATATAATATCCGAGACTTATTTTTGCTTTGGACTTGCGTATCACAGGCCAAAACGATGCGGCCCATCGCATGATTTCCCTCAGACCATACGCGGATCGATGAAATCTTTGCTAAAGGGCTAAGGGCTAAGGGCTAAGGGCTACGGGCTACGGGCTACGGGCTACGGGCTAAATTCTTCAATTTCCCGAAGATGACTTTTATGGCTATCAGTACGGCACGCTTCAGATTCTCCCAAAGTATTGCCAGAGAGGTTACTTCTATAGCCCTACTTGTGACAACAACAGTACTGGTTTCTATATTAGCTGTTGCTAGAAAGAGACAGTGGCTTGAAAGTTCTGCATCAGCAGGATCGAAATCCGATGAAGAGCTGAACATTTTTGTAAATGCATTTTCGTCTAGTGTCATTCACTCAACTCGGTCTTTTGCTTTATCTTATATTCACATTCATTGTATCTACATGCTTTCCTATACACACCATTTTTCGATCATTCTAGTATGTTTCAATAAATTCATAATTTTGAAAGCTTGGACGTGCTGGCGGAGTTGTCGGATGTTATTTACTCGTTTGCGAGCAAGAGTAGTTAGGCATCACAACCAGAGAGAAATTTCTCATTCTAGAGGATTTGAGCGATTCAGCTAGTGTCTATGTCAATAACCTTAACTCCCAACCACAATCAGTTCTTTTCTTTTCCCTCGATATGCGTTTACAGAATACCGAGCATTCAATGTCTCTTGCATCGCCAATTGATGTCTCATCGAATAAGCCCACTCACAACACCTCTCATCCATCGTGAGCTTAGTACGTACGCCTAACAGCTACCTCCTCCTGTTCACATGGCCACGCCATCGACTAATCCTTATTGTATCGCATGTAAAAATACCACAATTCGAAAACTCCACAAAAAGAGACTGTCCCCTAGTCACTGTTGGAAACAGGGAACAGTACTGTTACCCCTGTGGTTAGGAATCTCCGCATTGATCCGGCGGAGCAATCTCCGCATTAATCCGGCGCTAGTGAATGGGTATTTACCCTTCGCCCACTTCTTTCCTTCATCGATCATCCCGTATGTTCAACCTACTAGATAGTTCAATATATATCTACATGCCTATCTGCCCTCTTGTCCTCGTATACCAAGAGTCACTGATCCGCTTGTCCTCAACCAAAACACCAACACATGTATATATCTTGAACGAATGACAACTCTTGCAGACGTTACATGCAAACAAAAACTCCATCGTAGGGAGCCGAAAAGCCAGCGCATGCCAGTCGATAGCCAGGCCGAGTACTGGAATAAGATGGCAATCATTCTTGGCATTGACATTCTGGTTGTGGTGGAAGATTTACTTCGCTGGTTGCTACCAGGTAGGCTTAGCGCATCTCACGTAGGGCTGAGAGCCGTACACTACTTATACAGCAACATAGTAAACTTTGCCACTGTTCGGTTTCCCATCCTTAATCGAAGGAACCCATACGCCAAACGTCCGCATATCCATCCCTTTTCCTGCTCCTCCCATCTTCCGCCATCTTGCGGTTGTGCACGCTCCTCTTCGTCCGCACAGACGTTCGCGAGTAACCGAAAGAAGCAGCGCAAGAGACGTGATGCCACGTCAGCTTGTCACATTGTTGGTCGCTCGTCTTAACTCTGTCCGCGAATATAGTCTTCTCATCAAGAAGACTGTACTCTTGTGAGAATATGCAAGCATCACTTTATTTTGAAGTACCTGAGTCAACCTGTTCATTGCATCAATCACACAGGTGGCGGAGATTTGGAAGCTGTCACTTTCGTACGGTCTTGCCAAGTATCAACACCTGGTTTCTGCAGTAACGGATTGTGTTCTTTGTTGTCTAATGAGATTTCATTCTTGATAGTTCTAGGTCTTCAACGTATTCCAGATCCACTATCTGTATCCTTCGAAAAGTTGCCCTTTGCCGCCAGTACCTCTGACTTGATGCGACATCAACAAATTTACTACCTGATGACATTAATCGTTGCCACAGCTAACCGCGGCCTGAAAGCTCAATCGCTTTGAATTTGGAATACGAATTGGAAAGGAGGCCGCATAGATATGATTAGTGCGCAATCCGCCGGCATTATTTAGCACGCAAAGACGTCGTACAGAAACGCTCGGGGCTTTCACGATTAGGCCCCAAAGGCCGCTTTCAACAGACAACTCCCCGTCAGTACCTGCATATTGGCGATCTCACGCTTATGCTTAAAGTGCCGCTCGGGGCGACAGTCAATGGTTTACTGATATCGGCTGCTGACTCTTTGTGATATACCTGTCGTTCGTTTCGACCAGAGGCGCGAAAGAGCGAAAACAAGAAATATGGGGGAAACAATTGCATGGCTCGCTTTATGCTTACCAAACTCTATCTGCCAAAGAGGATCTGAGCATGCAGAAGGTTCGATGATGCGATGAGAAGGAGATGGGAATCAACCAACAATAAAATCTCCATCGTATCAATGACTGGATGTGGCAATCTCCATTGATACGCGGGGGACCAGGGCTGACGAAAACCGACAACGAGGCTACAATTTCCGTCGCACAAAGCGTACCTCGACGAATATAAAAATGTGCGAAACTCCCGCATCAAGCGTGGCATCGATGATTCCAGTGACCGCCAGCACGGAACAAGGTTAATTACTGGAAAAAGATCAAGTACCATCTGGATCAAGATCAAGATGCAGTTCTTCTCCATCTTCACCTTGGTTTTAATCTCATTTCCCGTGGTTTTCACGGCACCAACGGCAAAGAACTTTCTCTCGTCACCGATCACCACAAGCAACCTCGACAGACGCCGGCTACCCCCTCCTCGGCCTCGGCCTCTGCCAATGCCTTATGGAAAGCAGAGTTGTTCCAACAGCAATACCATGCCACTGTACTGGAAACAGTCTCCCGGGAAGCGATCACCGACAGTCGTGAAGAGTGACCCAGAACCGATACTATCTACTACGCCACAAAACCTCGTTCCTCGACAAGCTGGTGAAAGATCATCCCCCTTGTGTAGCATGGTTTCTTATTTTGCCTTTACGGCTTTGAGTACAACTGGAGCAATGACCAATTCGGTTAAAGTCTACCCTGGAGTTCGATATATCTTTTCGATCGGCTGCGACATTGCTGTAGCATCTGTCACTACGTGGTACAAAAACCGCGACGACTCTGACCCTGTATCTGATTGGAATGTTTTGATCGCCAAGGATTACCATCACTCGATGGCGGGAACTATGGCATTCGAGGTGTCCGAACCCACCGAGGTTCAGTTTACGGTGGGCTTTGCGTTCTTTGGTGCTTCCGGTGAGGTGGGATTGTTCCAGGTCAATGTTCAATAATCGATTGAAGGACGCGATCGAACTCATTCCGCGTTGGGATTTGATGGACGGAATAAAAGGCGGCATAAGGAGTAGTAGGCTATTGGGGTTATTTTACAACCAATGTTTTGAAATTGAATTGCACTGTTCCACGGCTGTCTCTATTTTGGTCAACGATCCAGACCCATTTTCACGATGTTATAGACCTCATCCGCCACCTCTCCTTTTCTAAGACTCTATTTCTGTCGGATAGGCCAGCATCCTCCTCTCCGCTATAGCAACACTTCGACGAGCATCTGTGAATACCCTTGCCAACTGTTTCTCGTCCGCACTCTGATCAGACTTTTGTAACGAACAGCAAATTGATATCTTCCAGAAATGCCCCTTTCTGCTCAACATAAAAGAGGTATACCAGCGGTATGCTTGCGAAATCAAAACATGCAAAGCCCGTCAGAGTCTTCCATTGTAGTGCGCTGGATAGAGAAATCAATGTGAAAGTGCTGCTGAATAAAGTGCGATAAAGTGTTCAAAGGAAGTGAAGTGGTAGGAAGCTAAAGGGAAGGGCAGTAATATCGAAGCGCAAAAAATGTTCAGCGGGTAGATGAAGGAACTGACACGAGGAGCACTCGAAGACAGAAGCAGTGACCAGACAGAGATGAGCAGAGATAAGGGTACGATAGAGACCGGAGCGCAGAGAGTCAAACAATGAGAAGAAGCAATGAGGGACAAAGTTACATGAGAAGTAATATCACAGAAGCGTGCTCACGGGCGGGGTAAACTCGGGGGCAAAGTACTCGAGATGCAAAAGCATCCAAGAGCACAAACGAAACACTCAGCGGCACATAGAGGGGCAGATGCGCTCAGCGAAAGGAGCCAAAGCGCACGGAAAACAGAGAATAAAACCCTGGACAGAATAGCGAAACCTGAAAGACAAGACTGATAAAGATGAGTAAAATCAAGAGCGCAGAGATATCAAAGGGAGAAAAGACATCGAAGAAGGAAAAGATGGAGGGGCGGATGGAAATAGTGAGGCAGCGGCTAGGGTACAAAGAAGCGCGCAGGCGCAAGGGTACACAGCACCACTCGTGACTAGATAGGGCCAGATGAAGGGATAATTGTGAGCAGGAATACGAAACGACAGAAACAATTTAGAGACAAGGGGAGTGAGAGGCGCGTGGAGAGGTAGAGATGATTAAGGGGCAGGCCGAGGAAGGCTTAAGGGCGGAGTTACAGAGGGCCAGGAACGTCGTATCTTATGGATGGCGATAATTATAACCTAGGCGGAGTGTTCTCCCTGGTTACCGTTGCTCCGCTCACATTGTTGTACACAGTCATCGCAGGCGAAGCGCCATTCTCCGTGGCTTCACCCCCCAAACACGGTTTCCATAGATCAAAAGGAGCAGATACACATATCGCTTGGGGTCTTTGCCATCATCAAATCGATCGGGGCTTTCTACACGGATATCTTCACACATGTGGGAAAAGCCGACGGAATCTGCGATGAGAGCATGTGGAAACAAACCGTCCACGCCAGCATGTGGTAGAAAACCATCAGCCTTCAAGGTCATACAGGAACCTCGGTCATCCCTCTCAACTTCGCTCCAGAAAATGGTCTACCCAGCCACGACACCATTGCCTACATCTTCAACTCCCTCCACACGGGCGTCGGAGGCTTGACTTCTGCACCTCTCTACAAGAACAGAGACAAAGGATATGCTGGGTTCAGGAGGCCCATGACGCAAACCAGCTCGGGTGTCGAGACCGTGTGTTTCTTTTTCGGGTGTGCAATGGCGATTTACGACCTTGCCGATAAAGCCGGCACAGAAAGTCTAATCAAACCCTATATCCCAAAAACAAACTCTCTTCACTCATAGCTAGGAGAAAGAAACCCTCGTCGGCGTCTCCACCGTCTTCAACACCGTCGACGGAATGCTCTCCTTGTGTTAGCTATCTTCTGACTTTGTCACGAGAGATGTTTGTGCGGTTAATATGTTGGCGAGCAGAATCGCAAGTGCGTCGTGCCAGATCCGCTCGGCGAGTATGCCGGCAGGTTTGTTGTTGGAGCATGGCCGGGGGGCTGAGGGCAGGGAATGGTATGTAGGGAAGATAGTATGGCGGCGGGGGCGGAGATGGGGTTCGTAAGGGTTGAGAAATTGGGGGCTGGGGAAGGCGGATTGGTGGAGTAGGATTTCAGGAAGGAGGGTTGGTAGAGTAAGTGATGTTGACATGAATTGTTTTAGCCACAGGGCAGTACTTCGTAAGTTAGTTGGACGACCTAGAGATTGTTGTAGGTTTAGGAGAAAGAGGTGCAAGGGACTTTAAAGGGGGCATGATTATTTGGCGAACGCTTCTGTTCCAGAAGCGTGCGTCAAGGTTATAGAGATTATGGGCATCCGGCAGGGTTGTAGAGATGGGTGAAGTGGTTTTGATGTCGTTTGTCTCAGTATTCATTCTCTTTCGTTGCTTTCTTCAGCGTTTCCGCCTTCTCATTATTTCTATTGAGGTGATCTCTATTAGGAACAGTCGTATCATCCATTCTCCCTTTCACGTTCGTATTCAAAGAAACCATCCGCGAAGCTCTCATCTTCAGCCCTCAACAAAATCGCCTTCTCGAGCTTGTATGCAATGTATTTTAGTTCGATTCCTCCTTACTTGATCCAATATCAAGCCATCGTTTACTTCGAGACCGTTCGTTACGTATATTAGCGTGGGAGTTTGTAAGGTGAGGTAGCTAAGAAACACGGGCACGTATAGCCCACAGCCACATTGGAGGATTGAGGAGCGAGGAGGTTGTAGTATCCAGTTTGGCAGATCCTGAATAGTGTAAGCCTGGGATCCTTGGTAGCTCCGCCAATGGATTCGTCGGTATGCTCACGGAGGCGATGTGGCTGATGTTGTTAAAAAGGGAGAGACGAGAGGTTTGAAGGGAGTATCCGGGCTTAATCCACTGGCACTGGCAGATTTAGAGGGCGCTGTGTGTAAGTTCTTGGGAAGTGGAAGGAAGCGAGAGAAAAGCCCTGAGCCGATAGCCCAGGAAGAACAAAATAAGCGGCCTCTGGGCATGTCCTCGTTTTTAAGTTGAGCTTTTGACTTCTAGACCTGGTAGGCTAATCTTACTTTCGGTCGAGGTTCCTTCTTTTTCTTCTCTTTAACATACTCAATTTTTGGAATTTTCCTGTCATTAGCCTGTCGGTCGTTAGAAGGCGCATATGCTTGTCATCATCTCTTTTCCCAAGTTCGTCGTCTTCTAATCGTATCTCAAGACAAACTTTATAAATGAACTATGTGTATCAAGATAGTTTAACTTGAAGAGCTCTCTGATGATAGAAGAGGAAGTATAGTTCGTCGTTCCGATATGATAGCTTCAAACTTCAAATGTACACTCCAAAATGTGTCAGGATCACGATTATAGCAGCGTGCCTGGAACAGCCATGACTGTGCTCTCAACCGCTGAATCTGTCATCGTTCTTTTTAAATGATGAATACCTAGGTAGGAAGATGTTTTGATATTCATCTTCAAGAACTTTATTTCAATTACGGAGTAAAATGTTGATCTCTCTAAAACATTCAGCCAAATCTAACGTTCGGCACATTCAGGGGCGATTTCGGAAGTTGAAATTTTACTTAAAGCTGCTGAGGGCGGTTTTACAACCCCGTACACTGAATTGTACTGTTCGGGTTGCCATTGCTCTGAAAAGCTTTTGCGAATCGTTCCCATGAGTGTGACGTCTTGGCGAAGATCTATGAATAGGTAAGTGATAAGACTATACTGGCCAATTCTCGCTAGGAAGGAGTCGGTCGGCTTTTGCAGCCAGCTCGTTGCTTGCCGTCCTGGATCCGACACACTCGTGCAGATAATGTAGCTGATTGGCTTGAACACATTGTTCATACTTGCCAAAGTGTTCTTGTACGCTCGCGCGCATTTAATCGTCAAACTTGGCGCCTTCAAGAAGCTTTGCTGCTGATGGTCTCTGAACGTTCGGAAATAGATTCGGGAGGAACATGAGCATTCGATATATGTTGAAAATTCTATCGTCTGCATTGAGGTCTAGTGGAGAGTTAACCTAGGCACTTTACGGTGTATTCGCGCTCTAGACGGCTCAACCGGCTTATTGGGGAGAAGCTCGATAGTCTTTAGTACTATTTGACATGAAAAGCTATTTCCTGTTGAGAATAGTTCAGGTGTGACCATCGGATGCTTATTTAGACGTTAGGGATCAGGCGCAGAATTGGCCGATCCTGAGGCCATCATTGTCGAAGAGGAGTTGCGTTGCGCGGTATCGAGGTTCTGCTAAACATCTCTGACCCCTTCGAATGTTCTGAGTTGCTCTTTCAGAGCGATACTCAAAAACTGCAACGGGAGTCTGCCAATGTTTGGCGTCTTCATTTGCAACAGAGCCTCAGTTCTTCGAAGATTCGAGAAACATAGAGGTCATTTGTCGAATATGCTTGGCTTAGATTTTAATGCTGCTATCGTTTCATTGCGAACGATGTTGATCTTGCAAAGATATTCAATGAATTCGATGAAAGTAAAGTCTAGCGAAGGTAAAAAACCTCGTGATTCGCCGTAGACCATAATATCGAAGATTGCCTTCTCGGTGGCTGAGTGATTGTTGCGCGATCATTGAAGGAAGCTCTGGTTTTAGCAAGAATTTGATTGTTGACTTTAGGACCGTCGGGAGGAGACTGGGTTTAGAAATCGTCCTCTTTGATGATTTTGGGTAGCTTTTCAGCTAGGAGCCGTGTCCTCCATCCATGACAGCATCTTGCACGTCTTCACATACATTTACACCCAAATATGTTGTTTTGATCATCCAAAAAAAATTGTGGTCTCTTTTCAGCTTGTTAACACACCAGAGGACTTTCAAATTCCTGTCTTTCAAGCCGCAGTAACATCCTTTTCGTGACATGGTGACCCTTTCTTCCACAAGGGTTCTTGGCAGTCAATTTTGACAGTATCTTAATGACAGTTTCCCAGTCGTTCTGTGTTGAAGCATTAGAAGCTGTAGTAGGAGCAATAGTAGGAGCAGGAGGAGTAGTCGTCCAATTAGAAACATAGTAGTTGCGGTGCCATTACACTGCCCGCTAGCCTAGTTGGGGCTAGCGCCAATTGGGGCAAACTTCTATTCTGTCGAAATCAATCTGCGAGTTCATTTCAGAGCTGAGATGTTCGCATCAGATATTTCTTGCGCAGTGTCACAGTTTCTGACTTGTAGCGTCTCTTCTGTCATGACTGTCAATCTTCAGTTGTAATCTGACAAATTGAGTCTCTGTCTGACAGGTTTCTTCGCACATCGTCGAGACGTGATCCTTTCGATTAGACTGTCTGCTACGATAGATCATGAGCCATTGACATAAAGATAGCCTTCCCGCTGGCTTGCGCAGGATTTAGACCCTCAAGGGTTTCAGTTAATCTCTTGATGCCGTAGTCTTAGATTTTTGGCTTATACAATTACATTTCCTCTGAAATGTATACCCTGGACCTGGAATTCTTCCATCGCCATACTCTGGGATAGAATCGATCTATCTATCGCTGGTGCGATCATGATTGCAAGGAGGCGGGAGACAAAGCCATCCAACCAGTTACTAAGAGCGTTGACAGAAGTGCTCACGAGAATAGACATGATGTCTGGATGGAGGAAGAGAGAGGAAAGTAAAGGACATAGTAAGGAGACCTTTATGGGGCCTTGAAATATTTGCGATTAATCGTTGTGAGTGATGGTCTACTTACCAAAAAGATTTCTTGCCTCTTCATCAAATAGCCTCTTCAATACTCTCCCAACCGCTGGGCTGTCAAACCATTTATGCTCACTCGTATTCGCGAAATATTCCCTTCTTGGGGTAATGACATCTCGCTTGTGTCAGATCTTCAATTTTTTGACATAAACTGTCTTCAGATTCGCAGTGATTCTAATATTCTATTTATTTCTTTCTTTTTCTGATTTACATATTTCGCGTTGACATCAATCTTGATGTCATATTGATGCTGCACTGATAGATCGAGGATAGTGATTTTGATTGCATGATCATAATCTTCATGCAAGAGCAATTTGTTGACATTTTTTATCAAGAATAAATCTTCGTATTCTTTCAATTCAATTTCAATGCCAAGAAGTATCAAGGAATCCACAATGTAAGTTGTGCCTCAACATATTGGGTAAGGAACAAAACTGACCGCAGGACCTCAAAGATATCGAAAACTGTCATCTTTGCAATTGCAGTTCTCTTATTATCATTCGCGGAGGCACATCTACTCAGCAGCTGCTCTTGCGCTACCAATTCGGGCTTACTTTCAGAGACCATAGGACTTATATTAACATTAAAGTTGTTTCCTTTGCCACGCCACGCGAACCCAGTAATACCTTTACTTCGGCACTGACATGTGGCTGGTCATGACCTAGTTTATAACACCGTCGTCTATCGTCACCGTTCCCCTTATTTAACCGGAATTGAAAAATATCCCAAGAAGAGCGTTGTCGGTTTATGTTTTGACGGAACGTTGGTTATTTTGGCTCTTGTGATGTTCTGACTGTCTGGAATCTTTGGCATGACATTCTTCACTGTATCATTTTGATTATTGCTATAGCCTTATGTGAGAAGGGTCCCGTTCGCTTTGCTTTGTTCTTTCTATACCTTTCCATCATCTAGTCTAGAGAAAGTTCTTATAATCTTGGCCGCGTCCTCGGCATCGGTATTCTAAACTTACTTGAACAACAGTCGGAGCGAGGTTTCGTTGCTTATAGTGATCTAAATAGTAGCGGCCGTACAAATCTATTTTTCTTCTAATGATCCTCGTTTCGTATATGACTTCAGGTATCAATCATGGGTCATAGTAATCTAGATGGTGATCCGGACCCGACCTTCCTAATGTGGCTCTGAAAGCCTGCTAATCATGAACGTTTATTTAGTATTTGCTAAAACTTTGACGACCGGATACGTGCTCGATAATGCTTTACAAAAGCGCTAAAAGACTCTTCATGAAGCAAGAAATTGATCATTTTGCGCAGTACTGATAAAAGTCGCGATGATTATCTTCTTATTGACAGATGTGATAAACAGATCATAGATTGTATGATGTATATGTGCAAGATGATCACTGACATCTTTCATGTAAAGCTTCATCTCACTGAATTGAGTCATCGCTGATTGAAATTTCAGCTGAAGCAAGCTTAGTTGTTCATAGTCTCTGATATTAATCATCATCTCATCTTCGAAATTATGTTGCAGATACATCTTCTCAGTTCAAGACTTTGAGTTCTTGTTACGATCCTAGCTACGCACCTATGTTGGTAACTATGTTGGTGGCTATGTCGATGACTATGTTCATGGCTATCGCCGGCCGCTCGTCACTAGGCTATCGGATTGTTCCGGAGCCAACCCTATTCAGGGTTAGCTTATGTTTCCCTGAGCCATATAGATAGCCGGCCCTTCCCTTCTAGATACTTTCCTTCCTTAGCATTTATATACTCGTTACATTACACCCATATGACTCGCTCTATGCTGGCCCCTAACAGTTCTGATGTTACTTTAAATATTCGTGAATGATAACATCTTCAATCATTGAACTGCTGTTAATATAGAAGACTCAGTTATGAACAGTGTCACGCTTGCCGCGGAGTCTCTGCTCTTCAACTGATGTCACGAAGTAAAGCTTTACATTGAATATAACGACGACGATTCAGTTTGAGATGATCCCGAAGACGATCTTCGTCTTGACATAACTTATACTCGTCTTCAACGCTTCTCATGATATCAAGCGCTTCATCAAAAATAATTTCATAGAGTAGTATCAGCTTTGCTTTGAAGATAACGGAAGTACGTTGAGAAAAATCTATATTTCGAGAAAGTAAGAGCTCATCATCAGATGACTGATCTCGAGAGTATTTTTGCGTTGAGGCAACGAAGTTAGCATTCTTACGTCGAAATGTCTGAAATGTGCCGTAGTAGTTCGTCATCTGATTATCTTTAGTGATCATGACGATCATTGCCGCTGTGTCAGACCGATGTCGAACTCAATCGATGATGTGAATTTCCAGGTTTAGTCCTTCCAGATGACAAAAATCATTAGACGGATGTTGCAGTTTCGTCGCAGTTTCACATTGAAGACTAAACCAAGAGCCAAACATGTTGCAACATTTGCTTCGGTCAGATATCTGTCCTTCATTCTCAGTCACTGCAGACCTCTGCATGCGGCTTTTCATTCGGTAATAGTCGTGCTACTTCCTCGACGATAGTGCTATTCTCTTCCCACACGATCGAAAGTTATTACAAAACCTTAGTCAAATAGTTTATTCAATATTTCTTCTCTCAGGTATCCATCTGCTTCTCATTTAGTGAATTCCTGCTGGATTACCTCTATTGCATCCGCCGCACGAATGTTGGCCGTTATTCGGGTAAGGAGAGCAGACCTTTAGGAGCAGACGGCAATTGGTGGCAGAAGTTGCACTGAGCAAGACACCCCCTTCGGACTGGTTGAGTTTCGCTATGATGCGCTCTTTTGTCTCCTTTAACATCTTGACTGCCATCAGGGCGGCTACAGCTGATGGTGGGGTGGGTAAATTACGTCCCCAATTGCGAGCAGCAGTGGTGAGTCGTGAAGAGACGCGTATGTCGGTGAAAGTCATGATGATAGCTTAGTGGACTTGTGGCAAGGTGTAAACCGCAGCTGTAGTGACCATGACTAGACTTGGTTTATGAATAGTCTAGTTCGGCCCTTCAAGGGGTTCTGTATGATCCTCGAGGATCTCAGGAATTCCAGAACATTTAATAAGAAAGTGTTTGATAAGAGTTTGTATAAAAGACTACCAGCCTGATTGATTTTATATTACCGGCTGTGATGCGGCCGAATGGGCGAAGAGACATCACTTCCATTAAAGGAGTGAAGAAAACGCGCGTCCCTTACTATTGGATGTTAGCTCAAATATACGCATTAATTGGGAATCGTTCACCTTCCGTGGCCGGCTTAGAACAATTCGGAAGAAGGTCGAATCTGGTCGTTTGCGACTTGGCATGGAAGGCATACGGGGCTCGCTGATATACCTGCCCCACCTGTTGTGCCGTAGCTCCGTCGTTGTGACGGATTATACCATCCTGCTCCATCGGATTTGTTTATCTTATCTGGTAGAGGAATCTTGCAGAGTGATCCAACATTTTCCAACTATTCTTCTTCACGTGAGGCTTTGAATAATTTTTGGCTTGCTCTGACGCTCCCTCCCAGTTATATACAGTCTCGTGCCCTGCGGCTTCACCTGTGACTCCTGCGAAGTATCTAGCCAACAGTGTTGATTCGACTGCAGCTATATCTGGTCGCCGAAGTCTTGGTCGTTATTGGCGAGCGCTCGAGCTTGAACGAGACGTATGTGGAAGTCAAAATAAAGGCTCGAATAACTCAGGATTCACCCATGACTCCAAGCCCTAGATACTTGCAGGGCCTAGGTCTTTGCGTAGCTCGTTCTGCACCAGCTTAAGAAAGACCATTCTCACATCGGCGCGTCGTAAAGCTCTAGGAGCGACAAGCTTTACATCTTACGTCTTCACATCTTCTATTAGTCCCTCGTCATTCTTCATTCTCGCACTTTGCTCTGATGGAGGGTAGGAACGATAGAGATGTATGAGAGGGCCGCCGCTATGCTGGTTTCCGCAGCAGCCAGGGTATATCACAGCGAATCAAGATTGCCAAATTCATAAGAGAAGTTCGTTGACATCCTCGGCTTTTCGAAATAGAACGATGGGTCGTTCAATACTATTGCTCGGAGGCAAGTTGCATACACATTCAGATTTCTTCATTTTTGCTCATGGCGAGGCTTCCACTGAAAGAGACGAGGTCTAATCCACTTTACGCGATGATGCTTTGGGAGCTGCCAAAACAGTAAGGTAGTGGATGACATTATGAATTAGTAGGATTGCAAGTAGCAGATAGAATCAGGAATGACCATTATGTGCCGCTGACACAAAGCTACTTCTCAAAGCTTCATGACTATAGAAGTTCAAGATCTTTGAGAAATTTTTAATGCTTTTTCGTGTGCGTCGTTCAAGTCTATGAATGATTCTTTTTCGATGGAACTGTGAGATCTGAGAACTCGTCGGTCTCTCAAGACGAAACATTGGGGATTCGGAGCTTCGAAGTATGCATGATAAATCCGTCTTTGGGGTTTGAATGGTGACAGAACGTTCGTAAGGCAATTATCTTCGAGTCGCTGTATCAGAAGAGAGTGAGTTGAGAGTACGTCGCAAATAATGAAATGACTGCTCCATACCTGGTGAATTGTCCATTCTGCAGCATTAAATGCTATGGTCCGCCTCGTTCCATGGAAAACCATGTCAATTGTTAATTAAGTAAGCAATGATTGTGCTTGCCCAAGATATAGGAAAGGATAGTAATAGAGGAATAGTTTTTGCCTCTTAACGAATATTGTTGGCTCCGAGAATCATTGACCCAATCTTAATATATCACAGACCTGTCACTAATCTCAATAGCTACTTCAATGAAGTCGCCAACTCCTACATGTAAGATGAAGGTTTAGCTGCTGGAATGTTTGGTCTTGGTCTCAAGTATATGACTTCCTTCCAATTGAGAAAGTCTGAGCGCCCACAGTGTTGAATAGCAGATCGACGATACGGTTCCTGAAGACGCCGAATATCAGAGCGGAGACCAGATGGAGCTCTTGCGTTCATGAGATCCGCCATGTCTCATTATACTGTAAAGGTAGCTCTAGCTGTGGGAGGCTACGGAAAATAATGTGACGGTCGAGATTCGACAACAAATATATTCTGACCGAGCCCTGCGCCAGTTGAGCTTTCCCCTAGGCAAATAGCCGATTCCGACAACATCGTTGGAGATCCCGAGTGTGACGGTGGTATGACCTATATGTTTTATGGTAGCGTTGAAGCGTTTATCCTCTTGACTTTGGCTTGAGACCTCGCAGCGCGCAGAAAGCCACCAAGTTGACTTGAACGGAGTTTGAAGGAGATTCTGAGGGAATACAATATTTGAAGATAATGTGCGGCAATTTATCCCGTAGAACGTGAACGAAAGATTTAGAGTGAATTTTAGGGGAGGAGCCACGTGTAAAGCAAGGGCCTTTGGAATTTCTACCTTAACATTGATCACACCTCGTCCGAAAGTTCTCAATGTGTCTCTTGGAGCAGAGCGTAATTATATATAAGGATAATAGTATTCGAAATCCAACATGCACAGCGCCTTGTGTACCGCACACGTGGTGAATATTGGTATAGACTATAGAGACATATCAGCGCGGAGGCATAATGCACTTCCTCATTCTGCGAAGCTGCCGATGAGGAAAACTGTGAAGTCGCGCTGTTTCCCAGGGCAAGTCCACCATGCTAGGCCTCAATCTCATTCTTCAGGGTACATAAATGCGCTCTATCTTGTTCTTGAATGAAATGAAAACATGGGTTTGCTTGCAAGTATTTGACATCAAAGCTGTTGTGCATTCATGATATTAATGTGTCATATTATAATGATCAGATTTTCTTTCACAGCTGATGAATGATCAAGTCGAAGTCTTTTGATCATTTCAGTGCTAAAACGTCTGAGGTGTGTCTTTCTTTCAATTCATCTTCGAAGCCGCAGAGCTCTTTGAGAACGAAGTCGGTTGACACATCAGATGCGACATGTGAAAATGAAAACTGAAACATACCCTGTTGTCAGGTTACATGTATTATGACGGAGATTGCTCACGAGATTTCATTTTAAGAAAATACGAACCATGTTTGAGTTTTAAATGGTTTAGCGCATTTCACTCTGATGTAGCGTGTCAGAAGTCGTAATCGACTACGTTAAACATCAGAAGGTAAATTACGTATAAAACAATGTTGATAGTAGTCTTGGAAATTGGTCCTCATGCTGAATGATATAAAAGTACTGTCTTCGGTTTCGAGAAGCTCGATCACAAGCTGGTTTTTTGTGCAAGGCATTCGTCCAATTTCCAGAGGTAGATTATTCGATAAATGAGCAAACTCAGCGGGCGATATTCTGTTCAATAACACGGATCTGTAACGTTCTCTCATTTGAGTGTATATTTGGTAATTGATTAGTTCCCAATTGCCATATCCTGAGAAATTGGCGTCGCACACCGGTTACCAAGTGGTTCTGCTGCATTTCTTCCAAACCCGATAGTTGTATGCTGTGCCTGCATTTGCCGATGTCTAGTCTGATCTGTTTCTGCCTTCAAGAAGAGCCAATCCACCTCAGAATATTTCCTGTTGAGTTTTCTCAACTGCGGCTTCGCGTGTTCTTGGTGTAGGACTCCACGAGTCAGAAGAAGCTGTTTACACTTCCCTTGCCCTATGATCAGCAGTGAGGTGCCGGAGCCAGCCAGGTGGCGACAATTGGTTTGATGCTTTGGTGCTCCTGGTCGCCTGGGAAATGGGGGTACGATACGTTGATGGTATCTTGATGACTCAAAGAACGACTGTATATAGAATATAATGACATTAGAAGGAGATACTGGAGAAAACGAAGTCCTTGGGAGCGAAAACTTAGATTTCTCCTCAATGAATTTGTTAAGAGGTACAATCATGTTATTTTTTCCCCTGTCAAGGCATTGAGCTTGAAGAGGAGACAGGATATACGTAGTGAATCAGTCCAGACTCAGCAGACGTCACAGCGACCTTCATCTTTCCCCTGTTCTGAACCATGAATGACGATTCAACGATGAACTGGTATAGCTATTAACAAGCTCACTAGATCAGGTCAGCAATGGCAATCTTTCGCTTGAGTGCATTCAGAGCTTGCTTACCTGGTTATTTCAGATCTTGGCATAGCTGGCACATAGGCAGATTGTACATGATGGATTTGAAGATGGAAAAGGATGCCAGCGTGAGACTTTAGAGCTCTTAAATGTAATCAAAGGACAGGAGTGAAGTAAAGTGTATGAAAAACGACTCAGAACTTGCAACGGATTTTCCCCAGATCTGAGAAATCACCATAGAAAGAAGCTTGCTCACTGTTCGTGTCTAAGGCCGCTTGAATTAGTTATATTACTTCGTCTTGCAAGGAGCCTTGTGTCTCCACTTGAAATTACCAAAGGGCCTGTGTCAATGCCTTAAGATATCTTCGCAATCCTTTTCTTCGCCACATCCATCTTCCCTTGCACCCTTGTAACATCTTCATCCATCATCCGCAACATATCGTCTCCCCTTGCCAACTCCTCTTGAATCGATATACTCAACTCCTTCTGCCGTTGCACTGCCTGCGCTAGAACCGTCACGTCTTCATCCTGCTCTTGCATTAATTGCTTTTGAAGCTGTAAGACACCTTGGTTATCCAGTGCCCTCGTCCTATCCGTTTCCCTCCCAAGCACTCTCCCAGCTTGCTTCGGCGCCGCAGATCCCATAAGCGCATGCTTATCTTGGACACTGGCGACTGCTTTATCGAGTTGGGCCTTTGCGACCATTGCACTGAGTAGATCTTCCAGACCTTCTTTCTCCCGCTTCGCGCTACTTACCAGATCCTTCCTACGCCGTAACTCCCCTTCTCCCATTTTCTCACTTCCCCAGGCGTTCTGCCCTAAGTTTTTCAACCCTTGTTCCAACGCTATGATCATCGTCCCGGCCCTTACGAGACACTTCTTCGCCTGTGCCGAGCACTCGTGCTGGGCTTGCGGCGTCGAGGCTTGATCTCTTCTGGTAAGTGCTAATCGGGCATCGTGTAACTGAGATTTTAGATCTCTGTAATGATCTAGCCAGACCACTGGATCGGTGATGGGCGTTCCACTACCCGAGCCAACTATCGCGCTGTGTAAAGTAGACGCTAAGCTGGACTTGGAGCTTGTATTACTTGGGAGGTTGAGGAACGATCTCCATGCACTTGTGTTTCGCCATCGGTCATTGTCTCCTCCATTTATTGTACGTAGGTACGCTTCCAAACCTTTGCGACGTTCTTCTATGAACTCAGGGTTTGAGGATGACCGGAGCCATGATTTTGGGGGAAGATTTGCAGGTGGAGGGGCTCCTGCTTGTGATGTGAGATGTGAGTGAAGAGTTATGAACTCAGAGTAGCGTTTCTGAACAGTGAAAGAACGGAGTGGTAGGCGGAGGCTGATGTTGTACAGCACATAGGGTTTAGAGGTGTCGGACGTGGATGTGTTCGGGATGGAGATTTCGACTGTCGAGGCCATGTTTGTGGAGCTCGCTGGTAATTTCAAGGTGGTAGGCCTGGCTTAAAAGAAGTATCTTGTAATAACAAGATAGATTCATGGATGGTCGAGTTAACTCTGTACTTCACGGTCTGAAAAGGTACAATCACATTTAAAATGCGTGCCCTGGCCAGGATCGGATGACGTTGAGATGCGGGCCGATTCCGCGTGTTTGCCAATTCGCTGGAAATAATAGGCTTATCACATGACTTGATTACAACGAAGCTTCTCCCACGCCCAAAACAAAACATCTTCTCCCTCCACCTACAACACCTCGCCCATATCCTCAACCTCCATCCGATTTTAGCGATCCAGCGGCCTGCCAATGGCGCATACACGCTCCGTATGGCAAGGAGAAGTGGAGCCTTAATAGGGAGATGAGGTTCAGGACTCTAAGAGTGCGACCCATGATGGGGGTGCAGAGCTTGGGGAGAGGGTGGACGTCGAGATTGAGTGAAGGCTGGGGCTGTGGGTTAGGCTTTGGTAGGCCCGATTGGAGGAGGGGGGTAGGAGGCAGTGGATGCGGATTGATGGGGGGGAAGAGAGGGTTTTGGTCATGAGAGGGGGAATACCTGTTAGGTTATTTTCGTTTGGAGACGTTGTATGATGAAGAATCTCCTCCAGAAAAATGACTGTGCCCATAATTTGAGGCTCGAATGATTCTACCCTTTGCGTAGGTTGTTCTCCCCCGTCTCGAGACCGTAGTCACGAAGAAAACAAGGAGCGAATGCCAATGGCTTGATGCATGGTCAAAAGTTCCCTCAAAAAGTTTCCTGGTCATCCTGAGCCCCCTCTGCTTCCGCTGGTATCTCAAAACCCTCCTAGAGACAACTCGTCAGCTTTGCTTTGCTATCTGGAAGTGAGAAACTTACCTCTGTAGAATATAGAATCGCCTGAATATGCTTAATCAACCCATCCTCATCCTTTTCAATTTCCGGATCCGCCTCCACTGCCTGCTGCAATAGCAGCTCAATATCTCTTAATTTGCTGAAGTAGAAATCCCTTTCCCTCTCCAACCCTGTTACCGTCTCCTTGAGGGCCGCATTTTCCTGCATGGCGGCTGCAGATGCTCCTCCTCCTCCACCAGTTGCCCGCGCGCCCCTTACAGCTGGCGCAGCGGTCGGAGTTGTGCCTTGTCGGGCTGCTCCTGCACCGGAGTTACGAGATGATGGTGCTGCAGTTGCGGTTGGTGCACCTGAACCTTTCCGTCGTGCTACGGCATCATAGTCTCCACCAGGATAGTATTGGTCCCAATATCGCTTTGACCATTGGAGGAACGCTAGGTTATCCTGCATCTTACATTTGATGAGCGATTCGACAGGTACGGGGCGGTCGATTTGGTGTTTTGTGAAGCAATCTATCGAAGTGCATAGGTGTGAGCCTTTTGCCAACGAGCTTGAACAGAGGCAATGCTTACTTTGAAGAATTTTGAAGTTTTGTAAGTATGCATATTCCGTGTTGACATTGAACTTGACTCTCGACATTGGTAAGTCCTCTGCAACAAATTAGCGTAAGGTTCGTACCCACAGGATGGCAATGCCTGTTGTACGTACGGAATATGCTGTCGTATATTTGGCATAGCGCTGCTCTGGCAGATCGAGAGACTATTAGCTTACGCTCTTCCCTTCCGTACAGCCCTGTTCATAGACGATTCAGTGGGCAGTCGTACCCAGTCCCGCATTGCTCGACCTTGGTAACATTCAGTTGGAGTAGATTGTTAAGCCACGACAGCAATTCCTGCCTACAGGATTGAGTGGGTCAGCAATGCAGAGAATACAGACTGGCAGAAAGCAAGGCGAGTTGGCCTTGTACCTTGATTCACCCATGATGGGCGATGCCTTGAATGTAACCACCGGAGAAAGTTGGAGGGAGAAAAACTTCAAATCGGAGATGTGCCGCCAAGTTCGAGGTTCAGCGACAAAAAGGATGGAATGTTTGTTGATTCCCCCCCCAAGTGTTAAAAGTTTTTGTACAGCAGTGCTTGTTTGTCGCGAACATCACGTCAGGGCTGTCCCGGCAATGTATTCTACCATGGATCTCAATGGCGCTTACCAGGCACGCCAGGCCAATCATTGATATGCGACCGCTAGAACAGCCCTCATTCTAAACACTCGTTTGAGGAAGATTTCTCTTTGGCCCTGTTCGCCCGGGACCTGAAGTTCTCCTGGGACAAATGGGAGTGGCATACTCTTGGAACTTATCAATACATATACAGCATCTAGGTTCTATGAAGAAGGCCGAGGAAAGACCCCTAGCTCGAGGACAAATATAAGTACAAGGAGGTAAGAAGCACAATATGCACGCTCACAAATGCTACGATAGCAGTCTAACGTCTATGCCAATGCAAGAAGATTTGCAGCCCTCGCCCAGTATAAGGTCAACTCTCTATCCGTCCGTAATATTATCCCTCCAGTAGCTCCACTCCAGGTAGCTGGTAGCCAAAATCCATGATGACCGCACGGCTATCTTGACTCGTAGCGATAATGCGTCGATAATCCGCTTTGGCGCTGAGAATCCAGCTCGTAGTCCATCCCGTGAAATCAACAATTGTATCTCCAGTGCGAAGGTCGTAGGCCCTGACGCTTGTGTCGTAGCTTCCACTAATGATTCTTCCATTCGCGCTATCAAGATGTAGTGAACGGACAAGGCTTTTGTGACCCTTGAGTTCTCGAACTAGCTCTCCTGTGTTCGTATCAAATTGATAGATAACCTGATCATTGCCGCCGGCTAAGATTGTTCTTGAGTCTGGGCTGAACTCGATGCAAGCCATACCTCGATCTTTGCTGGGAAATTCTTTGATGCAAAGACCCGAGGTCAGGTTCCAAAGCTTCGCAACTCCGTCACCGCTGGCGGAAACCACTAGGTTCCCCCTCAGTTGTACTGCATTGACCGGTCCACGATGTCCATTCAGGCTTCGAAGAAACTCGCCTGTACGCCGATCCCATAGGCAAACCGTCATATCTTTAGAACAAGATACGATGTGTTTCGTATCAAAGCAGACATCCAAAACACCAGCAGTATGATGACAAAGTCTTCGGACATGCTGATAGCCGAGCCGGATATCCCAGACTATCAACGTAGAGTCCGAAGAACCAGTCACTATAATTTCTTCGTCATATTGCAAGCATAAGATTGAACCGTGGTGATACTCCGAGGTCGGGCCACTGTTGTACTCAAACACGCTAGATGGGGAGAAGACCTTATTACATGGTCTGTGGCCACGGCCGGTCACATTGGTTGGGAGAGGAGCAATAGGAGGCTCACTTCTACTTGGGACTCCCAGCACTTTAATACATTCATAAGTATGGGCGTCCCAAACCCGTACAGTTCGGTCTCTAGAGCCGGTGATGATTTTGTGCCTATTTGAAGTCAGCAGCAACTTGCCAGTTGATATTGGGTACCATACTCATCGAACTGGACACAATAGACACAATCAGTATGTCCTTCAAGATATATCGCAGCCGCGTAGCCGTCCGCCCACCGCTGGTGGAGAGCCTTCCGGGCTTTCCACATCGTTTTCCAATCCTGATCTCCAATGTTTTTACCCAATCCTTGGCCCCCAACTTGAGCAACAGCCGATGGAATTGGATGAGTTTGTCGTGTATATTTGTATTCATGGTGGAAGACATGCTTCCAGCTATGACGCGAGCTAGCCGAGCGCTGCCACCTATGGGAAACAAGCTCGACGTTGGTCAACGAGGTGGCATCAAGGTAGGAGAGGATTTGCGCGACGAGTTCTTCAGGCAGTGCAGCAGATGGGTCTAAATGAATGTCAACACCACGGGCCACAACCAAGGATCTCAATCACAAACCTCTGCGTACAACTGGAGTTGTACTATCTGTGCTCTCCCCTCCTCGATCTCGCACTTCTATGCCAATACCACTTTCGCAGTCTTTAGTGACTATTGGCTCCGAAAGTCTCATATTCCTTGTGGACTCAAGCATTTCGTTTTGTGCAGCGGCTGCTGCCCTTGCCGCCGCCCCGCTTGTGGTACTATCTGGAACTTGAGGCGGTTCAATGCCAATCCCAGGTATTGGTAGCATCTCAGCTCTATTCCGAAGTGGGTGACCGTCACGTGGTGGATTGGCGATGTTCTGGGCGCGATGACGGCGTCCAAGTGTAGTACTCATGCACCTCCGGAGCCATCCACGTGGTGCTGGTGAGGGACCGGGATCTTGCTTCGAAGTAATACCCTTCAATGGTCTCCAAAAGCTCTTCGACGGCCCCTTGCTATTCTGCGGCTCTGTGTTAGGTGATCCATGGAAGCTCTTGGACCTTTCTGGTGTAGTTCTCCAGGGGAGAATACTTTTGTTTTCGATTGCATGTTGTTGTCCATGGATGCCGTTACCGGGCTTCGAAGAGAACAGACCTGCTGTGCTGGTTTCATCGTTTTCTCTTCGGTACCCATTCTTTGCATTCGGAGCATCTGGGTCCTCTCCGCCAAGCTCTGCTAGCATGCAAAAGGAACTACTATTCGAGCCTTCACCCTGGTCGAGAAGCGCCTTTTGCACCCAGGGTTGTTCACCTGTTTCGTGGTTCTTCCTCGAGAACAATGATGGTCGTCTCCGACAGGGGAATAAGCGTGCAAGGTGACGGTAGTCTGGTCATTTGTCGCAGTATTCTGGTTGCGCGAGAAGGCAAGGTAGTCAGCATGACATATCGAAGAGTTGAGTAAGGAACGTCTAAGGGCTCGACCGAACAAGTAAGGTACAGACAAGGTATGTGATGACTGCAGATGGGCTGCTGGACAAGGAGGAGGCGGACGTCCACAAATTCCAATTCTCGTAAGGAGCGTGTTGGGGGCAACCCAATGGCTTTGTGGAGTGAGTTACCTTATTATTGTAGAGAGTAGAAATTACGGTGAGTTCGCATTTCAGCCTCGGGGCCACCCCGGCGCTTACCTAAGGTAGATCTACGAGTACTGTGGCATAACTCCAGTTTGCGATGAAATTTTACTTTCTTCACCGTCGCGAACAAACGTCGTCCGCCATGGGGATGTCACAAGTAATCCCTCAGCCCTTGGGGGAGCACAATGAGCTGTTTGTAGACGATCATAGTTCTTGCCCCAGTCTATTAATATTGATTAATAAAACCATTTCCCTGGCACGCTTCAAGGAAGCGCTTCCCAACTTTCTCAATGCTGAGAAGAAGTAGAAGCCTCAAATTGTTCGACATGTATCAGAAGTAACAGGAAGATTAGGACGTGAAATCCAACTTGCTGACCACTATCTTCACTACATCCTTATGTCCACCATGCCGTTTAAATCTTATCCCAGATTTGTTTGTCAATTATTGTTGTGAGTAACTTGCAAAAAGAACATTTTTCGGATCTGCTCCAGGCAGACTGTAATCTGGTTCAATAATCAAAGTTTATCACGGATATGTGCAAAGGATGTAGAATATGTATCGGGAGGGCCTCAAACACTGCCAGCAAGCAAGGGAGCAAAACATTCATTGGTTCTGTCGTCCATGTTCATGAACATCCCCTTGGGTGCTTTAATAAGGAGATCCATGTGGACAGAAGCCAGAAACCCTTCGCTCAGGATGGAGATGGCTATTTATGCGAATACCAGTATATCAGTGCACACCGACCTTTTCAAAGGGAAAGAGAGCATTCATCCGGTAGAGCCTTTCTGTAAAGGACATGACGAGCACTTGAAGCAACATCCGAAGGAGTTAGCAGAGTGTCCATTTCTTAGAGAAACCATAGGGTCAATTGTAATATCTACATCCGCCTCTTTGATATCCGAGCGTGGTGAGCAGTAGTTGGAATCATCTTAGTTTCCCACGGCTGTTCTTTTCTCGAACCAATACTCGGCAGGATACCTGTTGCGTAAGTTATCATATTGGCAGCATTTAGTTCTCTGCTGAGCCACTGCACTACGATCAGGTCAGCTCCTCTTGAATCTGCGCGATAAATGCGGTTCAAAACTTGATGGGTAATGCGCCAACGGCGCGTCAATTGCAAGTCACTTCAAACTTGGAACTATTAATGTGTGCGCGGTACGTGGCAGGGGTTCCTTTACTGAGGTCAGACATTCCCATACTGGGACATTATATACTCTGAGCACAAAATCCATAGACACCCTTCACTACTAAAAGTCTTGGGTTGAAATGTTAAAAGACCGAGATATTGGACGCCACGGAGAACATCCAGGCAGAGCTGTTGCGATGGAACACACGCGGAGTCAAAACATATTGAGGATTCTATAGCGTCACGTCTAGAAGTAAAACCGACTGTGTACGTACCTAGTAGGCAGGCTTCCGGTCTGCCAATGTACACTTCAACTCTAGTCGAGGATGCGGTGGATGACTTCAACAGCTACATAGATAATTCTAGATTACTCGAGACGTTAATGCAGGTCTCGGTCAAAGTACCAGGCTGCTGGTGTCCCAGCCCAAAGGACATTTTCATGGGTCTGCTGATATAGAGTATAAGCTTCGATGAAAGCAGACTATCAAAGCCGATGATCAAAGAATCTGATTACTCGCGTCGTTGAATCTGTATTCCGTGCAGGCAGAACCTTCCACAAGTGGTAGTTTCATCTCGCACTTTGTCGCGATACGTCGATGTTCCTGATCCTCAGGCACGTCGAAGGCCTAACAAGTACCACTGGGAACACAAACTGTAGATGCAGATACGGATACGGATACAGACACCCTCGGAATCATGCAATGCACCGCAATAATCTCCCCACTGCATACAACTCGGGAATCGAGCTATTCCATGAAATCACTGCTACAGAACAGCCACGATGCTACATCTCGTCTATGATGCACGCTGATACCTCTTTGCCTTAACCTTCTTACAATTGCTATGCTATTACCACTGCGTGGTGTCTTCTCCCTGGGTCATCCACGCCTAACCCATGCATCAATAAGGCTGACTACATATGTATGCATGATTCGGCGATGCGAAAACTCTCTTCGGCTAGCTGTTCGCCACCTCGAGAATGTTTGCTCTGGCCCATGTGCAGACCGTGCAGGCCGCAAATATTCTCCATACCGTGTTCCCTCGCAATCCAGATCCAGTTCTCTTCCAAGAACATGTCTGATCGGGTCGTGACGTTGGTCACTACCGCCATGTCCGATCTCAATCCGGACATGTCCGTGTACTTGGACGATGTATATACAGTCCCAGTCCTCCTTCCAAATTTTGGATACATAATATTTTTAGCCCGCATTTCCTTGTCACCATGTTCGCGTTCGCTCTTCTGTTGATTGGCTTTGTCAATTTGTCATTCTCCAAGACTGTACATTACGATTGGGATATCACTTGGGTGACTGCAAGCCCTGATGGGTTTGCGAGGCCTGTCATAGGTATCAACGGACAATGGCCATGCCCTCAAATAGACGTCGATATGGGGGATAGGGTCGTCGTCAATGTTTACAATGCCCTTGGCAACCAGTCTACCACTCTCCACTGGCATGGTATATTTCAGACGGGCAGTTCCACGATGGATGGGGCTTCTGGGATCGGCCAGTGCCCTATTCCTCCAGGTGGCCGCTTCAAGTATGATTTCGAAGTACGCAGGCTCTTGTTCCTACCACTGGCAAAGATTCTAACGCAGAAACAGATCAACCAACCCGGCACATACTGGTACCATTCGCACAACATGGGCCAGATGGGAGATGGTCTTCGCGGTCCTATCGTTGTTCATGATGCTAAGGCGCCTTATGCTGGTAAATTCGACGAGGAGATTACGATGACCCTTTCGGACTGGTATCACGAACAAATGCCAAACCTTCTCAACTACTACGAGTCCACGACGGACGAGAATATCAGAGGAGGATTAGAGCCTGATGCTGATAGTGGCCTAATCAACGACAGCCAGAATGTGTCGATCCCGGTCAAGCCTGGCAGGACCTATCTCATCCATATCGTCAACATTGGCAATTTCGCTGGTCACGCCATTTACTTCGACGGCCATCCTTTCACCGCTGTTGAGATAGATGGAGTGTATGTGGAGCCAAGGTTCATAGGAACTCAGAATATACGCATTGCTACTGGACAAAGATGGAGTTTCCTCGTCGATACCAAGAATAGTACCGACAAAAACTTTGCTATCTTTGCAACTTTGGACATCAATATGATGTTTCCACCCAAGGGTATCCCTCCTCCTGGATATAATCCCAATATCACAGCATGGCTGGTTTACGACGACAAGAAACCGCTCCCGCCACCTGTTGATATTCATGGGTTCGACTTCTTTGACGAAATGAATCTAGTCCCTTACGATCACCAGCCCATCCTCAGCCAGGTTGATCATCACATCGTTGTAAACACTGGTTTCGCGAATCTCAGTGGTGTAAATAGGTAAGTTACGCCTTTGAGTTTTTGAACCGCAAAACTGACCCTGTGTAGGGCAATTATCAACGATGTCACTTATCTGATGCAAAAGGTTCCCTCTCTATATACGGCTTTGACAGTTGGCAAGGAGTATTCTTCCAACCCCATTGTCTATGGTCAAGTCAACCCTTTCGTTTTGAAGTACAACGAGGTAGTCGAGATTGTAATCAACAATGTCAATACCGACCACAACAATTTGCACCCATGGCATCTTCACGGACACAATTTCCAGGTCATCGAGAGATCCCCCCCACAAGCTGGAGCTTTCAGTACCTATTCAGGCAACCTATCCAGCACTCCTGTCCGAAGGGATACCATTATGGTTAACCCCAATAGCTACGCTGTGATTCGTTTCCGCGCAAGCAACCCAGGAGTCTGGGCATTCCATTGCCACATCGAATGGCACGTCTCCTCGGGCCTAGTAGCGACCATGATCGAAGCTCCAGATCACCTCGAAGGCTTGAGGATTCCAGAAGACCACCTCAAGAACTGCCGAGCCTATGGTATGGCAACCGCTGGGAACGCAGCGGGCAACGTCCACGACCCGCTGAACCTAAACGGCTCTGTGACCCAGATTCCCACTAAAGGTCACGGGTGAGATCTCCTTTCCCAGCCTGACTATTAAGCAAAACCTGACCGCTTTGCAGTGCAATGTACAATGGCACCACCAACGATGGCGAAGAACCTTACCACACCAAATCTTCGTACAGCAACTCCTACTCGCACTCAGCAACTAGTGTGTCGTACACCCCCATCGAGACATACGATTCAGAAAGGTAAAAGTCTTATTCACCCCACTAGCACTCCCCGTGCTAATACCGTCAAGTAATCAAAGATCGAGACGGCACATACGGGCGTCGCCAAGATACCCTGTACACAATGCAAATTGATCATGGCGCTCGATATGCCACATACATAGCTTCACCTGATCTGGCATCAGCCGGATATAGATTTTTACTCTTTTGAATGTTCTTGGCGTTTTCGCTCAGGATGAAATGTAATATTAGCACGACCTCCTAACCAAGGGAGAGGAGAGAGATAATACCTAATAGCATCAACTGAGTGCCGAAGCTTCTATTTTGGAATGACTGTTCTTGTTGATTGCGCCTTACGACGCTGCTGTCTAATAATATGTAACAGTGTCCGTATATCCTAGAGTAACCCGATACTACAGATGTAGATAGCACAGAAACCATATCCAGTGGGCACGGCGAGAGATCCAGACACATGGACTCGAGAAGGCCGTTACTGTCCGTTTGATGGATCATCACCACCTGGAATGCTCGGCCGACGGACCTTTTGACGGTGTCTATACAATGGAACAGATCCTGAAAAAAGCACTGGGAGAATTCTTCCGCGTGATCAAGCCAGGGAGGGGGGTTCGATTGTCTTATACGAATACGATCATCCAGATCTCAAACGCTCTTCCCAAAGTCTTTCCAAAAAAACTTTACGAGTCGATGGAACATAATTAACAAGAGAGCATTCGATGCCAGCAAAACGAGTCTTTCTTACATGGTGGTGCCCTGCAGCGTATGCTCGAAAAACAAGGCTTCTTCAAGACGTCGTTGTGGAAGATCTGGTCGGAAAGAACATCAAACCTATGGTGCGGCTGTTCTTCCTTGTGGGATACATACCGTAGGTATCTCATCATATGTCTTTTTGAGACTTCAAGCTTGTGTTCGTGAACACTCAGGCAGGAAGGGTACAGGGTTGGTTGTATACTCGCCCCCCCCTCGGGTCAGATGCTTTGTCTCTGCACCGACCAACTCAAATAATACAGTACCCAAACTACTGATTTAATACTGTAAGGTGGGTCTTTTGCATTCCAGATAGCCTCCGAAAACAGCATTGAAGACTGTATTTTCCTGTTTTCCAACACCACAACAACAACAAGTAATCATGAACAGGTTGCAAGTTGTTGCCCCACACACACGCGCGCGGGGGCTTAAGGAACTCGCATGCATGGTCCAGCCAGTTTGGTCCCACCGACAGACTACAGCCTGGATGTAAAGTATCCTATCCCCCTCAAGAATCGCGTCCTTGTATCATTTCCCCTCTTCAGTATCCCAGATCTCTCACCCATCTCCCTCAAACCAAACCGTCCACAATGCCTCTCACACACTCTCTCCCAGACAACTACGGGCAAAAACCCATCATCCTGCCCACCCCCCTCAAACATTTCCCCCCCAATCACTTACACCGCCCCCTTGCCCCCCCATCCCAGCTACGTCCTCCTCGCCGCCACATCCTCGACCCTCCTCTCCGTCGTCCACACAACCATCACCTCCAACGCCCGCCGCGCGTCCCACGTGCCCTACCCAAACGCCTACGCCTCCGCCGCCGACGCGGCGGGCCTCGCCCGCGAAAGCGCGCTTCAACTGCGCCCAGCGCGCACACGCCAATTTCACGGAGAACCATGCGACGTTCGTGCTGAATTTGCTGGTCGCGGGTTTGCGGTTCCCCAACGCGAGTGCGGTTTTGGGGGCTACGTGGGTTGCGGGCAAGCTGGTGTATAGGTACGTTTGGGTATGTGCGGGAGGGGAGGGAGGACGGGAGCGGGAGGCTGGTGGGGACGTGGTGGTGGTTGCCGCATTTGGCGCTTATGGGGATGGCTGTTGTGGCGGCGGGGGGGGTAGTTTGGTAGTTTAATTCAATGGCTTGAGATCGGATGATCGACAGGTGGATGCCAAGGCATTTTGAGGATACCTTGGGAAAAGCCTCGAGAACGGGAAATTGGCACTAATGCTATGCCTTGATTTCTCTGATAGTAGCAAAGAGTGACAGGAGGTGTGCGCTTGTTAAGAACTTACCGAAGCTCACGGTACCACTCGTTGGCAGCAAGCTCAAGCTTTCTCCGCCTCGATGATGCCCTCAGACTCTCCGTCCTTAGATGGATATACTCCCACGACCTTGAGATTGGCTTGCCCCAACATCTCGCGCCACTGGCCCTCCGTCCTCTCCATGGTGGCACACAGAGTCATCATGTTGAAGTCCTGGGTCGTGGACCAGATGCTGGCGCCGCGCTCAGCCACAATCAGTTCGTGTACGAAGAGCTTGGAGTAGCCCGGTTTCATGGCGTCGCGGATGTGTTTGAGGATAGTCAGGCACTTCTCGGTGGGCCAATTGTGGAGACATTGCCGGATATAGTAAGCACGGGCACCTGTATAGGTCTTTAGCTGAAGTAATGCATCGGTTGAGAGGGAGGAAGTACCTTTGATAGGCTGTTCCGTAAAGAAGTCATGTCCCATCATCTCGATTCCCTCCACCTTAGGAGCATTCGCAACCGTCCCGGGCAGGTCTTGCACAATAAATCGCCCGGGCAGCTGTGGACACGCTCGTTTGAGAGCGATGGCTTTCTGACCGTAGCCTCCACCCACGTCTACGAACATCACGCTATCACGCGAATCATCGAACCCCTTGGGGAGACGTTCGTTGACGGGATAAAGGTCTTGGATAAGGGAGTGCCCTTCGCCCCATGTGCTCATCAATGTACCGAAGCCGCGCGCTGAATCAGGACGTTCCGTCAAGATGCCGATAAGGTCTTTCCCCTTTGAGTCGAACGCCATTTGAACAGCAGTATCAGCAGGGTCGGTTGGACTGCTTTTGTATTTGGACGACGCTTGGCAGAAGAGGGTTATTCGAAGGCAAGGTCTTTCGCCATGGTGGTGGTAAGAATCCGCTAAAACGCAATCCAGTATGGCGATTCCATGTATGTTGTCCAAACGGCAGACATGGAGCGTATAATCCTATCGAGCAAATATGCCAATGAGCTTCGAGCCTTACCCGAAAGTCAACTAAGCAGCGTGGATGCGCAATGCGAGAGACATCTGGCTTGGTGAAACACCCTCGATGTTGTTAGGAACAGCAAACTGCATGTAGACGTATGGCGGGTTCAGCTCAACCAAAACCTGGGTACGTTCGTGTTGGGTTTTGCAAAACCCCGCAAACGTCCAAAAAACATTTAAGATGCTAATTGTGCGATATGGTAGGCAACATGGTGAGTGATTTGGCAGCCGAGGTCGGTCATGCTTTCTCGACTGAAGTCGGGAGGTCCACTTCCGGAAGTCAAGGTACATCTGATCCATTCGCTCCTGATACGGAGCACAAGATCTGATTGATACGGCCATCAGACTACCAGTATATTGTCGCAAACACTGCTATATTGAAGATAGCATCCCACGTAGTCAATCGATCTCTTGTGGGACTTCCGTTGTGTCGAAACGACGAGTGGTTCCAAACAACCCTGGGCTACGCAACGGATGCTTTCACTATATCCGCGAAACTTCGTCCCCGTTCTCGCCTCTTACGGCCTTTCGTCTACATGTTTCTTGGGGCCAGACGGCGTATTTATCACCATCTGAAGAGAGCGGATGTTCTATTAGCTACAATCATTAAGCAGAGAACCCCAGGAGACACCAAGCATGCCGACGTACTGCAGTGGATGATTGATGGAGCCAAGGGTAGGGATAAGAGCACCCAAGAGTTAGCACATAAAACGCTCTTCCTCAATTTGGCATCGGTCATGTCGAGTACCATGGGCATTGTGCATGCCATTGTCAGTGATACAGTACATGCCCCACAGTAACTAGGCAAGTTGGATCTAACTCTGCGCGAACTAGTTCGACCTATGTGCGATGCCAGAGTACAAGAACATGCTCCGAGAAGAGATAGAGGGAGCATTATCACAGGAAGGGGGCTGGACCCTCTCTGCGATCCACCGCATGCAAAAGCTAGACAGCTTCCTCAAAGAATCCCAGCGTCTAAATTACCCAGGCTTATGTATATTCTCCCCCATCTCCTACACTCTTTTCCCCCCCTGGAATCTATAACTAAAAAAACCCCAATTTCTTCCCTCCCTCCCAGTCAGCTTCAACCGCAAAGTCCTCCACCCCCTCCAACTCTCAGACAACAGCCCCGTCCTACCCACAGGCACCTTCATCTCCAAGCCAACCTACTGCATCGCCCGCGACCCCGCCCTCTACCCCTCGCCGCTCGAGTTCCGCCCCCTCCGGTTCTACGAGCTCCGCCAGCGGGGCCCCGACGAAGCGAAAGCGCGCCACCAGTTCACCAGCACGGGGCCGGCGAACCTGGCGTTTGGGTACGGCGCCTCGGCGTGTTCGGGCCGGTTCTTTGCCGTGGTGGCGATGAAGCTGATCCTGGCGTATTTGCTGGTTCACTATGAGTTTCGGTTTCCCGAGGGCCAGGCGGCGAGGCCGGCGAATGTGCATATAGATGAGAGGATTTGGCCGGATAGGGCGCAGCGGGTTGGGTTTCGCGGGAGGGAACCAGCGGGGGGGGCTGCTTTGGATGGTGCGAGCAGAAGTTGATGGACCGCGTCTGTTGGTGGTGGTGGTAGTTACGGAAAGCACACACTTCGTGATCGATACAGTTTGTGCTTTGGCGTCAACGCCACCGCTTCTAGATAACTGCATAACATCATTCTATCACTCCGTCTCCAACCCTCACCATCGTACCGCCACCAAGCGGACCTCGAACGCTTCCTCCTCCACCACCACATACATCTCCTGCTCATCCCAGCTCAACCCCCCGGGCCGGGCTATCCACATGTTTGAACATCGAAGCCATACACAACGGACGCCAGTATCAATTCGGATTTCCCGCCATATGCCAGAGCTCCCTGCGCAGGCACATACGACGGAGAATCGCTGCGATGCGGGATTGTCGTCGTTTCGCGAATGGCGAATCATCCCCGGTCGTTGGACGATGGGAGAAAGCCAGCGATCAGGGCTGGGATTGGTTCGGGGAGGGCGAAAGCGTCGGGGACGGCGTTGGAGAGCCTGGGAGTTGACTTGCGCGTTTTGTTTGCGGTGGTATTTAGTGGGGAAGGGGGGGGGATAAGGGGAAAAGGGGAAAAGGGGAAAAGGGGAAAAGGGGGAAAGGGGAAAAGGGGTTTCGGTGCGAGGGGGCATTCCGGAGAATGTCAAGTACGTACACCAGCTTCAAGCCACTCCCCACATACAGTGTCTCCGCCTGGGGGCACGACGCGAGGGAGCCCGGCAGGAAAATGAGGAGCAATGCGAAGACCCTCTTCAATTACAGCATTCAAGTACATGGTGGATACTGAGTACTAAATTTATGTTTCTGTTATGGAGAATAGTATTTACTAGTACACAAGCTGTCGACAGATTTTTTGACTAAGATTATGCTCGTACCATAAGCTCCTTGGTAGCCAGCTCTCGATCTCCTCTCCTTTGTCAACAGTACATCTGAGAGATCTTCACCTCAAGATGGTGCACTCTCTTGTTGAAAATAGCTTTTCGTTCTCTGCAAAAACCTTTGGTGTAATTGCATATGTAGCGGTTGCTGTAGCTCTGGCGAGTCCATGTCCCTTCTCTCCGCTAGAAGTTGTCCGGGACTCTGTCTCATATCATCTCCCAGTACCGAATAGGAGTGGTGTTTTACAACTACCATCTGCATCCGCTGTCTCGATATCCAGGTCCCCTACTATGGACCATCAACCGGATTCCATTCGCCCTTTCCTTGCAATCAGGGCGTCTCGTCCATGATACCAAGGCTTTCCATGACAGGTACGGGAAGATAGTTCGCCTGGCACCGAACGAGTTGTCTTTTATCGATGCTGCGGCATGGCAAGACATTTATGGTCATCGCAAGAGAGGACACAAGGAGTTTACCAAGAACCCGATATGGGCACAGCCAGCTCCCAACGGCGTTCACTCTCTTATCAACGCAGCAGAAAAAGACCATCCCAGGATGCGGAAGCCCTTGGTGCCGGCGTTTAGTACCAGGGCGCTCAAGGAACAGGAAAATCTGATACAAGGGTATGTTGATCTACTCCTAAGGCAATTAGCCAGGCGTGTCAAGAGTGGCAACTCTGTTGTAGATATGAAGTATTACTATAATTGGACAACGTTCGATATTATCGTATGTTGCCCCTTTCGAACCTTTGGGCAATTGGTTGACGATGCTAGGGCGATCTCGGGTTTGGGGAGCCATTCGACTGCCTTGAAAGAGATCGCTATCATCCATGGGTCTCGTTCTTGTTTGGACATCTCAAAGATGGCGCATTGACAGCGAGCGTTAATTTCTGACCTTGGATTTCGGCATTGCTTTTTGCCATGATACCAAAGTCTGCCTACAAAGCAGCTTTGGCGTATTTCGCATACAGCAGCGAGAAAGTGGCCCGACGTATAGCCTTGAAGACAGATCGTAAAGACTTCCTGTCCTATATCTTGAAAGCAAACGAGGACGGGATGACCCTTCCCGAGCTCGAAGCGACATCATCCATCATCATTCTGGCCGGGTCTGAGAGTACATCTACGATGCTTACTGCAACGACGAATTTTATTCTTCGGAACCCCAGCAAGTTGGAGAGACTTGCTGCGGAAATCCGTTCGTCTTTCAAAAACGAATCCGAAATGACCATGTCGGCATTGGAGCATTTGCCGTATCTGAAAGCAGTGTTCCAAGAAGGCTTCCGTATGGCACCGCCTGTGCCAACGCAGATACCTCGCATCGTCCCTCCCGAAGGCGATGTGGTGTGTGGACATAATCTCCCGGGAAACGTAGGTCGTTTTTCGTTCCATAAAGTTGATAGCTGCAAGCATGCTAAATCCCGGCACCACACAGACTTTCGTCGGGCTCCCACAATATGCCGCTTATCACCACGCTGATCACTTTGTACATCCGGACACCTTTATTCCCGAGCGATGGCTTCCCGAATCCTCCGCGCTGGTCGTGCCTTCGGCTTCTGATACCCCCTTCACATACTCAACTTTCATGAATGATGCTAAAAGCGTCGTACAACCTTTTTCCGTAGGTCCAAGGGCCTGCATTGGCATAAACCTTGCGTACGCAGAAATGCGCTTGGTTCTCAGCCGTTTGCTTTGGAACTTCGATATACAAACACCGACAATCGTTCGCGACGGGCTGCCTGAGAAGGATGTGTTGATATTTGAAGATCAAAAGACTTACGCATTGTGGGAAAGGAAACCTCTCAGAGTCGAACTTATACCTCTACGTTGAAACGGCCGACCTTATGTCCTATTAAGAGTATCGAGTGCAAAAGCTTTGAATTTCTTCTGTGTAACGAATACTTGAATTATTTTCTGGACAAGGCTTGGCTAGTCCGTAGATGTTCCACGTAGGGAGATTTGCGGGAGGCCATCGTTCGAAATCTCAGTGATCCTCGTGACGTGTTCCTTAAGTGTTACGAACAGCTTCTAAATTACGGATGAGTTGAAATAGTGAGTGGTCTTGCAGATACGTAGATTATCAATTATAACATCCATCAGAAGACGTCTTAAACATACCACTAGTGATGACAAACCCCTCCTCACTCATTCGTTCCCAAGCTGCCGTTTTCGAAAAGTAACTCTAGACCGGCCGACGCCTTAGCTACTTTAGTCTTCCGTGTAGAAAGTACACCGCATGTATTCTTCTACGCACATTAGTTGCGGTGAAAGCCGCAGTGGGGGTATTTATGCAACCACGAAAGGCGTAACATCTGCCACAGTATCTCTTGGCCTCCTTTGTACTTACACAAATTGATGGCTCCCTGTTTGGACTATCCCAACGTTGTCTTTAAATCTCCATTTCCTTATCCTGTCTTTAGAACATTGTCATTATGTCTCTTCCCCACGGACAATCTCTGGGAGACGGTGCCAGCAGGCTTCTCCAGCAAATGATAGATAAATTTGATCCGTACTATGGCCTGGGATCTATGACTTGCTCTGTCTATGATACCGCCTGGGTGGCTATGGTTTCCTTCGACGTGAATGGTCATAGACAGCGACTGTTTCCTAAAAGCTTCCAATACCTTTTAGATTCTCAACAAGACGATGGTGGCTGGCAGGCGTATCCGACTCAGGTTGATGGTGTACTCAACACCATGGCTGCTCTATTAGCTTTAAGTAAGAGAGGGGTGGGCTCTAATTCGGAGAGTGAAGCGGACTTGGTATCACGGAGATCCCGGGCCATTTCATTCTTGATCACCAGTCTACAAGAATGGGATGTCCTAGCAACGGTCCACGTCGGTTTTGAGGTACTGGTTCCTGCTCATCTGGATATGCTCGAGGGTGAAGGAATAGCGTTCGAATTTCCCGGAAAAGGAGTTTTGATGGAATTAAGAGACCGTAAGCTCGCAAAGGTTAATATTGAGTCGTTTTATGGTGATAATGAATCTTCTGCGGTACACTCACTTGAAGGACTGGTAGGCCGCCTTCACTTTGATCGTCTGAGCCACCGAAAAAGGTTTGGGAGCATGATGGCATCTCCGTCTTCTACAGCTGCGTATCTGATGAATTGCTCGACATGGGACAAAGAGTGCGAATCGTACCTCCATCATGTGATTGATAAATGCGAAGGAGCTGGTAATGGATCTGTACCAAGTGCGTTTCCAACGACCATATCCGAGATTTCCTGGGTAATCTCCACGCTCTTGGAAAGCGGATTTGTTATTGAAGTCCTCGGAAATGAACAATGTGAAAAGATCGCCAATATCCTCGAAGACTCCTTCCGTGCACGGTCTGGCGTAGTTGGTTTTGCGCATCTCGTGGATGCCGATGCCGATGATACAGCCAAGGTCATCGTTTCGTTGAATCTTCTCGGTAGGCCCACATCCGCTGCAGACATGGTTCGGGTGTACGAGACATTCGATCATTTCAAGACCTATAGTGTGGAGAAAAATCCAAGCTTCAGCGCGAATTGCAACATCCTAAAAGCATTATTGTGTGAGACGAACATATTCCAATATTTGCCGCAAATCGAAAAGGCGACGACTTTTATCTGTAATCGTTGGTGGTCTTGTGAAGCCGATATTGAGGATAAGTGGAACTTATGTCCACAGTATGCCATGATGCTGATGGCACAATCATTGACACAACTTGTCGTGTTGTGGAGTAAGGGGAATCTGCCAACCGTTAACGAGAATCTGATGCAAGATCGAGTGCTCATCGTGCTGTTTCAGGCATTAGTTAGCACTCTGGATGCCCAACACGCTGACGGATCTTGGGGAAACGGTCCACAATTTGGCATATGGATTATTGACCCTTGCAGCTCTGAAGCAATTGCCTTTTATAAATCCTTTGACTGACGTTGTGCTCAAGGCCGTCACGAATGGTCGAACTTTTCTGGCGCAGGCGGCATCCCTAAAGGACCGTGCAGACCCTATATGGGTGGAGAAGGTCACGTATGGGTCAAGGAACTTATTCTGCTCCTACATTATAGGAATGCCGATCAGCGTTGTAAGACAGAGCTCGGCGTCGACACTTTGACTGCAATCCCTCTTGCCAAGATTACCAAATTTCAGGAATTCTTCTCTCAGTTGCCTGTATTCATAAACATGCCTCAGTGGAAGCTGCGTGCGTCTCTCATTGAAAGCTACCTGCATTTACCTCAACTTCAGCGTAAGAAACACGAAATCTTCCAAAAAGAAGGTATGGGAAACGACAAGTACTTCGAGTATATTCCTTTCACGTGGATTGCCTCTGCCAGTCTTGAGAAGGTTCCGATCAGTCCAAGAACTCTGCACCAAATGATGGTTCTATCTTTCTTGAACTATCAAGCCGACGAGTTCATGGAAAGGGCTGTTGGTAATAATAACATGAAGGGTACGCTGAACGAAGTCCAGCATGTTGTAAGAGAAATATTCAAAGACTTGAAAGGCGAAGGCACCGACAAAGCGAGTAGTGACACCCTATGGAACGGAGTGCAAGCCACTCGAAAGGCCGATGGCCTATTGGCCAATGGCAACACAGCCATTGAGAGCACAACCAATGAAGATGGATGCTCTGAGGCTACCGCAGCAATCCACAAGATTCAACATACTCTAACGAAATTCGTCGATGCAATCTTAAAGCACCCGAGTGTCACTGCCGCAAGCTCTTACGATCGTGGTCGATTGGGTGCTGAGCTACAAGCCTTCCTGCTGGCGTACATTACACATGTCGAAGACAACAATCGCTTTCAGCTCCAAGAGGTTCCTCTGTCTAGCAAAACCACTTTTGACACTCCTCGTGGGTCGTATTACGATTGGGTCCATACTATTTCGGCCGATCACACATCCTGCCCTCACTCGTTCGCCTTTTTTGCGTGTCTTCTTGGATGCGGTGAAGATTTCTTTCGAACTGTAGAGGATAAATATCTCGGACAAGATCTGTGCAGGCATGTTGCTACCTTGTGCAGGATGTACAACGATTACGGCTCCATGATGCGCGACAGGGCAGAGAAAAATCCGAACAGCGTCAATTTTCCCGAGTTTACTTGCATACCGCGTTCAGACCAAGGTCTGGAAGAGGATCTAAAGGAGAGCGTTATGTGTCTGGCTCGTCATGAACGCTCGTGCATGAACCTTTGCTTGAAAGATCTGGAAGCGAAGAGCGATGCTCGTAAGAAACTGCTAGTAAAATTATTTTGCAACGTGACGGATACCTATGGTCAAATATATGTACTGAGAGATATCGGTATCCGTACGAAAGACATGAACGGAAGTCAGAGCCAAGGTATTCAACCTTCAAGCATATGAGACACGTACGCCATTGGGTGACCGGGGGGTTCCCTGTTGCTGGAAGAATGTCTGGCTGTCGAACCATAGTCGTCTCTTGTATTACCTGTCCTATTAGAAAGTAGAAGTCATTCCAAGACACAGTTGGAACTAGAAGTACAATGTTTATTTACCCAAGCATAGCCAGCACTGATATCGTGTCTAGTAGACATTCAAACGGTCCCGCATCCCCATGCCCAATCGCATAGGTATGAATGCTGGGGATTGTGCTTTTCGGAAGAACAGGTGTACTTTACACCCCGTATAACTCTTCTGGGATATAGAACATAGCTCAATCCTCATCAGGCTGAACATCGGATTTGACGACACGCCAAGGAGGGTAACGGAGGTTTGGTACGGCTAAGGTAGTGTTGGTTCGGCGCCACTTGAAGCATCCACCAAGCCATCGCTCAGGTCTTGTTGCCTGCGACCATATGGACGTGGCCACTGTACTAACAAAGGATAAGGATACCTTGGATACGGTAGGTTGTACCTCTGTAGTAGTATTGCTTAATGGATGGATTTTGGATTTTGGATTTTGGGTTCTGGATCTTGAGCCTTGTCAACCCCACACACGTCTCCCTACGCGAACTCACGTGATCGCTCGCCGGCTTAGGTTTCGACGGTCCTTGCCCCAATATTCCTACGACAAACCTTAGATTTTGGCCATCGAGCTTATAAAGATATTTCGGGTTTGCAGCGGCCGGCTGTTACTAACAACGACCACAACAAATTTGATCCCAAACTGTTTCGCCACACGTTAGAGTTTCATGGCGCCTTCTTTCCATAGTGCTACGAACGAAGCCCAGATATCCCCCGTTTACCGCCTCTTCTTTCTATACGTCGAACCTGTTTCCGCCCTTCTTGGCGCTTACTTTTCCTTCTTCGACCAGCCCACCTACCTCGTCCTCACCCACGCTCTCTCCGCCCCCCGACAGGACTTCATCCCGATATCCACCCAAATCGTACTTTCGCAACTTTCGAACCTCTACCTCCTTTTCGCTATCAATGAAGCCCTGGTGTTGCGCTCGACTAAAGATCTGAGGGTTTGGAAAGCGCTACTGTTTGGGTTGTTAGTTGCGGATTTCGGGCATCTGTGGAGTGTGAAGGTGCTGGGATGGGATTTGTATTGGAGTGTCGGCGACTGGAACGCTATTGATTGGGGAAATGTTGGATTTGTCTATGTAGGGGCACTTATGAGGTCTTGTTTTCTGCTCGGAGTAGGGGTGAAGAGGTCAAAAGGTCAGGTCACCATGAGCGATAACATGGCGGAGAAGCTATTGAGAGAACCGAAGCCGAAGTATGGTGCGAGCGAGTTATTGGCAGGTTTGAATGTCAGTTTGACCGGGTTTGAGGATTGTAAGTCATTCCCGTGAATCTCTGGCTCAGTAATTGACATTGAAACCTAAGTTTACTATCGCGATGAACTTGGAGACCTTATCATGAGCCATGGAGGCCGATATAGAGGGGACCTCTACAAAGGTTACAGCACCCATTTGATTGCGAAAGAAACCGTTGGCGCTAAGTACGATGCTGCCTGTAAGTGGGGGATTGAAATTGTTACCGTCGATTGGCTTTTGCAAAGCATTGAAAAAGAGAAGATTCTTGATGAGAACCTCTTTCGACTCCTTACCATCGACCAATGATGATGCATTCGCGTATTAGACGATCAACACTACCCAACACTACATATAAAATTCACACTCTTCAGTTCTTTGTAACGTGTTACAATCCTACTTGGCTCTATCCCATAACTCCAATCGCCAGCTGTTTGGCTACCTTACGAGTCAATCATGGCGTCAAACGCAGTGAGTGTAAGGAAACTCTACAGCATTGAACATCACGAGCTGACGACGTCCCAGGATCAAGAACTTGCGAGGACCGCCTTCACGAGTTACCAAGATCAACCCGTGCCAGTAAGTCTTTCGGAATTACTGCTCTGAGTTCTGTGCACTATCCACATAATGAGCAATGACCTATCTACGTGACTAATCCCTGTTCGGATAGCCTTCGAATAAAAAGATTGCTGGCGCTCAACCGTCCGGACCACATGCTAACCACTCGGTCAGCCTCTCTGCCGATCGCCTCCTTTTCCTCGCTGGAGCTATCAATCCGGATACCCAGGTGCCTAAACGGTGGGTATGCCCTTCTACTCCATTTAGTATATACTAACCTATTACTAGTAGACTAAGTAGTGAATCCGGCGACTTTGTGGTCAAACGCGAAAAAACTTCTCGTGCAGCCGCTGATTTAACTAAAACTACCAACGCCTACGCTGACGCTGACGCGAGCGGTAATGATGACTCCGATGACGTGTTCATGCCATCGACAAGCCCCTCTCCAAAGACCACGACTACGGGGTCAATCTCACCAAATGTCAGAACTACTGGACCAAGCGTACCAGGGGCTGTGACCAAGGCAGGAGTAACGGCCAGCGACAAGAAGGCCAAGGAAGACGAGAAGGCCATGAGAGACGAGAAGTACCAGCGGGATAAGAACACGGGATACTTTCCGCGCTCAGTGGCAAGTCAATACTCGGGGGTCAGAGTATACAAAACGGAGCCAATGCCTATCGGATTCACTAACGCGGTTCTCGCGGCTAGCACCTCGAAGTCTCACCGGAAGAGCGTCATTTCCAAGCCTGCAGCTCCCAAGAACGTCGTTACCAATAATGTCACTCCTCAGAAGGTCACTCCCAACGATGCCATTCCTTTGAACGTTACTCCAGACGTCGTCACGCTCAAGAACGTCACTCCAGAGGTTGTCGCCCCAAAGACCGTCACCCCCAACCCCAACCCCACCACCCCCACCCCCACCCGCGCCAGCAAGCCAGGACCCACCATGCCAGAAAACAAACCCTCCCCCTTTGCGGCCCTCCTCAACGCCACCGGCTACGGCCTAGGCGCTCTCAAATCTGCCGAAGACATCGCCTACGCCAAACTAACCCGCATCGCGCAACTCACCGCGGAAGCCGCCAACGACGACGCCGCCGGCGTCCGCCTAACAGACTATCGCGAACTGCTCGAAAACATCTCTGCATTTGCCGCTGTGGAGGCCGAGGTGATTCACGGCACGATCGCCACGACTGAGATGAAAATTGCGCGGGCGTTGGATACAGAGGCTGCGGAGAAGTTGCGTGAGGTGGTTGGAGAGGCGTATGTGGATCGGAAGGAGGTTTTGGGAAGGTTGAGTGTTGGGGATGATTGGGAGGCGGTGGTTAAAAGGGGATGATGCTGAGGTTGGGGCTTTGACTGATGGAGTCCGTAGATAGCGAGGGAAGGGTAGTAGCTGTTTGGTTAGGTAGTGTCGAAGGATTGGTGAGTGAGATTGAAAAAGGTTACAGGAGATGGCGGTTTTGTAGCGCGGAAGAAATGTCTCGTAGTGGATGTTTACAAAAACCCCCAAAAAAATGGCATCACAGACGTCACTTCTACCCAACCTTCTGCCTCACCCCCGTAGCACCCTCCTACTCAGCTGCTTATACATGGACTAAATTTACTACTCAACAACAACAGGCCGACGGCTTATCCAATGTCTTGATAACGCAGAGCAGACTTCCAAAGTTCTCTTGTGTAGAGGGATGGATAGGTGGTGTTGTGGATACTGTAGATTGATGTGAAGAAAACGGTAAGAGGTTTGAGATGGATGGTTTTTTTTGGCGATAAGAGCACAAACAGATGCGTCCATTAGATACAGGGAGATGAGTACGTAAAGGAGGTTAGTCTGACCGGCAGGTTTTGACACACTTAAATCTTGCCTCGAATCCTTTTGACGGATGATCTTAGCGCTACCACCCAACCAAAAAAAAACCCAGCAAGAAGCCAGGAACATCGTCCGACCAAACCAACCCCACCAACCATTCACTTCTTGTCTCCAATCACCTAACCAAACCCACCCTCCCTACGTCCCCTTCAACCGCCCCCACTCCGCCCCCGTCTCCACCCCATCCTCCGTAACCACCTTCCCCCGATCCCACTCCCTCCCCTCCCCCCTACCCCTCCACTTCACACTTCCCACATCGCCCTCCCCACCCAAATCACCACTCGCGCCACCACCACCACCCAACCCCCCGCCCTCCCACTTCTCCACCACTTCCTCCCCAAATCCGACCTCCCGCAACCGTTCCGCACCCATCGCTTTCCACCTCCGGCGGTCTTTGAGCGCTTCAAGCGCTTGGTCCCAGTCGTTGTCGTCGTGCGAAGAGGGGGTGTCGAGATGCGGGTTGTACGAAGGGGAGAAGTGGGTATCGATTGTGGAGGAGGTCAGGTGTGTCGTGCCGCGGCCGCGGGGGAGGGACCGAGGGGGTAGGGGACCGAGGAGGGGGGTTAGGGGGTCGGAGGAGGTCGGGGATGGGGGAGAGGGGGGAATGTTTGTGGCGGGGTCGGCAGTGGATTGCTTCAGTAGGGGTGGAGGAGTGGGGGATGAGGAATGCCGTCTTCGGCGTGATCGGTGGTGGTGATGGTCATGGTGTCGCCTGGGTGACGGGGATCGACTTCTGCGCTTAGGTTTTTGGCTGTGCGGATCTCGCTCTTCGGATCGGTGGCGATGTCGACGCCGATGCGAACGTTCACCATCCTCCTCTCCGATGTGGCTGAGATCGTTATCGCGGTGTTTGCGAGACCTTCTTCGACTGTCATGATCTCTCCCCCGCCTCCGGCGCGAACGTCTTGCCTCGTCCTCCGCACTACTGGAATCGCCGACGCGGTGCCTGCTGGAGTTTTCATGGTGCTCGTGATCATCGTCTCTGCTCTTGTGCGATTTTTGTTTCTTATGCTTCTGCCACACCTTGAGATCCGCTTCATCGTTGGAATCTATCCGCCGTCGCTTCAAACGGCCGTAGTCCTCGTACCTATCATTCTCTGAGTCACCACGAAGGCGCCGAAGTCGGTCTTTCGCCTCCGCTCTCTCCTTAGCTCGGAGCGCAGCATTATGGCTGTCTGTTTCTTTGATGATGTTTTTTAAGAATCGAGTATTCGGTTTGGGCGCATTCGTTGTCGGCCTAGATCATTCAGACTGAGAGGTCTGTGAAAATGTCTTGTTGGGCGTACCTCTTTGGTAGTAAAGCATTAAGACCATATGATGAGTACTTGGCAGTACTGGCCTTTGCATCATTTGCTAGTAGCTTGGCTACATAGTCGTCGGAGAAGTGGTCGTTGAGGGGCATAATCAAGATCTATGATCATTCGCCTCAAGCAGTACGGTAAAGGACACCGTAGGGAAGGATGGCAAAGTCATAGAGCCCCTCAGTCAAGGTATCATGTTATCTTAAAGGTGATACCGTGCGTCACAGAGCTGGTATGTCCGCGCGGTATTATCTCCGCTCCCGCCCAAGCGCCGGGTCGCATCAGCGCCGACAGCCCTATCAGACCGCGAAGGTAAACAAACCGTAAACATTGCCTTCGAAATCTCTTTCAGATTTGTTAAATCATTAACATGGACTCCAAGCCCACAGAAACTCTCAATGCTCTCACGGCGCTTCAATCCCAAAACCTCTCCATAATACGCCTTAGCGAACCTATTTCCGCCTCCCAAACCTCAACCCGCACCTCCGATGTCTCCAACTCCGCTTTCGAAAACCCCTCGCCTGCTTCTCTCGAAGCCGACCTATCGCATTACAAGGAACTCTTCTCAAAGCTCCGCTTCTCTTATCTTGAACAAGTTACCAAAGAAAAGTTCCTTCGCGCCATCGTTGGGGATCCACCTCTTGTTGTCGAGCATGTTGAAAATATCGAGTTAGAGGCGCAGCTTGCAGAGGTGAAAGGTGTGCTGAAGGCGCAGAAGGAGAATGTGGCGGAGATGATTAGGGTGTTGGAGGGTAGGGGGAGGGATTTAGCTCGGCGTAAGTGGATGCGGTCTCTCAGACCGTGTTTTCTGCAGGCTGAGGCGGATTGAGGTATACTGATTTGACGGTTATAGGATACGAAACGATTAGTTTACAAACAACTCTCCTCTCCAATCTCCCTCTCCAAATTACCGAGCTAAATACCGCCCTCTCGCAACTCCGCGCCACAACCCAACAACCCTCACCCTCCCACCCGTCCCACAACCTCCCCCTTCCAGCTACGCAATCCCTTTTTTCGGAGCGCCAAGCTGAGCTCGACAAATTGAACTCCCAGCTCAAAATTCTGCAACAAGCTTTACCTAAGAAATCGAGAGAGCTAGAGAGAGCGGAGAGTGAGGCGAAAGGACTCGAGGAACAGAGGGAGAAAGTATTATGTCAGGCAAGAGATGCTATGAGACGGAGGGATGAGGGAAGTGGTGCGGATGAGTTGGAGATGAGGGGAAGGTGGTTAAGGGGTGTTGAGAACGGGTTGAGGGGAATGTTGGGGGTTGAAGCGTAGGGAGGCAGTGCTTTCTACTTGTTTTGATGGGATGGCAGGCACACGTTTGCCCTCGGCGTTTTGTTGGTGTTCAAATGGTGCTTGACTTTGAAGTCTGGGTATGGAGCGCTATTCTAATTTTAGAATCAAGGTTTCGAAATCTGCCAGACGTGTACTATGCTGGGTATTACGCTGGCACTTGCCTCAAATGTCCTTTCTATGTCCATTTTACGACAGGATCCTCCTCTTAGCCGCCCGAATATACCGGATTTGCACATGTTCACCGCATATCGATGGAACAATCTCTCCCTCATGCCTGCCTCATGCACTTCACCTTGACGTCCAGATGCTCCCCCTTCTCCATGGCAGCTTTAGTAACAATGCCAATCATCATCTCAAAGCCATCCTTGTTCCTCCAAGGAATCACAATCGGCCATTCCACAGAAGCCAGTACTACACTCACTGCTGTCATGACCGTGTTGCGATCCTCTCCGCCTAGAATTTTCCATGCTGCAAGCGCTTGGTTGAAGAAAGAGGTGTAGGTGTTACAATGCACAAAATCTTGAGGAATGGCGCCAAGATCTGCATCCGACAGGAAGAAGTGGAACGTTATCTTGCTTGCTACTTTCAAGGAAGTTGACGATGAGCTGGCTAGCGTAGTGACTGCGACCGAGTCTGCTGGCGATTTAGTAGATGAGGACAGTGCGGGGTCACGTAAATGCATGGCCACAACCGGATCGCGCGAAGAGGCGGAAGAAGCTGCCGTTTCTCGCTTTACGGCATAAGAAGAACGTGAGGTTGATGGCCATGCTGATAATGACACGACGCTTGGAGAGGGTGAGGGAGTTGAACCGGAACTCCTAACGGTCTTGCGGCGCTTGGCAACATGTGGTTGCTGATGTACGTTGTTCGACGATCTAGTAGATGGTGGCAGTAAGTCAGGCACTGTATAGTCGACGGGTACCCGAGCTCTCTTGATTCTGGGTAAGCTTTGTAATTGCGGCGGGCTGGCTGGAATATTTTTAATTCTCTAAACCTATCAGAGCACGACCCAATTCTGGAAGACCTACCAGTGTTCGCATCATCCACTTCCGAGCCATCATCCTCGCTGTCAATGAGTTCACTGTCCAATATCATTGGTCGATTTGCCGGCTTAACTACATGGGCAAAAGGGGCTGGAGTGAACCCAAGATCCCCACCGAGCCAGGCTTGGAAGCCGCTGCCACTGAATCTCATAGCGGGCTTTGCCAGCATACAACCTCCCTTCTTATCTTCAATCAACCAAGCCATCCATTGATCATTGATCTGGAACCGCCGTACCCAGCCTGATCCCGAGCCTACAGTGAGCTGTACATCCTTTATAACATGTTCCTTAATATCATGCTTCCGGAATATGCGGGATGCTGGCGGTCGCTCGCCGTTATGGTTACGAATCCAAGCTTCAATTGTCTTCGACAGCTCCTTCACAGACCCGGCGAGGAGGGGTTTCGGGCCATTGTTGCTGAGTGCACGTTACCCAGTATTAGTGTGAATTGACGGGAATCTAGCAATTAGGAGACCAAGTGCACTGAGATGAAGATACCTTATGATCGATGTGTCGACTTGACCTGCCTCTCTTTGGTCTTTGACATGCGCACTGTTCTGGGCCGAGTTGACCGTAGACAAGGCCCGGGATGTGGCAGCCATTTCTGGGGATTTCGCGTGGCCATGTTCGACCTTTGTCTCTGGCGGACCACTGGAAGCTTGCCCGCTCTCAGTACAATTGTTGTGTATCTGGAGAGTGAACAATTGCTTGACAAGGCTGGTGATCCTGCAAGTCATTAGGCACCGACCATCCATTAGTTCGCAGAGTCATCGACTAACACTTCCGCGTCTCGGGGCCATTGAAGTAGTTGTGCCAACTCTGCAGTATTATTTTTCGGCCAATGCGTAGATCCCCTACCCTGAGAATGAAGGTATCGGTACGTGGTCCATGCTGAGTCTGAGTTTCCGGTTAACTTAGCAGCAAAATGTCTAATGTCGCTAAGCAGTGCGTTAGGCTCCCCTCTGGAGCATTCTCCTACACCTTTTTCGATAAAGCCTAGTCTAAGGCACAGCTCTTGAGCAGTCGCCATGATAATGTTTGCATAGCAGTCGATTCAAAAGGGATGGTGTAGGGGACGAACTCAGCTGAAGTGGTAAGAGTACCGAGTTGCAAGAGAGAGCTCACTTCGTTGGATAGTTTGTGTGCAGGTGCGAACGCGCCAGATTTTAGCGTATGCAGAAAGGTTTAGAATCCTTGGCATTCATTTTCGCTCTGCCCCACGGTGATCCGTTTATAGGAGGAATTCAGAAATCAACCCCACCGCCCCCCCAATTGCCCAAATTGCCCAAAATTGAAGCTATTCAGACCTCTTTGTTTGTTGATGTTCTTGTAACTAACCGTTTTTATTCGAAATGCCTCAACGCCGGAGTCAAAATCTACCTCTAGATGATCCCCTCACCGCATTCGAAAGACTCTATTAGAACTGAGTCGTTAAATAGAATCGAATTCCTGATTTCCTACCTTCAATTCTCGTTCCAAAGCTCTGATATCTGCCTCAAAGATGTAGCCTGAATGCTTGAAGTGCTGCCTCGGATATCTATCACATCCGCTTCGTTCAACAGCGTAATGAAGAAAGTCACCAAAGGTGCCTTCAAAATGGGGCCATGTATCGTCAAAATGCCTACGAACCCAGGCCTTTAATACACTGAAGGTGAGTTCTATGGGGTTGTAATCCGGCGAGTAGGGAGGCAAATATCGCACCTGACATTCATATCAGTGGTAGATCGTCAATTCAACGAGGCAAATAGCTTACCTGACATCCGTGTGAGGTGATGAGTTCTTCTATTCGACTATTGCAATGAACACTCGCGTTATCCATGATGATCACACTCTTCGGGGCCGGAAAGGGACTGCATAGAGGTAGCAGCTCATCTGCTAGCCATCGAAAGAAAGCCTCGCCGTTGAACCAGCCTTCACGAATGCCGGTACAGGATAGATATCCGTCTTTCGTATAGGCCGGAAGAACACTCCAGCAATGCCGTCTCGTTCTAGAGGCTTGATAGCGAGCTGGTTGGCCAACGGGAGCATAGGCCTGATGACGCCAGCCCGTGGTCTCATTGAATAAGGACTCATCCACGAACACGAGCTGTTCGGCCGTCAAACGAAGCATGTCTGCTACCCAATTCAAACGAAGCTCATCGTTTTGTCTGACTCCTACACGCTGTCCTTTCTTATTACTCCAGCCTCTCCTCTTCAGGATTCTTGATATCGTGAATTGATGCACGTTAATGCCCCACTCCTCCCATATGTACCAGACCATCTCTTTCTGCATGGCCCACGGCTGATCTTCGAGGTAGGCTATGAGGCCATTTTCAGCGGCCTTGAAGACCTTTCGAGAAGCGCCTTTGGGTCGGAATTGAGGTCTAAAAGGTGAGTTATACATAAAGAGGTTCTCTTGAACATTGTATACAGTGGCAGGGCAACAATGAACCTCTTCAGCGATTGCCGAAGGAGTCCAATGAAGTAGCAGAAGGCGTAGTATTTTGGAGCGCAGGCTTGCAGGAAGTGGTCCCGGCATAGCTGGAAGAACGTCAGGAACGTCAACAAACAAAGAGGTCTGAATAGCTTCAATTTCGGGCAATTGGGGGGCGGTGGGGTTGATTTCTGAATTCCTCCTATAAACGGATCACCGTGGGGCAGAGCGAAAATGAATGCCAAGGATTCTAAACCTTTCTGCATACGCTAATTCGCGAGGGGGACAAAAGTCGCGGTAACATAAGCGGCCAATTCGAGCCTCGGTTATTCTCGCTTATGCTGATGCTGCCAGAAGGCTGAGGCAAGATTTACAAGGCTGAAATAGCAACGCTAAGCGATGAACATGAATATGAATAAAAACGAACGAGTTGAGCGTGAAATGAACAACATGAGCTCGAAGCAGACACTATTACTATCGTACGATAAAGAGAAACATAATGAGCAAACTCGTTTTATTTTATTATATATAGTTTATTCCAGTTGCGCAGTCTACAAGGACCAAATTTGTTAACTATTTCATCGGTTACGGTCATTTAGTCGTTGACCATCTGTCACCCACCACACGACCTGTGAACAGACAGATGTTCAAAGGTGGCAAGAATGCACCCTCAAAATTGATAAGATGGCGTCTCTCGAGCCAAGTGATCTAAATGCCTCAGACTTGGACGAGGTTCAGCACTATCCCCACCTCTCCCTTCCTGATCGAGCGTTTTTAATAGTCTTCTAGGCCTTTCAGTGTGTAGTCCGCTGGCTACAGAACAAACACTACCAGATACTTCGAAGACCACCCAACCGCTCGTGATGCGATCGTTACAGCAGTTGAAGAAGTTACCCGCCAGAGGCCTCTTCCAAGGCGAGCAGGCTCCTACACCTCTGTCATCTCTACATATCCTACAAGAAAGAGAATTTGACCTTGACAACCCAACTGACCAGCATAAGAATTATTCTAGAGAGACTCGCAATCAGAGCTCGCCAGCCGCTCAATAAGCGCTCGAGAACGAAAGCCAGCCCTTAAACCACACGCCCACCGAAGATATAGACAGTTTGGAAGGCGAGCAGGTGACCCTCGATTCTCAGCATTTGGCGAATCTCGACGTCTGGCTTCCAGCTGATCACAGTGACGACCTCGGTGATCAAGAAGCCCGTCCGAATGGTCAGTCCCTAGGACAGATCACCACGTCGTTAATACAATATCAGTTGGACACAACTCAAAGCCAATCCCAAGAACGCAAGCGCAATTTCGAGTGCAGTAAGGTTCAAAACGTACCCATATCGAGGCTGTGGACGCGACCGACGTTGAGCTGGGGAGCAGGAGCCCCAAATGCTTTGAGCCCTTCGAATTTCAACCTGGACCCAACCAGGACGAACGGCCTGACCAACAACCTAAGAGGTCAGACGCCAGCCAAGGTGGTTGGCTCACAGTAGCTGCGGCCACCCTACCGGCAGCACCACAGACGGTTGCCAAATCATGGTGTCCGTCTCCGAAACCACCAGGCCCGCTTGATATACCAGAGGGAGGGAGTGGTGAGTTCACGAAGCTGTCTGCTGCATTGCGAGCGAAGCTAGATAGGACCGCGGATACTACGACACTTACAACTACTTAGGAATACCTCAAGTACCAGGGAATCCCTGATGTCGCCGATACTTCAGAGCAAGATACAGGTCTCAATACGATCTCAGCCTACGATCTCAGCCTCGGATCAAAGGCTCAGGGGGCTCAAAAGTCGCATCGTTAGAGACGAGAAAGCAGAGAAGACCATAAAGCATTTACGAGTTGCAGTCCGCATCTCGAAGAGGATGGCTCTAGTGGAGCTAATAGGCAGGTACATCGAAGAGTCAGAGGCTTGGAAAGCTATGCCTAAGAAGAGACGGAAGATGCAGTTGCCTGGATCATCGCCGAAAGATCGGTTTACTGACCTCTTATTCCCAGAAACGATCAAGTATAAAGACGAGCAGTTAGGCAAGAAGAAGAATGGTCTCCGGGAGAAGGCCAAGCAAAAAATTGACTATTGGATACGCTTGAGGGAGCCACTGGCGAGAATAGCTCAGCGCTTCGGCTGCGCTATCCTGTCTCTTGTCGCTGAAAAGCTAAATGATAAAGAGTAATTTTGTGCTTGGTCTACTGCCAGTGAACCGTGCTACTTTATTTAGCTGATTATTTTCAGCCTTCATAGCCTCCCGCGGCCTCATATGCAAGATTTCCTGAACTATATCGACTTCGTTCAATCAGGTTTAAAGGAGCAAGCTAGCAATCTATCTACTGTTCTCCTGTACATAGTAGATAATAGACCCTCACCACATAGGCTAGTTAGTACTTGGGACACTCACTTTTAACCTATTGTCAGAGCTTAGAAATAAATTCTTGAAAGAACTATTTCAGTTCTGCATTAACACTATTGACTCTCATCAGATCAGTGTGATGATCGATGCTTCATTTGATCAGATGTACGCTAACTATGATCAGTTTTTCTATGCTCGAGACACAATAAAGTCAGAGCAGAGCACAGACTATAATTCTACAAACTTTCGATGACATACTCATAGTGCTTGATATAACAACGAAAATTCATCTAATTTTATCGTCGATTGCAACGAGTGCCCACATTCATCAGCATCTCGAGGAGAATTCGCTTATCTTCAGAAGTCTGATCAGCAACTCAGCTTGTATGTAGATGATCTCTTTTATCTTCAGAACATTGATTCGTCTGTTTCGCAGCAGCCTCCGGTCAAAGTGAAGGGGAATTTCCTGATTCTCAAGAGTATTATTTTCAAGACGTTGATTGATCTACACAACAGCAGTCTGGTCATAGTTGTGGAGGAGAATTCCTCGACTCCCAAGACGGTGTCTGGCTTACACGAGAGCAATTGGGCCTTAGTGAGGCAGAATCCCTCTACATGAGTTCGTTGATCAAATGTTCTCCTCAATATACTGTACGCCTGGCATCGCACCTGCATCCTTAAGTCAATCTCCAGATCGAGATGCTAGTACAGTCAACCCCAAAGATATATTCCGGACACCTGCGTAGTACTTAATATAGATCAATAACACCATTAATTTGCTGGTCTCTGACAGTGTGTCTCTCTATCGTCACAGGAGATGGAGCATAGCAGGCTGAAGCGTGGCCAAAACAGGTGACATATTCAAGCCGGCTTCACAATATTGCTGCCAATTTTTATGGTCCAGCCACATGTCAATTCTGAAAGATAGCTAGCTACAATACTTTATGGTCCGTCCAATGCCCGATACTTCTTATCAATTGAGTCTTTCTTCCTAATCTCCACCCGAGTTTTCATGCGCCTAGAATTTCTGCTCTGTAGACTTCTGGAGTGGATTTTCCATATCTTGAGGAAGCATGTTCTTAGGAAGAGGATATGAGATTTGCTGCTTTACATTTAGTACTTGCAAGGGCCTCATAAAGGTATGACTTACAATCTGCTTCATAGATGGCGGCCAAGACTCTCGATCAACTGACCTGTAAGAGAAATAACGACCTTTATAGTCTGGAATTACCGCTACGTTGATGTCTGGACTTTGCCCAAGCTCGTGAGATTTCTTCAATAGAGTTTTCATTCTCCTTTGTAAAATTACTGCCCAATTAATAGCGAAAGCCGGCTACGGGCCGTCTCTTTTCACGTGATGGCGAGCCTCAGCCCTAAAGTTGCGTGTGATCTTGGGCCAGCCTTAGGTATCGAATTGCTGGAAAAGTCAGAGGGTAACCGCCTCTAGTCCTGAATGAATTCCAGACATTGTTTTTTACTGGTTCCAAAGGCGGCCGTGTCAGGCCCTCCTGCTGCATTCTTGCAGGCGGCCCAACACCGTGGTGATAAGAGTCTGCCTCATCGTGATAGAGGCAGTCGAGTTGCCCAGCATAAGTACCGTATCCCTCCGCTCTTATTACTTCTTCTGGCTTAAGAAATCTGCTTTGTTACATGCTCAATCGACTTTTCAATATTGATCCTTCCAACCACCAATCCCGATACCTCTCCCTCCCAATATCCTTCAGCTCATCACCAATACCTCTCCATCACAATCTCGCAACTCATATCACTACTCTCTCTACATCCCCACCACTATGCCTCCCACAAGAGCCTGGCAGCCAAATCCGGCTTATCCTTCGATCGACATCCATACTACCAACACTCCGGACATCGACATCTGGCCCAGCGAGGTCGGCACGAAAGATCGGGACAACGAGGAAGACGTTGACAGGTTGGACAAGTCCAATAGTGGTCGCTCGCTCGTAAACGTGGAGTCGATCGTTTCATGCTGCTGTGATGCAATGGACCCCATCGGCGCCCTTTCGCTCGCCTCTAATGTCATATCACTTGTTGACTTCGGCCTCAAAACGAGCCAGACGTATATCAAGATCTACCAAACAGGCCTGTTAGCGGCGAATACAGACCTGAAGTATGATGCTCTCAGTTTGCAGTCGCCTGGCGCTTCGGTCGAAGCTTCTGTGCGGGGAGGTCCTGCGCGCGCGAACCTTAGTCACCTCGGCGGGCAGCTTCAAGAAAGCACACAACGTTGCACAGTCGCTGCTAATGATCTGCAGACAGCGATGAGCAAGCTTGAGACAATAGCAGGCGGTAAGCGGAACGCCGTTGGGCGAGTGGTTAAGACCCTTTGGAAGAAGAGCGACATCGACCATCTACGAATCCGACTTGAGCGAGAACGAGCCGTGTTAGACGGCTACTTGCTGATCGAGCTAAGGTCAGCATCAGGATTGTTATGGAACCAGCATAGACTGACTCGTGCTTTGCAGAGATACGGTCGTCAACGGGAAACTGTGTCAGAACCTAAATCTTGATGGTCTTGAGCAAAACGTCAAAGCTTTAATCATAGCTCTGAACGAGGGCAAGACATCCGTATCTGCACTTGCTGCTGCGATCGTACAGGATGGTGAAGCTACTCGCAAGGTAGTGATAGAGGTGTTGAGTTTGACCCGACAACATATTGAGCAAGCAAATGAACGCACTCAGCGACATTTCGATCTTGCATTCTCGAAATCTAACGTAGATAGCGTAGCGGATCCCGCTTCCAAGCTCCTTCAATCCCTCGATTTCCCTGGCATGAACTCACGACGGGAGACTGTCGCTGCTGCCGATGCGAAGACATTCCAGTGGGTATTCAAGTCCAATACCAAGGTCGACAACAGCTCTGACATCAACCATTGGCTCAATGAGGGCGACCGCTTCTACTGGCTGAGCGGTAAGGCAGGCTCCGGCAAATCGACGCTGATGAACTTCCTCGTGTCGTCTCCTGAGACGAAATCCGCGCTTTCTCGATGGGCTGGCAACGCAAGCGCAGTGATGATCTCCTACTTTTTCTGGAACTCTGGCAAAACCCTACAGAGAGACGTTCGAGGCCTACTTCGAGCTTGCGTGTACCAAATCTTGGAGAATGACCAGAAAGTGGCGAGTGTAGTAGAGAGCTTGTTGGCTGGGTCTCAACAGTCATCGATGGACTTCGATCACATTCTCGAGATTGATTCATCAGAAGCGAAGCTCTGCGATGTCTTGTTGGCGCTACTCGACCATGGCCGAACCAAGTCGGTTAGGTACTGCTTCTTTATTGACGCACTCGGCGAATGCAAGGGAGATCGCGCCGTGCTGCTTAGTCGCTTCGAGTTGTCCGTGGCTATCCTTCGAGCACCACTTTCAATTTAGTGCAAGATTGACCCTCCAAGGCCTCACGTTCGAAGACATTTCGCTGTACGTCCGCGAGCGACTCAAACAACAGGTGGCACGAGTAAGCAACGGCATTGCCGACACGAGTATGGAGAAGCTTGCCTCGGAAATCATCTCGAGATCAAGCGGAATCTTTCTCTGAGTTGTGCTTGTGACGCGTGAGGTATGCGAGGGACTTGCAAAAGGTAACAGTCTTGATATACTGTTGAAACGGCTCGAGGTCACGCCTCCAGAGGTTCACGATCTGATCGCGGTCATACTAGACAGGCAGGTCGATGCAGTGTACCGGGATAGCGCTACAACATATCTTTCATTGCGGTCGGCATCGAACCAGCCTGTGGACCTCTTAACATTCACAGTGGCGTGTCTCGAAGAAGTTCAAATGGAGGATCGAGACGACTTGACGTCAATCCTGATGTACGATGCACAACCTATGGTCGAAGAGATTACAGAGACTTTCTCGGCTCGTACAGCCGGCCTGCTCGAGGTGTCATACGACGCGAATAAATTGGGACGTGGGCGCGAGCATCCCATATTCTCACTTATGTGGCACGATGTCGGTTTCTTACATGACTCCGTCGCTACTGTCATGGAAGACTCCTCGTCTCGAAGTGTAGCCTCTCTAAGTCGACTGCTCAAAGCATCTGTCCTAATTGGCATTTGGCTTCGCAATGACGAACAAGCCTGGACATTGTATGCACGTGCATACAAACAAGCTTTTCAATTCGCAAAGTCAATCTCCGAACTTGATCCGAACGAGCACTGCCATGAAGGATTTCTGGACTTGCTCGAGACTCATACGGCTCACGGGTATCTCACAGAGACTTCAGGTGGCTTGTTCGAATAGCAGTATAACTTTGCTGCATTCTACGAGCGGGACGAGGATATACTCGTCAAATTCGAGATCAACGCATCCTGTGATTGGGTGATAATCGTACTTGCGAATGCGGCATCGTTTGGACTCTGCACTTACGCAAGTCGCAAATTGCTTGCTCTAAAGCCAAAGCAGAGGATGAGTATCGCGAACGAAGTGCTGCAAAGGTGCAGATATATAATTGCGCGGCATGGGTTCAACCCATTGACAGAGCCTTATGTCTTGTTCGTCACCGATCTACTACGAGCTGGCGTTGACCCAAACGCATCGCTCGAATATGCTAGTGAAATGTCGTATTCGCGAGCAAAGAACAAGCGACGCTCATTGACGCCATGGACGGAGTTTCTCCGAAACCTCACATGGATCAGCAACCACGTCCAGTGCTATGACGAGCTTCTCTACGCTTTCCTGTATGCTGGTGCCAAAGTCAACGCACGTTTCGAGCATGAAGAATGCTTCGTGACGACGGACGCGGGGCGAGGCTAAGCTTCAGCACCCACTGCGGACCTGCGTTGCGAGGTATCATCCATCGTATCGCCTTTTGAATTTCTGGGAGGTTGCTCAGCCTTCCCGTGCAAGCGCGACCTAGCAGTAGGACAGACACTGAAAGAGAAGGGAGCAAACGCCAAGTGCGAGGTTACCAAGATTCGCGCATCCCGAAATGTACCGCGCTCTCAGCCTACCAGCCAGGACATTATACTCGAGGTTAGGGACAAGAACCGCCTCAGCTCGGCGTGAACAATATATTGGCGTGTTGGGAAAGAACAAACTGTGCAGTGGGAGAACTCCTTTCAGGAGATTCTGCGTAGTCGCGTCCCAGATTGGGGAGTCCAAAATATGCGCGTTTGGAGGCCTCCTTACCCGAAATACCCTCCTCCGCCGGGGGCAATACGGTCGAAGATACAGAACGGAGAATTCTTTACATGTAGACATTGCGGTCTTGAAGTCGAAGATCACCGACGTGCTCCACCGTCGAAAGGATGCAAGTCGCATAATTGGGTGCGTTCGTTCGGCCCTGCGAAGAGGCAGTAAGTTTGAGGTTTGACTTAGGCAAGCTGGAGAGACCCAAACTCCGACACCAGTCCTGCTCAGAAGCAAATCGATGTTCTTCGCAGAGAGCCACCTTGCTCCATGAACGCAGCTCACGGTTGTCAAGGGTCTGCCCATAGTGCCACACTCGCCGTTGGTCTTTGTGGCTTCGGTAGATCAGGCGTTGCTTTTACATAACATTTGCTAGAAGCGTGCCATGGGCGAAGTCGCAAAGGAATCAATTGCAGGATAAGCTTAAACTATGCAATCCTTCTACATACTTTCGGGTTAGTAATTAATGTCCAGGCGTACTGTAAGCGGCCCCCCTAGAATTACCCCGCAACACCACCACTACTTTTTGGCCTACACAGCTGCCAAATATACTGTAGATTTATCAAAATTTATTGCTCACTGGTACCACTGAACATCCGAATATTGAAGCTATTCAAATTTCAAATAGCTCAGAAATTCGAATTCGTCTGTAAGCTACCTACATCCTACTTTCTACCCTTCCTACCTTCGGGGTGATTCTAGGGGGGCCGCTTACAGTACGCCTGGACATTAATTACTAACCCGAAAGTAGAAGGATTTCACAGTTTCCTCAGACCATAAGATTTTCGCTCATGTGAGCAAGGCGCTCAACTTATTTGGGGGGCTCGCGAATCTACCTTATGCCATAAAAGCTGAGGTAAGCCAGCCCTAAGAGTAGACTAGCGTGCCGACTCTCTTCACCATACCGTCTTTTGCCCTTCGCCTCGGGCACCTGCTGTGCTATCGTCCGTGTCTTGTAGTCTTGTGGGTGCCATCAAGGATGGCTTCTACACAGGCCTCAGAGAAGCCCATGAGCGAGAAGCAGCGGCTAAAGCTTGAGAAGTTCGCCAACAAGAAGGAGAAGCAAGCACAGCAGGTGCAGCAGCAACAACCCAATGGTGTTTCTAAGGAGAAGAAATCCAAGAAGCAGGATGCTCCTGCTGTCGAGTCGAAAGACTGGGTAGATGAGACACCAGCTGGACAGAAAAAGATCTTGAAACCACTGGACGATGACTTCCACAAGGCGTACGTACCGAAGGTAGTCGAATCTGCCTGGTACAGCTTCTGGGAGGACCAAGGACTTTTCAAACCACGAACAGAAAAGAATGGCAGTCTCAAGCCGAAAGGTAAATACGTTATTGCTATACCGCCGCCCAATGTATGGACTCATGTGTTGACAGCATTGTCATCTGCTAACGCTAGTTGTAGGTGACTGGCAAACTACATATCGGACACGCTCTGGCACTCTCGTTAGAAGACACCCTTATCCGGTGGCATCGTATGCGGCAGTTCTCAACGCTATACATCCCTGGCTGCGATCATGCAGGCATTGCAACCCAAGCCGTTGTCGAGAAGCAGCTCGCGAGACACCCAAAAGATGGTAAGTCCAAGAGGCAGGATTTTAGTCGACCTGAATTCGTGCAGTTGTGCCAGGACTGGAAGGAGGATTACCATAAAGAGATAAACAAGACGACACGCAGACTTGGCGTCTCTGTGGACTGGTCGCGGGAAGCCTTCACAATGAATCCGCAGTTGTCAAAAGCGGTAACTGAGACTTTCGTGCAACTACACTCAGAAGGCCTCATATACCGAGCCAACAGGCTTGTACATTGGTCATGTCGCCTCTCCACAGCTTTATCTACACTTGAGGTGGACCAGAAAGAGCTTGAAGGGACGACGAAGCTTGACGTGCCTGGCTATGACAAGAAGATTGAATTTGGAACACTCACGTATTTCAAATACCCAATCGATGGCTCTGACCAGACAATAGAAGTTGCAACAACAAGACCGGAGACGATGCTGGGCGATACTGGCATTGCTGTGCACCCTCAGGACGATAGATATAAGGACTTTGTCGGCAAGACTGCGCAACACCCGATAATACCTGATAGGAAGTTGAGGATCATCGCCGATGAATATGTCGAGAGAGAGTTCGGTACTGGCGCAGTCAAGCTGACACCTGCTCATGATCACAATGATTTTAACCTTGGCAAGAAACACAATCTGCCATTCATCAACATCCTGAACGAGGACGGTATTCTCAACAGCAACGCTGGTCACTATGCCGGAGAGAAGAGGTTCAATGCGAGATATGGCGTTATCGAGGAGCTCAAGAAACTAGGCCTCTATACGAAGCAAGAGCCGAACAAGATGCTTGTTCCGATATGCAGCCGATCAGGAGATGTTATTGAGCCGCTACTGAAACCCCAATGGTGGATGAGAATGGAGCCGTTGACGAAACCTGCCATAGATGTGGTTGAAAGCGGCGAACTCGTTATCCGACCAGAGCTACAGAAACGACAATATTTGCAATGGATGCGAAACCTCCAGGACTGGTGCCTGTCGAGACAACTATGGTGGGGCCATCAGATACCGGCATATTACATCAGTATCGAGGGTGAAGATGGTGGGGATGATGCCAACGATAACTACTGGGTATGTGGCAGGACAGAACGGGAGGCTCAGGAGAAGGCAGAAAAGAAATTTCCTGGAAAGAAAGTGACACTCAAGCGAGACGAGGACGTCTTAGATACCTGGTTCAGCTCTGCACTTTGGCCGTTCAGTACCCTCGGATGGCCAGACAAGACGTCAGATCTCGAAAACTACTTTCCGAACACGACTATGGAGACAGGTTGGGACATCCTACCGTTCTGGGTCAGCCGCATGATCATGTTCTCTCTAAAACTGACCGGCAAAGTGCCCTTCACTGAAGTCTTCTGCCATGGCTTGATACGGGATAGCAACGGTCGAAAAATGTCTAAATCACTCGGCAATGTCGTTGACCCGATTGATATACTTGACGGTATCAGCCTCGATGGCCTGCATCAAAAGCTGCTAGAAGGTAACCTAGCCCAGAACGAGGTCAAGAATGCCGAAAAATACCAGAAGAAGGCCTTCTCACAAGGCATTCCTGAGGTGGGGGCCGATGCCTTGCGGTTCTCGCTCGTCCACTACACTCAAGCGTCTGGCAGCGACATCAATTTTGACGTAAAGACGATGCACGGCTACCGAAGATTCTGTAACAAGATCTACCAGGCCACCAAATATGTCCTTGGAAAGCTCGGCGATGATTTTGTTCCTCGTGAGAGCAGTGCTTTAACAGGAAAGGAGAGTCTGCCAGAGAAGTGGATCCTGACAAAGATGAACACCGCCGCAAAACAAATTAACCAGGCACTCGAAGAGCGTGAATTCGCAAGGTCGACCCAGATCAGTTACCGGTACCTGTACGATGAACTGTTCGATATCTACATCGAGAACTCGAAGTCGATCATCTCAGACGGCACGCCCGAAGAAGCTCGTTCAGCCATGGACACACTCTACACCACGCTCGAGTCTGGCTTGCGACTCATGTCTCCGTTCATGCCCTTCCTGACTGAAGAGCTTTGGCAGCGGCTACCACGCAGACCAAACGACAACACATCCTCGATCACAATCGCTGAGTATCCGGAGTATGAGTCGTCTTTTGATGACCCGAGATCCGAGACAGCTTATGAGCTTGTTCTGGGCTGCTCAAAAGGTATCCGTTCACTAATAGCGGACTATGCTGTTAAGGATAAAGGCGTGGCTCATATCGCACCTCTGAATCAAATGTCACATGATACCGCGTCCGCTCAGATTTCCGCGATCGAGTCACTCAGTGGCAAGACACCAGTGGATATCAGCATTCTGAAGGCTGGAGAAATCAGCCCCACTGGCTGTGCAGTTTTCCCTGTTTCCGCTGACGCGAACGTCTATCTTGAAGTCAAGGATCGCATACAAGATGCTGGAAAGGAGGCTGAAAAGTTCAAGGCGAAGTTGGATGAAGCAAGAAAGGACCAAGATGACATCGACTCGCTCAAGACAGAGCTGAGCAAAGTACAGGGCAAGGATGTCACTGAGGCCATGCAATCAGCCGAGAGCCGGAAGCGGGATGTCGAAGCCAGATTGCGGGCATTGGAAGAGACCGTCACGATGTTTGAGAAGATGATGGTTTAGGCTGCGTGTGACCCTGCTGGGCTCACAGTATGGCTGGAAGGTGCTATCTGATAACAGGACCTTACCAGGACAGAACGCTCTTGGAGAGAATACAACAGATACTTTGACTTCACCAATGCTCATACCCTTGTGAGTGCTACACTGGGGAAGTCGTTATCGTGGAACTGTCTCGTAGATATATCGGACGAGGGGGACCTGATCTGGTGGGACTTCAAGTACGAGTTTGGTTTTAAAATGGACCTATTGCACACTACTACTTGAGCCTCACAGATACTATAAGTTTAAGATAGAGAAAGCGAAGATCCATCAAAAGAAAATACGCCAGTCAATTCTAAACCACTTCTTGCAACTAACAGATCTCCAACTCCGCCGCTGTCTCCCATGGATCAGACCCGGTCCGGCACAAGCGGCAGATTACGCTAATGGATACTCAAGCTGCAGATGTAGGCGTGCACAATGAAACGCTCGTTTCAACATGCTAATAGATTATTGGACATTCGCATACTTGAGCTGTGTTGTTCAAACACACGTCGATCAGCTGTTGGAGCAAGACCCATCATCGACAGATGCACTCGCTCAAGGACTACAGACACATATCAAGCACTGCGAGTCCCTCATTCTATCACTGCTCAATACTCATAAGGCTCAACAATTGTTCGCTCCAACCGCCGAAGGACTGGCACACACGGTCACTTGCGTCGAAGACATCTATAGAGTCGATGTAGCGGCAGAAGAGCTACTGCCCGAGTCACACTGGGAATCGCAATCACACCTTCGGCACGAGAGACTGCAAGAGTTGAAGGTCCACACCGCTGGACAGAGTCATGATATCAACCAAGCGTCGGCTGGCAGAGCCGTCTCTTCGCCGCGTTCATGTCCAATACAGAGTATTGACCCACGTCGACTACTGCTCGATCCAGGGCCGGCTCTTCCCCCAACACCATCTCCGTCTCCGGAAAGCGGAGGTCCAAGCCCGGTCGCGCGAAAAATCCTTCAGAAGGACAATAAGAAGAGTGGCAGATTAGCTATTAGACCGGTAACGCGGGATCGAGGCGGCGGAAGGATCGGTGCAACGTTTCGAGAAGGGAAGGTCTCATCGCATCCACCGAAACCGACCGATCCGTTGAGCTTCATCATATCTATACCAACCACCGCCTTTCCATCTCAATAGATACTCCATACTCTCCGTCTCTCCTGCGGCTCTACCGGAACCGCTAATATGGAAGTTCTGATCAAGCTGTTTTACGGGATCGCGAGTCCTGGTGCTTTTGTCGAGCTTCGCGACGTGTGCCTCTTGTCGTACACAGCTCGAGAGCTAGTCCCTCGTGACCCGGATACCATTCAGAATTCTCAAACCCTGGACCGGCTGAGCTCAATTGATTGCACTACCGCTTTTCTGCGACGCACGTATCTGGCGCACCTGGTTGAACTGCGCAACATGCGGACTGGTCTCCACGTCGAGAAGTCATCTAGCCCCTTCACCCGTAGACGGAGGAGAAAAACAGAGTCTGATCGATATGGGAGAGCATCCTCTAAGGCTGTCGACGAGTTAATGCTAGAGGCATATCCGAAGCTTAATACGGATGATGCCATTTATCACAAGCAGCGCGACTCGTTGAAAAACCGGCTGGCAAGGGGCCGGAATTGGCAGACGCTGCAACAGAGCCTCTCTCCAGGAATACTGTGCGTAGTTCCTCGACGAGGTCCTATGGCAGTTTCCGACAGTCAATGAGTATAGAAACGCGAAGAGATCTTTGACAAGGAGACTAATGCTAGGAAGGGTTGAGGCTATCCCGGTGTCGCAATTTGAAGATTTCGTCAAGCTCCTGATTAAACATAGACGTCGATTTTTGATGGATGTTAGTGACAAGCTGACCGGGAAGGTGCTAGATGTTTTCTCGGGACTTGCACAAGCTGATAGATTTCTATTTGAGGACACGACGGCTGATCAGCTCGAGGCAGAGGCATTTGGAAGTCCGGCGCTTGTCGCGTATTGCGACAAGCGCCCCTTCATTCTTGGCCACGCTGATACTGGTTGAAGAATCCATGCTGAAAGTAGCGAAATGGTAGCGGCGCAGCTTGAGTGAGTGCTAGATTGAACCATGATGACGAAGTAGACTCTTTGCTGGAAAGACCGACCATCAAGTCGGCTTTTTGGGAAATGAACAATCTGGTGGCAGAGCAGTAATCGTCTGGCCGTCCCGTTAGTACATGGATAGCTGGTCTCTCTAATCATGAAAGGACTACTGATGAAGTGTAGATCTGATAATTGTCTAAAGGTATGTGTTCTAGGTTTTCTGCCGCAATTGGCGCTAGCCCCAACCAGGCTAGCGGGCTGTGTAACAGCAACCACATGTTTCCGAGCTTCAAAGATCGACAGGAGATTTAAATATCTTTTTACCAAGGAAAGCCTCCCCAAGATAAATCTCATTCATTTTGTCCATACGCCATTTCTGCTTTAGAAATTCACACCAGCTATCTACATGCCCCGTTGCTACTTATCGAATAAGATACCACTTGCCTTACCCACCAAATGACATCGGCGCCAGTCCTGAATCCCTCAGCGTCAGCCAGCTTTATCGCATCTGCATAATCTCTAGCCTGTATTTCATTGCCATTTGTAGTACACTGTTTTCCCCAGGATTATGGTGTCCTAACCTCTTTCTGAGTTGATATCTATCAGGAGATAGCTGCCCAGGTCGCAACAAGGCAAAGTGGAGGTAGGAAGGTTAGAGTGCAGCCGTGATCCGGTCTTCTTCCCATCAACTAATAAGACGCGAAGGAAACACATGAGTGCACGTGTTTGTCACATGCTGCATGCTTGCTGAATGCGCCTGTATGTAGAGTACCTAGTCCAGAAGAAAACTGAATTCGACGCATTGCTGGCCTTCGGCGGCCCATTCTTAGTTCACACTCTCCAGTACCAGCCAATGAGATACCCGAGTTATAATAGCATAGGGAATTTATATGCGTGCCCACTCTCCTCGTACATACGACTGTGCCAGAACCGCATGCAAGGCTTGTCGTGCAACAACGGAACATTTCGAATCCTGACGTTCCTTCACAAGTGACTGACGCATTATTCTCGCTACCTTCAGAATATCGGTCTGGAGATCCGCAGGGCAACTGGCGCTCGTTTGGTTTTTTCCCTATCCTGTTCAATGATGTCCCAAGATGAACTCGGTGCGACTCACTACTTCTCCCGTCGAAGACTAATTGATCTCCTCTGTTGATTTGTATGTATGATATTTGAAGAACTCAAAGTCAAGGACGGAAGCTCATAGGGATCGAAGGGAGGACATGGGTTCTGATGAAGGAACCTGCAGTCTTTTCTTTTTTTTGCTATTTGCCTTTGTTGTTGTTTTCAATGGAACCAGCTGAGGTCAGCTGGTGAACCCCCCCCCCGAGAGCTGATAGAGGCGAAAATGGCCGAACCATATTAGTCATCGGAGAAGGGGTCGCTCAGCTAGCTTAGAAAATGTCCATCCCTTTACAACCTGATTTGCAGGAACCAATAGTTAGATTTTCAATGTGCTAATTTCTAGGCTGGTTTGGCAAAAGATTTTGACGCAATCAGCGCCATTGGCACCAAATAGAAGTCACTCCATTTTATCATTCTAACATTGAATTAATGACTAGTTATTGCGATCGTATAATAGAAATCTTAGAGCTTATAGCGCCATCTCTCAAGCATCTATAGTACTTGTTGCCATACCATTTCAAACCTTCCAGTCCTCGGTTCTCTTCTTTCTGGCACTTTTCAGCGTTCAATAGAGCACGATGGTACGCTTCTAAATAGCTTAAAGGGGTAGAATACACAAATAATGACAGTCACACCTTACACTCCTCAAGACGATAGATACAGCTAACAGGTTTAAAACGGTGACGGCGCTCATTTTCGATACAACCGGAGACCAGCATACTGACCGTTTGCATCTATTGGCCACTTTTCATGTATAGTAGCCGACAGGGCGTAAAGGTAAATGTCTCTGCGTCCGTTTGCTCCCGGCGCACACACACCACACACCCCGGACCATACCCTAATATGCATCCCCGAGGCGTTTACTCAGACGGAGACTCGGCTATTAGGGATAGCAATCCCAACTCGCATACCAGGTCGTCGTCAGCCCATAGTGGAAAACCATGTCCTCCTCTTGGCCTTTGCTGCAACATAAAGAAGGCAAAAACTGCTGCACGTAGTCCCGTCTGGATCCTGATCCTGCATAAAGAAGCCTGCTTCCACTCGCAAGCTTGATGTGTTCACGTGCGCGCCGCCGTCTGTGCTACCTCAGGCATCCAGGTGATTGGGCTGTATGATAGGCAAAATAGTAGTCCCCCCCCCCAACCTGCAATGCACGCGTGGAAGAATTCCCCGAACAAAGTGATGGGTCTTGTTGCCTCGTTGCTACCCTACTTGTTTGGGCACAGCGACAGGGACCCCGAAGGAGTCAGCCATGGCCAGATGCTAGAAACGCTGATTGTGTCGCACACGGCACAATCAGAAGTGGGCGGACAAGGCGATTCCTGCATTCATTATGAGTCAGTCTTCGGCCGCTTCTGAAAGATAAACTGTGCGCCTACAGACCGTAACGGACATGAAGTTCTGTCGTAGGCGGATGCTGCGTCCGCAGCTCCAAAGACGGGGCGTCCAATGAGGAATAAATGCTACCAGTATCAGAGAAAGTCTTCACCGCCTCTCAGCTCTCAGCCTGAAGCTGGCGATGATCTTTGGATTGTGCAGCATGTGCTTCAACAAGGCAGACGACGCGTTTACATCGAGCCTTGCACACCGAAAATAGCTATTCTGATGCACGGACACATCGGGGGTGCCAGAAGTCATTGTGTTATGAGCAGCCAAGCATAAGCAAGACTTCCCTACAAGATCAGAAACATTGAAGGTTGAGTAGGAACACTTGACTGGGTATCATAAAGCCGTATGTCGAGCGGCTTGTATCCTCGGACTGTTTCGAGGGCACAGTGATCTACTTAGTAGCGATATCCTTGCTGATACTCATTATACATACTCCCCTGGGACATTATATCGCTTATGCTGCAATGAGTTTTAGTCTCTCTGGTAATAACTCTTGAACGTCGCTGTTGAATGGGCCCAATAGCAGTCAAATTCGCGTTCCAGCACTCTTAACATGGTCTCCAGCTTCCAGAAAGCCACATCAGCAAAAGTGCTGTAAACACTTTCAAATTTCGGACTCTGTTCTCAGAATAATCAGCCGAAACATCCTGGTCCGACAAAATGGACTTCTTTCTTACTTTCTGTGTTTTCGCAGTGGTGATGGCATTGTTTAGCTGCGTTGCATTGAAGAAAGTGCCTTCGATATCGAATTTCCGATACACTATCAGAGCATTAAGATATCTTTTCGACGGGCCAGCGACCATCTCCAATCTTTACGACAAGGTGAGCTTGAAACTTCTTCCCTGCGCAGCCAGCCTCTTCTTAGTGTCCAGAGTGCAGGGAAACCTTTCGTCGTTACTACACCGACAAATCTCCATATCATGGTGTCCTCCACGAAGCTCATTGAGGAGCTCGTCGACGCCTCACCTTCTCACCTTTCGTTGCACGCGATCGCCAAAGAGGTGATTAGCAGGACTTCCCCTCATTTCTTGATCACGCCTAATCTGAGCAGATGCTCCAGCCGAGACACACTATGCACGGCTTCGAATGGAAGGACAAGCGAGGCGACGAAGGAACAGGATTCGTTCGGGCATTGAGAAGTCTGCTCACAGCGCACTTGCCTCTTCTCCTGCCCCATTTGAAAAGAATTGTCGAGGAAGGGCTTAAGCCAGAAGTCTGTTTGTATCGAAAAGCTAACGGTCAGCCGTTCCCCAACTCAATTCGCCATACATATCACCGGTATAGTGCGAGACTAATCGGCCTAAGACATATCCCACGTTCTCATCTTTCCAGCTATCAAAAGAATCGTTGCACAAGTAAACTGTTTTGTCTTCTTCGGAGAGGAACTGTGTATGTATAGCATGTGGATCGAACATTATTTTACTTACCTCGAACAGCACAGGTCACGGAATTTCTGCAGGCCGCGCTTCAATTTCCTCAAGATGTAATCCTCACAGCCGAGATTTTCAGGATAACGCCAGCATGCTTAGCACCGTGAGATGAGCGAAATATAAACATTTTGATTCATACCGACGTCTCTCCAGTTTCATAGCAAGCTTGGTCTCGCGGCACCAGGATACAATCAAAACTTTGTTCAGACATCTAGCACCAATCGTGGAAAAGCGCTTGGAGCTTCGATCAAGCGAGAAACATAGAAACACGGGAAACAAACCGGTACTGTAAAAGCACCTCAGAGATATTTCTCGCTAAGGGAGCCAGATTGACTGTATGCAATGGTTAATTGACACATCGCCCCTGTCAAACCCCTGGACCGTCGAACGCATGATAGGGGAGATTATTGCCATATGGTTCAGCTCTATACATCAACTCGCCATGGTTAGTATCAATTTCCATCGTTTTGCGACGGCTGGGCTCATCGGAATTTTAGAGCACCGTTTTCGCGATTGAAGATCTCTGTATATTTCCAGAATACACCGAACCCCTACGACAGGAAGTAGAAAAGCAAGGAGTCTCTCCCGATGGACTCCCGCTACTTGATAGCTTTCTTAAGGAGTCGGCGCGATTCACGAGCATTGATGCTGGTGAGCGCTTTGCTTGAGAAAGTGTCGATTGTCCGTGTCTAACATTCTTGAAGTGACGTGTAGGCGCAAGACTTTAAAAAGCTTTACATTCTCCAATGGCTTGATAGTCAATCCGCGTGATTGGATTTGTATACCTCAGCAGGCGATGATGCATGACTCGGTATATTTTCGGGAGCCCACGAACTTTGACGGATTTCGATTCACAAATAAGACAAGTATTGTCAGTGAGAATCTGCAGGATTCAAAAGCAAGCAGTTTGACGGATTCATCACATGACTGGATGGTGTGGGGCCTCGGAAAGACTGCCTGGTGGGTATTCTATTCGAAAGCCAAGCAAAGGCGAGGATATATTTCATGACTGATATGTTTACAGCCCGGGTAGATTCTATGCATCGACGAGAACGAAGCTGGAGATCTTGCAAAAGTACGACTGCAGCCTGCACAATGCACAAAGTTCACGAAAGCAAACTTGGCGATCTTCGATCATTCCTTGCTCCAGCACTGTTGTAATATTTCGAGTTAGGTAAAGGAAGGCACGCGACTAGATCGTTAGAAGGATTTTTCGAGCCACGTGTGCAGCAGATTGTGTTTTTCAAGCTCAATCAACAGCCCCGAATGGGCTAGGATTGGTGGGAATATCGTTTAGACCGTTCCCTCTTCTTTTCGCAACGGCTCGTCTCAGTGATCTTCAATAGCTTCGTTCACTCCATCGCTCAAAGAAAGAGATACAAGCATGCTATTCACTTCCGGCGGGATTGATCTGAATGTGGAAATAGGTCTTCTTGGTCTCGTGATGTGCGTGACATATGAGGTGAACCCTGAGAGCCCAGGGCCGGCTGGCCCGCTGTGCAAAGGATAGAGTCAATATGTAGATGGTGTTGGAATACGAGGTCATATGGGGCATTTTGGTAGGTAGGTTGAAGCTGGATAGGAGTCTATCTAGGAGCGAGCAGGTAAAACTCTACTAGCGGGCCCCAGCCCTATCAGCCCTATGAGGCGGAGATTACCAGGTGGGCCTGAATAGCCGGATCGCAGCCCTATGGCAAGGCTAGTCATTAATTCAATATTTGAGCGCTAAAATTGAGTGACTGCTATTTGGCTCCCAATTGCGTTGCTTGCGCCAAAATCTTTTATATGAATTTCGATGGTCCCGTTTTGCCAATGATGCTTTTGTCATTTTGCGTATTCAGAATATGAGACATAACTTACACTTTGCCTTCTTTTCATCTCTGACGGCTTCTTGAGCAATCTTGATCTTCGTATCAAATGTCAAGGCTGAAAGATACTCGATTTGTTTTTCGCAACATTCTACGAGTAGTTGATCGTTCAATCGATTGGTAGCATCACTCGTCTATGCAGAGGTAAAGTGCATGTAAAATTAAACCTCCGAGTGCATCGTGCTGACTGCATAACGCCTTCCTTGATGCCTCATGCTGACTTCCGTTTACAGTGCAGAGTTGTGCCAGCCTGACATGCAATGCAATGCAGTGAAGTGCGGAGTTTATTGGCCTACCCCGCGTCATGGCAGCGAACTGGAGAGATACAGGTGGAAGGCCGCCAAACGGGGCTGATATATGTTTAAACTTGTATGTGCCTCGAAGGAAATGGATAGAATGTACCGTGCTTTATGTGTATCCAAAGAGTCCGGAGAGATGGAAAAATGGAAGGATTAGGAGAAATCTGACTACATTGCGGCTTTATTTTACCAAGAATGCCAAGAGCCTTAACCAATACGGTTAGTAACTCTAATCCTAGGCCTAAATGGCTTGAAATCAACATTATCCTCTCAACATCTCCAGCTTCATGAGAATGAGTCGTTGGAGCACTCTAGTAAAGCTGAAGCGAAATGCACCTATCAATGTTGTGTGGTATTCGCAGCCTCGGGCGGGCGTCGAAAAGTGAAGCTGTGCGGGGCTATGTAGAGCTGTGGAGGCTTTCGATCCTCGAGAAGTGATGGAGCCCAAAACGTCTTATGATATATAATCTTGATATCAAGATCATCTTTGCTTCGGATGCAGTCACAGAAGCAAGCACATACATCGTACACTTTAAACCGAAGCATGGAAAAACCCTGCCTTGAGGACCGCATTGGGTCATACAAATCCTTCATCGCAATACGGACTCAACGAGATCCAGAACTTAGAAATTTATATGAGTTCCTCCAGACTGACAGTGTAGTTCAACGTTCTTGTCGCATTGTCTGCCCAGAGTTTTCTTCTGCACCTGGTCCCCCAAGTCGCCAGAGCCTTGACCTTGACGGTCTTGCGTCAATTTTAGGCGCCAAAGCTACAGGAAGAGACGATCTCTGTGGCCGGCTTTTAATCGTCGAGGATATATCTAATGATATTATCGAGACGTTAGGTTGCTTGCTGAATATCGATCAATTCTTCTTCGCCTCTCATATTGATACCTTTCAAATCGATATAGCAAGAAGAAGGCCCTCGATGGCTACTTTTCCGTCAAAGACGAGGGCACAGAATTTTCTGAATATTCACTACCACCGCGTGGTTGAATTAGAGAACGCAGAATCCACGCATACATTACTTCGAGATATGAACGTGCCACGGAAAGTGAGAATACTACCAAAATTTAAGGGGACCAATATTGGACTCGTACGACATTGCAATTCAATCTTGAAGGCTGAGACAAAAGATGGGCTCTGGCTAGGTAAAAGAGGTCCCACCAATCAGTGGGATTCGAAACACAAAACTTATATTTTAGTAGGACTAATCCTTGTCGACGCTCCTATAAGCAACTCTTGCTTCTTGCAATCCCCACACAATAACAACACAACTCCCCTCACACTCCAGATACATTTGTTCCAAGGCGGATTCCAGGATTTCCTCTCGGAGCCCTCGTTCTCTAACATCGACCATAAATCTGGCCCAATACGGTCTTCCCCGCTGGAATCCTTCATTTACTATTGGAGTCTTCAACAGCCCCCAGGATTCAATGTGGATTGTCCAACCTTGTTCAGCTTATCGTATTACGCTCTAAGAATAGACGTGGCGGAGTGGATGACCTACTTGGAGTTAATGTATCATTGTATCCAGCAATATGAATACTCTCCCGAAGCTATTACCCTTGCCTCAATAGGACACATCGAGACAGTCACTGCCGACATACATAACCTTCAACGATGGGGCCGTCGAAGTATAGCTACAGCCCGGAAGATCCGCTATGCTGTGGAATTTCTCAAATATCGCATGATTAAGAACGAAGACAAGGAAATTAGCGCCTTGATAAGACAAGACTACGAGGAGATTGCCTTGAACCTTGGCGCCTACAGTCACCGGCTAGAAACCATGGTGTCTGTTGCCACTTCACTAGTTCAAGCTATTGATTGCAGACGGTCGCTCATAGAGACGATGAACATCTCACGATTGACTTATCTGGCACTTATTTTCATACCCTCAACATTCGTATCAGGCCTGTTCAGCATGAATGACAAGATTGCGCCAGGAGGTAACCTTTTTGGGCTCTACTTCGCAATTTCTATTCCTCTGTGTATATTGGTCTTTCTGATCGCTCATCCACCTACTGGTACTCTTGGTGTTTTCTCAGCATGGGTCAGGAGATCAAGGGTGATACCAAACTGCAAGGTTTGATAGTCGAAAGAACTGGTAGTCATGTGAGAGAAAGGTTATATTGCTACACAAGATGGGCCTGGTAAGCTGATACGATTGATTGAGGGAAACTGCTCGATAACCACCCTGTACGGGAGCATCATAGTCCAGTGCGCCCTCTGTAAGGCCGAGCGAAAAATTAGCGCATATTTCACCGTACAATTGGTAAAGCCCATTCAAACATAAGATCTCACTGATAGGTAGGCCTCAATTTCCTCTACTGCCTGGTATGCATGTAGCCGCTTTAAATTTCCCTCCAATGGTGTATCAACTGACGCTCCAGCCCAAATCCCGGAGAGCAACGAACCAGCGCCGGGCTCTTGACCTGCTTGGTTAGACCTGCTGCAAACCTACTGTACATGCCAGGGGATGGCCTTATTTTTATTCGAATGTAGGGAGGGGTGACACTGTATGTTCCTGGCTAACGCTAGTATCACACTGAAGTCACTGTACGCGCCATGCGCGTTGGACAGAATTTTCATCTTTAGTAGCTCAATTGTATGAGCTGAATGAGGCCTCTGACAGGATGTCAAAACCATGAAAATGAAAATCGAATCGCTTTTGCACTACTAATCGTTTGTTATGTCGCTCTTGTAATGTTTCAATCCTTTCGCTTGACTAGCGCTGTTCGGGTTGCCTCAGGTTTCTCAGACGTGTCACACTAGAATAACCTCTAACGGGGTTAGCCGATGCTTACTACGCGCGCACACGGTGATACGTCTGAGAACCTGAGGCAACTGTCCAGGACATACAGTGTCACCCTCCGTAGCCAAGGGTTTTTGACGCCGAGGAGCCTTGCTTCCTCGTTTTTTCAGACTGCTTTTCGTGTGAGGAGCAGGAGTGAGGTGCTTGAAACATCAAGGACACGTTGCAGTTTGTCCTTACCGTGGATTGACATATTCCTCGCTCTGCATATCCTTTGGAGGCTCCAGAGGCCAATGAATCGATCCATAAGCCCCAATCCCGAACAGCGTCACTCGGTCACGCCTGCAGCCTGTACGCAGCCTGTGATCTCGATGTTTTGAGCCAATCACGCCTGGATCTCTCGCTCTTCTGAATCCACACACGGTCGCGTAGGCTCGAGTGGTCAATGCTTAACTCGAGGCTGACTTTTCCTTAAGTACAATCTGAGAGAATCACTTCATGTTCGGCCATTATTCCATCGCCGAGATTGCTGTCATTGTGCTAGGTGCTGTCCGTAAGCCTGATGGGAAAAATATCTAACTTCGTTGCCACCTTTGACCGTGAATTCGACGTATATTCTGCTATAGAGAAACGAGTCGAGGCGCATTGCAAAGATAGATTACGGAATAAACAATTCCTATGGCAATCTCGGGTGAAAAGTCCGGCGTCGCTGGAGAAGAAATTGAGAGATCGCAGCAACGAGTACAAGGACGAAGCCGCCAACGTCGATAATGTCTGGGATTTGGTCGGTGGAAGGATCATCGTGGCCCGTCGCAAAGATATCCTTCACGTTGCGAGGATGGTGAAGAAGACGTTCAAATTCGTCCGTCAAACTCAACATCCAAAGGACAGTCAAAACAAAGTGGACTCGGAGACACGATTCCGTGGTTATAATGCACTCCACCTCTATGTGAAACTGCAGGGCCCCTTAGATGAACAGTATCGGAACCCGGTCATTGAGATCCAAGTGATGACCGCTTTCATGTGGATATATGCGACGCTGCACCACGATGTTGTATACAAAAGACTGCATGGGAAGCCTACCAAGGGATTGCTTTTGGTTATAGATTTTCTCAGAGGATTGGCGAATTTAGGAGAGAATGTTCTGGAGATGTATGACAAGCTGCTCGTTCAAAAAAACATCTATCCAGACTTGCAGACTAGTGTACAGTCCGTGTTCGGCGAAGGAGCGTTTAGCGAACTCGAAGCACAGAGCCAAAGAATCCTGCAGCTGAAAAACCCTCAACATGACAAAGACAGAGCCGAGTCCAGCACCGGCCAACGGTGCGAAGACTCAGCACTTGAGGAATGGGCATATGCCCTCCTTAGAAAACAGACCAGGAATAAAGAAGCGCATTTGGAAGGCGTCGCAGAGGCTCGGAAAACTCTCCTTCAAGGCATGACCATGTCCTCACAAGATGGCCTCCCCACAATTTGCGATCTTCGAAAACTTCATCATCTAGCAGTCGCAGAAAGGAAGTTGAGCCAAAGAAAGGATCTGGATACTAGAGAGAGGAAGAAGCATCTGGATCAGGCCGAGGCATACATGGACGAGGCCGTCGGATTGGTAATGCTGTCAGGGTTGGTGGGCGCACGAGAGCAGATGACACTTGAGCGGCATATTGTTAGAGGGTTGAGGGCGAAATTGGAGTTCCGAATGCGCGTCGGGAGTGGGGAGAATGCGCGCAGGCTACTGAGTGATGCAATTGCTGGCATAAAACAGGCTCTGGAAGACTTGAAAAAGGTTGACATGGTCAAATTTAGAAAGAACGAGGAGTTTGCGTGGGAATGGATCGACCATTTTCAAAGGCAATATACTAGATTTTTGTTTGGATGACGGTTTGCTTATGGCGCTCAAAGAACTTATATCGGCCCGCTAGATCTCCTTCATGAGCACCTCCAGAATACTCTCGTCCCTCGGGGGTGAGTTGCAGCTGTGAAAGTGTTGGAACACGAGGTCATATGGGGCATTTTGGTGAGTAGGTTGTTGCTAGTTAGGAGTCTACCTCGGAGCGAGCAGGTGAAAGCTCTACTAGCAGGCCCCAGCCCTATCAGCCCTATGAAGGCGGAGATTACGAGGTGATGCAATAAAGTATTGGAAATGGCCACCGTACAGCCTTAAGGGCCAACGTAGCTTATTACATAAGCTTCTCTATGTATCATGTATTCCAATTGGCTCAGTTCCTCGGAATTGAGTTGAGCTAAGCCCCTTCGGATTAGCGCTTACTTCGCGGACTTCGTGCAGCAAATCTTTTTGTATTCAGGCAGAAGCGTCGAGTGAATTCAATCGTTGAAAACAAAAGTGACAATCACTTTCTTGAATAGATTTATATAATATATCAAATCATCTAACGTAGTTTCTATATATATTTGACGTTGTTGTCCCCTATATCTAAATTTTTGCATCTTTGTTGATGTTCGCGTATAGTGCAATTGCGGTACGGTGGCCATTTCCAATACTTTATTGCATCACCTCGTACCATCTCCCCTTTTTCCAACAGAAAGTATCAGGTTCTTTCGGGTTTTGAGATGGGTTTCCCGAAGAGGCGGCAGGGGTGGGGGGCGATTCGGTGCAAATCCGATTCGGAAGTGATTCTACGTCTCGAGTATCTGCCGTGGTGAATGCGACCGAGAGAAAATCGCCTCACGTGTGAAGCGAAAAATCTTGTACTTAATGGTTGATGTCTTACATAAGGACAATAAACTTGATAACACAATTCACACATGCACTCTCGTCCCTCCGTCTATCACGCTGCGCTGATTTGGTTAGAAAGACGGCTGAGTACAATCAGGTTGGGACAAATCGCTGGGGACACCTTGCAACGGTAATGCGCTACCGTTGAGTCTGCGGAGCCAGGTGGCAGTGCGATCATCATGAGAGGCCGATTCATCTGCATGTCCTAAAACCGGGTAAGATCCTGGTTGCTGCATAGAACCCAGGGAAGGAGAAGTCAACCTAGATCCCTTAGTTTTGCGACGGCGTAAATAGTACCACACACCGAGAACGAGGATGGAAATAACGATCAGTGCGGCCGCGCAGATTACTGCGATTTCAGGAGTGCTGAGGCGCGCATTTGAGGAATTTATGCTCGAAGGACTTGCTGTTGTGGATGTCCCCGATGCTGTTACCGACCCGGATGTGGAACCCGTGGAAGTTGCTGCTGGTGGAGAAGATATGGAGTCCGGCAGAGATGCGACCGCAAACGTTCTGACCATCACCGTTGCTAAGGAGGTGAAGCCTGAAGGGGTGATGGTCATCTGGTCGGCGAGAACTCCCGCAACGCTTGGTGCGACTGAATAGTAGGCACGAACCGGTAGCCCTAGAGACTTACGGGTCGTACATCCGTAGCTGCTCATCATAACCCCAGTTCTGTCGTACGACGATGTCGCGCAGTACGGGGTCTGTGGATTAGAGCTTGTAGCTGTCAACTTAGCGGGCGTAGACAGGGAGAACGAAAGACTTTACCACACGAGCGCATTTGGGTAAGAAGCCGACGAACATCCATTCCCCGTAGCACAGGGTGAATTGAAAGTAGAATACTCTATACAGGTGGCTGGGAGAACACAAGGCTTGGATAGATAGGGAAGTGGACAGCAACCCCAAAGTTCTCTCGCGCTGTCAAATGCACAAACTCCTCCAGGGCACTGCTTTGGAGCACCTAAGTCGTAGCATTAGCGGGAGAACGTTTATAACTTGACCCCTGACCGTACCGGAGATAGCACCTTCCCAGCCGCATATTTGAGCCGGTTCTTGTCGAGGGCCGAGAGTCTTGCGCAATTGCTGGGTGACAGCCCATGGAACGGGTGGCAATGTGGGAATCGGTGAGGCTACCGCAGATTTCTCCATGCCTAGATGTTAATTTCTGAGGGGTCGAGATATGACGAAGAGCGCCTTATATGTTGCCCTTCATTAGGTTAGACGCCCTTAAACGCCCAGATGTCGATTGTCTAAGAAAGGCTGAAGTTGAAACAAAGCAAACTGTTGCGAGGTCGTCAAAACCAATAAAACGATATTAATGGGGCCAATCAAACAGTTGTCGTCTAAATAAGGGGAATGTGGAACCAGATTCGAGGACTGACACATTTCCATCTGACGAATAGTCTCGAGGTGAGACTGTCATTGCCTCAGTACCTCAGCCGTGCCACCGCTATCCGTAGTTGTAGGCGTAAAGGTTCATCCGATGAAATCTATGTATTGAGCTCAGGCGTTAGCGTGGCTCTTAGCTTCGGACATTTTGCATGGTCGGCCGAGCTCTAGCGTGGGTCAGCCGGGCTGCGAGCCGCTTGGAATCTCGCTTGCTCCCGCTGCCGCTAGAGTATCCATAGCCCCCACTAAGCTCGTCTAAGCGAGGGACGAGCTTAGTGGGATACATACCGTACGGGCCTTTCTTGTGCTTTGAGCATCCCCTCCACCCCAGCTGTATTTCTATGCCTGTTGACACTCGATTTCTATATACTATCTTGCTGTGTAGTATTCCAAGATGTCTCGCATCGCCAACATTAGTTTAGAAACCATCGCTCCCATTACCACCAATCTAGCAGCGGTATCCCACGACGACGATGCTCCAAGATCTCCGAGCGCCCAGCTGCAAGTAGAGCTGGACCAGCAGGTAGCAACGGATTCCGATGCTCAATTGTCCAACGGGAAGACCGTAGCCGTCATTGGAACCATAAGTGGCATCACCATGGTCAGCAGCTTTAGCACTGGCCTGCTGACAGTAGGTTTGCCGAGGATGGCCCAGGACTTGAATCTTGCTAGCAACCTCTTGCTATGGTATGTTACCTTATCTTTTTGCAACTATGGTAGCACGATCGCTTTCACGAGAGACAGTCACCCTGTTCATGGTGTCTGCTCGGCAACATTAGCACGTTCAACGCTGTTCCCAAGGAGGAAGACAAGGATCCCGTCGACAAAGTCCATGCTGATTCGCAACGCAAACTAGGCCAGCGTCCGTCTACGCACTCACAACGGGCTGTCTCCTGATCCTCGCCGGCTCGATCGCCGACTTAGTCGGCTCCCGCAAGATCTTCCTGCTCGGCTGCTTCCTCCAAGGCGTCTTCGTGCTTGCATGCGGGCTTTCCAAGACCGGCCTGCAGCTAATCTTGTTCCGTGCAATGCAAGGTATGGCCGTGTCCCTGTGCCTGCCAACGGCCATCAGTATTATAACGAGTTCCTTTCCTAATGGCCAGCGCCGTAACCTCGGTCTTGCTTTCATGGGCGCAGGGCAACCTCTGGGCCTTCTTATCGGCCTGGTGCTTGGTGGCCTCTTCGTCGACACGACTGGCTGGCGGGTGGGCTATTACATGTGCGCAGCAGCCAATGCTTTGTTCTTCATCATGAGCTGGCGGGGCATACCCCAAGATCGCAACAGGCAGCCAATGAGCTGGTCGAGATTCGGAAAAGAGATCGACTGGGTGGGCGCTACAATGGCTAGCAGCTGTCTGGGTCTGCTTTCCTACGTCCTCGCGTAAGTTGGCTTTCCAGATTCCCCATTGCCTTTTCCGACCTTATCACCTGCAGATCAATAACAGCAAGCATCTCCAACCTCCGCGACGCCTCCAATATCGTTCTGCTTACCATCTCGCTTGTTCTTGTTCCAGCCTTTGTCTTTTGGGTTGGCCGCCAAGAGAAATTCGGAAAGCCCGCTCTGATTCCCAATTCCCTCTGGAGAAATACCGCCTTCACATCCATCTGCGTGATGTTGATGCTTTCATGGGCTGTGATCAACGTGATGGAATGGTTCTTCAGCTTGTTCTTCCAGGATGTGCAGCACCTTTCCGCGCTCGAAACGTCGCTTCGGTTCATCCCCAGCATTATATCCGGGTCGGCGCTCAACATCGCAACAGGGTTCTTGGCGCACAAGTTCCGAGCTGATTACCTCGTCGTGGTGACCGCAGTCATTGCTTCCGCCGCTCCCCTGCTCATGGCACTGATCAACCCCGCGTGGCCGTACTGGTATTCGGCGTTCTGGGCAATGTTCCTGATCCCGTTCTCGGCTGATGGTGCGTCCTCAGAATCCCACTCAGAATGAAGGAGAAGACATTCTAACATTTCTGGCTACAGTCATGTTCACGGTCGCTGCCCTCGTCATCACCGACGTCTTCCCGGAAAAGACGCAAGCCCTCGGCGGTGCTGTCTTTCAAACAGTCGCCCAATTCGGAACTTCGCTTGGTCTGGCTATCATGGCTAGCATATCCTCATCTGTGACTGACCACAGCGGTTTCCAAGTCAAGAGCTCTCCGGAGGCGCTGATGGAATGGTACCGTGTCACGTTCTGGGTGAGCTTTGTTTGGATGATGCTGGCGTGTGCGATTGGAGGATTAGGCCTGAGACGTGTTGGCAAGGTGGGTTTGAAGAGGGAGTAGATGAGGCAGTGGATGTTGTTAGATGCCTGATCCAATGGAAATATGAGGATAAGGCTCACATATAGGCGATGAGTAGGTGGAACATCGCAAAAGACTGACCGAGAAGATACTCCAGCCCCTCTCTACGCTCGAAACGGACTGAGATATGCTCCTAGAGGATTTCCGCGTGGTGGTTTTGTAGGCCTGATATACTGTATCCGACCATCTCGGTATCTGTGATCCAAGCGCTCGCCAGAGTGGCTTCCTATACCGATCATCTGGTCTGGACCATGACGGCGCCGGCCGTACAGGTGCAGGGGAAAATAGTGCCACAGGCATAGAGTCAACCGTGGTTCTTGATCGTGTTCGTGACAAGCCGTTCTAACCGAATTCGCTGGACCGGATCTCGTCGCACTCCCCGCGTGAGGCCATCTCCCTGCGCATGTCGTAACGAACTACGCGATCTGAGAATTTCGAGTTGAGGACCATTCATCTTTGGTGATGGCCTACAACCCTCCAACGTCACCAATGACTTGTTGCTGCTATATCATAGTGTGTACTTCAGTCCCATGAGTCCAACTGACGGAGAACTGATCTCCTTCAGAGTTCTTATCATTTTTCGTCTGAATTCAATTTCCAGAACTTCCCCCAGCTTTCAGAAGACGACTGGGCGCAAGGTTACCTTCAATGATCTTCTTAGTTGCCTCGGTGATATTAAATTACATTGGAATTGACATCATGGAATTAGACATTCGGCCTCTCGTATGCTGATCATCCACTTCACCGCCACCGCTATGAAATGCAAACCACCATTCTCTAGGACTTAGAAAGGAGTCATCATTTAAAAGTATGCCAACGATTCAGACCTGCGCCATCATGTTTCTCGTCGAACTCAGCTCCGGGCAGGGTTTGCTGGCCACCTCCCACCTGCGCTTAGCCGTCGAGAACCTGCTTACGAGAAAATCTGCGGAACAGACATCCGAAGCCGAGGGAGTTACTTTCTGGGGCATCTTGACCCTGCATACGTGCATCTAGCCCTCAAGTGCGGTGATGGCAGAGTTCTGAACCAGAGAGTGCTAACTTGCAAGGAGTGCCTGGTCAGGATTCATGTACCAAAAGCCATCGGCGCCTATCTCGCCGACAGCCTTCCCCTTGGAATAAGGAGCAGACCTATGACAGCCCCTGGCGTTCATACACCACAATTCCAGACGAATATAACGAGAAGAATAAGCGATCGAGTCACGCTCTGAAGACCGCTTCTGAATACGCCAAGCTCGTTCGGATAGTACATAAGAACATTCTCCTTCGCTGGCTGCTCCCATTATCCTGAAATCCCTCTCTTCGTCCGAGTCATCGAAACGACTATCATATTTTGCTCACAGCTCCACATTCAGACCGACCGGACACTAACCTACGGGGACTGGCTGCCACCTTGATGATTCTCTATTCAAGTAGATGAAACTTCGTGGCCTTGCCAACATGCAGATCATTCTTCCATCCCCTTCAATCCCCAGACGCTTAAGCAGCCCTTAACCAGCAAGGCCTCCACGCTGACGTGGTAAACCCCATCTTCTCAAACAAAGTTCCTCCCTATCATCACTAACATATTGATCATCAACCTCCACGGCGGTTTCGACTCCCAAATCAACGCTCACCACTCGACATGGTTGGAGGACGCTGAGACGCGATGTCACGATTGCAGTGTGGTCAATGAATACATCTGCTTCAGAGTCCAAAAGGAAGATAGCCGCAACGAAGACAGCAATATTAAAGACCAGGATACCGTAGTTTATTTTGTCCGTAGCAGCATCAAGTTGTATACGAACATTCATATGTGAAGACGTTGACTACCTATGTTTAAAGCGGAGGAGTACTGTAATCCGGGGTCCTGCCCTCAGACGTGTAAATGGAACCTACCTACCGACGTATGTAAGCAAGACAGCTAACCCATTTGGGCTTAGTTGCATTTATACGTCTAAGGTCCTGAGGCAACAACTCCCATCAACCGATCTCCCTTATCAAGATGGCTACCTCCGATTCCGTCAGAACCCCAATCACGTTGAGCGATCTCCCAAACGAAATCCACCTCGATATCATTGCCAGGCTCCCATTCGATGGCAGAGCACGCCTGCGATCGACGAACCGATATTTCCACGGTCTCATTCTCCCTTTCTCGCATGATGACCTGCTCGTTGCAGAGGGAGAGGAGTATGCGGTCGCGCGCGACTTACTCACATGCAAATACTGTCTACGCTTATCACACAAAAGTGAGTTCGGGGACAATATGACGAAGAAGAAAAAGGCTCGAGGAGGCAGCGAGAGGCATAACCGGTTCTGTGTTGGATGTGGCCTCCATCCATCACTTGGTTGCACGGGATACAGCCGTGGGCAGTGCGTAAAATGGGGTCGTCAAGAGTTTGTGGTCGTGTTCTGTGTACGGTGCATGAAAATAGAGCTTGCGGAGGATGATGGGAAATTGAAGGAGTGTCGGTATTGTCAGAAAAGGCGTATGGAGATTCGGAGAAAAGAGGAGGAGCATGAGAGGCGAGTGAGAAGGAAGGCCGAAAGGGAGGCTTGGCATCGACGTGCGAAAGAGTTTTGGGGATCTGACGAAAGCAGTTGCGGGGAGTTTGATGATTCAGACGGCGATCCGGATGAGAGTTGGTAACTTCCCCCTGATAGCGCAACCCTGACTTGGAGCCGGAGGATTAGACTTTGAATTGAGGTAATAGCTCCCTTGTGGAGAGAAGGACGAGCATCAGAGGGCAGCAGAAAGTTTAAGAGAAAGGCTGAATGGGAAGCTTGGCAGTTGGCATCGCCCTTGATATATGTCTCTGCTGAGATCGAGTCAAGCCTGCTTAATGGGGACTTTTTGGACCGAGACGATAGCTCTCTCGTGTAGAGAGGCAGATGAGCGTGATTCGAAAGCAGTACGACGAGCTTACTAAGGAGCTCAAAAATGCGAGGAAGAACCTAAGGTATGGATGGATATAGATGCTCATGCTTGGAAAATCCGAACAAGGACGCTGGTGTGGCATTCAAAGTTTATTTATCTCTCCCCGCGCTCCATTCTCGCAATCTACCGAATGAGAAAAGGGTCATTGGCCGCCTTGTTTGCTTCCTTGCTCTTTGATTGGATGGCACTTTGATCTCCCAACCTTCTGCATGCAAATATCAAGACCTGAAGAGTTTGCAATTAAGGCTTAAAATCGGTTAGCCGTCTCAAGTAACAAGCACGGCATGCCCACTACGATAAGGTACACCGAGGCCCATTGTGTATGACACCTACAATCTTACCCAGAATAATTTACTCAGTCAAAGATTTACGGATATTGTCAGGGGTACAAGGCGGTGGATCCCGGCAGAATATTGTATATAGTCAGGGGTTCCCTTCAGATCCTCTTCTCTCCCTCGTAGTCGATTTATCTTATGGACGTTTGACCTTGTTCGAGTCCCTACCCTGACAGATATAGTGATCGTTGACTGCTTAACAAACTCATATTCTCATATAAGTGTATACTCTAATTGAAACTCAGTAACAGCAGTAGACTAGAGTATATGACGGTGTAATCATTACCGATGACTGAGAAGATTAAGAAACGAAGGCATTTAAGGATTTAAGTGCTTACCTTTTGGATACCTGTGGGGAGTACTCCCCAAGTGGAACCCTGGTGAGTACTGACTTTTGCGCTACAGGTACTTACTACCTCTACCAGTATAGCAATAGGGAGTTATAAATGACATCCCAGCCATTCTTACAGGAGACTCCAATGATGCCATTATCACTTCAGTTACAGGCTGCGTCATAGCGCTTACGCCATTATTAAATATAGATGAAACCAGTAAATCATTGAAGTCAAGGGCCCCAAGCTTTCCCCATTGGAGCATGGAAATCAGAGCAAAGTGGAGAGGAGGGACGGTGGGGGGGCTGAAATTAGACTCGGGGAGCAGGAGGGGAGGAATTAAAAAGTAACCTGTCAAATAAACTGTTTGTTGAAACAGATGTGAAATGAGACAACCACCACCCACTGATAAATAGTCAGGGGCAGACAGCAATGCAGGTATCAACCACGATGCCATAACTAGACGAAGAAACCTATGGTATTGTGCTCGATACAGAGATGCAGCAAAGAGAAGCTTCATTCTTTCGTTCATCAAATCAGGTTTTTAACTAAGTGATATCTATGAGTCTCTTAGAGCCCACTTGTACAGGAGGTTGAAAGTATTTCCGTCTGAATAAGCAGCACGTTTCCGCCGACGTGATGCGTTTGACCCAGAATCTAACGGATTAGATATCATCATCCTCTTGATTCTTACATCAGCATATGTACAATGTCTCCGATCCCCATCACCCATCGAAGGTATCTACAATCAACCCACCCCCAACCCCCATCTAAAACATCCTATCCATATCCTTATGCGCCAGCTCCACTCCCAAAAATGTCGCCGCGTTCGCCAGCACCGCTCTCGCCATTGCTGGACCCATGCCCAGGAAGAAAGCCTTCAGCCCTGCACTCCGGTACAACCCACTAATCATCCCTCCAATCATCAGCCTCCCCTCCGCGCTCTGTAATCTACTCTTCACCGTATCGATCGGAAATACAGGAATCCACATCGCTACGCCAGCGGCTCCACCTCCCAATCGTAATATATAAAGGTACAAAATATTAACCCAATCTGATCGTCCGTCTGCTTAATTTCAGCAATGCATGGTCCTCGGGAGTGGAAATCGCATTCAATGCTGACAAAATCCCGATTCGTTCTGCGACTCCGTTCTTCTCATCAATGACCATGAACTCATCTCGCGAAACACTCAAAGCGATTGCCTCCCATTCATCTTCCACCAGCCTTTTCGCGAAATCATAGGTTGGCTCTATTGTAAGAGACAAGTGCAAATAGAAATACGGACCCCACTTTTCCGGGAATTCCGTTGGTTTTCTCGGCCATTTCCAGTAATATCCTGATCCGTAGTATGCGTCCGCACTTTTTATGTTGTAATCGAAGCGGAGCTTGATTGTATATGCGTCGACGATCAAGATTGGCGACAGTGAGGAGAGGTCCTGGCTTTTGGTTTGGATTATCTGCATGAGATCATCCCAGTCTATCGTTTGCCCGTTCTTCGTCTCGGCCCTGAATCTGATATCTGAATATGGAGAATTCAAGTTGCTTTCAGTGTTATAGCGACTTTGAGCGTTCGAACTACCGTCAACCACGCCGTTCCATCCAGTCCACGACCAACTGGGAAATTCGGAACGACGTTTCGAGGGTTTCACGAGATCCCAGCGAAGGCCAATTGCGAAACCGTGAGCTGAAGATCGTTTGATGGCACGATATTTAGTAGGACCTGTCCAGTTACGAATAAAGGGCGGCAGGATTGGCACGCCAAAATGATGGTATGTGGGGGTTGCGGTTTGCTCGAACATTTGCAGGATACCGAGAATGGCGTTGAGGCTATCAGAGGAATATGAGAGCGTGCGCTTGGTGTAATCAGAAAGGACTTTGGGGAAGTCTTGCCATGGAACCAATTTTCGCCGCTCTTGGTTGATGGGGAGGAACATGCCTGGGTGACAGAACTTCTTGAACCGTTGCATGTCTTTATTATGCAGCTCACGCAGTGGCTTTTGGACAGATTCTTTGCAGTGCATACTGCGGCATTCGAAATAAACTTGGTGCTGGGTGAATATCAGTAGGCGTCGAGAAAGTAGAGCTTCTTGGTACGTCCAACCTCTGATCATCCACCTGGATTGTTTGATGATTAACCTTGGATCTGGAAGCAAAGAGACTAGTATTTGCTTTCCTATGATCGCGCGAGGTTGAAGCAGCCGTGGTGTATTTCCAACGCCCGGAAGCCCAAACGATGCATCTTCCCCAGCTGCGGCGACGATCGTTGCCTGCGCCATCTCATATATTAATCCCATGAACTTTATCTGTGTTGCTTTTTCTCTTTCATTATCTTGATCGATGCAGTAGTAATCGACCCACAAATACCTGAAGCCTAGCTCCCGGGTCACGGCGACCGCATCTTGGATGACATTTGGGAGATCATCCGGTAGTAGAAACTTGACTTCATTTTTGCGATGTGCGGTCACTGACGAACCCCAAACGTAACTGAGGGCTAAGTACGGGCAGTCATTTGTTGCCGGGACAATTCGCCGAGTGTCGCAATCAATGACTTGGAGGAAAGGCACCGTTAGCGCTGCGGAATCAAAACGAAGGCCGCAAAAGCGAGTGTGATGTTCTTGGCAAATTCTAAGCCAGCTCCTGAGCATCACAAAATCAATCTTCTCGGAATGAAGCAAACTCCCTTGAAAGCTAGGCTTACGCCCAGCGCTCTGCTCAGATCGTTGTGCCAGAGAACATATATTACCTGTGGATCGTAATGCTCGTAACGCATCAAAGTCACCTTCCTTGATTCTTGTAGGGATAAGACCTAGAAGAACTGATTCTTCTACTCCTAACTTCGCGGGACTCGGTTGATCACGCCCAAACTCCTCGTCATAGAACTCTAGTACTCTTGAGCCAAAAGCCATCAATGTGTATTCCTGGACTTCAAGAGACGCCGGCCGCATCAACGCAAACAATCGACACAGAGTGCATCTTGAAATCTTGGATGCGTCGTCTATTTGTCCCAATTTTCTCACCTCTCTCATGTATTTTCTCTTAAAGATCCATTTGCACAGGTCATCCAAATCAATGCTTTCACATCTGGTGCAGAGTTCTTGTGCTCTCTGCGATTGCTCGAGCGATTGTGATGGAGATGTAAGTATCGTAGGTATGCACTCAGAAATCTCAAACTTCGCGCGGCCACGTTTTCGCTTTCTCGAAGACGTGTTGTCTTTGCTGGAGCCGTAAATGGGTGGCTCTAGTTTTGGAGCCGACGCGATAATCGACGGTTCCGATCGACGAGGTTTCGATGGCGGTGATGGTGATGTCGGGCAGTAGCGAGACGCAATGGTGGCGTATGAAGGGCGGACAGGGGAAACCGGGCGAGGAGAGGAGGGCGACAGCTGCGTAGGTGTGTCGGTTGAGGTAGGAAGGGGAGGAGTGACGGCAGCGTACTCTGTTAGTGGGCATTCTCGGGGCGGGCTCGTGGGTGGTGGTGGTGGTGGTGGTGGTGACGGTGGCAAAACCTCTGGAGTTCGATAACGAGGGTGGCTAGTCGGTGTATAGGTGTCAGCAACATCGTTGATCATCAACGACCAATGGCCGATTGGAATACCTAGCCATATCCGCAAAAGCATTAAAGCGCCTTGTCCCTCGGGAAATTTCCGAGGGAACGCCAGCTCATGACAAGACGATCCAAAAGTGGTTCAGAATTTCTCCTCTCGTCTATATCTAAATGAGCGGGAAAAATGGAAGATCTCAGTGGTCAAAGCGAATACCAGTCGCGAATACCAGTGGAAAGACCAGCTGATCTGAACTATTGCGCATCTTCTACCAAAAGAGCCTGCTAAGCGAGTCTTAGGTTACGGTTTGGACTTTTCACCACTTCTAAGTTCTAACACCGTTGATGATAGCATAGAAGAGATTCAAGTATGTTTCTAGCGCTATCAGCTTCCTGTGATCTTGAATGGTGCCGATGGCTACCATACAGGTCTAGCCACGATTATACGCTTTCATACTACAGTACTAATGAGACGATTTCTCTGTGCAACGTCATCACACTTTATTGAGCAGGAGACAGATGTCGTTATTTGAAAGGTGATGTATGTACATCCACTCTGGGACAGTGCAAGCGACTAAACTCTTAGTATCTTCCTGTCATAAAATCCTTCCGCTTCATCTCCTCCATATTCATCAGCATTTCGTCTTCTGCCTTCTTTACCGTTAGGTAATGTTCAACGACTGGCTGGCCCAAGATCTCGATCAATTCGGTATCAGCTCTCAGATAATCCAGAGCCTCTGCTAGACTCGCAGGAAAAGTGTCTTTGATTCCCAACTCCTGTCTTTCTTTGCGGCTCTGTTGAGCTGGGTCAATCGGGTCGTCCTTCAATGTTAACGGTTGAGAAGTCAAAATGCCGTGTAGCCCAGTCCTTAGAAGGGCTCCTAGCGCGAGATAGGGGTTTGCTAGCCCGTCCATGCACTTAATCTCAAAATGACTGTTCTCAATCTTACGCAACGGAGTTTCACGGTTTTGTGTCCCCCATGCGATCCATGTGCCGCCAGCCCAGACGCTGTCCGTAACCCGTTCATAGCTCATAGCAGTGGGGTAGGTGAATGCTGCGATTGCTCGCAAATGCTTCAATATCCCAGCATAAAACTTATCGTGGAGATGAGGCGGGTCCATGGAAAGATGGAGATGAGCACCGGTCCCAGGGGCTTCTGGGTATGGTTTCGGGACCAGCGTAGCTCGTAAAGAATACCTCATGGCTACTGTAGAAATAATCTCTCGAGCGGCAACCAATGTATCCACGGCCTCTAGAGGAGGAAGCGGCTGTAGAACGAATTCGAATTGGCCAGGAGCAGCCTCAGGGTGAAATTGTTGCACCACGATCTTTGAGTTCTCCAAGCTTTCCATGATTGATTCGAGAAGATTCATTATATTGTCGTCTTCTAGGGGCCGCGAAGTCGACCAAGCGTGGCCTTGGGTTACCGGGTCTTCTCCATAATGGAATTCACCATCACGGATCACCCAACTCACAAAGCATACCTCGATTTCGAATCCTAAGAGGTATTTCAGCCCGTGAGCCTCAGACTGCTCCACCGCTTGCCTTAGGAAGGTTCTTGGACAAATCGCGAGCTGGTCTCCGTTCTCTTCTCGGAATTCACATTGTACGACTGCATACTTTGGACGATTGATGTTCCTTAAGCTCTCAAACCTGGGGTAGAGTGGGTATTCGCCTGTCGGCATAGTCCCGGGACAAGAAACGTCCGTTTGCAGCAGGCCCAAGGCAGCTTTTGTTATTCCGACAAACTTCTCTCTTCGGAACATGTCATGAGCTTGCTTGATCGGCAGGATTCGCTCACGTAAGCTAGCAGTATAGTCCAGCCATTGCAGGCGTAAAAACTTGGTGGATGGATTGACCTCTAAGAACCGTTCAAACACGGCGAGGCTCTCAGACCAAGGGGCCTGGTTTGATATTCCCATTTCTAGAACCAATCAGCACCTAATTTTGGAGGTTAGATGTACTTGATATACCTAAGAATGGACGAGACAAGATGACACTGGGTAGTTGTATCTGGATACTGATGATAGGATTTATGAGTCTCAGGCCTTCTTTAATGTTCAGGTAAGTGCGGCACAGCATGTTTCTGCCTGCTGGAATGTCGTCATGATTTCACATGACCTGTACTGCATTCTATGTGAATGATAGGCCCATTCCAAATGGTCAACCACCCCAGGAAAACGCTGGCTGAGGGGGCCATGTTTCGTAGGAGGTCATGCTGCTTTACTGTTTACTGCATTAGTGTCGCATTGTTACAAACAGTCAGAATCCCTTATTACTGTATGATACGGCATGATACGGTTACTCCCCTCTGTATTCAGGCCAGGTTTCATCCTGCGTAGTCCCGCACAGCCGCGAGTATCTACACCTTCTAAACAAGCAAAGGCTCGTAAGCAATGTTTCAAAGTCGCTGCAGAGTATTCATTGATGAAGTGTAAATCTGATAATTGCATAAAGGTGTGTTTTCTACAGTAGGAAGATATCATCTACGTTTTGTGCCGCAACTAGCGCTAGCCCCAACTAGGCTAGCGGGCATTGTTTCTAATTAGGAACTCTGTTCCTAATTGAACGACTACTCCTCCTGCTCCTACCTTACTATTGCTCACACTATAGCTCCTATTGCTTCAACATTCATCCCCCTAGATACTTCGGCTGAAGAGAATACCGTCAACGTTGTGATTGAATGAAGATGAGCAATTCAACATGAATGCTACCCAGCTAACTAGGAGTATTCCCGGCCCGATGCACGTTCCGGTCCCGTGCACACCCCACTTTACTACTTTCATCTTTCTTCAAAAATCAATTACAAATTCAATATGGCTTCAATTGAGGCAGCGCTTGCAGATCTA
>JAABUU010000135.1_pt1 | contig 179441 bp, 170 predicted proteins | sample 5559301 | NCBI WGS metagenome assembly JAABUU01 (sample SAMN10711884, study PRJNA513360) | rock metagenome | isolation source: Antarctica rocks | place: Antarctica: Victoria Land, Richard Nunatak white
TAGATCTGCAAGCGCTGCCTCAATTGAAGCCATATTGAATTTGTAATTGATTTTTGAAGAAAGATGAAAGTAGTAAAGTGGGGTGTGCACGGGACCGGAACGTGCATCGGGCCGGGAATACTCCTAAAGAGCCCCGCTGTTGCAAACCTTTTAGAAATTACCTTCCCTTCATTGTCTTTTACGTTGATCTGCAAACAAGATGCCATCAAACGAGAACGTTGTTGTTGCTTTCGATCTTTACGGGACCCTTCTGTCGACCGAATCTGTAGCCAAAGAACTCTCCACTCATTTTGGGAGTGAAAAAGCCACAAGCCTAGCTGCATTGTGGAGACGCTACCAATTGGAATACACATGGCGTCTGAACAGCATGAGTACATAACCTGAATTCTTACTTTCCGCCCTCATAAGTCTGACACTGTGATAGACCAATATGAGCCATTCTCAACCATTACACGAAATTCCCTGAGTCATGCCCTGAAAGACTCAGGGGTCTCTCTAAATGGTAAATCCATCGAATCTCTAATGAAAGCCTACGATTCGTTATCTACATTCCCTGATGTAGCCGGAGCTCTCAAGTCAATTACAGAAGCTCCCAATATCACAGCTGTGATATTCTCCAATGGTACCAATGAGATGGTTACAAACTCGGTAAGGTCATCTCCAGATCTTGGCTCTCACGCTTCGATTTTCAAGGACATCGTCACTGTTGAAGAAGTGAAGAAGTTCAAGCCAAGTATTGAAACGTATTACCACCTTGCTGGGAAGGTGGGTAAGGAAAACACAAAAGAAGCGATGAGTAAGATGTGGTTGGTTAGTGGAAATCCGTTTGATATTGTGGGTGCCCGATCCGTAGGGATGCAGGCCGCCTGGGTTGATCGAGCTGGAAACGGCTGGACGGATCAACTTGTTGAAGGGGACTTGGGAAGGCCAACTGTGATTGTCAAAGGGCTGCACGAGGTGGTGGAAGTGGTCAAGAAGCACTCTCAGGCTTGATTTATATGTGAAGTATGGCTTACCTTGTGCTGTCACGCCATGTAAATATAAAACATATGCACATTCTGTAATCTAGCTCTTAATCTCACCACGTGCTACCATGGGGTGCTTACACAAACTGTAAAAGTGTTCTATAATTCTATGTTTTAGTCCATCCCTTGCTGTTATCGAATAACATGATGTTTGATAGTCTGTATTGCCTGATCCCACTCGAAAGAGGATGATCCCCAATCGACGGAAATACACGACCACATCAAAACTTCAAAAAGACGAGATTTCAAATGGCTGATTATAAGTCATATGTTCGAACAACATATAAAAGGCGATGAGGTGTAAAGGCCACCTTGTCTTCGTCGCCGCATCGCTCCAAGTCGTCGTAAAACCCGATTATGATGCCAGACCAATTGACAGGTAGTATGGATGGTATATTGTTTTGGCGTGTCATGAAGCAGATCATTTGTATTCGGCGGTATTGGCTCAACCTGTACAGTGCAGCAATGATCTTCACTACTCAACGCTCGAATTTCTAAGTGACCTGAGTAGATGAGACACTTACTTAACACCTTCTCCCTTTACGCATACCGCTTAGTTCTGGAAAGAAGGACAGTATGGTGTGAAACGGTCTTAATGTGCTTCAGAGAGCATTTGTCGTGCGGCCTCACTGGCGAAATCTGTTCGAGGAGCGACCTTAGTCGGATCTTCGTCAGTGCAAGCCTATTATTACTAGTTTTTTGAGCCAAGTGTGAGGCAAACGAGGGGCTCGACGGCTCTTCGATGTTTAACAGATTTATTTCCTACCAATCTAAGCATGCTGCAATTTCCTCCCTTAGGTAAGTAGAGTGCCGGGAAGCGCAGGTAATGAAACCAGTATACTTGCTTGCAGTGCAAGGTAGGATATCTGGTTGAGCGAACTGCAACAAAGGTTATTAGATATAATAAAAGCAGTGGCGTTGGGCGTATCGCCTTCATCCCCTTCGAATGGTTCGAGAGGTAAAGAAAAGAGGAAAGGCAGGAGGTTCTTGATGATATACTTGTCACACCACGACATTTGGAGATCACATATGCTTAGCGACGTAAGCGCGATTCTTGAAGTGGCGAGGACTGGAAGGTTCTTTATGAAGACAGCCACTGAGTCTTACCCCTTGTCTCTCCGTTTTGTTTAAGCTTGCAATCAAGTCTGTCTCGAAACCGACATATAGGTCAGTATATCTTGCAAGTTATAGAAGACAGTATCTTGTTCTTCGGTGAGGTGCGGCTGTAGATAATGTAGGCTAGGAGAGCCGTTTGGGGTTTGTTGGTTATGAACCTTTCCGTACCCTTAGTCTCATCCTTCCGGACCTTCCTAAATTTACCTCGTCTATCTTACCTCCACAGAACCAGCCGCTGTTCTCTCAAATCGATAGAACCTCATCCGTCTATGCATAATCTGTATTTGTACTACCGCTTTACCAAAATAGCTCTTCATCGAGGAATAGATAGCCTCCGTCTCCGACCGGAACACACGGTCAGCCAGACAAGCTACCGAAGGCGCACCATCTCGTCAGATCAACCAAGTTGCAAATTACTCACAAACCCAAGATCATACATCAACGCTTCGCGACATGTCTGGGGATAGGCCCTTAGGGCGGCCTGACAAGCATAGGGAGATCTTCTGTAAGTCTGGCTCCCCACAAACTTGTGACCCTACCACCCAGTGTGCATCGCCGAAAGTCGGAAGGGCAGCCGCAGGCTTCGTTCTCGAAGGTCGACTGACGCCGTACATATAGATTCTGCTGAGCGCCACTCAGACATCAAGGCCTTCTTCGCATTCCGAGTTTCGCTTTGAGCAAGCTTCAGCCGTAGAGAGTCATTGTAGAGATCTGCAATAAGTTGATTCCGTTAACTCTCTTGCCTTGAGTCGCTCATTCACACTTACCGTAGTAAGCCCTTGAATTGATGGTCTTACGTGCGGCTTGAATACTGATTAAAGCCCTGCAAGACACACAGAGCGGGTTCATCCTCAATCTAGTCAATAATGATGCTCAGAATCCTAAGACACATTGTAGCTTCTACTCAAGGAAGTCAGGTTTGCTGGCAAGGCCCATCGACTTTGACATCAGGTCGACCAAGCTTCGACGTCTAATCTGGGTTTTCCGGATTCCGGAAGCTTGCTTCTTACTAAAATGCGTGGAGCGTGTTTATGGATTTAGCATTCTGCGGTTGGTCACAACCAATCTTTTCAGACCCACATCTTCGAATGGATGGATCAAATCATCGCAGTAGCTGCTGTAACGACCCTTCATTGACGACATACTCCATATGCGACGAATCAGAGAGGACCTTGGGATATTACAGGAAAGAAAACGAACCCCTTTCTTCCCCTAAGTATCATTAACCCACTGGGGTAGTCATTCCAACAATCACACAAACCGAAGATGCCGACTTTTTCCAAGAGCCGCGGGCTTCTATCTGCCACAAGCAAGCTGTTCGTTAACGTCACCAGCACCGGGAGCCCTTTCCAAAGATATGGTGAGGTCCCACGATTCATCGGAGAAGAACTTGGTGGAGCTCTTGCGTTTTCTTCCATGATTAACATAGACCCAACATATTCACCCACACGCACACCCAAAACTATCTGCCCATCGAACGCCTTCGATAAAAGGGATCTCTTTCATCGCACTATGCTTAAACAACTACCCCTTTTTGGCCACGCTTCTGCTTCTGCTTGTGTGCAACACTACATCATTAAAACAGCTTCTCGAAAGCATGCAGCTGATCGAGCCGAGTCTTTTTGGCAGGATCTCAACTTTCAAGACCAGCTAACTGGCTCTGTGTAAGGGGCCTCACCCACCTCGCGTAAGCGATAATGACCCAGACAGGTGATCTTCAGGGGCAATAGCCATGACTAACGCAACCAGAACCAGGAACACCAATATCGGGTGGCAGTAGGGCTGTTGTCACTCGTGGTCCCATTGAATTGGTAAGGATCAGACATTCTTCAGGCATCATAAAGTACTGAGGTTAACGGGTTACTTTCCTAGTCGCCTCTCCCTGACCCTGCTGTTCTCGTTCCGCCGGTAGCGGGAGGAGAGGGCGAAGTCGTCTTCCGAGATAGTCAGACGGCGTGGTCACTCTGGTGCGGCCTTCAACGATGATTGGCCAAGGGCGCGACTTTGTTGGACGAACAGTCCCACTGGAAGAACGTGATGGATAATTCAAAAGAGCAAAGGCTCCCAGGGTCTGGGGTTTTACATGGTGGACGACCAAATGCCACATATACCATGGCCGAGACTGGAGAACTGAAGTACAACTCCAAAGTTGCTTATCATATCCTGTCACCCGCAAGAGATAGCTACGAGAGTATGAACATTGCCATTTCGAAGCATCTGACAGCCGCAACCAAGGCTAAGCTGGACTGTCAAGTCTGCTATGCTTTGGTGCAAGTTCTTTAACCACTACTTGCGGGTATATGACTTGTCGACAAGGTATAGGCTGTACCGCTCCTTCTCGGAGAGTTTTCCGACGTAGATGCTGGAGCGACTAAAATTTAGTTATGTTGGTGGCAAACGTTACAAGTTATCCCAGCCACACAGGTTGACCATTGAAGTTTCAGATGTTAATAGAACAATTACTGTGGCGACCCTTTCATGGAGCTGTCATTCCTGTCATGTGATTGTTACAGATAGTTTTCTATCTTCTCCTCTGTTTGACTATCGTTGAGGCTTGTCCTTCGGCATTTCTTCAACGGGCAGCTTCTACCTTCAAAGCCTTGTCAGCATTTTGCGGCTTCATGAATATACACTTTCTTACAAGGTATATAGTTTCATGATCTTCTTCAACGATTCGTCTGAGGTCCAGTTCGATTGCAAGCGTCTGATGCGGGTATTCGGTTGATGAACAAACCCTAGCCCAGACTATGCTTGCAAGAATTGCGAAAGGGACTAGGGCTAAAGAAAATCAGCCCGAAACCTTGTGAGCATATACTAAAACTGAACAGGGCACAACCCTCCATTTAGGACCCGACTACCATCATCAACTGATGGTGGAAGCCAGAGCGCTCCGCAAAAAGAATATATTGGTCGTACCACATCTTCGAGAACCAGCACATCGAGACCACACTTCGAGATGGCATAGAAATCCTGGCACACAATGAACCGAGCGGAGATCCCGAATATGACGCGAGCTGCTTCATATCCTTCGCCCACTGAAGATGGGCAGGGATAAATAAAAATAAGCCCTAGACGCCTTGGCACCATTCCTCATGGTTGTAGAAGACGCCGGACGTGAGCACAGTATTGTGAAGGTTGTCGTACCTAAGGAATGGGGTGGACTACACCATCGGAAATCACGGCATAGTCCGTCCCTCGTCCTTGAGGATGGACATAATCAAAAAGTGTAATTGTGCCAGCGGTGGCCAGTTGCCTATTGGTACCGCCACGAGATTCAGAATCAACGAAAACACCAGCCTACGGTCCAGGAGGCGCAATTCCAGATCCGAGAAAGCATCCTGCAGAAACTCCATCCATCAAACACCCGCAATCACTCCTACATCCGGAAAGCTCTGTGCCAAAACGACACTTCTGCGCTGCGTCTATCTTATGGCTCCGCCAATGGGGTTTCTATGTTTGGAAGCAAACCCGGCTACACACTCTTGATGCTAGCTCTTGAGCATCGAACTTAGATATGCTTCGTCTGAGGCCGGCCTGCTTCGACCTCTTGAAATTGTTTTTTAAGGGAATGTTACCTCTTTCTTTAGCAATCTGCTTTCCAATATGCTCGGACCGTGGCAAACTGGCAACCTTCCATATCTCGTGCAGGAGTGCGTAAGGTTCATTAAAGGCCCAACGACTTGGCGTTTCATGGATGAACGTTGCCGACCCCTTGGCTAAGAGACACACGGGCCTGGATGGGAGGATTTTCGAACAGTCCAGGAATACTGCTCGCATTTGTGAGGTACATGGACTTTTCGGATCACGAATCTGCGACTCTCGAAGTTTTTACTTCGAATTTCTAGCTTCTGCATCAGCGGCGTAAGCGATTATCATCTGATACAGGTTATAGGACGCCGATATAGGCCCCATGAAAAAGATGATCAGTTTATGTGGGCAAATATTTTGCTCTCTGAAGGCGGGTATTTTTTGCTAAGCTTAAAGCCAATTTGGGTCAAAGGGCAAATCTACTGTGGAGCTTTTCGGCTGGCTGGTAGGAAAAGTGAGATCGAAATACGGCTTTCCTAATTCTTGATCATATACTAACAGACGTGGCGCGTTGATGGCACACTGTTGCGAATCTTCGGTGGGTGCTCTGAGAAGATGAGACGAACCAGCAAACTTTGCTTCGTACCTCACCCAATGTGGTTTTCATCGGACAGAGATTTCTGTCAGGACAGATTAAATCGACATGAACATTTCCTACACACGTAGCTTTCGGATCATGAAAGACCGAGGGCGGTGCGCCAATTTTCGAGGCAATAGAGAGTATGAAGAGTATTAGCGCACTAGAAACGGGATAGCCTGCTGCCATGGTTGTTGTGTGGTATTTTGAGAGGTCTACACGGACACCAGTCCTGACAGCATTGGAAGCAACGTTTGTCTGTTTGTCCGCGGTGGTAAGAGTTGAATGAGTATCCACGGTGAGAAGGGATCCTGGCCAATCGCGAACTTGACTACTGTCTACGTAAGTTGGGTCTCGCCAAGCATTCCTTGAATATAGCGTGTTGCTGTGTTAGTCGTTGAGGTTTCCATTGGCCAATTCCGAAGTGCAGATACCAGAAGTCGAGTGGATCATAAAGATCTGAGCTGGCTACATCCCACACGATCGAAAGAGACCCGACTTGTACCCAATGCGGAAGATCAAGGCCGTGTGAGATCCTCAGGCGAAGCTGTGCAGAAGAGAAGCCATTCGAATCCATTTGGCTAGCCCTTAGAGAAGTCAGCTTGAAGAATCCTCTTTGTGAAGATTTGGAAAACCGGTTACCGGCAGACTTGAAGGTGACTGTTGACGGCTTCAGGTGGTAGAGATTTGTGTTTAGCTAGAAAACGAGCGGAACCAGTAGAGTTTTTTTCTAATCATAACGTCGATTGCTACAGTCTCATGATCCGGCACATATCCCTCAATATTCGGACTTCTTCCTCACCAGCTCAGGATGAATATCGCGGAGCTACTACCCTTCTGCGACTTTGCGTTGCTGAGCTCGCCAATGAAAAGCAAGCATGGTTGTCGGTCGAGTTTGAGGATTGATCGACGAAGCTGCAGGGGTCGTTCGAAAGGATGTTCTGAGCCAGGAAAATGTGCGAACCAAGAATAGGGGTGAACCAGTGTCAGGATTGTGTCTGTTGTATTGTTTTGGCCGTCGGGCTTACGGTGATGTTATAGTACCGCTACTTCTACTAATACCGGAACATCTGCCCTCCGGTATCACGCCCTGACGTCACATGAATAACAGTGTGCAGCTTCGAAGAATTGCATCACTACCACTTTAATGATTATTTTGCCTCTTTGCAACCTCTTCTGCGGAGCTTCTCGGAAAATCACAAAACCGACTATCCGAAAACCTAGTGAATCACTACATTCCAATGACAATGTCATTCCTCAAGGCTCTACCGCGCAACTCCCTGCCTTTGGCACGCACTCGGGTGTTCTCGACTTCACCGTATGCTCGCAAATCAGCTATCGATGCAGCTAAAGAGGCAGCTAAAACTCTTGATCGGACCGTTGCTGATGCTGCAGTCAAGGGTATTGAGAGAGGCGGTACGTGATTACTTCATTCAATCCTAATCTCAACATTCTGCTCCATATACTGATATCTTCCATCAGAGGCCGCAACTCAGACCGTGAAAGAGACAGTCGGCATCAATACCTCAAAAGCCCAAGGTTCTGCATCTCACATGGCTGGTAAAGCGCAAGGCACTTCATCTGAAATGGCTGGTGAAGCGAAAGGGTCTGCATCTGAGATGGCTAGTGAAGCAAAATCACGAGGATCTGAGATGATGGGGCAGGCTAAGGGCAAGGTAGAGGAGATGAAAGGTTCCGCATCTCAGATGACTGGTGAAGCGCAAGGTTCTTCGTCCGAGATGGCTGGTGGAGCGAAAGGGACTGCTTCTGAGATGGCTGGTGAAGCAAAATCAAAAGGACATGAGATGATGGGGCAGGCGAAGGGCAAGGCAGAGGAGGTGACGGGGCAGGCTAAAGGCAAGATGGAAGAGGTCAAGGGGAAGATGTGATGGGGTTATTTTGTGAGATTGTCGGCTTAGTAGTTGCGTGTCAGGGCGAAAAGGCAAAGCATGGATTTGTTTAGCGACTTTACTATCTCACTCAAGCAAAGGCCAGTGTCGGCGACAACGAGCTTTAATGAGTGCATGCTACTCAAGTACGGCATAGTAAGTGGAGTCTTTGACTGCTTCCTTCTAGTTTGTCCTAGCAAGAAAAGCCTTCCGTCGATATTTGTCATTATCGATTCGACGTACAAGATGTTATGAGCGGTCACGTTTTAGTTCCATCAACATGCGTACGGCATTATGTAGGTAGATAAGATCTTAATGGACGCTAAAGCTGCCTGGTGAATTAGCTACAAGACAAGCCTCGCCCATTCATTCTATGGGCTCTTCATGCTGTGTCTGCCCTGGTGACGTACCCAGATGATATCAGAAGTGTTTCACGAGCTTGGGATTGAATCTCTCGTTCTCAAAGATAGCCCTGGTTTCCACGTGTACATGTAGTAAGCCTGAAGCTAAGGTTCTGATTTGAGAAGTGCATACCATTCGTCAAAGTGCCCCTAGCCATAACGAATCCAAGGATCAGGCATGATTCACGTAAGTTCTTCTAGCCACAGTTGTGACGGGGCGTTTCGTAGCAAAGGCTTGTTGTGCTTGTGTCCGGGATATCTCCAAGGAACACAGAAGATAATGAGGCCACCGGTATTCGTAACCAAGTCGAGGATTTCTTCTTCTTTTGGTCGAGGCTTACAACTCTCTCTGGCTATGCATGATACCGTATCTCGGGATTCAGACTCCGAAGGTACAACGAGAATTAAGGAACGCTCTAGAGCAACAGCGCCGTCAATTTTCCTCCGACCGTACACCGATTTACCTGCAAAGTATGGGGAGGAAAATTGCAGAAAACAGGTGATCATAGCAATCAAGGGCTGACAAAGCCTTCTCACAGCTAGAATAACAGTATGAAGGGTGCCTCGAGTCTGCTACTCGCCAGGTTTCGAAGACCTTATCCTGCAAGACAAAGACCTTCTGGGGCTCTCACATCAGGGCTTGCTAGTTACATCGGCCCCCAAGAGCAAACCACTGGCGTTTTTGCGACCACGGTCTGTGAGCTTACAAGAGAATTGTATTGGGACAGTTTATGTCGTCTCGGTAAGATAGTCAGCAAAGGCCAGCAGTGACCCGCGTTACACGAAGCCAAAGTTGACGAGAGCAAACATCTTCCTAGAGGACCCTCTTAAACAGGGAAATCTAACAACAGCAGGCTCTCTCTAATACTCTAGCCCGATCAGAACATACTTTCCCTGTCATCTATCGTTTTTTGAAGAAGAGTTTGTTTCGCACTGCATCAACTTTTCTTTTTTCAACAGCAGTTTCCATGGTTCATACGGGGTGCGCAGGCCACGGGACTGTCATCGACTGGAGTATTTCACCAATATACTCGAACACTGCGACGCGTTTGCTGAAATCGATGCACAGAAACCAAGATCTTCCTACAGGATCACAGTCTTAACATAGTCGTGCAGACTCCGAGTCCGTCCAGCGGTAGATAATTTGTTGATGGAAAATCGAGCCACCGAGTTCAGCCCTACAATAGCGCGCTTGCGAAACCCCTGCTGACGTCGAAACGTCGTGCGCCCCCCGAATCCACAATGGAGGACCAACTGCGCCTACACCTTTGGGTGTGCCAGCTGATCTTCTCACTCGTCCTCAACACTCACGGGGCTTTGTGTGCCTCGGGTCCCTCCGCAGAAGAGGCTCAGCCGAAGCCAGTCATCATTCCTAGATTAAGACATCTCCTTGCTCTGCCTGCACGAGTGTAGTCCTGAGACTTGGCACAACAAAGATAGTATTCGTCATAGGCAGCGACTTGGGTGTACCTGACTCACTCGTACTACATGACTGATCCGCCTCGTCGGCCTGCATAAATCTACATATGTGGCCTATAGTCCATACTGCACCATCAAGGCGTCAACTTCACGCTTTGGTCTTGCCGACAATGGTGGGTTATGACTTCCATGTCGCGCGAAAACCCTATGTAGATACTAACTACGCCAGGCTACTTCCAAGACTCAAGTCGTGAGCGTTAATCGCTTTGGGTTGACAGAGATCCATACATCTCGACCCGCCGATGTGGATATTGTCTTTGTGCACGGTTTACAAGGCAATCCCCAAAATACATGGACGAGCGAAAAGTCGAAGATCTTCTGGCCGGAACAGTTGCTACCACCTATACTCGAGGAACAGCATGCACGAATTCTCGTATATGGCTATGATGCAGATATTACATCTTTTACGGATGGCGTTTCGAAGGATAAGATACACAACCATGCAGAGCATCTTGTTGCCGAGATTGCTGCAAATCGACGAGTATGTCATCCTGCCACTGGCCCTGGTCTCCGAAACCCGTTGGAAAGAACTCATCACTAATAAAGGTGTGTAGATTAGAAAGGCCACTGAACGCCCAATAGTTTTCATAGCACATTCACTTGGCGGACTTGTTGTTAAGCGTGTAAGTACTCAGGCCTTGCCTCCCACTACAAATTGCTGATGGGTCGGTATGTTCAGGCATTAATCTACTCGTCGGAAATTCGCGGTCCAAAGACCGAACACCTGCGTTCCGTATTCGTGTCAACGTATGGTATTTTGTTCCTCGGAACTCCACATAAAGGTGCAGATGTTGCAAAATGGGGATCTCGTTTAGAATGGATATGCAGTGCCGTAATGCCACAAAACTCCACCGCGCCGCAATTAGTCGAGGCTTTGAAGACAAACAACGAGACTTTACAAAATATCGATCGTCAATTCATCCAGATCATGAATAGATATCATATTTACTTCTTTCATGAGGCAAAGCCTACGCATCTCAAAGGCTCCAATACCTCGCGATTTGTAAGTACTCGATTAGTTCGGAATTTGAAGTTGAGTACCCTAACTTTGGTGCAGATCGTTGATGAAGAATCTGCTTCGCCAACAGTTCAGGACGTTGAGCGAGCGGGTATCCAAGCAGACCATTCCCACATGTGCAAATTCGAGAGCGAAAACTCCCCTGGCTTTGACCTCGTTGCCGAAGGTATACAAAGATATTCAGAAGACGCCCCAGGTACTATCAGGACACGGTGGGAGTCGGAAAAGGAGATGGGGAATATGCAGAAGAGAGCGGAGGCGGCGGAGCTACTACCACCTCTTTCTGGTTTGTGCCACCCTTTGTTGTTGGAATGAGCTAGACTGATAGCTCCAGAAAGTGTGAAAGGAACACCAAAGACCACTTCAGCCAGTACATCAGCCGGTAAGATGAGGGCACTTCCTTCTCCAGATGATCCGTCAGAGTCTCGGTCTTTGTTTGAAGCGGATTATGAAGTCGAGGAGGTTGATGACAAGGTGGAAATGACGCGCTGAATCCACTTCATCTTGAGCTGTCGTCAGAAATATCTCATGGATTACGCATTACGAGCAGTCTTATGTATGATATAGCTGCAACTCAGATTTGCTGATTTGCTATATTTTCTGTAGGTAACTCCACAATCAATCTCTCAAAAGATTTCCCTTTACCTCCGAAACCAGAAACGAGGGATGATGGCATGAACACTGAATCTCCTACAAAGCCTACAGAACCGTATTTCATTGTCCCTCCTGGTTTCCGCGCAAATACCTACTTTGTAGGTATGGAGAAGGAGCTACAGCAGGTAGATTGCCACCTTTTTGACAAACGGCGGCAAGATGGCTCAGCCTGCGTCCTGATCCATGGTCAGCCAGGTGGCGGAAAGTCACACCTAGCTCGTCAATATGTTAACAAGAATCGCAAAAAGTTTAGTGGTGGTGTCTTCTGGATCATCGCAAAACTAAGAGAGGAGAGGTACCAAGCGTTCTGGAACATTTACACCAAGGTTGTAGCAAGGGATGCTCCTGAGTTGTACACAAAAGCCACTGGAGACGAGTTTGTTGACATTGTGAAGTCTTGGTTTGAGTCAAGACAGGAATGGCTGATAGTTTTTGACGGTATCGTTATTGAAAAAGATGGAGATGCTACGGAGCTCACACGATTCGTTCCGGACAGTCGGAATTCCAGCATAATCTACGTCTCAAGAGCCAAGAATCTTGAGTCGAAACAACGGCTCTTGAGACCCTATCCGATAAAAGTTCCACCTCTCAAGGAAGAAGACGCACGAAAGCTACTTTTCGACGAATTACACATGAAGAAGCCAACCGAGGCGGATATCAAAAGTGCGACTGAATGGGTTAGAAAGGTTGGAGGCTTGCCACTTGCCATTGATGCACTTTGTCATCGTCTGGCAGATACCCATGAGCCTCTCACAAAAGTCAACATAAAGTCCTTTTCCACAGATTCCAAGATGGGAACCACGTACAACAGCATTCTTGACGATTTGTTGGCCTTGGGTCATACTGAGGCATGGAATTTCATCAACCTTTTATCATTCTTTGGGCAACATGTCCCTGTGGAGATGGTTCATCTTGGGCTTAGGTCACTTCGAGGCGACGACATTGAGGTGAAGTCGCGGGAGAACGGAGGAAAGCCTGATATGAACGTGACTTTCAAGGTCTTAATGAGGTATGCCCTCATCGAAAGAAACGAGCCGGATGACAAAAATTCAATGTCCTCCAGCCGTGATAGTTTGGTGGAACCAGAGCCCATTGACATGTTGAAGATACACAGCGTGGTCCAGAAGTTTTGTTGCGATTCTTTAAATGGCAAGAGAGTTCTCCCAAAATGGCTGGGCTATGCTGTTGGATTGTTCGCCTATTCATACGATCAAGCAGACAAGAGAATCAAGCAAAAGCCAGAGCCTGGTCGTGTTTCTGATTATCGAGAGTACCAAATTCATGGCAAGAGGTTGTGGGAGAATTCTATGGCCTATGAATCAAAATTTCAGCCGCTGGAGGGCATTCGTGCAAAGCTCGAACCGGTACTAGCATCAATTGCCACAGAAATTCAACTCCGAGAACCAGGCTCGTCTCAAGAAAGTGTAGGGAGAGGGGTTTTCCAAATCTCAATCTTCGATAGAACGAGCAGCTCTTCGGAATCGGCAGAGTCAGAGGCACGAACGCCTGATCATCCACCATACCCACTGCAGATGCCAAATGAGAATACCTGGGGTATGGATCATAGCAAGTCTTCGATCGACTCTCCAGCGAGCTACGGCACAAGTTCGCCTCGATACGAGCCAAGAATCGTTGAGAATAGTCCTACACCCCGCTATCCGGCCTCCATTCCTGACGATGGCTACGACAGTGATAGAGAAGGGTTGGCGTCATATCCGATGCAGAAGAATTGGTCTGATGCTACTACACGTCCCCGTGCTCCAACTCTAGAAGGTCAAGGTGAAGGCTGGCAAGTCGTGGCTTCTAATAGGAAGGGGAGAAGGCCGGGTAGTCGCCGTGATCTTGGGAGCTTCCGATCTACTCCGGCAAGAGCTAAGATCAATAGGGATTTTGCTACTGGCTCGGTCTCTTGGGCTGTACAAGGATCAAAGGATTCGTCAAAGCCTCCTAACGCTTTCACGTCGTTGTCGGAGGTGCAGCACCGCAGCCCGCCACCATCACGAGATGGAGAGAGCTTCTGGCGGCGGCTAAGTCCAGGTCGTACCACAAAGCCTATACCCACTTATGCTGGTGTCGCTGCTGGACAATTTCAGCGACCATCTTCGGCCCATCCTTTAGTAGTGGCTAATGGAAAATCACCATTAACACGACAGACGAACTCTCCAACGGCGTCTCTACATAGAGAACGTGGTAGATCTCCTGATAGTGTAAAGGCAGGCAATGCGCAGCAATCACCTCGGGCCGCTGACTACGTTCCCGGCCACAAAACTCACTCCGACCCGAATATTAGTGCTCATTTCTCTTCTCCATCTTCAGGGTACGCCAGCCCCCTAGGAAACACCGTACGTTCCCCATCTTCTGGCTTACAATATGTTACTGGCCCCGGTTCGGACGTTTCAGAGGCCTCACAACCGAGATATATAAACGAAACCTTTACTTATGTCCCACCGCCTATCATTGGGGTGAACCCAGCACCGCTTCCACTTGATGAAGCTGTTACTATAACCACAACGAGACGTATTCTTCCCGATTTACACGGCGAACAACCACTTGTCTACCCATCACCTCCATCATTACACCATACGCCATCACCTCGGAATATCCCCATCAGCCCTCTTCAACAGGTACCACTTTACCCTGCTATCATACCAGCCGGTTACTCCTCTCAACCCATGTCCCGCGAAGGCTCTCGTCAATCCCATGCCTCCGCAGCCGAAACTGAACCCGTCCGTTACCCCTCCCAAGTCTCCTTTCCCTGGAACGTCACCTCCCTCGGCTCCCCACCCCCCAACCGCCTCCCCGATGGCCGCCCCATCCGCAAATCCCCCAAATCCTCCACCCAAGCCTTCCCCGCCGTTCTCGAAAACGTCTTGCCCCACACTTCCACCGACCGCCTCTCCAGCGCCGGCAGCTGGACCTCTCCCATTGCCTCGCCCCCAGTCAACACCGCCCTCTCCCGCACCAGCTCCGGCCCCGGTCTGGCCCTCGATGCCGGCAACGCCCTCGGTATCATCCCCGCCAGCGGTGTCGCCCACTACGCCCGCGAAATCGTCCAGTTCGGCTCCCACTCCCCCATCAGTGTCGAGGACGCCCGCCGACGCACCTGGGAGCACGAGCAGCGTCTGCGCCGTGATAGGGAGGATGCCTCGCTGAGGGATCGCATGAACGAGGTCGAAGATCAGAGACTGCGCATGCGACGGTCGGAGGATTGGGCGAGGGGGGTGTATAGAGGCAGGGCGCCGTATCCGGATGTGGATTTGATGCCGATGGATGGGGCGGGGGTGGTGGGTAGGGATGGAGGGAGGAGGAGGGGGTATAGTGCGCCTGAGAGCCCGGGGGTGCAGATACGGACGGGGATGGATTTCTGATTTGTGACGGAGGGTGAAAACTTGCATTATGCGCGGCGTTTTCTTTTTTTCCTTTTTGATTGCATTCCCACGGGCGTTCTACAAGGTTTTTGACGCATTTACAAGAAGCTAGAAGAAAGAGCAAGCCGGTAGTAATGGGGTGTGAAGGATCAAAAGTGGGCATTTGTAGCGAAGCATCTATGGGAGATGGTAATGGTAATGTGAAAAATGCTGGGATGGGATCTTAGGTAGGTTTATAGATGACATACAGTACCTATTAAATCCTCACCCCATTCAACCGAAGCTTTTTTGAGTTTGTTCGATATCTGATTCGTAGCTTTGCGGAATAAACCTTCTAATGAGAAACGATGATGGATTGTGTAATTTATCGGTGCTGGATGATATGCTTACTGCGCGCATGAATTTCTTGAAACAAGAGCGTAGTTGGTTGCTGTAGGGAGCGAACAGTGAGGAGTGGGCGAATTCAAGGGAAGTGTTAATAATAAATAAGACAGTGGGTCGCGAGTGGAATTAAAGGTGGAACCCATTTCAGGGTGCAGAAGGTTAGGATATGGGGCACATCACATCGGACGTTAAATTAAGAAGGCCTAAAGGTATCTGCATATTTTCAATTTCATCGACACAAATGACTAAAGTATTGCTGGGTGTTCAAAGATCGGCGCGAAATTAGCATCACCACAACAAATGTATGGGTAATACTCATTGAACGTAGCTATCGTATTAAATATGTCATTCCACAAGTGTAAAGAACTTAATGTCCAAAAAGGCAAAAAAGGTTTATATAACAAATAAGCACTGTTAATTTTGCCTTCGGGCATTTGGTCAATTTGAAACGATACAGAGAAGATTAGCATGGCCCCTGCACTAAGGATGACACGCTCAATCAAGGAGAAGCTAAAAAATTTAGTCCGGTGATGTAGAAATCACGTGACCTAATTTGAAAAGGTACTAGGTCTTAGGTTCAATTAGCATCAGCGCAAAATGTCAACCTCAAAGAAATTCTATTATAAGTTCGCAATTGTTGTAAAATCTCGGAAATGCTTTTTGGTGAAATGCTGAGGCCCCGTTCAAGCACCAGTTACGCTTGCTGTTCAGCGTACCGTAAGTATGGCAACCGGTAAGCTATCAAATTTCAAGTAACTTATATCTCACGGTCAAGTCTCAAGATGGTCAAGACGGAAGTATGCTTATGATATTGTCTCTGTCTAAAGTACCGCTCAGACTAAGATAGGTAATAATAACAATATCTGCATTAGACAGGCTTCCTATATACTTCCTATATGTCTATGACCTGTTTTTGACGGGTTTTATTAACGAGTATTTCGACTTGCATTGATCTGCTGTTGACGGGCATTTGAGCGGGCTTTTGACGAGTATCTCGATTTGCGTGCAGCTAGGCTCCATTCCCTGGTTCAATAGGGGGCCCGAAGCATGTTCTTGGCGAAGACTTCGCAGGTTTTCTTATTCGATTGCGAGACTGTCACAAGGCGTAGTCGAGCATACAGTTGCTGGTTGACGAAAGCAAGGACGAGGGGATTGGGACGGAGAGACAGTGGGTGGTTCGGTGCTGATGGGTGTAGAATCGGGCTTGACCGGAATCGTGGGGTTCGGGATCTAAGGGATTTTGAGGGGGGATGGTTGGGAGAAGGAACGGTATGGAAAGGGGAAGAATGGGGAGAGGCGATGTGGAGAAGCGATATCGAAGAACGAGAAATATGAAAAAGATGCTAAACAGCAGCATAGAATCGATGTGAAAGAGATATAAAGAAACAAGAATAACACCGGTGTAGACATACGATGAAAAAGTAAAAGTCGATGCAAAAAAGCAATAGTGCTCAAGAACTCATCTGAACAGAATACGAAGCGGAAAAACGAAAGCAATTCGAGGAACGTGCTACGCAAAGACGAGAAACTATATCAGTACTGGCGACGAATGTGGCGAAAACCCCAATCTAGAAAGGTAATACTGTCATAAACTATTCCTGCTCACCAAGAGACCAGACTTAAACATCTAAGATTTTCACGGACCACCGTGATAAGCCGCATCTATTCCATAGCGCAACCACGTGTTAGAAACGCCATGTGGAAAAATCGTCACTCTCGCGTAGGCGCTGTCTCTTGTTCATGGAAACCGACCTCGTCCGTTCCCTATCACTCGCACAGGTTTCCACATCCACTGTAGAAATCTGGAATGGCTAGAAACCCATCATCGTTTAAAACTTGTTGCGATGCAGCGTCTGTACGGCTCCGTGGAGAGCCCGCGAGCTTGGCTTTGTCTTCGAGCATTCTTTAACGGTCTTGGCGTCGACGGAGTCTACTATTACTGGGCGGTAGAGGTGGGATTGCGGGGTTGGCATCAGGTTGCCTTTTGTTGAGTGCTGCGAGAAGTATCCTTTATTTAGTGATTGCAAGATAAGCATTTGTCTCCCGTGTAGCTTCAGTTTGAAATTTGATGTCACAGCAGACTCACGGCCCATGAACCTTTCGTTGAGATTCAGCAATGTGCTGTAAGAACAGCTTAGAAGACGGAATTGGTCGGTTGGTAGCAATTGGTCAATACGTGCCTGCCAGGTAACACCCACACTCTCGCGTCTCCAAGAAAGTTAGCATCATGGATACGAGCGTTTCGGACCCATTTCGAGGTCCTGGACCGCGTCTTCTTTGGGATGCGACATGGGTCCCATATAGCTCCAATCCACACCCTCCCGTAGCGCTGCTTAGCCCTTTGGCGACTTCAAACGAGCTTTGGGGCTTAGACTAAGATCGTGGAGAAGAAGTACGAGAGGGTTTGGGTGGACCATGGATTTGACATAGCCGTTAGAGGAATCAGCGCTTAGGGGCTAGACCTGGGGCAAACAGCGACTTGGTGGGCTGTAGACTTGGAAAAGATGTGCTGAAGTGCAACTGAGCCTTAAATTGTTGACTGCATGGGCTTTGAGGACGGAAAAGAAGGCCGAGATTCTAGCGTCCTTTCGGGTACTGCATACATAGAAAGATGGGCGAATGTCCCTTCCAAAAATATACTGTACTGCCTCACTAGCCTTGTAAGATCCTGATCCTTGGAATTATTGTCCATGTTCACGTTCTGATCCATCTTTGGCAGTAAGGCCCTGATCCAGTTGTTTGTCAATATCGCTCGATTTGACGATCAAAGTCACCTGTATCCCTGATCTCTCAAAAATTTAGCGTGCGTTATCCCACGTCGAAATCTTACTCACCTGTGCCTGATGAGCTATCTCAGATTCCACGATACTCTGAGCCTAACTCATTCCGTGTAAGTCATATGTGTTTCCACCTTCACTTGGCTAACTGTAAAGATCATCACTGTCTAAGTGTCCTTCTTTGCTAACGGCCTCGGGTCGCCACGTAGAACTTACGATTTGGCATGCTAAGAAGGGACGTTTTCATGTCTTCAGAAAACCCATATTCACTAAAGATATCTAGGCTTTTGAGGGTGGTGATACCGCTATGGGCAAGAGACCAAATGCAGCCCATTTTATGGGTGATGTAGTCCAGTTCTTCTTCATTTGCATGGCCGCGATAAGTCTCCGGAAACCTCCTTATCCGGTCGAGGGTAATAGGTATGATGACTAGACGTTCGAGGTCACCATCCAGTGCGTACCTTAGATGCATCGTGGCGATAATTGTGTGGATGAGTCTAGGCTGAAGCTTGGAATGGTGCAGGATGGAGAATATATCATCTGCATTGGGATCAAGGTAGGGCGTCGGATTTTTAAAATGACTTCTCTTTACGAAATTGCTTCTGACTCGGTTCTTTTCCCAAGGCTCTATTCCACTCCGCTGACCGGTCGTGGCGCACCAGAACCGGATAGTTTGAACGTTCGGTATCCGTCTCATCAGCTGACACTGCAGATCCAATGCATAATAGCTTGGCTTGCCATTTATACCCCCGAATGGCTTCAGAGATGCCGTCCAAGAGCCAAAGGACTCGATCTCCTTGAAGCGTATACATTGCATTCTGCCCACGGTATCGTCCGAGGAATTTAGCAGCACCCAGTGAACGTGTCGTACTTGAGCGCTCCAAAATCCAGAGCCGGCAACATTCAAAAGCTGAACAAAGGACTCTTGGTTGGTGGAAATTGTCAGCGTTTCAAACATCTTCTTGGATGCTACCATATGCAGCTGGCGGCATGTAAAGCGGAGTGCTTTGACTTCTGCTTTGCTTAGCAAGGCAATTATCTGGTCCAGAAGTTCGATTGGCAAAGAATCCAGTGCGGCTTGATTGTTCGCCATGTCTGGTAGCTTGCTCAAGAACACAATCAAAGGAGTTGCAGCTCACCCATCTGAAGTTCCAATTCGCGCACTAACACACTTCCAAATCAACCCTAGCGCTCCCCTGCCCCCCACTAGCGCCCGCCCTCCCTCACCCACAAAAATCCCAATTCCACCCTTCTTCTCTTTCCTCCCCCATCATAAAACGTACTCCCTTCATATTCACTCCGACTACATCCCCGCTTTGATGCAAAAAAATGGGTAGATGGAGGGGAAAGTGAAGGGAAGAAGAATGCAAAGAGCGTTGACAACCTCATATTCTCGCTCCTGAAAACGTGGTGGAGTTGGGGAACTTTTAGTTTGACGGGACATTGTGGTGTGGGTGGCTGATGGAGAATGTGGGGATGGGGTGGGTAGGAGATTGGGAGGGGGATGGTTGGAGAGCTGATGGGGGGGCTGTTGTTATGGTGTATTTGTTGTTTGGGAGCATGGGATGTAGCGACTGGATATTGACGTCTTTGATTGAAGGACTACAGAAGATAACTTCACTACTCATAGAAGTTGCTGGGTCTACTATTCCTAACTGATAAAGGCCTCATTCTTCATTGATGATGTAGAAGCACCAAGACACCTCTTTGCGCTTTGACATGCCACAATGACAACAGAAGCAAAAATGCATGTAATCGCATGAGAAACCAACATAACATGCCTTCGTAATTGCTGTTTATCACCTGCGGAATAGTCCTGCTTGCTATCAAGCCTTCTTCTTCCCACCTTTCGCTGGCCCACTACCCATCGCAGCCTCCTTCTTCTTCCGCTCCTTCTCGTCCGCCTCAGCGACTCTTGCCTTCTCCGCCTCCTCCTTTTCTTCCTTCTCTGCTTTCTTCCTTGCTGCTTCCTGCTCTCTCTTCTCCCGTATCAGCGAGAGTCTAGCGAGATCAGCTTTTGCCTCATCCGTTTTCCCCTCTGCATGCAGCTTCTGGTACCGCTCCTTCGCCTGTTGTGCCTGTAACGCCTCGCGCTCACGCCTTGATAGCTGTGATAGTGGCGTCGATTTTGAAGACTTGCTGCCTGCAGTAGGGGCATCGGCGGGGTTGATGGGGGCAGCGGAAGCTTGTGTACGGGATTTAGCAGTGTGGTTTGGATTCGCAGGCGCGGTGTCGGATTCTTCTTCTTCCTCCTCCTCGGACTCGGAGGATGGGAGGTCGCCGGATTTGATTGCCTTTTGGGCTTTGCGCTTGATGGCGGCATCCTTCTTGGCTTTGGCAGCGGCACGACGCTGTTCACGTGTCATGGGGGGTTTGTCGGGGTCTTCTTCGGAGGATTCTTCAGAGGAGTCTTCTTCTTCTGAAGATGAAGGTTTCTCTGCTGCATCTCGGGGTTCCTATGTTTTTTTGTGAGCTTTGCCACAATGTGTGATACGAATGGCTGATTACCCCCCACATGCCAACGGGATTACCATCTGCGTCTAAAGGCGTGAGGTTCTTGCTAAACTTCTTACCACCTATGGTAAAAAGTCAGCAATTACTCCTTCTAGAGAGCAGATACCCTAATCAAACCTCCTCTTGTCGGCTTGCTAAATTTGCCCCCTCGTCCTCTGCCTCCTGGTGCCATGTTTGCGGTCTTTGAACCCGGTGGACGTGATAGACCTGTTCTTCGAGGTCAAATTGCAATTCTGAGCGTAAACTGAGGAGAATCACAAAGGCCCAGCCCGAGGAAGAGGAGCTTTATAAGAAGGGGTCACAAGTGGGCTGTCTTGCGTCGAATGAGTCGAAGTGACTCTTGCTCGAACAACAAAGTGATTGATCGATCGAGGGGCACAAACTTAGCGCTGTGCGATTGTCGTCAGGCGTCTCGCTTCACCCCGCCATGTCACCGTGTCTTTGATTCTTAAACTACCTTAAGGTACGATATGACACAAGCTTATGATGCAGTATCTATCATGTTGTGTTCATTCGAAGCGGTTCAAAAGCTGCTAAAGATTCGTGCTTGACTGTCTTCATTGGCTGAGTTGTATTACCGAATCGATAGATACTTATATAAAGGTATGCATGAGGTATCATCAAACAACAACCGATAACCACCACGTCAATTGTCAGACTCAGAGACGGTTTGGGAACCAGAACGGCAATATCAACCCAGTTTCATATGTTCTTATGCCCAGTCCTACCGACAGTACAAGCTTTGTAATTGGCCTTGGCTAAATGACAATACTACTTGATGGGAACAAGAAGTCTATGTGTCCACTTTGGTATCCATGTGGAGTTCAGTTGGAGTTTCCTAGCTTTCCGCTCTCATATTGATATATTCGAATGAATGACGAACTTGTTCAGACTGACATTAAGACATTGGTTCAAGAAGGTAAGATTGGTTGTGAAGAAGTAAACAGATTGACGAGTTTGCAATGTATTTAGCTTGGTTTTCATAAATGAACAATGCTGCATGCGGGAACTTTAGTAGTTGGAAGTACAACAGAAAGTGATATGAATTACTACATCTACAAGAGACATGTCAATAAGTTTACATGAACCTCGACCTTATGTCATTTCATGCCCATCAAGACTTGGCTTCAACATAGGAACCCGGGTATGCCACTCATGATCCACCAACTCCGACTTCTGCACCCATTGCCCCGGATCCTCCTCATCCTGCACAATAAACGGAAAGCGTGTTACAACCAACTGTTTCCGTTTCTGCAACATCACTAACTTCAGGCCCAAATACCAAATCGATCCCCAAGCCAAGGTGGAGAGCCCAATTGCAGGCACGATGAACCATTGAATATGGCTCACAGAATAGGAGTAGGGTGTGCCGTCCGATGGTTTCGCGAAGGCGGCGAACAGAAGGAAACCACAGACTACAAAGTAGATAACGGCGTGCAGAGGTTTAACCCAGGGCTTGAAGCTGGCTTGCGACGACCAGGATCTTGATTTGTTTAAATGAAGGTAGATGAGACCGCCCGAGACGACGAAGCCGTTGAGAACGATGACAACGTAGCTGTAGAGGGAGACAATAACCGAGTAGGAGGTTGTTGGATCGAGCATTGACGTAAAGGCAATCAAGAGAACGGATGAGAGCCAGTGAAGGCCTAATGCAGCCATGGGAGTTTGCTCCAGATGATCGTCCACGTCTTGACTATATGTCACGTTAGGATTCCTACCAGCGTGCCATTTCGCTTTGAGCCACGCCCATGGTGTTGTGTGGCCGGTCGCGAAGAACAGAGAGAACGGGAGAACACCTTCCTTGGCGATTTCCTGTTTGACTCTCGATGCGGTGAACGTCATGACCACGATATTACCCAAAATCGAAAAGGCAATGAGAGCAGCCATGACTCGCTGGGCACCTTTGTGGCCGAACATTTGTGCGAAGAACAGGGTGGCCATGTCTTGCGTGCTATCAAGCTGTATATCTTTCGGCACGGCGCATAGATATGCAATGTTCACCAGAATGAAAAGAGTCGTGGCGATAGCCATAGCAATCAAAGTGTATTTTGGAAATACTTTCCGTGGTCGAGATACCTCGCTGAGTACGTAAAAGGGTTGCTCAAATCCAGAATAAGCGTAGATTATATATAGGAAGCTATCGCTGTAACTCCCTACGTCACGTTGATTGTTGTGAAATGACTTTTTCGGGTCAAAGTTGTCGGTAGATTTGTCTGCTCCGCCAAGTTTGTGGCCACTGGCCTTGATAAAGCCCATGACGATAATGGCTATAAGGATTGAAACCTTCACAATCGTGAAGAGATTGTTGATGATGATGCCACCTCTCCGAGAGCAGACATGGAGGAGTATCGCTACGCTCAGTGCTGCTATCGCGAGACCAATGACATCGGCTCGGGAAGCACTCGGGTGATTTGCTGCGACCATGACGTATTCTCCGAACGCAATGGCATTGCCTGATAGATTGCCCAGTAGTATGAAGACAATGCCATACATGCAAGTGACTAGGAACTTCGGCCTTGGAAAGATAAATTCAAGCTTCGAATAGTCAGCATGATGATTTCAAATGGCGCACAAAGGGGTGCAGAAATCAGTAAACAATATTTCGTATTCGTAGATATCCAAATTGAATGATAGAGTGGTTGTTTTCTTGAAGTGATATAAGCATTGAATTGCAACACCTGTGCGAGGAGACGATCAAGCTAGGAGACACTGGGAAATCATCGAATTCAAATTTCCACATCGGAACTGCCACTTAGTCGTTATATTTGGCCTGGCATGGCTTTTTTTACTGGTTTTCGAAATCCCACAACGACAAGAGGAACAAGACTTACATAGTTTTTCTCTCCTCCACTCCTAGGTACGCTTTTCAGCTCGCCAGTACCTGGAATCAACCGCAAAGGGATAGAAAGACCAAGTTCGAGCCAGACAAGCAGCCCACATGTTGCGACTAGACCCCCGAAAGCCCAGAGTAGCAACGAAGCTCCTACTGATCCGGTCCCCTTCAGAATTTTGGCTGGGGAGACAAATATCCCAGAGCCTATGGTACGATTCAGAACGAGACAGACGACAGTAAAGCGCCCTAGGCGTTGTGGAGCGGTGGGGGCTACGTCAATTCGTTGAGAGCTCTCATCCAAATCATCGACCGCGCGGTCATAATCTGCCTGATCAAAAGATGCCATTGCGTATTCTTCTGTGGAGCAAATATACACGAGAACGACGACGGCGCGCGACAGAGGCTTTGTACATTACTCCAGAAAGCTCCGGAAAGCCTGAGCGTCTTCGCAGCCTTGCGGGAGACGCCGACATCTTTTCGCGCATTGGCTGGCGTGGCGTGGCGTTCTGCTGAGCCTGATGATTCTATTCGAAGCTCTCGACTCGGCGGACTCACTACGTATTGAATGCTGAGTAGGCGTTGATGACAAGGCTAGCAATGATGGGAGATCGAGCTTGAACCTTGGCATGACTCTAGTAGCTCTATTCTATGTAAGCGAGAAGGGGCTGCCGTCGGTATTGCCAAGGCGCAGATGCACCATTCTCGTGTCTTTGGAAGGCGCCATCTCGAGCATTTCGCATGCATGAGACTGTGAGGCTGTGGAAGATGATTCGTAGCAGGATGCCAAGAGTTCGATTTGATCGTGTGACAGACTGACACTCTGACAGTACGACAGGCTACAGTACCTTTACTGTTATGAGTTATGACTGATGTGACGGTCCAGCCAAGCCAATATCTGCATATCTGCAGCGCCGAGGGTAGGTAGGTACCTATGACACTGTCGAGAAATGCGATAAGCCCGAAACCCGGTGGCCCTATCCTGCAATGTCGATGGACCCTCCACAGCACTTGTTCCTTCCTTCCTCCTTCCACGTGGCTACAAAGCCTGGAAGGCCCTCAGTCTCATCTCCATCAAGTGGTGAACTGGTGAACGAAGTTGCAGGATGTCGTTTGGCTTTGCTCCATCCGACATCGCAGTTGGCATCCAGCTCTGCCAGTGGATCTACGACCATTGCTTTGACAAGAACGGTTCCGCCGGTAAGCGCACTCGGCCTACTCTAACCCTAACCCACTGCAGATCTTAGACCAACTTTACCGACATCCTGACTGACTTCTACGCATGTTCTAGACACGAAATATTTACAATTCAGTAAAGACGTCCGCCGCCTTGATGAGAGGCTTCGGCAACTTCGTGATGCCTTGCAACAGGCCCTCGACCAAAGTGAAGACCTGGACTTCGATTCTACAAATACCAACCCAAGACAAAACCCTCTCCAACGCGAATCACAGGAGCTGATTGGGGACTTCACCGCGACGCTCGCGGAATGTCGCGAAATATTGGTCCGTCATGTATCCCTCCAACGGGACCGAGCTGGTTTCATTCAGAACGTGGTGTGGGCCGCCTCGACACAGAAAAAGGTGGACGATCTCAGGGCAAGGATCCAATTCCATACCCAGAAAATATACCTTGTCATCGAGCCTGTACAGCTCAGACTAGCAACCAATATAGCTGGTGATGTGGCCGAAATATTGTGGCTCATGAAGCAACACCTGATACCGCAGCAAGAGCTTGTCTTTGGGGAAATACCGGAATGGCTAGCTGCTAGGTTCTGTAGTGCGTTGGCGAAAAACCCCCCTCCAGTCTGCACCGATATTACGCATTTCCCGTTGAAAGAGGGGTTCGACGCTCTCTATCGGCATTTCCGACAGAGCACAGTACAATTCATCGACCGCGAAACTGGCGAGCAAACAATCGAGCAATATCTGGAACTACTCAAGGCACAATGGATACTGGAAACATTGAAACGGAGCATGCCGTATCGGGAGGCACGACCTGGTTCGCTATACACCAGAATAATTGGACAAGTAGAACAGCGCATTTCTAAGCAGTACCTCCGGCAAGACCTTGTCGTGTTCGGGGACAATGAACTGGCAAAGTTGAACTCGGCCTTGTTCCTTATATGGCCGGCGGAAGTTGAGAGCACGTCTAAGCGTCTGATAGATCAAAGCGGTCAGGAGGAAAAAATCCTCGAGATCTCTTTATCAGCGCCTGCTGGGATTCAGAAGCATGATCTGCTCGTCTTCCGCAGAAGTGCAACGACGTTGCGACTAGTGCGCAATGCTGTGGAGGATGATTCCGGCATAGCTCAGCCAGAGAGTGAAAAGGTCAATACTCACGTGGACCGGCTCATACCATGGTACGCAATACCCACATCGAATCCGACCTTGAGTGTGGAAATATGTAGCGGGAATGGAACAGGGGGGACAATTCTCGATTTCCGATCGGAATCAGACATCTTCGGTTTTCAACGCGCATACTTAGGGTACCAAGTGGTACACGATATGCCGAGAGCCACGTGGGCACTCAATAAGCAACAGCTCCGGATTGGCTCTAAAGTCTTAGAGGGAACTGCGAGGCTACAACTTTGGCTCTGGAAACCCTTGCCTTGCATGCAAGCACAATCGCTAGAACCTTCACGGCTGTCGACTTCATCTTCCTCATCTCTATCTGGTAATTCCCAACGGACCAATACTACAAACGCCACAGTGGCAAAGATTACGCAACGCTGCGATAGCTCTATCGTGTCTGTTGCTGAGAACAGTAACGGTAACGCTGTGATTGCGGCTGTGAAGCCTCACCTACCGAGAATGGTTTTATTCACTAAATTAGAGGGAAAATATACTTTTCTGTCTCTCGAACGTAAGTCATATGACAGTTACTTTTGCTTTTCTTCATACTAACAACACGCTTAGTGCAGCAAGGACTTCGAGTGGTGGACACATCGTGTCGTTGCAAAAAGGCTCCCTCATCTTGCCGCCGATCTGTAATAGAAAACCGAGTCTCTGGGGACTCACCTGAAACATTCGCTGTCCAGAAATTCTCCGTTAAAATGGACCAACTAGAGACCTGGGATCTTTCGATCCTGGGTCGGCCCCAACATCCAATGTTCAAAGACGGCAGTAAGATAGAACATCTGACTTGCAAATTTCTCAATCTAGAATTCCCGTCCGTGCCAGACAGAGAGAAGTTCAACAATGACCTCGAAGTAGCGCTTAAACTACGTGACAAGGACGAAAAGCAATACCGGAAAGTTTCAGGTAACGCGGAATTCCTAAGCCACAAACCCAACCACGTTGTTGCTACTGAGAAGACGGCTACCCTTATTCCCTCTCGGCCATCATCTATTGCATCGTGTGAAACCCGGAAATCTTCTGTTTGCACATCCCCAAGAAATATTCCCTCACTTGGTCGATTCTCACAGTCAGCGACTTTCGTTGGCTCCCCCGTTCTTCCAAGTTCTCCAGAGAGGCTGGCGGCATTTCTTCCTCGAAAACCGTCCGCCACTTCAGACAATATTCGTACTCCTACGATCCAGAGAACATCAACACTTGTTCCTTCTGTCGAGCGCCTCTCTAAATCACCAGTGTTTTCCAATTCGTTTTCCTGGGGAACATATCCCGAGAAAGTGGAATTTCCAGTGGGTGATCTTCCACCTACTCAACAGTCTCTTCGTCCGGAACTCGATACACATAGTGATAGTTTTATGTGGCCTGTGCACAGTGGCGATCCTTGGTATCCCGGCAAGACGTGAAATCGGCCTTGGTATCCGACAATAGAACAGATCATTATTCCGAATACTAACAGGTAATGGATGCTTTTCATCTCCATGGAGAACTTCTCGGCCAAGCTTCGCCTACAGACAGGCTATTATAACGCATTAAATGTAGGGCAACCACGTTACATACCGCCATCCTGAACCCCACGGCGTAATAGCAGGAGAAGAGGTCGATCAAGTTTTAGGGAAAGGTTGACCCAATCCTTGAAGAGGTGATTTCTGCGGAAAGGTACAGTAGAACTTTGAGAAGTAGTGTCGTCAAAGCTGTGTTCCGTCTATTGATGATTGGATGATCTACCATCGTACAAGAAACAATCGGTCGACATGAAGAGCGTAAATACCGGCTGTCTTCAAAAACACCTGGTAGTCTTGCTATTTCGTTGCAAATAGTTACGGTTCGATCTCAAGGAAGCACATTCGGAGGCACAAAAGTATTATCGACCGCTTGAGTTAATAAAATTCTTCAGACGATGCCAACCGCAAAACAAGGACGACAAGGGGAGCTGGAATATGTAAGATCCAGACGGTGGTGATCAATCGTGGCTCAATCTGATCTCGCCTCCCTGGGAGCAGGCTACTTCCTAATGGCGCCATATCGATCCCGAGCCTGCGTGAGATGTCGCTGTGTCTTCAGCAGCGTCAGAGTCTGCCTTTACGGCCTTGGTGTCATCCTCGGGGTGCACTTCCTCCTGACTTCTCTCTTACGAAGCCTGGACAATGGTGTACAGGGTGAGCTAAGCGTTTGTTTGTTCTGCAACCCGGTGGTGCTGACGCCTTGACGGATGTTTAGATGCGGATGTTCTAGCAGGCGGGGCGGGGATGCATTGGTTTGGTGAAGGTGGGTTAAGGGGAATGGGGAGTCGGGGGATTTACTAGGAGTGGAGGTTCAGTAAAAAACTACTGATACCCAGGCTAGCTCTCAGGATAGAGGATAGTAAGATTGGTTCGTTCCATGTGCCTTTTGGTAACTTTTCTAGGCGCACGTGTGTTGCGGTTGAACCTGAGAGTGTGATGAACTAGTTTATCGCCAAAGAGAGTTTTCGAAAACAAACAATCAGAAGCACCAGTTTGTAAAACGATCTATCTTCTTGTCATTTTATACTACAAGCATTTGCAAAATTTCGTTCTTGTTGAGTTGTATATATTGTCACGATGAGTCGACTTTAGATTGCAGTCACATGCATAGATGGAAGAAGAAGAGACAGTAGAAAGACAGGGAACTGAGATCGAATAGTCGAGAACTTATCTGCCGGGTCGAATATCAGAACAAGCGACGGCGAGATCAATCCATGTCACAAGTTCACTTTTCTGCTTGTGACACATCTTTCACAACTCAATGGGTCGGAATGCCTGTTCTTTAGGGATCAACAAACCTGCGCCCCCCTTTTTGATACATATACAGCTCTCTATCGATACACATACATTTCTTCTCCTCTCTTCTAGCATCAGACATAATTAGCAACTCGCTGCCGATAGAACCATAACATCGCAGAAGAGCTTTACAGTCAGGAGGACACATTCGATACTACATGAACAGTGCTGCGGTCATAGGAACAACAGCGAGGTAGTTGGTGAAGACATCGGAGCTCGTCAGGTCAGGGGTAGGAGCTAATCACGACGGTGAAGCAAATTGATGAAGCAAACTGAAGCTAATATTTTGTTTTTTGTCTATCTTTAACGGAGATGATTTAGGGAATTTAATCTTGAGATTATGTGTACCCGCTTGGTTTTGGTGTAGAATTAAGTACTCATGGATTTTTTCCTGAGCAATCTTAAGAGGCTGTATATGTATTGATAAGGGGGTGTACTTCTATTGACTTGCATTATATATTTTCGAGACCGAACAGAGATAATTGGGATAGACTTCCACTTGGCGTTTTGGTTCTAACTATGCGTCTCTGCTGCCTCATTTGACTGTTCAATGAAACCCAATTAGGCTGATGAGGAAGAGATAGCCGACTTCGAAGGATGTGTCAGACTAAGGACTCGTAGGATAGTTTGTGTATCCCATTCGTTTCATACTAGAGCTGTCAGCTTGGCGGTCATAGGACAAAGGCACACTTTCTCTTACTCGGTCAGTAGTTATATCATGGGTGACCCGGATCCCAGGGGGAATCGTTGGTAAGCAGATGCCCTCAGACTCAATTGATTGGTTTCTGTGGTGCGACCGAGAGGATGTGTGTCTTATCAACGTGTTTACACCTGATACGGTTGGTGTCGATATACTGAGCAATCCGTCATGAGCAGTCTTCGAGCGACTCTGCAGCCAACGACGAGCAGATTTGGATTGCTGTGGAGCTTTGCGATCGTTCGAGCCGTCTATGATAAAGAGCGCTCTGAAAGCACTTATGGAAACGACCATGACAGCAACGGCAGCTTCGGCCTGTAGCCAAAAGACGGCCCAGGTGGTGTCGATTTGACCGTTGATGATGTTGCCAGCGCTGATCTTGATGATGCTGGTTATAATCATGAAGATGCTGAGGCTCAAGATGGCACCAAGTGCGAGTTTTCTGCGAAGGCCGATTCGCACGCGCCAGAGGAGTAGGATGGGGATTGAAATGACTAAGGAGAGTCAGCCGTATACATGTTAAGTAAGGGACAACTCCATACCCAAGACATCTGTTGCAATGTCCAAGATAGTGACTGCTTTGAAAACTGCGTTCTCTCTGGCAAGGGCACTAGGAGTAACACAGGTCACTAAGTAGATATATGTCAGCTTCTGTTCAACAGGAAAATTCGCGAGAATTCGCTAACCAAGGACGCGTGCACCAAAGTAGGGACAGCTCATGAAACTTGAGCAGATCATGACCACAGCGGTTGGAACGTGGACGGCAAACACAAACCACCACCATATTATCATATTTTTCAAGCGCCGAAGAAGACTGCGAAAGAAAAACAAGAAGGAGAACTTGACGCTAACAATCGTAACGAGCAAGAGCACAGCGGCAGCATCTTGAGTTTTCTGGTCCTCGATCAATTGGTGAATAAAGTCCAAGGGTGGAGTCTGCATGCCAGACTCGACGCTAACTTGGGTATATAGGTAAGGACAATCGATGTAGACCATGACAGTTCCGGCAATTAGACAGACAGTGGCGAGGAAGAATAGGCAATCGTCAATGAAGATACGGCGGAAAATACGTGTTCGAATATACGTGCGACCAGCTGCGAGGACAATTGCTATTCCAAGAAGAACTCCAATCGAGGCCTAGCTAGAGGTTAGCCCATCGGATAATTTTGCTGCGACACTCCAAAGGTCTGCGCAACATACCTGGAAAGCAGTCCGATCTATTTTCGCCTTGTTTGCTGTCATGTTGCTACGCGGATAGACTTCGCATCGAGAGACTTGGATTCAAGCGTGAGGTCCTTTCTGTGGTGGTGAAGGACGATAACAGAATGCAATAAAGGAAATCACGTTTTTGACTAATATAGGTAATGTATATATCCTCGAAAGTATCCTGCCGTGTCCGTAGCCTTGGATGCCGCCACAGAAGTTGACGTTCTGTGCAATGCAAGTCAACTCTTTGCTGCAATCGAGTGGGGCTCGATGGGAATGCCTGCAGGCCGACATTCTTGGAAGACAAACGGAAAGCTGAGTACCGCCGTTTGTGATCGGCGTGAATGAGGTACAGTACGCTCAAAGTAGTATGCCGTAAGTGGCATCAGACATTGAGAAGGCAAAAGGTAAGGATGTGGCGAGGAGGGCGTGGGTGGTTGCCTCGTCGCTGTAGCCGAGCTAATGAAACGAACTCGTTCAGCCATCAGGATTTGCCTACATTGACCGCACCACATCTCTCTGTGCCATGAGATCACCTTTGCATGGGCAGCCTTGTGGTACTGTTTGATCCAACGATGCAGCACCAAGGATGTGGTGGATCATAGTCCCAATGGATTTGGAATCGCTGAGCTGCTGTGTGAGCTGCAACCTCAGTACTTCTTGAGCCATTCCTATCATCCAAGCTGTCTTCACTATGGCCTTTCTGTACCTTCTCAGTGCCGCTACCATCGCGTGGATTTTGTGGACCTCGATTTCGTTGTTCCTCAATTACCAGGTCGCGCGCAAGCTGGCCTTGCCCATCGTAATAAGCCCGTTAAGCGCACTAAATCCTCTATGGATGCTCGCACTCAAACTACTCCCCGTGCTCCCCAGGTTTCTGCAAATGCTTCCATTTGGCCTGGGCAAATGGGCAAGATGCACTTACATAGGATGGACATTCCAGGACAAGTGTGCTCTACATGATGAGCTCGGCCTTGTCTTCGTACTGGTCACCCCAAGTGGTAACGAGTTATGGGTTGCCGACCCTAATACCGCGCACATAGTGCTGTCGAAGAGGAAAGAGTATACCAAGCCTACTGACATGTACAGTAAGTAATAACGACAGAATGTAAAACCCTCATTGACGAGAAGGTTGCAGAGCCATTAGATGTCTTCGGCCCCAGCTTGAATACCGTAAGGAGCCGCAGAGATCATTTCTATATGGATACTTAGCTAAGGTGGCAATTTAGGTTGAAGGGGAAGACTGGCAGCGTCACCGAAAGCTAACGGCGCCTACTTTCAACGAAAGAATCAGTTCTCTTGTATGGGGCGAGGCTTCACGACAGTGCCAAGATATGCTACAGTCATGGGTAGATGAGGGTCTCGAGGGCACTCGAGAGACCGTCCAGGACACTGCAAGATTGGCCCTGCATGTTTTATCGAGTGCTGGGTTCGGTATTTCACGTCCTTTCAACGCGGGCGTACAGAAGCTTCCCCTTGAACATCACATGCCGTATCAAGATGCACTGTCACTGATTTTGCGCAACGTCGTCACCCTTGCTATCATTCCAAAGGACTTTTTGACAGTTTCAATACTCCCCAAGAAGTTACGCAAGCTTGGTCAAGCTGCGAAGGAGTTCAAACAATATATGGAAGAAATGCTCGAGACCGAACGCACTTCGATCACAAAACGCAAGTCTGGCAATAACAACTTGCTAAGCGCTCTCATCCAAGCTTCGGATGAAGCCAAAGAAACGAATGGTGGCCGCAAATCGAATCTTGGACTCACAGATGACGAGATCTATGGGAACATCTTTATCTATAATCTAGCTGGGCACGAGACGACAGCGAACACGGTGGCGGCTGCCATCGTTCTCCTGGCTGCCAATCCAGAATGCCAAGAATGGTTGGCCGAAGAGCTCAAGAATGCTTCGATCGAGCAGAGCTACGAATCCGTATTTCCAAACTTGAACAGATGTCTCGCAATCATGGTAAATCATCCAAACCCCCAGCAGCAACAAAGACCTCACACTCTCCTAGTACGAAACCCTCCGTCTTTATGGCTCCATCGTCTTCATCCCCAAAACAACCGGACCTCGCGAGCAAACCCTCATCATAGGCTCAACCCAGCACCTCCTTCCCCCAAGCACAGCAATCAACATAAACACCCAAGCCATCCACTGCAATCCCCGCTTCTGGGGCCCCGACTCTTTAACCTGGAAGCCCAGCCGCTGGATCACACCCAACGGCGGGCTCATGGAGCCTCCACAAGGCCAATTCATCCCTTGGGCAGACGGCCCGCGTATCTGTCCCGGGCAGAAATTCGCGCAGGTGGAATTCGTCGCTGTTGTGGCGACGTTATTTCGAGAGCATAGGGTGTGTCCTGTTTTGAAGGATGGAGGGAGTTGTGAGGATGGGAGACAGAAGCTGCTGGAGATGGTAAACGATTCGGCCATTTCCGCTATTACGTTGCAGATGCAGAAGCCCAGGAGTGTGGCGCTGGCTTGGTCGAAGAAGGTGTGATTGTTGCCCAAGGTTTTCGAGTGTCCCCAATTCCTCTTCCCACAGTATGCGCCTGTCTTAATACTCTGTCATACTGGTGTAGTATCTCGTTCGAATAATGATTCAATACAACTTGTCTGGAGGCTACTCTCTTTCAAAACCGAGCGCCGAGCGCCAAGTAGACTGAAAACAGAAGGATATATTTAATTTCCACACGCAATTCTAGTCCTCATCACCAACACGCTCGGCGACAATGACTTTTACGAGCAACAATGCTTAAACCGTGAAATGCAATGACATTTATACCGGCAGGCGCAGGGCCAAGCAGTGGGTGTACTCGTACATGCCCCACCTCGAACAGAAAAGGCTCGACTTCATTAGTTCAAGAGTCCGCTCATATAGTGGGAAGAAATACGTCCATGATAGAAGTGAGTTCTAAGATCATGCAAGCTGCGTCCGATACTAAATAGACAAATCGACAAATCGACCAAATACGCAAACGGACAAAAGCACATGTACAATTAGCACCATACCGACTAAACCAACCTACACCACTTCATCATAAGCGCATTCGTTCTCCTATCCACTCCCTCACTTACCTAGACCACCCCACTCAAATCTTCCACTTGCCCCCCTTCCTTCCTCCCTTCTTTCCGCTCACCCTTCCCGGACCTAAACCCGCTTCCCAATCATTCAGGTAGCTAGTATCAAGGTCGATGATAGCCTGACTATGGGTTATGCAGGGGTGAGTATGGAAGAGATGGGGAAGGGAGGTGAGGGAGATGGGGAGATGAAGAGATAGGGAGATGAAGAGATGATGAGATGAGGAGATGGAGAAATCGGATGACGAAAATGATGGTGTTAGGACTTGAATCATGACTCTACCTATGTAAGTGTTGAGGCCCATAAAGCGATAAAATGATAACTTGATAAAATGACTGGGGGATTGAGAAATGGAAAAAAAGGAAGGGAGGTGGGGACGAGGGGGATGTAGATATGGCGAGGTGATGAGGTGAGAGTGTGGTAAGGTGCGAATGGTGGGAGGTTGATGAGGTTTTGGTCAGTTGATTTGATAGGTTGATCAAGTAGTGAAGGAGAAAGATGGTAGATACAACCAACAGACAAGTAAACAAGTAAAGCAGAGTAGATCAGTAAAGCAGACGAATTAATCAAAACAAATCAAAACAAATCACCCCTCTCATCTCCATCATCTCTCCCAGTCCACACCTCCCCTCCCTCAACCTCTTCGCCTAAACCCCCTCCTGCACAAACCCCATCGGCTCATCCCCCCTACTAACATGCCTCTCCGTCGCCATCCTCGTATCCACCTTTCTTCCCGTTTCTCCCTCTTCGTGGTCAAGTGCCATGTCGCCACCGTAGCCTGTCTCGTGTCCCGGTTCGGGGTCATGGTCGGGGGCGGGTGCGCAGTGGTTGTAGGAATGATCGGATTGGCCTTCGAGGAAAGGTTCGCGGTTATCGTCGTGGTGGTGGTGGTGGTGGTGGACAAACCCCTCCTGGCCATGCTCATGCGCCCCGAAAGCCGCGCCGCTCCCGAAGTGCTGGTCCTGCATGATCTGCGGGTCCAGCGGCATGTCGGCGTAGGCGTGCAGGGGATGCATATGTGCTACCGGCGCTGCGGATTGCGCGTCTAGCGCGGCGGAGAAGTCGCGGTGGTGGGTGCTGGTTGCGGAGGAAGTGCTAGAGGGGGATTGGAGGTTGTCGAAGTTGACAAGGCGCTCGATCATGCTGTTGGGGTCTTGGTGCGCGGCTCGGCGGAGTTGCGCCAATGCTGAGGAGGATGAGGATGCTGTTGATGTGGTTGAAGATGTGTGGTTGTTATTGTCAGAGGTAGGTCTTCCCCCGGTCGAAGCGGAGGAGGGCAGTTTGGTGGATTCCTTGCAGTCGGGGCAGTTTTTGATGACGAGACTGACGGTTTCTTTGATGCGCACCCAGTGATATTTTTCCGCAATCGTCGCCGTTGTCTTGTTGATCCCGCCATGCTGCCCCTTGTGCACTGCCCGTGCGATCTCGTACTGCCGCTGCGGATCCGCCACCACTTCTTTATCCTTCAGCATAAGCCTCTCCACCCCTCCCTCCTCCTCGGGTGGCGCAAGCTTGTAGTGCGTCGCCGCGCTTCTAAGCCGGCTTTTCTCTGCTCGGTCCGCGCCGTTGGGGTATTTGGCGTGCTTGAGGTAGAATCTGATTTTGTCAAAGCGCTCTTCGGAGACGAAGTCTTCGCCTTCAGGGCCGAGGTCGCGGCCATAGATGATGGCGTCGACGAGGGTGTGGGGGTGGGAGCGTAGATTTCCGCAGGACTTGACGCGGCCGATGCGTTTGAAGCCGAGGGCGTCCCAGATGCGGCAGGAGGCGACATTGGTTTCGTAAACAAGGTTGAAGACAGAGTAAGTGTAGCCCTAGATGGATCAATCGAAGCCAATCCGAATGTGTTTTAGCTGAAGCGCAATTTCTAGGTGGAAATTTTCTACATTGAGAACTCGAAAGCATTTGATATTCCTCATCTCTCCAACTTGCGTGCTCTTGAAAACGAAAAGAACGTTGCACGCTTTGACAATGACGGAAAACTAACGTACCAACTGCGGGGCCCACTCTAAATATCCCTCCCCCATCAGCCTCCCTACCCCCCTATTCCTCGCCGCATCCGTGACCAAAAACCCCCCATTACAAACATGGCTGCTCCTCCCAGGATAATTTGGCTTTACATAGAAGCTCCCCATACACGCCTTCTCCCAATCGACCCTCCCCTCCAGCGCCTGAACATCATTCACCTCTCCCAGCAGCATAACGGCTCCAAAATTCTGGAACCAGTACTTGCCAAAAGTCTCTACGGACATGGTGATGTTCATAGGGTAGGTGTCACCTTTTTCGATTTCGAGATTGATTTGGGAGCAGAGGTATGAAAGGAGAGATGGTGGGACGTCCGAGGCCTGGCAAAAGGGAATCAAGGTCGCAGTGGTTATGCGATCCCGAAGAGTGACGAGACGGGGGGTAATGCTTTCTGGGATGGATAGAGCGAGGGGTGTTGGATACGGAGGTGCACCGGATGTCCGATATATGGTAGTGGCCAGCGGATCTTCTAGCATGGCCGGCATTGCGTCCTATGGTCTTTTATTTCCTAATTGGGACTCAAAGGCTTAGGGCTTCTTTAAGCGAGCGGAACAAGTGGAATTATGACTCCAATCTGCTTAGTCAGCCGGGCTTCAGTCGCAATGAAGAAAGTTCTATCGCCGGCTTTTCAAAGGCAGCTGCACGATAAGCTCGGAAAATATTGGGTTTCTGGAGATAACTTACCCCTTTTCCTGACGCTTAGGGCTTCAGGCCCATGGAACACTGACTGATTATTCGTGGTGGGTGGAGAATGTATCACGGCTTGATCTTTCATGCGGTGATGAGATATTTGGGGAAGTTCTGAGTCCTACGGTAGTTTATCGTATCTCGCGTAGGCCGGGCACTAGTCATATCACGTGCGGACGTTGATGATTGGGGATACATCACTTAGGGTTAAGAAGAATAGGGCTCCTTCAGATACTTCGATTTCCTCAACTTCAGGATCTGCTATCTGCACACCTGAGAAACGACATGGACTTAAACTCTCGCTCTGGACTGTCCCTACTTGGGGCGCAGGCTATATAGACAGAACATCAGAAGGTGCAGAAAGTATGAATAGGATACTCGATTTCGCTGGAAAATGTCCAAATAGATGATTAGACTCGCTGTTTTCAATCCCGACTCTTGTCTGACAACTAAGGTTGGGCGAAGTAACACTAATATCTGGAACTAAACAATCTGGTCCCTACCTGGTGTATTTTGCCATCGGCTGTTATTCATCACCCCTTGATACTCCAGCATCCGGGGATAGCGCTTCTGGATCTGAAAAGCGATTCTAATCCCAGTCTACTAATGACCTGCTTTCCCGGCTAGGGGCTCTGGTATATTGGGGCCATACATTAACTGGAGATGATGAAAAGATCAAGGCCAGATTGTCGAAAGGTGTATTGAAGATGAGAACACAAAATAAACCTACAAAAACTTCCGACTTCTCGAATCTTCTTCGTCAAATGAGTGTCCGTGTACCTATACCGCACACTTAGGCCCTTCCCTCCTAGAACTAGTCTTATCCAAACAATTTCCGTCTATACCAGTCCAGCTTGTTCTGGTTCGTTCCAAAGCTCTCTCAAGCTAACACACCAGAAACGTAAGGGAGTGACAGACAGGCTTTGAGTATTGAGCTGCGGATGCTGTCTTGGTTGATCTCATGGTACTGGTAGCTCAGAAGCATCCTGCCAATCTTCTGATTCCTCGTCACTCTTTGTGCGTTTGTTCTCGTCGTTCTTTGTAATTTCGTCCTCCTCAATCTCTATGGACTCTATCTGACCTCTCTCTGCAGACTCAGCATCATCGCCTTCCGCCGACTCAACCCTGACTTGTTGTACGAAAGCAGTTTCCGCTCCTGGGTCACTGATGCTAGTGAGAATTTCCACAAACGCCGCGTACCATTTCACTGGATCTTCATCAGGTGGTTGGACCTCATCTTCCGACCACCTCGCATTGTTGTCTCTACATAGCTGAGCGATTCGCAGGGCCGTCCGTCCGTACTGGTCACGTTCTTCTACATTGACCCCCTTTAATGTAGCAAAGCGAAGGAGCTTCAAACTTGCAAGATCACCCTGTCGAACTGCGAAATGAAGTATGCTTTCTTGTGTGCGAATGGAAGTATGAGTGCAATCAAACGTTTCGTGATCGAGAAGGGCCTTCAATGATTGATAGCTTTGGTAAAGTATAGCATAAGCAAAGGGTGCACAACCGTATTGATCGTCACCGTTAATGTCACCACCCATGTCTGCAAAATACGTTAGCACTTTGGGACGATCTCTCGCGCCTGCGATGTGGATTGCAGTTGTTCCACTGTCGTCCTTTGACGCTATATCCGCACCAAAATCCAGAAGCATCTTTGTGGGTTTGACGTCATCACCAACTATGACGGCGTACATTAGCGTGGTCCGGCCCCTGCCGTCTTTCCTGTTGACATCTGCCCCAGCGGACAGTAATGCTTTCAGTGAATAGTAACCCCCATTCTCGGCCGCCCAATGCAATGGAGTCGTTCCACGTCGATCGGCTTTGTTAGGATCAGCTCCACGACTTAGAAGTTGCTGAATTGTCTCCAGATCGCCCCGTTGCGCTGCCCATGAGAGCGTACTCCTTTGCCCAGCATCAACCTGGTCAGTTACTGCTCTAGAAGATGATACCAAAAGATCGCCAAATGATCTGCTGGAGACACCTAAGTATGCCTCGTGCAAGTCGGTAAATCCAAACGTATCCAGCAAAGATCGATCATTGAAGAGGCTCCGCATAGCTCTCTTAGTCTCATTAAGCGTTCTCTCACCGAAAGTCGACTCCCAAGCCAGTTTGAATGGGCTCCTTGTTTTCGTCAATACTTTGTTCATGCCCGCTGAGAGCTGGAACGTGCCTACTGTTGCGTTCTGTCTTCAAGGGTAGGATCCGCGCCAGCATGAAGCAAGAAGTTTATCATACCTATATCTGCTTCGGTTACAGCATACTATAGACGGTCAAGATCTCAATCGGTCGGGTTTGGGCAGGCGCTTACATGCAAAACTGAACGATTTCTATCAAGGGATATGTCGAGGACAGATGCTTCTCCTTCACATAGTAGGCGTTTGACCTGAGACAGCCGACCAAGAGCTACGGCTTGAATTATCGGGGCGCTGACGGGGCGGATTCTCAGAACTCTTAGGCAAAGTTCGGGGCCACCTGCTTCTAATTATTAGTTGCTTACTGTGGTTTCCTCTGTAGATTTGTTATAATATTACTCGAATCCAGTATCAGACACGAAAAGGAACCGCTTAGCACAACTGAGAATCAGGAACTATGACTGCAAATTGAAAGGACTCGAATGGCAAGTAAGATGACTTTCCCAGTTGATGGCAAGCTATAAAATGCCAAACAGTCTCCCTGACCTATGAACTGCGCCTCACACCCACAGGAAAAGAATGAGCACCAATTTCTTTAATGCGGTTTGACGTTGAAGACGAAGAAGCATCACATGCAGAAGGAATTTAAAGGAGGCGCACATAGCTAAACGACTAACCTTGATAAAATGCCACGTTGAGAGATATTGCCCGACACAGGAACCAGTATGGGAAGGTGTAAATAGCGTTTATAGTAGCCGTCGAACGGTTCAGGCAGCTTAAAGTATCACAACTGCCGGCGACTAGCGTTGGTATTGCATAGTACCCTATAAGGAGAGAGCCGAGGACTCGATTCAAGATGCTTGGGCTTTGTACGTGGCATGGTTTATGGCAAGAACAACGGCAACGTTGGTCACAATGCCGAGTAAAGGCGAGCTGGAGCTGTATACTACGGAAGGGCGGAGAACGAGGTTGAACGGTACCATACTCATGTTCTAGATCTTCTTCCGTGTCAATTTCCGTAGTACTCATTTTAGAGCTAGTATTCAAACTTAGAAGAGGATTGGGATCTAGTAAGGATTTGAGACTATGTGTTCTTTGATGCTCGCGATCGAGAATCTGTCTCAAGAGATTTTCCAATGTCTGCGATTGATCGCTTGCAGAAGCGCCAGCCCCTAGCCTACCCTGAGACAAGGGCATCTCCGTTCTTATACACAATTCTTGTAGTCGAAGATCGACTCGTAAGGATGTTGAGCTTGCAAACATCAGCCTCCGTAAATTGGGAAGCCTTATCATATAATGTCCAGATATGGCGAAATAAATCATTCTACTGCGAACTAGGAGATCATCAACGAAATCAAGTCTCTCTCAAATAGTGATTCATGCAAGAAAATAGACATCGATATTTTGACCAACAGATAGCTGCTTGTGGATACTCAAAACACAGAAGGTATGGTATCATAGCCGTAGGGCTCCTTCGATGTCATTTTCGTAAAGTTTGGGATAGGTAGGATTATAGAGTAAAGCTCGTATTACTGCGAGGAGAGAAAGAACAACTATTTGATGAACTTACGAGGTTAGAACACTCAGAGCTGCCGCCAGATTGATCCTGTTACTGCGCGTCCGCTCTTGTAGCTCCTTTACCTTATGCTCTGAACGCATCCACGCACTCCGCTGAAGCTTAAGTTGGCCAGTGCGGCTATCGACCTGAGTGAGCTCATGAGCAATAAGTTGCTCCAGCATCAGTACTGTTTCTTTTACTCTCTCGAGTGCTCTGCAGACGCTTGAATGGACCGGCCTGCTGTATGTATCTTGGTACTGTCTTGCCAGATCGTGAACTTCCTGCACCATACAATGAATGTCCGCGACCTCGTTATTCAGGGCAGCAAGAGCAGCAGGCGCGTTCCTCAGAGCGGTAAGCCTTTGGAGACCTTTGCAGACTTGCCCACCCGCCCCCAGTATGGTCAGAATTCCCACTGTAATCGAGAGGGGGTCCATTTGGAACCGCAGAGACTGAGCCGATGTTTAAGCTTACTAGGGAATCGTAGGGCTCAAAGTTTCCGTCCTTTCGATGACATGCTGGAATAGAAAAAGATCAGCTTCAATACCTAAGAATGATATGAAATCGAGATAAAATGTAGATGAGAACACCCGTCGAAAAGGAAAGGTGGGCTGTGCTCGCAGCCTCGTCGCCTCGTCTTCAGCCTCTGAGGTCACAACGCAGCAGATCTAGATTCGGCGGCCGCAGCCTTGCTTGTTGCCAAAATGGAGTCTCTGCGAGACCGCCTTGATCAATAGCCCTATAATTTCTAGTGCGCAAGAATGAAGCCTATCTTATTAGAAGGAAGAGGACATTCAGGCATGTAGAGCTGCAATTGCAGTGCCTTTCTCAAGTAGATAGAGCGGAGGAGTACAATCGTGTATAATCAATAAAGCTAGTCGGCTGCACAGCGCCTAAGCCACCGAGGTCATGAAGCGTATGCAAGAATCCCATATGTGCAGGCGCTGAAGTGCAAGATTCACAACAGGTCTATCGCCCAACAATCGTAATCGTTAATTTTTGCCAAGAATGGAAAGTACCGCTCGAAGCACAGAGCAAGTCTCACGCCGCAGCTTCAGTGCTAGCGCCTTGTGCTTCCCCTCCGCATTGAACCTCCCGAGCCGGAGCTCGACTGGCATAGATTTTCTCCTTTTGCGCCTGCGCTGCCTGTAGACAATCGGCATATGTCCTGAATTTGACTATCTCATGAAGGAGATATGAAGACTTGCGTTCCCAATTCGCCATCGCTTTCGTTGTGTTAGGGTGACGCGAGGAGAACTGCATCATCGTTAGCATGGAGTCTTCGGTTGGGGGTAGCCGACTCACAGCAAGTAACATCGCACCCCTCAACTCGTTGTGCTTCTGCAACTCGTCCTCGATGTTCTTCACATACGCCAGAAGTGCCTTCAGCTGATCAACTTCCATCAAAACACTAGCCACCATGCTCTGCTGCGGAGGACTCCAGTCACTGATGAGGGTCTTGTCGCCTGGTAACTTCGGTCTGAAGTTTCCTTGATCGATGGAGCTTCTGATCGAGCTTTGTATACTTGGTCGTGGTCCTGAAAGAGCGGCCGACGACGAAATATTCTCAAGCGGAATAAGGGCGGAATTGACAACAGCGTCACTCCAGCCATACTCGATGTTACTGATCCCTCCCACTAAAGGCTCTTTCGATAATCTGGCGCTCCAGTAGTTTGCGGTAGTCACGAACTCTTTAACAATCTCTGGTGTGCCAACTTGAAAAAGGTGGACAGCTCCAGTAGGCAAACTCAGAGCCCAGACATGCGGCCTGTTTTTCGAGTATCCAGGCGGGGGAAGTGCACTCGCTATCGTGTGACGTAGCAAGAAATTTCCGAGAGCCTCTGCACTGTCGGCCCAATTTCCACCACCAACGACGCCACCTGGTGCCTTTTGGTTCTTGGCTTTCTGGCGCATGGACTTCGCATTCATGCTGAAGGAGAAAAGACGCATCCAGCCTTTCTCAATGACCGCAAAGCTCTCTACCCAATTTCTATCCTTTGATCTCTTGTCAACCGATTCTAAATGATGCTTATGCTTGAGGATGCCTTCCTTTGCCCATGGCGCACCAGCTAGTTCGAGGGTCTCGTCTTCCAGCAATGGAGCGACTCGAATGCTATCCTCAGCGGGGTCAGCAGCAGCAGCTTCTTCACGGATGATGGCTTGGCTAAGAGCATTCGCAAATCCAATAGACTGCTTGTAGTCCCCTTGAGGGTAATTAGATGCAAAAGAGTCAATAGACATCGAAGTCTGGGTTTTGCCAAGAGACAACTTGCTCCATGTGCTCGATACTGACGGACTCCATACGGACGACTGGTCTTCAAGGCTTGTCCGACTGGACCCGACCGTAGAGGCTGCATAGAGGCGGGGTCGAGACCGGCCCTTAGATGCCCAACGACCCGTGCCGAGACGATTCTCGGCCGTCCGACCTCTGTAACTCTGATTCTCAGATCCAGCCTTACTGAGTACACTCGGTGTGCGACGGAGCATGTTGCTGGTCATGGTAGAGAAGCTGTTAGATGGAGGCTTCTGATCAGGAACTTTCTCCTGTTGCTCGCTACCATGAAGCGGCAATCGCTCTTGACGGATCGAGTTGTAGAAACCCTTGAGTACGATGTCAACCTGGACTTCCCAGGTATTCAACTTTCCACTGAAAGGAGCTTTGACCAATGGCCCACATTCATCTACAGAAGTGTCATAGTCGAGAGCGGTGGGCGTGGTATTGGATAGGTATGACTGAGCTGCCTGATCGGAAGGTCTCGTCGACAGCCTGTAGCTTGGTCTGCGACTTTCGAAAGAACGCCGTCCTTCTTGTGACTCGGCTGGGAGCGTTGCTGATGTTGCTTGTCCGAAAGTCGAGTCCCTCCACGACTTGGCTGGCAGGGTAGACGCTCGGTTGTTCTCAAAGCCATCAGGTGCGGCGTCTGTTGCTACGCGACGAATGGTTGGCAGGGTATTCTTAATGAATTGCGTACGCGTCATCTTCTGCTCGATCTCTGCGAGGTGCAGGTCCGTATTGAGCATTAAGATAGAATAGCAGATAGTATGCACAACGTCTGGAATGATATTAGTTAAAGTTCCTACAATTTACCCGCAATGAATGTACCTGTAGCCTTGAAGCCGTGGTTTGGGTTGCAGGCACACCAGCGCGCAGAAAATGCGTCTAGTACTCGATCCACCTGCTGTGTCTCACCCTTCAACAAGAGCTTGCCGCACAGGTCTCGTAACGCAGCAAGGATGTTGAGGTTCTGCCATTCGAAGAGTTCCATGTACGCCCGCCGTACGCGGATACGTTCTGGACCGGCATCTCCGAGCCAGCCGGCTGCTTTGGCATGGGCCACTAAGCTCTGATCCCCATCGTAGACTTTCCTCGCTTGAGATTGCTCGTCCTTAGTTGGAACTGTAAGATCCGCCGCAGGACTGCTGACATTCGCAGCAGCTTCTTTGGGGCTGATTGGGACATTATCGCCAATGCTTGCTCTCCTTGTGAGCTGTGTTGATGACGCAGATTGATAATCACTAATAGGACTGACAGGTGACACCTGAGCACCTTCTAAGGGTAGGGACACACTGTCCAGTTTTTTAAGATCTTCGTCGGAATCTCCGGGTTCGAGCCACACCCGACGGGGGGAGCCAGGGGACTCCGGTGGTGAGGTCTTTTTCCTAGTCGGAGTAACGCTGGCAGGTGTAAGCCAATTCTTCGAATCGAGCCTTTTCGGAACTTTCTTCAGAGGGACATTATCGCCCTTGAACGAGGGTTCTTTGGGACTGCCAGTGGATTTCCTGATCCGCTGCTCATGTTTCCCTTGAACTTTGGGTGACGCCATAGTCACGTTTTCCTTTTCGTTACGCGATGCCATGTCTGCCGGGAAACTTGCTGCCGTTCTGTTCAAGGTTGTAGAGGAGGACATTGTAGGTTCTGTCTTATCGACGGACCCGACAGGTCTCGTCTCTGTGCTACTGCTATCGTTTAGGAAAGAGTCGAAATGCGTCACGGGAAGCTTGTCGTCGGAATTAAGTGCCCCCTTGGCGCTTTCCCGATCGGGCAGAGCTACATCTCGATTGCGACTTTGAGACGAGAAACTGTTTTGAGGGTCCAGAATAGCTCTTTGATGTTGTGATACGAGTCTAACTGTGGATTCACCTTGCACTCCATCAAGAGGCAAGTCGCCAGTAACCAGCTCATTAGATGCTGCAGTCTGTCGTCCATCTGGGTTCTGCTGGGAGTTACTGAGATATGGTGTCATGATTTTACGTAGACTGCTCACAGAAGAGCTCGTCTCCAAAGCTCGATCAGCCGATCCATCGTTAGAGTCGTTTGTATAATGTGAATATAGATGTAGAGGCAAGACTGGGGGTGGATTATGCTCAGAAACCGACTTCTTCCGTCGCCTGAAGAACGAAGAAGGTTTCTTGGCCAAAGCTGGTAGAACATTTTCTTTGGCAGATTGTGTTGGAATACTTTGATTCCGTCTCTGTGATGCTGTACTACCGCTTCGGATGTCTGCTCTTGCGCTCGACTGCAAGTATGGTTCTTGAGACAACAACTCGTTCGGCACGGCTGCATTACCCTTCGAGGACCCAAACACTCGTCTGAAGAATCCAGACCTCTCTTTCGGCTGGCCTCTTTGAATGGATATTGACCCTTGCGCGTAAGCAGACAACGCGCCCTGTGGATTGCTCAAAGGGCTGGCGGCTCTCGTGTTTACGAATGCCGGAGGTGGGGATATCTGCGACTCATTCCTTATGTCCGGTATTGCGTTGGCGTTTGCTGCCCAGCTTTCCAAGTTCTTCAATTCAACTTTGTCCCTTTTGTTCTTCGAGGATTTGCCGCTGTTTCTGCGTCGGACTGACGCCGCTTGTGCGGGTGCATGCGTGGGATGCGGAGGGTGGGCTGGTGAGCGATCCCGGCTACGAGGGCCAACGGGGACAAATGGCATAGGAGCCGCCTCAATGTTGTCGTAGATGTGAGACTGCGAGAGGCTTTGGACCATTGGCTTGCGCATCGAGGCGCTGGACGATGAGGTATGTGTCCCCCGACTGCTTTGCCCATGATCAAAACTCGAAGAGCGCCGGCCCATTGCATGCTGCCACCGAGGCCCCATCATTTGCCCAAAATCTACACTCGATGATCCACTGCTCTTGCTGCTTTTCCTGCCACCTCGTGAAAGTGGAACTGACGATTGCTCGTCCGCACCCGCTCGTTGAGCTTGATATACCTTAGCTCTTGTAGAATCGCCGGCTTTTTTCTGCACGCTATCTATTCTAGCGAGCGCTGACTGAAAGTTTGAGCTGCTGTTACTCCGGTGACGACGAGTGTCTTGATTTGAGTAACGGTTAGAAGTACCATCGGTGGGAAAAGTGTATTCAGCATTGATAGACGAAGACGGTAACAGTTCACGCTGTTGGTTATTTGCCTTGGTGGAGTCGGTTGTGTCGTCTGCATATGCGGTGTAGAGAGCCGGATGGTCGGGATTCAGGGACATTAGCATGTTATCGACGATTGAGTGGCGTGCATTGTCTGTTAGGGACAGATCATGGGAAATCCTTTCGTTTCTCGGGGTCCTCTTTCGCTCTCCACCGCCCCTTGCATTGACGCTGTCTGGCCCAGAATAAGTCTCGCGTGGGGTCTGCCGGCTACTATGCGATTTTGACGCATGTCTCCCGGCTGCGCGGACTTTATGTATCGGTGATCCCAGAGAGTCGTGCCTCTTTGGGGGCCGTCCCATTGTCGGCGTTGGAGTATCTTTGCGGCTGATCATTACAGCGGTGGGTGAGTTTTTGGACGGGTCGCATTCAATTCCTAACATATTATACGATGTGCGACCAGCGCAGATAGGACCTGTGGTGTAACAGCTGAGGGGTCTCTAACATGTTGTAGAGAAGGTATGGGCTCGGCTAACCACTCATGTATGCAAAAGGGGGATGGGGGCATCGCCCTATCTAACTACTTGTGGCCCTCTGTAGGAGAGGCTTCGGTGACGGATAAACCCGTCCCGGTCTGCCGAGACCTGCCTTGGCAGAGTCAAACCAACTGCCTCGCATAACTACTTGTACTACCTCGAACAGTCTACTGGTGACTTCTGTCCTCAGTATGCTCACCTCCCAGGCGCGCACAAAGCCTCCGCTACGCATCATGCCATCGATTCATGAACGCGCAAGCATCTTCAAGTATGCAGAATTCAACAAACTCGCTCTTTGCCGTTTGGTGAGCAAGCTACGCGGAGGGCAAAGCTGCTTCTGTGACACTTCTCAGACCCCAGCAAGCGGTAGCTTCAACTGGACAATCCTAATTTCGTTCATTGACGGGGTGGAGTGGGTGCTCCGTTCCCCACGAAATGACGGTGGAATCAAATCCGACGAAACGAACCTCATACTACTGGCTAGTGAAGCCGCGACTCTTAAGTATATCAAGGCCAACAGTACGATTCCTGTTCCTGAGGTCTTTGCATACAGGCAAGCCATTCCATCGATTCTCGTTGTGGAGAAGCTAACGACCACATAGCTGTTCTAGGGACAACGATATCGGTATCCCCTATATTCTCATGAGTAGAGCTCAAGGCTCGCCTCTACAGCATACATGGAAGACCTTGGAGACGCATGAACCCAACATATCCCAAGAACAAAAGGCAAAGGTTGTTTTTCAGCTTGGAATTATTACGTGGCAACTATCTAGGCTTCGTTTCAATCAAGCTGGGTCACTCTTTGAGGAAAATGGGGGATTTCATATCAAGACATGTCTATCCCGTGGCCTGCTACTGAATCAACGATACGCTCTCGAAGATATACCTCGTGGACCTTTCAAGTTTGAAAAAGATTATTACGAGGCACAAATTTCGGCATTCCTTGAACACGTCAAATACCTTGCTTTAGGTCATCACTGCTTCTTTGCGCCTATCCCCGCACGAAGCGAGTACGACGACGACGCTGGATTCCGGGCAGCGTCAGATTGGTGGAATGACTTCGTCACTGTAGAATCGAAAATCGATAGCTCACACAATAGAATCGATTTTGTCATTGCTGGCGAGGCTCTTTCCGTAATGATGACGAAGTGGGCCCACGATCTATCAGACGGTCTTTTGAGAAATGATCAACGTCGCTTTGTGATCCATCACCCAGACCTCAGCGTCAACAACATCTTCGTTGACGAAGAGTTCAATATCACGTGCATAATTGATTGGGCATTTTGTTCTACTGTGCCTTTGTCCATCCTCCTTACAGCGCCTGGTCTACCACAGTCACGGCATGAACTTGATGAATCACTTTTACCAATGTTCGAAAAAGGATTTCGGCACGCACTAGAAGAGAATGTACAGCGCGAAGACGTCAGTGCTGAGGGTAGACTTTGTTGGATGTTGAGTCGTAGCCGTCCGATGTGGTTATTCTCTCGTATTTTAACTTTTGATTCAACCACAGACTATTATCTTTTCAAAGCCCTTTGGGAATCAATTGGAAATTATGACCAAGAAATGGCAGAATTCTTTCGTTCAATGCAGTCGTCGAAAAAGTATTCATCGTTACATACCGAGCTGGAGGAAGACGATCAAACAACGCTGCAAGTGGCTGAGTTGGAGGGGGAATATTTTGGCAAAGATGTATGGAGACTGGCGATTTCAAGGAAATTGACGTTGGTTTCCGAGTGGTCTTCGCGGTACCATGAACCATGCACTTATGGGATCAGGAGCAATGGCAATGTCTTCGTTGCGGACAAGAAATTGTGGGCATGGATTGATAACTGTCTAGAATCCTAACCACACCCACTCTGTGTCTGTTGGGAGGGTTAAGATCTCGCCTAACTTCCTATTTTCGCAAGCCTTTTTATTACAGGAGTAAGGTAAGGTATCCGTAGCCTCACTAAGGTACTTGTAAGCTCGTCCCTCGCTTAGACGAGCTTATCTACCTTACCACGCTTACCTTAGCGAAGTAATCTGGTAGGCTATAGTCGAGAATGCATGGTATATTAAATCATTACGATTCCGTCACTATTTATTTCGTAACAGCGCAATTATTGCAAAACATCATTAGTTAAACACGTAAAATTTAATTGTATCGTTTGTAGATTACACGTTTTGAAATTCAATACGTCAGAGCTTAGTAAAGAGTGCATGCTCTTGAAGCTAATTTTGAACATTCGCTATTCGTTTATCAGTAAATTATCGAATATTTACGATAATAAGCACTCATGTCTACAAGCTAAGGTAGTGAGGCTACGGATAGGGCTGGTCTCCCCGCAAAAGATTTCTTACCTTCGATGTAAACAAAGCAAGCGCAAACAAGTATTGTACTATGAGCACTACAGAACGTATACAACAAATTCCTTCTTCTACTACCTGGCCTATCCTATAGTTTTGACTTGCAATGACCGATATCGAAGTCTGGATTGATCAAATTTGCAGTGTCCAGCAAGAAGCGTACGTCCTCACCTAGATTTGGCGGTTCTCTTTGCACACATGGACGACTGACTGACTTCATCGCTTGTTCGGTGACAGAATCAAAGTACCTTCTGTTTCTAGCCTTCATCAGATCTCTGGCAACTCCGGTTCTCCGCGCTCTCAGTGGCACAAGCGTTGCTTATCAGTCGTCATGGAAGAAGGAAACTCATTGGGCGACCCAGAGAAGACGCCCCGGCCTGCAAAGAAGCGCAACATAGGAATGGTAGAGGCAGAGTTCGTTGCATCGTCTGTTGCGCCACCTGAATTTTTTGATGCACAGAGTCAAAGCTCAGGCGCCAATTCTGAGCTGGAGTCGCATAAGAGTGGTCGAATGAGTCCTTCGAAACAGATGGCTCAACTGGAAGACCTCGAGCATCCTTTCAAGGTTCTTGACTTTGGAAGCGCGGAGGCGAGCATACTGGAAGATGTGGAGAAGATGCGGGCAGAAGCACAGCTTCTTGCGGATGGTATTGGGATACTGGGATACAATGTGAGGGATGACGCTGTGACTTGCAGGATTCGACGAAGCTAATGTTCGCCAATGATAGGATGGCGAGTTGGCAACTCTGCGAAGTTCTCAAAGTCGCTTAGATCCAAGAGATCGTACGCGATTCAATTACACCTGGGCTAATAACTTCTCCAAGCGCTGTGAAACGGGTATCATGCCGGGTCTGACACCTGTTCTGAATCTCGTCAGTACAGCCATCCAATGCGAGAGCGACCGAGAGCACGAGAACAGTTGGAATGAGGACATACATAGAACTTTGATAAATATGGCAGCAGGAACCTCGCGTTACGCGCAATGTCTGGCTGTGAAATCGTTGTACGTCCCCACAAAAATAAGCATGTTATGTTGGACCTTGGACCAGGACGCTGACATAGCCCTTTGCCCAGAAAGACCGCGTCTATAGATCCTCCTACCCTCGCCGAAGTCTCATTACCAAAGCGAGTTGTCGACTACGGTATTGTATTGGCACCAGACGATCGGATCAAAAAGGCATTTCTGCAATTACAACCTCTCGCGCCCGCAACAGTTAAGAGCTGGAATCACACCACGGCCAATAACGTCAGGCAAACTCCGATCGCAGTCAATATCGAGACAAAAGCATCAGACAAGTCTTGGACAGACGGCAAGCTCCAGCTCGCCATCTGGACAAGTGCTCTGTTCAAGCGGCTCCAGAAGCTCGTAGGGGATGAAGCAGCAGCAAATTTGCGCATTCCGGCGATGCCGCTTGTGATTGCGCAAGGCCATGATTGGCATCTTCTCATTATTTCGCATCAGCCTTCACCTGAGGATGGGAGGACTGTTATTTGGCAGAAGATTGACATTGGCAATACGCGTAATTGCTTTGACATCTACAAGATCATTGCTGTTCTACATCTGGTGATGCAGTGGGCAGAGACGACTTGGCGACCTTGGTTTTATTCCCTTCTGAACCTTGCAAAGATGTGATGCGGCTACGACTTGTGTCATGGGCCTTGCGTATCAGAGCTCTTCTTGGCCTACAGGGTAGAAAAACGGGTCTGAACAGAGTCAAATCGCTGATTGCCCACGGTCTCTTGGCCCTAAGGCATACTGATAGGACACCTCGGACGATTTTTGGACCCACTTGAGCTGATCGCTCGCTTAGCCATGTGGGCAAACTAATTTGTAAAACAGTGCTGATGGGGCTCAAGGTGTACGAGTAGACTGAGAACATAGGCGTCCATACCAGTTAGTCCCTGTCACAGGATAGTGGACTACTTTGCCACAGCTCATAGATTTGACGAGAAGCACACATTGAAAGAGGGCTTACAGCTCTCCGGGTTAGTTACCAAGGCTACCAAGATTCGTGGATAGCATTTGCGAAATCTCATCGGGGACTGTTGCAAGAGAGTCGTTGTTTCATTCTAATAGATTTTCTTCTTTTCTTCTTTTCTTCTTTTCTTCGTCTCTTCGCGTTCGCCTATTCTTGGTTCTCGCACGCGGCACGGGTTACCAAGCATTCATCCTAGTCGTATTTGTACCCCGCACTAAGCTCATTTTTCCTTAGAATGGGCTTAGTGCGGGGTACGGATATCTAATCTAGCTTATTCCGGATCAAAGCAACGCTCACTCGCAATCAATGAACTCAAATCGTCTCTCAATGACTCTTTTCAGGGAAGATTATTGACAGGCAACACGTTCCTCAGATCATCGCGAAAAAGTCACGAGTGCTGTAACTGCGACTTGGCTTAGACGTGAATTCACTTTCGATTGCCATGACCGTTTGATGATAGCAGCTCCTCTTGTACCTTAGTGAATAGGAAGCTGCGCAAGAAACCTTTGAGAAATACTCAGCGCAACGAGGGTGGAAGGCTTGGTCATTGTGAAGCGCGTTCTTGATACGTCTCGGCAAAGTGATCGAGGACAGGATTAATGTTTGCCATTTCCGAGGAAGTGAGCAGCGAGGGATGCTTTGGAACGGAGTCATCCATTTTAGCTTGTAATCTCATACTCGTAGTAGCTTTAATCTTCTCATACTAGCTTTAGAATCTACCTTATATCTCTACACCTCTTCAACCTACATCAGACTTTTTTAACGTTCGGACTGCTACACGTTAGCTAACTCTGTTGCAACAAGCCTTCTTAGTGTCACAACCGGTGCATACCCATCAGCTTTACCAAGGCAAGACTTCACAACCGTCTAGCTGTTACACACCTGCTTGCTTCGTTACAACGAGACATCTCAGTATCACATCAGTCACATACCGATCAGCGCTATCACAAGGAGACCTTACATTGTCTATCAAGTGCCACCCTGCAAGCGATGTCTTCTCCAACAAACACATCTGCGGAGCTGCAAGTAACGAAATCGCGACAGCGAGGAGATACAACAAGCTTGTTTCCCAGCTCGTATGATCCCAACTCTGATGTTATACCCGAAATCCCGGTGCCCGAAGCCAGCCCGTCACTCTACACGAGAGAGCGTTTACAGCAAAGCTTAGTCTACGCTGAGAGGTGCCTGAAACGCCGGGACATCTCGCCACGATCTGAGCTGTTTATGCAGCTTTACAAGGAGGAACTCAAGGATGCGTTGAAGGCCGAAACAACGGAGCAAAGGGAGAACCATGCCATGATGGTTATGGCTGAGGAAAGACTAATTCAAGACAAAGGATTTCTACAGCCTTTCAAATCTGCCCAGAGCGCGGAGATGGAAGATCAGTTATTGCAACTGAGGGAGCTCGGGTACCTTGTACGATACGGCGACTATATGAAGATCATACCCACAAGACTTAGGCTACATGCCAGCAAGCATAAGTTGGAGAATTGGCTATCAATTTCAGGGAACCTTTACTGGTCGCGGATCTCCGTAACCCTTAGAGAGGAGGAAGAGGCACGCGAGAAGGCAGTTCGTATAGGATCCGAGCTTAGCAAACTCTCAATGCCCACTACCGCTGCGGTTTATGTGGCCTGCGCTGATCTTGGAATATCCGAGGAACTCGCCTTATGGTCCATAGAGGAGTATGGCACGCGCAACCGTAAAGTTCACCGCGACCTAGATGACCTGAAAAGAGAAGGAGAATTTTCACTGCTCGCCTCGATCTTGTGGGCAGATAGGAACGAACTAAGCTCGACTTTCTCAATGGTCAAAACGGAGACGGATATAACACATCTCAGAGGGATTATACAAAGCGAGATCGACACTTGGTTTGATACAAGCGACAACCCCAATCATCCAGCTGTATGGATACCGGCGCCAGCACTTCGTCAATTCTACAGAGATGCGCTACAAAAAGCTAATAAGCCCAGCAAAGACGAGATTAAGCGAGCGAACATTGCGAGATCTCAGGGAAAGTCTGAGGAGAAGGCAGCCCGACAGAAAGAGGCAAGCATAGGGACTTCATCATTAGCCGGAAAAAAGAGGATCGCAAGCACCGAAGAGCCTCGAGGATCGGAGCGGGAGAGGCAGGAGAGGACTAGGGAGAGGACTAGGCAGCGACGATACAAACTCCTTGCTCAAAAATGCAAGCTGGAAGACGACCTGAAACGCGTCAACCGTGAGCTGGCCCTTTTTGACGAGAACGATGTCTCGCTAGATGAGCAAGGTAGCGAAGATAACATCCTTTAGAACTTGCAAGACTTATAGCTGCAAACGGACAACTTTCAAGTCATAAATTTCCATGTTCTCTGCTGTAGATTCTGTGCGGCTTGATTGTCACGTTAGGAACAGAATCTGCCGGTCGCGTCCGAAAAAGGAACGGGATGGCGCAAATCGACGCCAAGAGTCTCGTGACCTAGATAATGAAACATTACAACTTTTTCCGTCGATGAAATAATGATGGCAACAACTGACTGCTAGAAGGCTCTGAATTTTGATTCTGGCTACTGCTAAGAAGTAAAAGAGAAATCGCTACAGAGATTTCAAATAAGGTCAAGAGACCCAATTTTCTTGATTATGCAAGGGGATTGACCATCCGTGACACGAGCCAAGTCTGACTACGAGATGGCCTATCTTTTTGGGGGGCACAAAGTGCTTTTTGATCCGATCGTCTTGATGCCAAAACAATACCGTAGTGGACAACGATGATAAAAAATGTCAATGGCACTCAAGGCAACAGCTGAAAGAATGATGAGCGTGATCAGCACATTGAATAATATGAGATAGACGGGGTTTAATGCGCTTAGAATAAATACATATTACACTGAAGAAACTCTACGCCTCATCTTTCGCTCCTGAGAGTTGAGACTCAGTTCGCTTCCGCCTCCTGTTTGGTGATATTTCCTGCATCACTCTTTCTTCATGTATACCGTTACCTTGAACTTCACACTGAGCCATTGCTGCCCGCTCAAAATCAATGAGCATCACCCGCTGCGCTTCTCGATTCCATAGTAGATTTGGCGGCCGTACATCCATCTGATCGACTCCTGCCCGTCGCACCTCCGTCACCGTTCGCTTGATCGCTTTGTTAAGTTCTGATGAGTCTTTCATGCTTTCGTCTTCACCAGCAAGGTTGCCCCCCCAAGACATCAAAAGCATATGCAATATCCGGACCCCCACATCGAGATAATACCACTCAGTGAGGTCAATATTCCCCAGGCACACCGGTACCACCGCCCCTTGAAGCTTCTCCAGCCGCCGATACACATCCCCCTCATGTCGTAGGTCGGGCACGAAAGCTTGCACCGTTCCTTTACCCACGAAGACATACCCGTGCGACGCCAACGTCACTTTGAACAAAGCGCCTCTCGCTCCTTGCAGGCCTAACGGATCGCAATTGTGGTCAAGATCCTCAGTGAGCTGCTTCTGAACGAGATCCAGGAACTTTGATTGGTCGACCGCATGCTTCCGGCCACGTCTACCATGCAGCGACGCATTGGGGCAGTTTTTGTCTAGCGAAGATCCTCGCACAATGCCCAACAAGCATCTTTGCGTACAATACTGCCGTTGGGCGCCGTGGCTGCTGCTTGCTTGATTGCTGCTGTTTCGACCCTCAGATTTCCGTTGATCGTCGGACTTCCCCCGCCTTCTCCCCGAACTGCTCGCACTTGGTCTAGTGAGACTGCTTGATCCGTCGGGATCGTTCTGCTCGTCATCGAAGTTTTTGGGCAAATCCCCTGGTTTGCACTTTGATCTCAGGTTGTACTCGCTGATAACTGGAACCTTTCTTCCCCCTTTGTACAGTGGCGATTTCTGTGCACGCTTCTTCCCCGCTGCAAGTTTTCTTTCACTTGCGGGCGTTTGCAGAAAAATGGGTTCAAGACTGGAAACAGGATGTTTCTCCAATTGTTTTCTCGCATCCTTTCGCCTTGCATGATCCCTCTGTTCTGATTTGAATGACATTAAACACAGGCCGAGGACCTGGCCGATGGCCGTTTGCGAGTATGGGAAGTCAGACCCATCGTCGTTGGCCTCGTCAGTCGGGACCGTTACGTGGTAGAGCAGCGTGGTGGGGTCTTTCCAGTTGATGTGAAGGAAAACAAATGCCTCTCCGGTCGTAATATAGCTGTATTCAAGCCCGTTCTCGATCATGTAGTGGAATGTCTGCGTCGCCACGGCCACAAAAACCTTGTCTGCGTTGTATTGCAGCCTGTCCTCGATAGCCTTGGCATTTGCAGCCTGCCCGGGCGCTCTCTCTTCTCCCGACTGCTCGGCGTCTTCTTCGGTTTCGTCGGTGGGAATAGGGGGTGGGATGTCGATTCGATCCATGACTTCCTTCTTCACATCCATTGGTCGAAATCTTGACAGATTGCCGATAGAGAGTTTATGAGGCGGTTTGTATTCCACAACGAACAATAATTGACGTTCACGACCTACATTTTTGTAAATACAGTACTGGTCGGCACGGGTTAGCCCCGGCCCAAGATCGGAACTGTCGGATGAAGTGGATGGCGGTACGATCGGTGGAGGGGTTCGTGGGGGTTGGGCGTGTAGACGTTCCTGAACCTCCTCTGCCCTCTCGCTGAGGGAGTTGGGATCGTTTTCAAATACGATCCCTTGTCCGAGCTTAAATTCTTCGGAGTCTTGCACGATCTCAGATAGACGACTGATGATGTCGGCGACTTGGACCTCTATGGCGGACTTTTCATAGGTTCGGAGGCTTGCTTCGTTGGCAATTCTGATGTTACAGTGGAGTCGACCTTGGTCCTCAACGCTAAGGATTGGACTGAAGAGTCGCAAAGCTGACTGTCCTTTTGGGTGGAAGATATCACAGGCTTTCGAAAACACATTCTGTTGTTCTCCCGCGAGATTGCCCCACTCTTTCAAGACTTTCGGGTAGTATTTGTTCCCAGGGCGCGGAACACCTTTGGATGTCCAGCTCTTATTGGTCTCGACACGTAGTGGCTTATGAAGATGTTCATGGCAAGCTTGTAGAAATTCGTTCAACGTCGTTCTTTGGGTGCGTTGCTCCGCGGCTAGCAGACGCTGCGTAAGACGTTCAATTTCTGAATCGCGTAGCGAAGACATAATGAGTAGTATTTTATTAAAGGTGGTTGTAGCCCGTTGGTACTCTATTCTAGCGCCAAAGCCGCGCTTATACAGTAGCCGAATCCGCTCCCATGGATCGAGAACAGATGAGTTCATATTCAAGATTGGGAAACAAATACATCAGCTTCGTTGAACTCTGAGCAGCATTCATCACTGCGAAGATATCCTGCGAAACCCTTCCGCTCCCTCGTCTAGTCTTGCCACTTGATGTCCCACCTCATGAACCCTCACATTTCAATACCACGGCAGCATGGCGGTCCCCCAAATTTCGGAGGGACCACCAACCCTAGTGGGAGATCGGACGGTCTTCGAATGCCGCGGTTTTTTAAAAGGTTGAGCTTCAGCCGTCTCCAAGCGCCCATGCAAAGGATGAAAATGCTAGAAGCCCAGAGCTGACAAGACTTCACAACCCGCTAGACTCTTCAAATTCCCCCAAATGGACTTCGAAATGGCCATCTGGGAAATGACCTCCCTCCTCCTCGCCCCCAAAAAAGTCTTCCGCTCAATCTACTACCACAAACAAACAAAAAATACCTACCACCGCGCCGACCCCTCCTTCACCTACCTGCTCTCCTTCTTCATGCTCCTCACCGGCATCGCCTGGGGTATCGCCTCCACGCCCTCTTTCGCCTCCACCCTGCGGCTGACGCTGCTGTTCGTGTTTGTGCATTTCTTGCTCGTGTCGCTGCTGGTGGCCACGGCGGCGTTTTTCCTGGTGGGCAGGCTGTTGGGGCCGGGGATCCAGGGGTTGCCGGGGAGGAGGCGGCAGGCGGGGTTGTTTCGCAGGCCCGCGGACGGGGAGGGCGATGTGCTGGAGTTTGGGTATTGTTTCGATGTGAGTGTGGTTGTGGCATTTCCAAGGCGAGGTGTGTGTAGCGTTAACGGGTACCTGGAACAGGTCGCCATACGGGCCTTCTTCCCCGTCTGGGTGCTTCTCTACGTTATCCAGTTCATCCTCTGGCCGCTCATATCGCGCGACTATTGGATATCCCTCTTCCTCGGCAATACACTCTACATGGTCGCGCTGGGCTACTATACTGTCATATGCTTTCTAGGCTACAACGGTACGTAACATCCCCTCAACCTGTCCTGTCCACATAGACCATCTCCTAATGTAAAGACTAGCCCTCCCCTTTCTCCACCACACCGAGCTCCTCCTTTCTCCAACCTTTGTCTACCTGGCGCTCTGGGTCGCGAGTCTGTTTGGGTTTAATATCCCGAAGCACGTCGGACCGCTGCTGGTTATTGGGGCGCGGTGAGGGCAGGCGAGGTAGGAGGTTGTAATGAGGATATAATTGCTTGATTCTTGGTGCGACTTAGCATGGCGTTTTGTGTTGCAACGATGCATGAGTATAGGAGTTGATCGGATTTGATCATGCCTGGAACGTTGGGGGTCATGGGGTCAGGGGTCGTATCCCAGTTTATAAGCATCGAAACAGGGGAGTCAATAATCATGCAATCGCTCGTGGATCTTTCGAGTTGTTCAGTCACTATCGTCCCTCCTCGGCTAAGTGGCACATGTCTTGTTCCGCCTGATTTCCTACCTCCGCTGGACGTCTGGATCCGCCCCACAAGCACCCGCTAGCCCATCCGATCCCTACTCCTTCGGCGGCAACATAACAACATATTCCCTCGTACTCTCCCCAAACGTCACCACATCCCCACTCATCACCTCCACATACCTCCTCCCCTCCACTCCCTCCCCATTCACCCTCGTCCCATTGGCGCTATCCAAATCAATCACATACGGCTTGACCCCTCCCACCTTATCCCCATACTCGTTCTTCTTCTCCGCATGCCGGAATTGCAGCACCGCGTGCTGCTTGCTGCAGCTCGGGTGCTCGGTCGGGAAATCTACGACGGCGCGCTCGCGCCCGAAGAGCCAGCAGCTGCGCGTGCTGAGGGGAATGGTTTCGAGCAGGTCTGGGCCTTTGAAGACGTAGAGGCGCCAGGGGGCGGAGGCGGGGGGGAGGCGCGCTTCGGGGGGTTCGTTGTATTTTAGGACGATGGAGGTGCCGGCGACGGCGTTGGTTTCGGCGGCGAGTTTGCCGGTGGGGGCGTAGTTTGGTTTCTGTTTTTCGGGTTCGGGAGATTTGGCAGTGGTGGTGGAGGTGGGGTCTTTGTTGTAGGCTTGGTGTTGGGAGGGGAGAGGGGCTTTGGAGCGGATTGGTGGGGAGGGATGGCGGCGGGGTATGGGAGACGCGCTGCGGTGACGAGAAGGGTGTTTGTAGTCATCCCGTGAGTCTATGCGTCGGGGCTTAGAAGGCGGAGAAAGGGATTGGCTTCTCCGGTGACTGGCGCCATCGTTGGCTGTTCTCGAGCCACGCTGTCCACGCTTTGGAGAGGGAGAGAATGATATGCTCCGGTGGCGATCTGAATGTTTTCGCTTTCTTCGAGAGTCCCGGTGTCGGTGCTCCGATAATGACGAGGTAGATGTACTGCGGCGGCGACTGCGACGTCCCCTACTGTCCGTAGATTCTTCCCGTCTATGCGTGGGTGATCGGCTGTCTGAGGTCAGTCTGCGCCTTTTGCAGCGTTCGTGGGTGTAGTGGCTGCGCGAACGAGATCTCCTTCGATCTCTGGGCTTCGAATCATCGTCAGATCTTGCGCCAGGGTTCGATTTCCGGTAGTCCCTGTCGTTGTCCCTGTCGTTGTCGCGCTTCCTTAACTCTCTCTCATCTCTAGATCTGGATCGTGGAATAGACGAATGGGCCAAACTACCACCACTTCTTCTGTCTTGAAAGCCCCCCTCGTGCTTTGACATCTTACCCTATAATCGACTCTGGGGTGGCCCTGGGTGTGCCTGATCACCGATGTAAAAGCCTTAGCCGTCGTTTAGTGCTCGTCGGCTCAAACCATTCTACCAGCTTCAACGATCTAAATATTGAATTTCACTCATTATTTACAGCAGTTCTACAAGCAATCACTATTTGATACTCTTTATCATATCTGACTCTGTTTCTCTGCATAAACTCTTTATGTATTTATTTGATCATTCTTTTTTATTACAGTAATCATTCTTACTGCTTTTTTCCAAAGTTATTTTAAATTTTCAAAGCTGAAACTCACTTTTTTCGCATGCATCATTTCTGAGAATCTGCATTCATCAGGAACGGAAAAGCTTGAATCTATTTCGAACTGAAACGACTTCATTCGCCAGTCTTCTTCCTTTCTCATCACGCGTTCATCGAGTCTAGAACACCCACACCCAACAAGTCTTCTCGAAACCACCACTTCTCCCGCCGGTCAAAGAATGCCTTTGAACTTTCACTAACGCTCTCTTCCTGCTCTGCATAGCTGACCTGACAACCTTCCCGGGTTTAGACAACACTAACTATAACACAGGCATTCGCTAACAAGCCCCAGAGCAAGCGCTTCTCCTTCGACGACGGCTGGCACACCTCTCACCACCTGAACCCCCGGACGACACTGGAAGGACCATTGGCTACTCGCCTTCTTAAATACCAAGAACAACTATCAAGATACGCGGGGCGCTCGTCGTTCGCAATATCGACTACGAAATGCTGACTACTGTACCTCTATCTGGCGAATCGTATAGTGCCTACTGGAGAGCAGATCGAATTAACAAAGTAAAACAACGAGCTGAGCTGTTGCGGTCGACAACGGAGATTGGGCAAAGAGGAGATACGGGAGAAATTCTATGGAGGGGAAGCTCGTTGGTTGCAAAGATTAGCTGTATTTGGACGGTTAATGCTCTTCAGTCAACATCACGTTCGATAGACCCTTGAATACAAGTAGAATTGGATTCGTGGAGGTTGAGACTACACGGTGCGGGCCACGGTGGGGCAAGCAGGCTGCATACATATCACACGATATACAATGAACAGTGAGTGTATTGACATGGAACGATGGCAGTGAGCATGAGATCGCTGGTGAGCTTGAGATCTGAATTCCGATGAGAGCCCGTCTACCTTCGTTCGCACTGATTTTCAAGGCTCGAGCGCTCCAAAGAATTCGCAGTAGTCCATACCTCCCTGCTTTCACTTTGAACCATGAATCAATGATTTCAACAAGGCCTCAACGTCCGCCTCCGTCTTGCCCTTTACTCCCAGGAGCTCGTTGTCAGTCTTAGTGAACCGACCACCGTACTCGGGCGGCCCAAACATGACTCGGAAGAGGAAGCCCATCATCACTGGCGGAGTAATTTCACCCTTGGCCAGGCTCGCGAAAGAAGATTTTTCAAGTTCCGCTGTGTCGACAAGAATAGGCTCCTCCCATGTCTTTCCGGGGTCGACCTTCTTGGCGATCTCCAAGAGCTGGTTCTGCGAGATGTCGATGTCCTTGACGTAGACGAATCGGTTCTTGGTCTCCTCCGGGTGACTCAGGACACCGACGACAGCCTGTCCGACGGAATCCATCGTGGTGGCGCTGAACACGTTCTTACCGCCGTCGAAGAACTTAGGCTTGCGCTCCTTCCAGTTGAGCAGGAGGTTCTTCTGAAGACCAAAGTCCAGAAAGGCATTGTTGCAAACCAGGGTATACGTGAAATCGGGCTTGGCGGCAGCGGCCTCGCGGAGTGCCTTGTGCGTCGCAGTCTTGAATTTGAACACGGGCAGAACGCCGGTCTTGGGGTTGGCAATGTCACTGCCAAAGTCGGACGGGAGAAAGCGCTTCACGTTTGCAGCTACAGCGGCTTCGACGAGGACGCCCTGCCCAGGCAGGCCTGCTGTTCCAACGGTCGAGACTACGGCATCCTGGCCTTCGAAGGCAGCAGTGACAGAGTCTACCGATGAGAGATCGGCTGTCCGGACCGTAACTGAATCTGGAAAGCTTGCGGAGGAGGATTGGCGCTTGACGGCGGTGACGTTGAATTTTCCAGACTTGACGAGTGCATTGAGCACTGGACCTCCAAGAGATCCAGAGGCCTGTGGAGATGGATCAGCGTCGTCATTCTTCACCGCAGAGACTCTACCCGGGACGGCCACCTACCCCGACAATCGCGACGTTCTTGATTGCAGCCATTGGCGACGAGGTTGAAGACTGAGGTTTTGTTTTTCGGGAGGAGCGAAATTGCTTGGGTAGAAACTTGTCCAATATTCCCATTTGGAAACCAGGTGGTGTTGGAGCTGCAAGGAGGTATTTGATTATGAAGGAGTCCGTTCGGTATGAGGGGTGAGTAATCCCTTACAGAATCCGGCGCTCCTCATACCAAACGAACTCCTTCGTACCTTCAGTACGGTGTATGCACCGGATGTTATGTAACCTCCGATGCTGACTGAGAGCCTGTGATGTGGAGCCTTGGGCAGGAGGTGGAGTGGTGGGGTGGTGGCGGGGTCAAGGAGTGTCCGAGGGGTCCGACCCAGAACAGGAAGCGAGTCCACCCGAGCCCTACCCGCGAACTGTGGGGCTTATCGTAGCCTCCGCTCCGGACAATGGATATCAAATCACTGATGCGGCGTGTTGATTTCTAATCCCACTGTTGCTCGACGTGATTTCAAATCCATTGTTGCCCTGGCTTTGGAGTCGTTGTGAGATGACCCCCCCACGAACTCAAGCCCTCGGAGAAAATATCTGGCAGACCACAAAAGTTCAAGCTTCGCTGCCAGGCTGCTTCATCTTCTCCTCCCACAGCTAGCACCATGTCTACCACATCCCCCATCATCCTCATTCTCGGCGCCGGGCCCAGGATCGGCACGAGTGTAGCTAAAGCTTTTGCGGCGAAAGGCTACAAGGTTGCTCTGGCCTCGAGAAAAGCGTCCGAGGCCAACAACACTGCCAACGAGATCCACATCCAGAGTGACTTCGCGAATCCCGGCACTGTTGTCGATGCATTCTCCCAAGTCAAGGCATCGCTGGGTATCCCAAGTGTTGTCGTTTACAATGGTGTGTATCGCTACCCCTGAACCACGTTGGTTTCTCTCGTTGAGTCTGTGAAGGCAGTGCAGTGACCCCCAACCCTCCCAATGACCCTCTCTCGCTCCAACTCGCCGATTTCAACAAAGATTGCAACATCAACACGGTCAGCGCCTTTGTCGCTGCGCAACAAGCCGTCACCGGCTTCGCCCAGCTCCCCGACTCAGCAGCGAAAACATTCGTCTACACGGGAAATATCCTGAACACCACCATCATCCCCCCGCTTCTCGATCTGGGCGTCGGCAAAGCAGCGACGGCCCATATCATCCAGTCTGCTGCTGCTGCGTACAAGGACCGCGGATACAAGTATGCAAATTTTTGCTCCTTTGTTACCAAGCGACTGACCATTGTAGGTTCTACTATGGCGACCAGCGCAAGGCGGATGGTGCGGCTGTCTATAGCGCAATCGACGGGGATGCGCACGCGAAGCTGTATCTAGAGCTGGCTGAGGGAAAGACACAGGGACCTTGGCAGCAGACATTCGTCTCGGGTACGGGATACAAGGACTTTTCCGCTCCTTGACTTTCGCAGTCTGGACCGCGAGTGAGAGAAGCTTCACGTCGCGTGGGTTCGAGGTTCTCGAGCTCACTCTAAGTCGTTCTCTTGATGAGAAAGCCTAGTGAAATCCTTGGTAGAAGAGAAGAAATATGAGCTATTCACCACCGCGCGAGACCAATGTAGAACGTATGATACGTTTAAATTAAGCAGTATCTGTCTGCATACTTCGAGCCACGTCAACCATCCACTCCATTCTGTTGGTACATGAGGGTCAGAAGGAGTATGTGCATGCGTATATATTGGTTGAACTACTCTAGAAAGTAGGAGCTACGAAGGGAGGAAGGAGGTGAAAACTCTGACTCCCGCGCCCTATAGGGCTAAGCGAGATTGCCAACCACACGGGGGTAACGGTACTGCTCCCTGTTTTCTGAAAAGCTCTTCAGCGGTGAGTCCACTTATATGAGGAATTACTTTGCATACTGTGCAATCTTGTATGAGAACTGAAAGTACATAATCCCTCAATCGACTTGAGGGGTAGAAGTACGTCACGCATACGGCCACCCCGAGCAGACCGCAAGCCCAGCGAGAAGAATCTCTATGCAGCCGCAACTCCTCCATGTAGCTTTCCCAGCTAGCTTCTATCGACCTTTCCCGATGCCCGACTTCCTTGCCGCCAAAAGTCCTCTGCGAATCCCCACGGCTTTACCGTTGCACGCAGTATCCACTGTTCAATCCATGTTCATTCGCTGTTATCTCGCGTATTCCTGGACGTCGATAAGCTCTGAATCGCATCAGCGGCTTCAAGTGGTTGACTCGTGGCGTGTTTGAGCAAATCAGACACGAGAGAGAGCGAGACAGTACGGAAGTATTCCGTAGAGGTACATAGCATATTCCTTTGGCGCAAAACGAGAATACGCAGGGGGGAAGCTAATAATGGCCCTGCACACGGAGCGGAAGTTACGAGCGCTCCGCGATATCTAATCAGCGTTGCAAATCCGGTGTAGAATAGTCCGTATTTTTGATTCGCATATATCAAGGTTTCAACTCCTTCCGTCCAGAAAAGTCGTCGATTGTGGAGACTCGCGCGAAACCAGAATCCTTTCGTCTGGTATTCCGTACGTGGCTGCTCTTCGGGCCTCGGCACGTTCGTTCCCGCTGTCAGCCCAACTGGAGAAATGGCTTATCTGATCCTGCTCTTCTTGGTCGGACCTTATCGATACTGCAAGTCTCGCTCGCTACCACACGATCTTACCAGCTCGCGGCGTTTCCGACTGCGTCCCGCACTTTCTCCAACCTAAGGTACCTATATCCCGCAGTGCCGAGATTGTCAATCTACGATAATAGACCTCACTGCCGCTCATATTGCCTCAGTCTTTAGCCCGGCATGGGTTCACTATGTCAATGAAGGAGTGTGGGAGATTGATTGCTCTGGCTAAGGATTGGTGGTATCGAAAGACCGTGTGACCACGTGACACCACCTTTAGTAGTGGGGGTAAAACCTCTGCAAATCTATCCGGGGTAATGATCGTTGGAACTAACAGATCCTCTTACTGTCTGTAGCTAGATGACTCCGTCTTATAGTTACTCTAATTGTTTTCTAGAATCTTCTGCCGAGAAAGTGGTGTACTAACAATTCGAACCCCAAGTACCGTAGTAGAAAGCTACCTTCATTCGCTCCAAGATAAGCCTGATATCAAGTACCTCCCTATATATACTAACTTCACAATGCAACAAATCTTCTGGTAGAGAATAATTACAGATTTATTCATTCTGAAGTCAAGAAGATGCCTCGACAGACGTGTCATCGTTGCAAGCATCGCTCTGCTAAGAACATACACCGAGCTCAGTTTCATTCAAAGACATGCATTTGTATATCAGAAGGCTATGAAACAGAAGGAAGAAATTCGCTTGTTCGGCTTAATCCGGTTAGTGACTATTCCGTATCATAAAGTACCTTACCTTATGTTTCCGAACCCTAATTCGGGACCTCTCCCGCGCAGCCACCAACCGTTGGCTTTCATCTTTTAATTCCCCGAGGGTGTCGGACCTTACCTTATTTTAATGAGTATCTATCTTCAAGCGGCGCCCGGCGGAACTACTTAACATTGATTCAGCAACGATTTGACTGGTTGTGACGCGGGATTACGAAGAAAGGATTCCGCATCGGGGAACGTCGAGTATCTGTCGACAGGACGGACGTAGTGTTTGGAAAAGACCTACTAAAACGAGCAAGCAGGGTTAGACAACTCGACATCTTCCCATGACAAATGTTGGAAAGACACGTGGAGGATGCTAAGGTAAGGTAAGGTCCCCCAGGAACGCCACCGGCGATCTACACGGCAGAAACTGCAACGCCCAGGAGTCGGAGCCTTGACAGGTAGACTAGCGGATAAAAGACCCGGCCATGAGACAATCTGCAGGCTGCAGGCTGCAGTCTGCAGTCTGATCTGACGACCGCAGCATCGGTGAAACGCTCCCCGGCTTGGGTGCGTCAGCAGTAAGCAGACGTATACATACGTCAACGGCAGCAGCGGTAACGACTGTACGAGGCATACTCGTGTGCAGACCAGACAGTCACACAGTGCAGACATACCACCTCTGCGTCGGTTGCCCCGGGGCCCTCCAGTGATGTGCGCGGGGAGAAAGGATGGTCTGATTGATCTTATCTTCACGTTATACCTGATTCAATCTAGATCCCGTCTAGTGTGGCGCCGTCTGTCATCTGTACGATGTGATTGGTGATTGAAATAGTTCTCGGCTGACACGAGTGCATACCTTACTACATACTACAGTAGTACTTCGTGGCACAGACGTTGCAGAACCGGGAATAAGGCTGGGGGGGAAAAGGCTGAAGTAGCGGGGGGTTCGTTGGATGCCGACCCCCACTCATGTTCAGAAGTTAGGTACCTCCTATACACAGAATCATATGGGGCTATCAAAAGTTCGATAGCACTAGAATGACTAGAAAGATAGAGACGTGTCAGCTTAGCAACAACGTAGAGCGTCTAGCTCAGTCTGCTCCGTACGGTAAGACCCGGACTCATAGTGGCTTGCAGGTAGGTAGTAGGTGACTGGTACACCGCAATTTGCCAGGTACTCCATCAGTGCGGCATAAGCCCAGCCGGGTCATCCCAAAATCCTCACTAGGATGCAGATGGGATAGAGATGTGCCTCGGCACGTGGGGTGTTGATTGTTGGTATTGAAGCTAAATCAACTCCCTTGAATGTGAAATATCCTAACATATACGAGTAAAAGCCCGGATATATAGTGACCTGCGCATGGGCTTATTTAAATGATAAGACGCTGCAACATCAACACTACGCTCCAATACTACGCTCTATAATTGCGACGTTCAGTTGCTCCAGTACTTCTAGTACATTACTTGTCCGAAGAATCCTCCTTGACATCATTTCTCAGGGGGATGGATGATGGGAGCGTGCCAGCATCTACGCCGATACAAACAGCCTCCACGACACCCACAGTCTCCGGCTCTCCGCCGTCCATCACCAATAAAAGATGGAAGCCACGCAGGCGAGGGGCATGTGGAATGTGCAAGTTGAAGAAGATTCGCTGTGAGTAATCTTGCCGCGCGGCAACAAGCCAATCAATTGACGGTTAGAATCATAAAGGCGATGGTGCTGCGCGGTGTGTAAACTGCCGAGTGCGTGTGTGACCTCGCTTGGCGGCCCTCGCTAATGGGATTGACCAGAGGCATAACCAAGAATGCCAATACATGCTCTCCAAGAAGCGACAGCCCTCCAAAAAATCCGTAGGATCGGTGTCGTCGGATAAATCTCCAGAAAGTCGATCGCGGCTTGACGATACGGGCAATACTGCGGCCGACGTCCTGGTCGAGGCGCCAAATGGTGCACAGTTGTCGCCAGGATTAACCCTCTCGTCAACTGGGGCAGCTAACTCTCGAACAAATGGGTCTCGTACCATTTTGCAAGGGAGAGCTTCCTTCTCGGACAATCAGAACGCTGTACGGACCTTGCCTGAAGATGCTACCTGGAGTGTAGAGACAGACCGGGATGGTACCCACAACTTACCACCACCACCACCATCAACGGACATAAGCAACGTACCCGATTCCAATGCATTCTCTTGGCCGCTTTTCACCACGGACACTGACTGGCAATTCAATTTCGACATCCCGTTCACAGCTGAGCATACTAGTGCATCCACAGGTGCAAGTTCGACCTCATTGACTGAGCTAGACATGTCTCAATTCTACAATCGACCAACTCAAGGCTTCGAATCTGCGGGGTGCTCGGGAGAGTTGATTGAGTATTTAAGTCTCAGTGATAAGGTGAGCCCTGATGCTGCATTCTTGGCTCAACACGATGGCTTTTACACATATTAATACAAGCTAGAAGTGCCCGACGAGAAGCTTTCTGGGTAAGAAACTTGTTCTCGAGCTGGAAAAGACAAACGTTGATCAGCTTTATGTTAAGATCCCGTACCTAGCATCAACTATTCTCTCGAAGCCATATTCTCAGCACAGGATCGAGGGCTCGATAACATAAGCAGCACCAAACAAGACGATATAGATCGGATTTTTAAACGAATGTCTCTAATACAGGCCCAGCTGTCGTTGGTAGATCTCGGCGATGAGCAGTGCCACAATGGCTATGCCAGATGGTACAGGGATGACGCAGCCCTGATGGAAAGCTGCAGAGCCGGTACGTCTCTTAATCACGATACCATAACCATCAAGTTAGCCAACCTTTGTTAACCATGAGTAGCATGCTTTCAACGACCAGTAGGGTAATTTAGATCTTCCCCAATTCTGCTGGAGTAACTGCGAACAACTATAGCATTTCGAATTTCTTGACAATGTCGTATTTCGACAACCTTATCAAAGAAGCCGAAGGCCGGTCTCAAGGGAGCTCGATGTCCATATCGCTGATCGATTCAGTCATGGCCTTTGGATATCAAGCCTACCTGGCTATCACGCAGCGCTTCATAAGTTCGGAGGAGAGAAAGAAGGCCGATTACTATTCGAGAATAGCATTGGGATCTCGTGGCAGTGTTTTACGTTCGCCCAACACGCTTTTAAAACTGCGGGTAAGTCGAACCCCCAAGCATTGCCGATTGCTCAATGCTAACTGCCCAGACAATTTTAGCAATGGTCGGTTCAACTCATCTGATAGCTCACAGTATAGCTAATTCAACATCCTAGACGACGGTCTCGGAGCAGATTGACGAGACCATCCACTCTGAACTTTTAACAGGTGCTGTCAGCTGTGCGAGGGCGCTGAAACTCGAAAACCGTGATTTTATGCACGGAGAGAACACAAGCAGCAAGGATCGAGATCTTGCGAGGAGAAGCCTGTGGTATCTGTACTCCATCGAGGTTCCTCATTCTCTGCGGCGTGGAATCTCACCAGTAGGAGCCTCTTCACGATGCCTGTTGAGAAGAGTCTTCTAACGTTAAGGAACAGGCACTCGATCACGACTGGATTGACCACGCCCCACCCCGGGCCTGCGAGGAGACGGATTGGTTCTCACTCCAGTGTCTGTATGCCATTGTCATCAGCTCTGCGGCCAAGATGCTCTACAACCAGCAGGCTCTCCGGCAATCACTCGGAGAGCGAGAGCATAAGCTGGAGACGGCGTACGAGCTCTTGGAGGGCTGGAGGAGCCACCTCCCGGCTCCCTTGCAGGAGATTCACAAGCACGACATGCACCGGATCCTAGACGACCATCAAACGCGCCACATTGCACTATCCATATTCCGCCAGTACCACGAGGCCATCTTCATGATCTACTTCCCCTGGACAGGCAGCCAGTCGGGCGGCAGGGTCTCGGAGGACTGCCGGCGGAAAAGCATGGAGCTGTGCGTCAACTCTGCCCAAGTGGTGTTGGCCATTGCGAACCAGATCCTGTGTCTGGATATCCTCGACAGGTAAGTCGATGCCGTCCGATCAATGAATTGGGTCAAAGAGAGACTGAGAGAACGTAACCAACCCACAGCAAGTTCCTCGACCTGATTTCCGTGTCCATCTGCATGACATTCCTGGACGTGGCGACCAGCAGCGGCGCCAAGAAGAGCATCTCGTACCTGAGCATGGGTTGTGGCATCTTCGGTCGGCTGAACCTACTGGATAGCGAAGTGCCGCTTGCGGACGTGTTGGAGCTCACGCGCACGGCGCAGCAAATCAAAGGGAAATGATTCATGACTAGACGAACTTGGAGATTGTATAGTAATTGCAGATAAACGCCGCTTGGGTCGGTGGTGCATGTTATACGTTTCTATATAGACGTAGACTCCTGAAACTGCTGTTCGACCGCAAAGGCAAATTCTCGCGACACGCCTGGCGAAATCGAGTCGAGCTCCACATCGTATCCCGAGCTGATGTTTTCCATCCTGCAAAGAAAATCCTCTATGCTCTCTCGTCCTTGCGACGGTCCACTCATTATACATTGATCCCAGTCCATGTTTGCAAGATTGGTGCTCTCGACAGCCATGTTCGCCCTCTCGAACAGTTCCACGCAGGATCGGTGCATTCCGCTGATCCGTTCGCTCTTGCCTCCCTTGGAGCTCTTGGCTAGCACGCCTAGCAGCGTGAGCAATGGCTCGATGAGCTTGAGGTCTGATAGTGCCATAGGGTTCGACGGTTCGCAAACAATGTTTCTGAGCAGGGTCGTCGCAGCCGTTACGAAGATGTAGAGAACAGCCCTGATATTGTTACTATTCTGTGCCAGGGAAGTAGGGTCATGGGTTTGCCTTACCAGATACAGGCGTACCTTCTCCGAGGAGTGACTTGGAGTAATTTTATCGCCTTCCTGGCCTCAGTTGCGTAGATTAGCGGGGCTGACAGAAGCTGAAACTCCATTGGATCCCCTGTTCCCTGAAGCTCACGATACCTTGGCAGTGCAGGCAGAGAGTTGTAGACGATGGCGAGGGAGTTGAAATACACTAGTTGTAGGATAATGGGGTGCCGAACGGTGCCCGAAGTTGGCACTTGAAGGAATGGTTCATAATAATCTTGCATGAATTCGATAGGAACATTTGCTCTCCATGATTGAAGCATGGCTTCGAGCTCCGTTGCCGCTGCAACTCGCTCAGAGACGGCCTGTTTGGTGGCTTTCACGGAGTAGAGGCGTTTGTATATCTGTCCCTGGATCATTGCCAATCTGGCTCGGAAGTTGAAGAAATTCATCCTAGTCGACTCGCCGGGGTAGATCAGACTGCTATCGATTTCAGACGGAAGCTCCACATCCATATCATCGTCATCTTGGGCCGAGGGCTGTCCCATCCGTAAGCTGAGATCTTTGTCAAGAGAATATGCAATCCAAAAGACCCGTTTCCGTTCCTCGATTTCGGCAGCGCTAATATTTGGATTTTGGCATCGTTTGTGTAGGCCCATTCTATGTGCTAGTCTCATTGCTGCCGAAATCAACAAAGAAACCGGACCTTGATTTGGCGTGCTCTGTATCACAAGTGCCATTCCGAGCAGCGCCTGCACAGACCAGAGTGTGACATGCATTGTCATAAGCTGACCGACAACCGCAAAAGCGGTTTGAAAGTAACCCCAGGTTTCACAATCTTCTTCCATGTCTTGAGCCATCCCGTGCTGAAATTGAGGTGTAAGAGCCAATACAACATTCAAGCACGCCCACCGGCCTGGATCATTGACGCTCGTGTCTAGAGAATCAAAGACGGACATGAAACGAGCTTTGTCAAAAAGCGGGTATGCAGGATGAAAGCCTTGAAATGACTTCTCCACAAGACTTAGCACCCTATCTTTCGGTGGAAGGGCTTTAATGGCTCGGCCATTGGATACGTTATTATCGAAGTTGGGAGGTCGAGGCAAGATCTCTCTTTGGGTGCTAGCGACTGCAGAGAAGGACGCTGAAAACTATCAGATCAGGAAAATGCATGGCAGACTCGCACTTACCTTCTGGCGAGGGTAATCCAAAGTCTGAAGCTTGGGAATTTTCGCCGGCTATTGTAGAAGCTGGATCCAAGTTGGAGCTTGAATCAGAAGCTCCAGCTTCTGATTGATTAGAAAAAGGTGGCGCTTCCGGTCTTCTAGAGTCATTCCCAAACTCGGCACTATTTAACCCAGATTGTTGATTTGACACAGGACGTTTCATTAGGTCTTCCATCGACTTCAGCCTTTTCTCTAGCTCCTCAACACGCTTGTCCCTAATTTGGATCAGTAAATCCTCAGTCAGACGCTCAAGCTTTGTCGTTCCTGTTCCCACTCGAAGCCGAACTCACCTGCCCGATCGCCTCGGCGCCCGCTTCATGCTGATGGGGGTGAAACGGCACGGGGTCTTGTATTGGATGCATTGCGCACAGGATTCCGAGACTACATCGCAGCGAATCTTCTTCTGCCGACACATATCACACGCCTAATCTGTGTTGGTAAATCATCGATTTATCTGGAGTTACAGGGCAAGCACTGACTCTGGTGATAGGCGACATAGATTGCTTCTCCTTCCGTGAACCTGAGAGTACGGGCTGCGGCATCCTGGTGGATTCGAGCGGTTTTGTGTTATAGGAATTTTGAAGCTCTCTCTAAGATCTAAGGAACAGTACGGGCGGATTATTGGGAGGAGAGGGGAGGATAGCGAGGTGGAATGGGAGGAGCGGCATTTCACCAGCTGAGCAGATTTTGATTTCATAAGCAACGTCATGTGACCGCGGATCTTGATCTCGCTCGCATCCCGTTTACTGTTTTGGAGACAGCATGATGAGAGAATCAAGGCAAAGATGAAGAAGCTTTGTGAAGTCTTCCAGCAGAGCGGTCTGAATGTACGAGAATCAGATTGGGGTCAGCCAGCACAGTCGGTCGCTGAGCTTGAAGTTCGAAATCAAAGTCTCTGAACTCGCCCGTCCGAGTTCTCTAAGCTGGCGACAATGCTTCGTGTCACGAGTGATCCATCATTGCTAGGTCAAAAGAGCCGCAAGTCGTGGAGCGACAGTAGTAAAAGCTGTCAGTACTACGACGTGATGATTGCCGCAATACTCGTCATGGTAGAATTTGACAAACATTGCCCGAAAGGGACTGACGGATTCGTGTACTTCTATACTCTAGCATCTACTCAAGAAACTTGGTGCCAATGGCTGAGCGGCCGGAAAACAGGAGATGGTCTCTACGCTACGCGACTCGCTCAGCTTTTCCGAATATTTGTGCAGACTCGGAGAGCGTGCAAGAACGGCAGCGGCACAGCCAATCCGAACAGAAGTAATTGGTCTACTCCGGCTATTCGGATCTTTCGCTTTCGAATGGGTTTCAGTCTTGCAATACCTACGCGCGAAGGGCAGGCTCACAGAAGGCCAAGTCTCGCGACATTCTATTCCAATGTCGTCGGTTTTCCGGTAAATCCTGCAGACTCGGAGAGCGTGTGAATACGGCAGCGGCATAGCAGATCCTAAGAAAAACGATTGATCTATTTCGGCTATTCGGATCTTGTGCTTTTGAAAGGGTTTCAGCGTTGCGATACCTATTTGCCTATGTACGAAGAGCACGATTTTGAGTATTTGAGTATTTTAGTGGCTCTAGCTGGAGTTGCCCCTCAGGTCAGACGTGCGCATATTCAGACGACTCAACTCAGCATGCAATATATGTATATTTTTATCTCGTTAGTAGCAAGCTTCGGAATACTCGAAGGCACCGGCAACTGCCTACGCACTGATTATAAGATTCTATGATCCGAACAAAGGAACAAGGTAGCTGCTTACCATGCGGTTCTAGACCCCAAGACGAATATATGCTTGATTCCCAATGTCCTCTCAAAGAAACCCTCTGGGAATAACTGCATTGGCACTGAGTGTCGCCGCAAGGTCGAGATCATCGCTTATTGCAATTCATTTTTATCCTATATCGAATCTGTTCATTGATACAGAATCATAACCATGCATGTAAGCTATTCTCATTCCGGCTTGTATAACAGATTTCTAAGACTCTCCTCTAGGTGATCGTCGTAGGAGCCGGTCCTTGTGGCCTTTCTTTGAGCTTGGCGCTCGCCCAAGCAGGAATAGAAGTGACATTGATAGATAGAGAAAATACTATAGATTCTCGGCCGCGGGCTGTGCACCTGACGGCCCCTGGAATTCAAATTTTCAAGCGTGCTGGTGTCTTGGAAGATGTTCGACGCGCCGGTTTCTTGCCGAAGGATTGGACATATCGAAAATTTGACGGTACCCCTATCGTGACAGTTGAAGACGTTGCAGTGTCAAAGAGTCCCGAGGCTACGATTGTCCTACCTATAGGGATGTTGTGTGAGATATTGCTCTCTCATGCGGAAAGGAACAGCAAGATCTTTCTGAAATGGAGCCATCGGGTAGTAGATGTTGGGCAGGATGAGAATTCGGCATGGGCTATTATCAAGGAGCAGGATGGAACTGAGGAAAGAATTAGTGGAGACTTTCTATGTGGCTGTGATGGAGCGACTAGTCAAGTGAGAAAATCACTATTTGGAGAAAAAAATTTCCCAGGGAAGACATGGGATGTCCAATTTGTAGCAACGGATGTGAGTAGAAAACGAGGAATTTGATTCCCAGCTGAACGTTGTTAGGTTTACTACCCATTTGACAAATTTGGCTACGATGATGTGAATGCCATCGTACACCCACAAGAGGGCCACCTTGTCGCCCGCCTCACAAAAGACGGATTATGGCGAGTCGCATACCAAGAAGACAAGAATCTGACTTTCCAAGAAGTCCTCGATAACCAACCAGCCCATTATGAGCGAATACTCCCCGGTCGTCCCAAGCCTGGAGATTACACTATAACCAACATAAGTCCATACAAGCTGCATCAGAGATGCGCCGAGCGATTCCGGGTTGGTCGTATCTGTCTAGCAGGAGACGCTGCGCATCTCTGTAACCCCTGGGGCGGCCTGGGCCTGACAGGAGGATTTGCAGATGTAACGGGATTAGTCGAATGTTTGGAAGGCATTGCGACTGGCCAGGCGGATGACAGTATCTTGGATAAGTACGATAAAGTGCGAAGGTCTATCTTTCAGACTGTGATTGATCCTATTTCGACTGGGAACTTCCTTCGAATCTCGTCTTTGGATACGGACGCCGCGATAGAGAAGGACCCTTTTATTTCCATGTGCGCTGCTGCGAAGAATGACCCAAAGGTTAAGGAGAAAATGGAAAAGGTACCTATTCCCATTTCTCTGGTTCTATCTTGCCATATTAACTCTTCATAGAGCGTCTATGCTACTTGTCATGACTTTACACAATATTACGAAAGCAAGGCTTGAATGCGATATAGCTGGTCCATTATTATGTTTTAGGCTTTATTACTTTAACATTAGACATCCTACAAATAAGACTTAGTGCTGCATTGATGCTATCTTTATTTCTTCCTTCATCCTTCGTAGTGGCAACTCTTAGGCAACGAGATTCTCTACTACAGTAACCTCGCCTGCGCCGTGACACTAAAGCTATACTGAGTTTATCACCATACATCTTCAGTAGAAGGTTTACAGAATTCTGCATATGTCATTTGATCACGCTATGCCTAATAATCTAGCAGCTCCTAACCTTTCTCCCTGTCGCAGCGGCCTTGTCACAAGAAATTACTGGACACATCAATTCAGCAGCACTCGGAACATATTTATTTCAAACACAATCATGATCTAGCATAATCCAAGCTCAGCAAGGTGGTTACAATGAACTCTCAGCTACTGTGGTCGAGCAGAAGGTGCTGAAGCAGCGGGGAGAACTTGCGCAGAGCAGGAAGAGCAGGGAGAGCAGGGAGAGCAAGGCCGAGTTGGAGCGTCTAAAGCTTTGTAGGAGGTCGTAGCCCAGTTAAAATGTAGATTGATAGATAAAGCTCTATTTACTGCTCGTTCAAGCTGATCCAAACCAGAACTACCTCCACAACACTAGTGCACTCCGAGACCACGCCGTAACAAAGCCGCTACCTGTTGCACCTGCGTCAAAAGTATCAGAATGTGCGAGCCCTAAAGTTATGGTGATAGACACTTACATCTGGTTCTCTTATCATTGTAAAATGATTGCCCTCAACAGTCATTGTGATGATGTTCTCCTCCCCTAAGAGCTTGTTCCATCCGTTGGATCCGAGATCAAGTCTATTATCAAGCAAGAACTTCACGCTCTTTGCCTCCCCGGCGGATCTTGGGAATTTCTGGTCTTTAGGGTCTTTACACAGTCCATCGCGGGCCCAAATGATCAGAGTTTTGGGTGCTTCAAGTGAATCCATCGGGTACGGCGTATAGGCCGCAAGATTGACAATCGAGGCCTCAAAATGTGGAATCAACCAGTCAGGTGGTGAACTTTGAGTGCCAAGTAATCCCATGGAATCGACGAAGTGAAGCAACGAAGATGGTAGCGGTTCCAAGTTGATAGGACATGGCGAATCAATCAAGAAGAGACGCTCAGTCTTTTCTCCCATCTCCAGCAACTTATATGCGACTTGATACGCAATCACGCCGCCTGCGGACCATCCTCCAAGATAATATGGACCGTGGGGCTGTCGTCTCTTGATCTCAGCAAGATATTGTGCCGAGACGCCATCAATGCCGTTCGTATAGTCCGCGGGAGTCTTCATGAAAGGACAGTTAAGACCATAAACGCAAACATCCGGTGAAATGCTGGGAAGCAAGGCATATGAGGTCGCTGACCCTGAGCCGTCAGGGAAGAGGAATAAATTCATTGAGGCGGTTTTGGGGCTGCCTGACAGCAATACTGATGTAGCCGGGCGAAGTGCCTCCTCGTTCGCTCGGATTTCCACCATCAAACTCGTCAGGCTCTCACCATCCGGATTCGGCGTGCTTGGTGTCGTGTCAGTCTCACCTGGAGTGGTGTTCTCGGTGTAGCTGTATGGCGTAGCACCTCCACTTGAGTTCGTGCCTACCAGAGCCGAGATCGCCATTTTCGCCTCACTAATACTAGGGTAATCGGCGAAAAATGACGTGGGAATGTCCAATTCGAGTTCCTCACGAATTCTCCCAGTAATAGTAAGTGACATAAGTGAGTCAACACCCATATCAGCAAAATTGCCCATTTCAAGAAGTTCTGACTGCTCGATGCCCAACTCTTCAGAGATGGTGCTTAGAAGTTTCTCTGTAGTGCTTTCAGTAGAGTATTTTGCCATGGCACTTCCAATTGAGGTGTTTCGAGTCATCGTACCGCCACTCATCGCATCCGTAGTTGCCGCACTGCCAGTTGACGCACTTCCGTTCGAATTATCACCGTCAAGAGCGAGAATTGCAGATTTCGCCTCACCAATGGTAGCGTTGTCCACGAATAAGGACGTAGGAACATCTATTTCAAGCTCCTCACGCATCCGCCCAGTAATTGTAAGCGACATAAGTGAGTCCAATCCGACATCAGTAAAGGCGGCTCCGTCATGGAGTTCCGACGGTTCCAATCCCAACTCTCCAGCAATGATGCTCATGAACTCAGGAATAACAGAGCCATTACCATTTTGAGGATGAGATATTGATGTGGTGGGTTTATATGTCGTCTCGATCAAGACTGAAGCCGACTCCTTTTCGATTTTAGGGTGCCCAGCCTTTGGATGGCTAGCAATGCCGTTCATGGGAGAGAGATCCTGCGCCTTTGGATAAGCGGCAGCTCCATTGGTGGGAGGTAGAAGCTTGTTAAGAAGAGTTCGTGGAATGGCTTGGAACTTTACACCCCCAACCAGAGCAACCATGTCCTCTCCATCAAATACGTAAACGTCGCCAACCATTGTTTGTCTTGGTCCTGGATGCATCTTGACATAATTGCGGTAAGATCTGCGGGCTGACAGCGGGCGCACCATCTGCAAGGACTCCCAACCATGAGAGATGTAAACTTGTTTCTTTGAGTCGACAGCATCGGAGCCATTGAGAACGAATCCAGAAAGATGAGTAATATTGTCAATCCAGTAGGGATTTGCCTCGAAATCACCGTCGCTCTCAGTAGCCCGAAACTCGATCAATGAAATGGCCTCGAAGTTCTTGCTGTCGAGAATGACCTCTTTCATTCCGTGGTATTTCTTGTCATACTGGACCAAGGATGAGAAGGCTTCGTATGCCTGCCCACGGCTGACCTTCTTGTATTTGCCAACATCAGCACCTTGAGCCAAGACATCGATTCGTGACCGAAATAAATAAGCAAGTCGAGACCAGTCTGCAAGCCAAGACTTTGTATCCCCATATTCAATAAAGCACGAGGCATGCAAATCCCCGACACTTCCGTCCCGAGATATGCTATTGTAGCTAATTTTGACAAGCCTGAGAGGTCGCTCAGCTGTGGCAGTTATTCTCACAACTTGTTGTTCTTTCGCATCGCGGCCCTTTGCGATCAAAGGCTTTATAATTTCCAGCTGGCGCACGTTCATGGGAATATACTCTGCGCTCTTGTTTACCTTTCTGTGCAGGTAGCCTGCTAATGTCAGTGCCATATCAGCGTATACACCCTGCGATTTTGTTAGCTCGAATCAGAAGTTGGCTGCATGCACATACTGATGGGCAAAGGGCTGATCCATTCACCAAGTGCCCAGACATCGCGTTGTTGAGATCGGGGTCAGACAGATCCGATTCAGCCACCAGTGTGATCTTGTCTCCATAATCTTCTTTCGTTAATTTCTGGACAGAGGATGTAGATAAATTACGGTCTCTGAGTTTCTTGGTGGGTGCCTCGATGACCTCCCCTTTACTTAGACACCAATTGTTAGTATACTCAAGCCAGTAGTTTTTGTTCTCGAATGTATAACTTGGTAGGGTAAGAACCGTATGGGACGATTCATATTCACGATGGACTTCGTCCCAGTCAATATGCAACCCCTTACGGTGCAGAATACTAAGTCCACTTGACGTAGTCCTCCACGGGTCTTCCTTCTTGCGGAGTGACGGCACAGTTACTGTCTCAGGTCCAAGGCTCGATTTGATAAAGGCAGAGCAGACGGGTGCTGGACCAATCTCAATCCAGATCATGTTCTGGTCAACTAGCCCTTCCCCTTTCGCAGCCGTAATACCGCCCAGAAAACCGACGGTTTCTCGGGCGTGGCGAGCCAAGTACTCTGGACCAAAAATATCTCCACCAGTCACTACCTCTTGAAGCATAGGAGAGATGACGGGAATTGCTGCGTTTCCGAAAGTTATAGAGCTGGCTAATTCCCTCAACGGTTCCAGAATGGGTGTCACCTGGGCCGAATGAAAAGCGTAAGCGCAGGGCAACAAAACAGATTTGATGCCGGCTGCCTTGAGAGTTTTTGAGTAAGACATCAGTTGTTCTGTTGGACCACTAATCACAGTCTCTCGAGGTCCGTTAATACAAGCAACTTCGGGGTTATCGCCGACCAGGATTTGGCGGATGGAAGTCACAGATGTGGCAGCGGCCAGCAATGCATGAGTTCCTGCCGTGCAGTGCTTCTCGAGAAGTTCTGCTCTTCGTCCGACAAGGAATATGGTATCGCTCACGGATAGAACACCTGCCACATTCAACGCAGCATATTCGCCGAGGCTATGGCCAAGGACAGCACTCGGCGAGATGCCCCAAGATATCCATAATCGCGCCAACGCCATCTGAATGCAGGTTTGTCCAAGCTGTAGCATGAAGGGCGAAAACGAAGTAGCGTCTGTAATAGTGCCATCTAGAAGAGGTAGAAAAGATGGGAAGCCCTGGCTGCGACCAATTGTATCGAAGTCCATGATATCAGATCTAAATTGTCTTGAATTCTCAAAAAGCTGTTTCCCGAGCGATGGGTAATGTGCACCTTGACCCGTAAATACAAATGCGACTTTGGGAGGTTTCGTAGAAACAGGTTTGATAATCTCAGTTTGAGCCGACCTCAAGGCTTCCTTGGCCTCTGAAATACTTGATATGGCAAAGGAGACACGGTAAGGCTGCTGGGTCCTTCGGGCAGTAGTAGTATAGGAAAGTCTTGGTAAGGATGTATCGGGCTTCATCTCAAGGTAGGAGATAAGTTTCTGGATATTCTTCTCCAAAGACCAGGCCGACTTCGCGGTTACTGAAACAACGAAAGTCGTTCTAGGGTCATTGTCGCTCATCCGTACGGATTTAGGAGCATCTTCTAGAAGGAGGCCAGTGTTCCCGCCTGCTGCGCTAAAGTTATTCAAGTATGCTCGCCTCTTTCCGCCAGTTGGAGGAAGCCATGAGGTTTCCTTAAGCGGAATACGGATTCCTCTCTCTTCGAGGTCGGTGGGGAAGGTTGTATTCATAGTGCCTTTGATACCGACATGTGGAGGAATGGCGTTTCGTTGCAGCATAAGCAAGACTTTGACTAGAGATGCGACCCCTGCAGAGGCTTCCCCATGGCCAATATTCGCTTTGAGAGCTCCAAGGTGAAGTGTTTGGCCTGGTAGACGTCCTTGACGTCGCGGAGCAAAGACATTTGAAATGGATCTCATCTCAGCTCCATCGCCAGCTTGCGTTCCTGTCCCGTGCATCTCCACGTAGCTAATGTCACGGGCGTCGACACCAGTATTCCTCAATATCTTCCTATACAGAAACTCTTGAGTTGGAGCATGGGGCTGAGTAATGGACACAGCTTCTGAAGAGTGGTTTGTTGCTGTTCCCAAGATAACGCCTAAAATTGGGTCTTCATCAGCCTCTGCGTCCTCCAGCCTCTTTAAAATGACTGTCGCAACAGCATCACCTCGACAGAAACCATCCGCAGTATCGTCAAATGTCTTGCAGGAGCCAGTCTTAGACAAGAACTGTGCACGGCTGAGTCCGGCAAAGAGATCTGGCGTTGTCATAATATTGAGGCCACCAGCAACTGCTGTATCGCATTCTTTTGCCTGAAGAGAAGTGCAGGCTAATTGGATCGCGGCAAAGCTTGACGAACAAGCTGTGTCAACGTTGTAGCTCGGCCCCTTAAACTTGAAATTATAATTGATGCGTCCTGAAGCAAAAGCACGTATAGTCCCAGGAATGTAATATGTGTCGATGTTCTGCGCTGCATTGACCTGTCGCCAATCATCGCTCGTCTGGCCATAGAAAGTACCAACACGGTCTAACATTGACGAAGGTGTCCTGTTAGGCATGAAACCTGACATCTCAAGGGCCTCATAGGCTGTTACCAAGGCCAGTCTCCCCATGGGATCGGTTTGGTAGGCTTCGCGAGGTGACATATTGAAGAAACGCGGGTCAAACAAGCCTGGCTCTTCAATGAAGCAACCGTAGGGGGTATGACTTGTATTCTTCCTTTTACCCGTGGGATCGTAATGCGCGTCGATGTCAAATCGATCCGGAGGAACTCTTCGATGGACGTCTAATCCCTGTTCTAACAAACTCCAGAGACTCTCGAGATTTTCGGCATTCGGGAAGCGGCCAGACATTCCCACAATAGCAATCTTCACAGACGTACCTGATGGATCAGTTGCAGGTTTGGTCAGCCCAAGCTGTTCTCCAACGCCCACTTCGACCTCTGTTCCTGCCCTTAAGGCCGATACTAAGCTAGATGCTGCATTAGAAGGCCCTACAGAAGAGATCTTGCATTTTTCTCTGCCCGAGTCTTTTGCCTCCGAGACGACCGCAGTAAGTATATGGTCAAACGAAATTGGTCGAATCAAGATATCGCCCACAACTTGCCTTAAGAACTGGTCCATGCCCACATCTGGAAGAGACGTCTCTGCGGTACCCGAAATGACACGAATTGATGGAGAAGCTAGCTTGACGTTCGTCCCTGCAATCGGCTGTACAATTTCTTCGACATCAATATCGCTGTACAAATGTGATGCATGGAATGGCCCAAATATATCAAGTGGTACTGTCTTGCGTTGGCGGAAGTATTCTGATTCCAGGAATAGAGCTTTGATGGTTGCCGGCGGTCCACTAATGGTGACCACATCTCTGCTGTTGGAGCTTATATAGGCATGGCTAGCCCGTGGTAAGCCCTAAGACATTTCTTAGCTCCATACTGAGGATAAGGATGCTACCCGTAAGCCTTCTCACCTTTCTTTCGTTGAACTGCGTGACCTCGGCAACCGAGGCCTCCTTGTGTACACCCACCACAAGTCTTGACCAACTCTGGTTGACTTGGACATCGTGAATTGTGGATAAGCGCTGTGCAGCATCGTTCACCTTAACACCAATCCTAAACGCAACTCTGACAACTTTCAGCGCATTAACTACCAAATCGAGAATGCTTTGGCTGGCTGATACAGCTGCCGCGGCTAGCAAGCCCGTGCACAGGCCAACCAGGACGGTGTTCGAGGGCACGATATATTGAGATGGATGATCATCGAAAAAGCTATGCAAACTATTATTTCGTGTGCTTCAACTAAGGACGCCGGAATACACACCTAATAACACTGCCTAATTGACATATACAAGCGAGGGTAGTCTCAAGAATTTGATTCCGAGAAGCCGAGTCCTGGTACTGTTTCACGAGATCTAAAACGTCTGTGAATGGTGGAATTTGTTTCTTCACATAGCGAGGCTGTCGGCGCACTTCGTCGCGCAAAACTGCATTTAGTCTATCAATAAAATGAAGAAAAACAACTCCTTTTTGACGCTCGCAAAGCTTTTGCAGTGGCTCTCGGAAATCGCCTGTCTCGTCGCCAAAGAGAAGAACTTTAAACGCCTCAGCCGCCATATTGCCGCGTTAGGAATTCTGCCCCACGTTGATAATGAACGCGTTAATTTGAAGTCCTTCAATTCGGTGTGGTATCTAATTACTATGTAAAAGGATGAGTGCCCTACTTATCCACTCCCAACGAACTGGGGGCCGATTCGGCTACAGGGGGGACCTGTGCGTAGCCGAGAAGGTGTAAGCAATAAGAGTACCTCTACTGGCCAACTACCTTATGGCAGTGCTCGGCTCCTTCGTGCTGACTTGTAGCGGAGATTATCCAACCGTGAGTGGCAGCAAGTTCTGCCGCAATCCGGTGAGCTACTACTTAGATACATTTGATCTCACAGATTTCGGGCTCGGTATATCTTTCCAGCTGTTTGGAAAGATTCACAACTTTGATCCATAAGTACACAGCGTTCGGGGGCATTGGCGGTGTTCATAGAAACCTTTTTCCGAGATGAGATTTCTCAAGATATCAGGTACCTACCGATTATCCGTCCGGGACCCGATGCTGCAAGATTGCCAAGGAGGCGTTCCGGTATGCGCAGTGGTGCACTAACGAACGCAGGTCATAAACGCTTCGGATTTCCGAGAAGCCACTCATAGTTAAGCAACAGTCTTCGAATCCTTCTACTTACTAATTACTGTAAATCCCGAGCCGGTGCATATTGGCACCCCTGCTAAGGCTGAAGTCCTCCCCTCAAACTCCGAACAAGTGACGTTCCCAATTACCGTAAATTAACAATGTCTGAATATCACTTGGGACCTTTTGCACACAAGTTTGTTTCGGATGATCTCCAAGAAATTGCAACTCCACAACCTAAGCACGCCTGGTATCAATATGATCAGAGCACCTGTTGCACCAGCAAACTGGGAGGATCCGCTGAGATGGAGAACAGTGGGGGAGGTAAATGGGAATACGGGATCAACTACTCTCACAAGTCATTCCCTCCCTGAACTTCAAACGCCCTCCACGGTCTGTCTTGCTTAGATTAACCATAAACAGCAGATGTAGACAAACATCAGAAACACCCTAGGCATGAACTTCTGGGTTCACGAGTCTTCGAGAGCTACGAAACAGAACCTTCGTGGCAGAATGTTCTCGACACTGGGGAAGTATCTTGGCTGGCTGAGCACGTTCTCCTTAATCAGATAGTATTTCCAGCCGCCGGGTACATAGCAATGGCCGGAGAGTCGATGCGACAGTTATCGAACGGAAATTTGGAATCCTATGCGGTGAGAGATTTCTCGATCACCTCGGCTCTGCTCCTGAGGCCAGACGAAAAATTCAAACTTCGTACCAGGCTTCGGCCAGTGAAGGTGGCCGGAGAACCGAGTCAGTGGTATGAAATTCACATCACATCCTACGATGGAAGCCACTGGGTAGAACGGTGTGTTAGCAAAGTGTCCCCTCGCAGTGCGCCCAGCTCGAACGATCCCGATGTCCCTCATCCAAAAGATACCCTTCAAAGGCATGTAGCGCGAGCTTATTGGTACGATGTGTTAGAAAGTAGGGGTCTCAAATACGGCCCAGCATTCCAAGGCCTTGATAAAATATCGACGGCCCTAACAGAGCACAAAGCAGTTGCCACGATTACCTCACTTGAAGATACAACAAAGTACATTCTCCATCCAGTCACAATTGATCAATGCTTGCAGATCTTGATGGTCGCGGCATGCAAAGGACAAGGTCGACTACTAACAGAATTGTCTATTGTAACAGCCATTGAGCACCTCGTTGTATTTAGTGGCGGACGGGCAAAGTTAAAAATTGGAGGAATGGCCGCGAAGAGTAGATCGGGTGGTTTGACGGGCGATGTGTCTGTCGTATCTGAAGACGGTTATCCAATACTCTTGATAGAACGTTGCGAAACCTCCTTGGTGCCCAATGACAGACCAAAGTCCGAAGACAAACTCTTTTCGTTCGTTAAGTGGGATACTGACGCTACCTACTGTAACCTCAATCAAGCACTCGCGCCATCTAACTCTCCGCCGGACCCTTCCATACTTCTCGACGTATTAAAGCTCCTTGCTCACAAAAATCCGAAACTCAGAATCCTCGAGCTAGGGAACGGCGCAGATGAGACCACACGTTTGGTTTTAAATGCTCTCAAATCACAATATGGCGAGCGCCTATATCTCACTTATACTTACGCCGCAACATCTTTCGACGCCGTATTCTGGGCAAAGGCGACATTTAAGGGGACCCGTAATATCAACGTTGTGTTTTTCGACGCCGAACAACAGTTACAGAGCCAAATCCTTCAAGCTGGAGCCTACGATCTCATCATCACTACAGATGTATGGCTACTCAACATTGGCTTTTAGATTTCACTAATTTTAAAAGCAGTTCATTTCCTCGGCAAGAAATAATATAACAGCCTGCGTAGACTGTTTAAAACACCTTATTCATCCTCTTGGACATCTTCTTTTGTTGGACACTCTACCAGGTTCGAGTGCATCTAAAGATGAAAACTTTATCAGCCAGGTGCACACTATGCTCCTCAAAAGTGGCTTTGTATTTGGCCCTGGAGATGACGGTTCTTCAGAGGGCCCTAAAGTCATCGCAGAGCTGAGGAAGCCTCTCAAACACCCAAAGAAAATAACGCTTGTCGTTCCAGACGACCATCATCCTCTCGTCAATGCGGTCCAAACTTCCATCCAGGACAGTGGCATCGGTTGCGACAGATGTACATTGGAAGGTAACATACCCCAAGGTCAGGATATGATATTGATCGTAGACTTTGGCGAACCATACCTGTACAACATCACAGAAGCCAGATTCCGCGACTTCGCCAATCGTCTTTCTAGTTTCAAAGGCTCTATGATATGGGTCACTCCCACTGCTCAAATATCTTGCAACAACCCAAACTCATCCATGATCCTTGGTATGACAAGAACATTGAGAGCAGAACTTAGGAAAGATATCACCGTGGTGGAAATCGATGTTGAGGCTGCCACATTTCTCAGCTCGAGTAAGTCGCTCGTGAAAATATATCAGAGCCTCAGTTATCGGGCAAAAGCCAGATTTGTTGATCCAGATTATGAATACGCAATTGTTGATGGGAATATCAAAATACCGAGAATCCATTGGACAACAGGAAAGGAGGAACTTTCAGAATGCGTTGGTCATTTAACAACAGATGAGACGGGCTCGCAAAGTCTTCAAATCCCCAATGGAGGCCCACCGACGCCCATTCGTTTCCGATCCGATGCCTGCTATCTCTTGGTTGGAGGGCTTGGAGGTCTTGGCCGAGTAATATCGACATGGATGGTGGAGAATGGTGCACGCAACATTCTTTTCTTATCTCGCTCCGCAAAAGAAGGTCCGGAAACTACACCCTTTTTTGATGAACTTCGAGCTCGAGGATGTGAGGTATTAACTTTTGCGGGGAATGTTACCAACTTATCGGACGTTGAAGCTGCCGTAAAGCAAGCGACTAGGCCAGTGGCCGGCATCATGCAGATGTCAGCAGTTATGAGAGTTTGTATATCTACACTCATTTAGGCATACGCTGACTTTTCCAGGATAATTGGATGTCGCACATGACATTTACTGAGTGGGATCAGTGCGTACGGCCTAAAGTTCAAGGCACTTGGAACCTCCATCAGGCTACCTCTTCTGTTAGCTTGGACTTCTTTCTACTCTTTTCCTCGATATGTGGAATGTCAGGCCAATGGGGACAGGCAAACTACAACTCAGCAAACGCGTTCCTGGATGCTTTTGTTAATTATCGTCACGGCCAAAATCTTCCCGCATCTGTCGTTGACCTCGGCTTTATGGGTTGCGTTGGCATGGCAGTGGAGAACAGAGCGCTGGTCGAGAAGTTAACAGCGGGTGGTTACCACTTCCTCGGCGAGCAAGATCTCATTGATGCATTGACCATAGCGATCGCATACTCTCGTCCTGGGAAAGACCGTTTCATGAACAAGAGTCAGCTCGGTCTTGGACTTAGGTCAACCAAACCCATCACCGACCCCTCGACTCGGGTGGTATGGAAAAAGGACGCACGAATGGTACTCTCACATCAGTTCGAGTCTTTGGGCATAATCACAGATGACGAGGCGAGAGAATCCCTCAACATTGCCTATCAAGGTCGGAAAAACTCAAACTGAGGATCTACTACACGTTTAAGCTCTCAACTCTCGAACGAGTCTACGGATGCGCACATAGTTGTGTCAAAATGAACGTTCCTTGGATGGCTAGTGTTTACTGGGAAATAGTGGAAATCCTCTTGATAAAATTCATTTTCTAGGCTCAAGGCGCTCTATGGCTAGAGAAGTAAGTTCGTCAAACCTATATCCGACCAGTAATCGCTTGTTGCATTGGTTATTGGATATCATGTAATGCCCAGGCGATGTTAGAGCAGTGTTACCTCGGAGAGAGTTCGTTGAACGTAACGCTAAAGAAAATACATGATTTCCATGTTTTCTGAATCGCTGTTTTTCGGTAGTGCTATTACAGCTGGATTCGCAACTAAAATTCGTACTATATCTTAGGAAGCGGAAAAAGCACGTAGTGCTTGAATACGTAACTTTGACAATATACCAAAATGCTATTATATAGTCAGATGAAAGATTGCTGTAATTAATATTTCGCGATAGTTCTACACCTTCCCTCGCATACTCGCTGGAGTACTACTTCTACCGTAAGGTACCACGGCCGTTGTAGGTACTCGTATGTACTTGACCAGGGGGGTTCTACTCGGCAATGAAAATAAGCGGCTCTTGACCCCCCTGACCCCCGAAGATCCGTTCGCTACAGCATAGCGACTTTTGCCGGTATCCGAAGATTTCCCCCCCAAAAAAGGGGGGCTTACCTATGTACCCAAGGGAAGAAGGCACGAAAAAAAAACCGTGGGCTCCGAGTCGGCCAATTATGTTTAGATTTCTAATGCAAACGAGTGAGGCACGGCCTTTCGGGATTTTATCACATTTTTTTACTTGTTCGTCTTTAAGACGCACTTCGTTGTTTTTTCAAGCCGCCGCCTCCACCTAGGTGTATATCTCTCTATTTGAAATAACAAACTGCACGCAAAAATGCACAACAGAGTCGACGTCTTCATTTGTGGCAGCGGATCCGCAGGGCTCAGCGCCGCGACCTGGCTGGCGCGATGTGGAGTCCGGTGCAAAATTGTAGATTCCCGCTCTGGACCGCTGGAAATCGGACAAGCCGATGGGGCCCAAGTGCGATCGGTGGAGATCTTCGAAAGCTTTGGGATGGTTGAGGAGTTACTACGAGAAGGTTATCATAATGTTGAAGTGGCCTTTTGGAATCCAGATGGAAAAGGAGGCGGTGTTGTGAGGGCGAGGAGCGCCGCAGCTACGCACCCAGGGTTGTCACATCTGCCTCGTGTTATTTTGAGTCAGGCAAGGTTTAATGGCATGTTGCTGGAGGCTATGAAGAGGTTCAACGGACAAGAAGTAGACTATGGGTATAAAGTTTTGGAAGTGAAGGTTGATGAAGAGAAAGCGAACGATCCGGATGCTTATCCCGTGGCTGTAGTGACAGAGAAAGACGGAAAAGAGGAGACATTCGAGGCGAAATATGCCCTGGTACATCTCCCCATCTCCATTAGGTAGTTGAGTGTCCTCATTGAATCGTCAAGTAACTGTCTTTAGGGCTGTGATGGTGCACACAGTGCTGTTCGAAGGTCGCTTGGTTTCAAAATGACTGGAGATACTTCTGATTCGATATGGGGTGTCATGGACATCTTTCCTCGGACCAACTTTCCGGATATCAGAAAACAGGTGGTATTGCAATCCGAAGCGGGCAGTATGATTCTTATACCTCGAGAAGGAGGGTCTATGAACCGATTTTACATAGAGCTTCTCCACGGGACAGTGGCAAAGAAAGTGAAGTTAGAAGACCTACAAGCTGCAACCCGTCAGATTTTCCGCCCATATCAGGTTGATTTCGCAGACACATTCTGGTGGTCGGTTTATTCAATAGGACAGCGCCTTGCAGACCACTTTTCGAAAGCTAATCGCGTTTTCTTAACAGGAGATGCATGCCATACGCATTCTCCCAAGGCTGGTCAAGGTATGAATGTCAGTTTGCAAGATGGATATAACATTGGATGGAAACTCGCTTCAATCCTGAAAGGGCAAACAGGGCCGGAGCTATTAAAGACCTACATCATCGAGCGGCAAAGGATAGCTGAGATCTTGATTAACTGGGACAAAGTATGGGCAAAACAAATGGCCTCAATGGGTAAAGATGCAGGTGGTGTCCTTGACGCCGACGGCAACATTGACTTCAGCGAGATCTTTGTTAAAGCGGAGGCTTTTACAGCTGGCTTGACGGTCACTTATGATGATTCTTCTATAACTCGGGCGAAAGGAAGCAGCCAACAATTGGCGACAAATCTCATAGTTGGGATGCGATTTCCGAGTGTGCAGGTGGTACGATTCTGCGATGCATTTCCAATGCAACTAGTCAGGGCTCTACCTTCGGACGGACGTTGGAGAATTGTGATTTTTGCAGGAGACATCCGTCAGGATGCGGCTTCCAGAAAACTGAAACAGGTAAGCTATGCTTCAAACCAATTGGCTTATGTACTAATATACCAGCTTGGGGAATACCTCTTCTCAGACGGCGGTCTTATTCAGAAACATTTACCTCCCGGCTCGGACATCGACAGCTTCATTGAAGTAATTGTAGTCCTCTTTGGCGAACGATTGAAGATAAATCAGGAGCAAATACCATCGTGTTTCTGGCCTGTGACTGGCAAGTGGCGGATGAGAGGTAGGGCTAACCCCAATTATCTGTTGAGCCTTCTAATGACGCGTTTAGACTTACATAAGATTTACATTGACGATGAAAGCTACCATGGTGGACATGGACACGCATATGAGTTCTATGGAGTCCACCCTGAGAAAGGTGCAATCGCAATTATCCGTCCAGATAACTGTAAGTGATGTCTCCTTCAAAAAATTTTGCATACTAATTCGAGGCAGATGTTTCAATGGTTCTTGATATCGAGAACCATGAAGGCACCAGCGGTTTTTTCGGGGGCTTTGCTCTTGAAAAAAGATAGTGTCGCCACCCGTCTCTAGTTCTCCAATTGGAATAGTGATCTCGTCATTGTACGCCATAGCAGCGGTTCCATGGGCTGGCGTAGCCATGTCCGTGTAGCTAGTCCACGTGTTCCTGACGGCACCATAAGCCTGCATCTGAGGCCAGACATTGGTATATGTGTCGGGATCACCCTCGTCACCTGCAGTAAACATCTTAAGTCTGATAGTCGTAGAAACACACCTAGTTCAACTAGTTGGCATGGAAGTAAAGTCCGTAGACCAGTAGTAAGAGTGGAGGTTATATTCGAAGTCCGTGTCGACCACATTCCAGTGCCCCTGCGATGGCCCACCAAGTATATACAGCATGTTGCCGTTCTGACCTTTGCCAGCATGATCATGAGGAGCAGGCAAGCCCGGAAGAACCGTGCGTTCTCGAATTCTGACGTTGTAGAATGTAGAAATGGCCGAAGTGGTTCCTTCGGCATCGTTGGTGAGGTTCGTGTTCAGGAGGCCACCAGGGAGATATGATCTCGCCGACGACCATGATTACTGCGCTGCCAATGGCTCGCCCCTCCGGCATATCGGGCAGAGCGGTCTATTTGTCGGCAGAATGGTCATAGACGGCGCGCGCACCCGACGCATTCCAATATGAAGTCCAGTGGCGGCTAGTCAAGACTAACGCTCACCAAATTCTCAAACGAGGAAAGTAACGTAGGCAAGTCCAGTGGCCGTCTAGCCAGCTCTGTGGGAGAAATATATTGCAGCCGAATCCTTGTCTCGTTGGTCTCATGGAGAATTGCTCCGAGTATCCCAGCAGAGCAAGACAAGGGCCAAAGGCTAGGCCGCAATTCGCGCAGTGCAAGCCGCAGAAGATGTCCCTGTGGCGGCTTCAGGTTTCGAAAACTGGAATTATTAGATCATTGAAATAACACAAGGGAAGCCCACATACTCATTACCATCCATGAAAACGTCCTCATCCAATGGGGATGGCATTCTCTGCAAAGGTAGCAAATATTGCAGGTGCTCGGCACCGGGTTCTTGGAGGGATTTCTACCTCAATAAATCCTTCACCCGGTCCACTGCTTCGCCCTTGCCTTTGGCATTCTTGAGAACCCTTCTTTCAGCTTTGAACTTGTCCTCCTGTTGAGTATCTCGGGATAGTTCTACCTCCGCATGGTCTCGAAGAAGATCGTCCATAGCATATACGGATGCTGTCCAGTAGGATTTCTAGTCAACGCTAGGCAATGATGACTTCCGTCGAATTTGGCGTCCTATGTAGGCCTCACGAAGTTGTTGTTGATGATATTTCTGGAATTCCTGGAAATCCCGGTGAATCCCGGTGAATCTTAGTCCCAGACACCCTTTTTAAAAGCTCCCCCTTCGCAGAGTATCCAGAGCATTTTTCGAATAGCCGCATACTCATCGAATGTTTTGAGGCAGTTTTGTCAGTAGGATTTCTGCGAGTCCAGCCATTACCGGACCGCATGCAGGCACTGAAGCTAGAACGAGAGCCCGATAAACGTCGTGTGGCTCGGCCTGAGTCAAATGATCTTGGTAAAAAGCTATCCAAGCTTCACCTAATGTCCTTAGCTTTTTCTCATCAGCATGAGTTGTCCCTCTCGATTCATGGCACTGAGCAATCTGGGCAGAAATTCGGAAACGCTTGCTAAAGGGCCGCATTTCCGGGCCATCTAGTCTCGTTGGTAGATCTATGCTAACATTGGCCCCTTGGATGGAATCTGCAGGCGAAGGCTGCTCCTCCGGCCCTAGTAGACGATTTTCTCGATCATTTAGAGGGCGGATCTCTTCGTCGACCTGGGGAGATGCCTGCTACTCTCTAATGGTCAATGTCGGGGCTTTCCGACTGTATTGAGAACGGCAAGAATCCTTCGAAATCGATGAGAATGTGTTGTTCCCTTCCTCTGACTCCGAATTAAGCGAGGAAGAAGCGCCGCTGCTTTCTGGACTCCCGGCTTCGTCAAGTTGAGCATCATAGATAACCCTAGCGTTTTGAGTGCCATTGGGCTCAAAGCGACGAGTATTCTGATTTTCAGTATCATGGTCTTCGTCATCGCCTTCGTCTTCAAATTCTTCTGCTTCATCGTCCTCACGCCTAGTTTCTTCAGCTTTATCTTGAACATCAAATTCCTTGGCATTGCCGACTTCAGCTATTTCATTAGTTTCGACTTCTATAGCGCTGTAAACTTCGGCCTCAACTCCTGTAGCTCCATCTTGGACCTGGCTTGAAGAGTTCTGATGACAGGATATCGGCAACTGCGGTGACTTAACCACAGACCCAGACAACCAAAGCTGGGAGTGTGTAGGGCTTGGAGGAGTCTGGACGACGGCTGTTTCTTGCATACGACTCGATGGTGGAGTTTTTGGGGTTCCTGCTATTTGCGTCTGCGGATAGCGGCTGAAGATTCGGTCAACAATGGGATTGCGTTGATCTTCGGGTACGTTGTCCAGTGCCTGGAAAATAGTTTTCCACTGCGGCAAGTCAGATACTATTTTCTTATATCTGCTCAGAACACACCTGCTCATCCATGATGGCTAAGTAATTGTTCAAGTTGAGCACGAATGGTCTAAAGAGGCATTGGCATTTCCGGTGGAGGCTGGAGGTTTGCAGAAAACCGTCGGAGCTTCTGATAAGAACCGCTGAACCTATTCAGACCACCTCTGCTGTTGTCTTGGAGCGTCGTGTGACGACTCCCATAAAGATCGTTCGTGACCCTGATCTAACTCTACTGATTATACTGATTGATCTCCAAAGCCATATGCCTGTTGTTCTATTATGCCCTACTGTTCCCCGTATTCCTTACCGTGGGTCATGCTTACGCCTTACCGTAGGTTTCATATAGCCAGTGTCTGGTGGTCAACCCAAGCATGTAGCAGACCCGAGCAGACGCTAAGCCCAAGATATCGGCAATCCATCCAATCGGAGCTTCAAATACTTTAACCGGGCTTCAGAAGCTAGTCCGCCGGCTAATCAGCAATTATATCTGATGTTACTACTGTGTAAACCGACTTCGAAGAATTGCCAATTCTGGTATTTTTGGCAAGGCACTCAATCAATCCGGCCAATGTTTCGAAACCCTGCTATGGGCAGTGGAAGGCTCGGGAGCTAGCTAGTACATCGACGAGATCTGAAGAATCGCAGGCCATATAGAATTGCTTAATCTTGGACTCACTGGCTCGAATCAATCCTATTGGAATATGCTCGGGAGTCGGGAGTCTTTTCCAGTGAGACATGGTTTGAACCAGTTGGATTGGCTCATCTCATGATGGAAAAAGTAAATCACTTCACACGAAATAAGGTAGGCACCTGACGTCTACTAGGGGTTACTCGATACAGGGTGAACACTCCCGTAAGAATATAACACTTATAAATCTTGAGTTCACCCAATTTTGTGTGGTAAAGGATTGTACATAAGCGCTTGACAGGACCTAGTATATTCCAAGAGGAAGGCGGTTTTATTGCGTTCGCTCAGAGATGTCAGCGTCATCTACATCGAAGTATTCATGTTACTCCCGCCGGGTGGAACATGCACCCAGACGTCGCTTGGATCCTTATTGAGAACCGCTTCGGCTACGGAATACTCGACTTTAGCATTCGGAAGTCTTTGAATTATAGTGCCGCAACCGACCTCTCGGGCTAGCTTTTCCGAATTCTTGATACAAGGAAGCTTAAGATGTGATAAATGCTGCGTCGTCCTTCTAACCTCACCTTGACTCTCTACTTTCACTGCCATTAGAATTCATCACGATTTATTGATACTCTCAACGGTATCCAAGCAAGAAACCATGTCTATTCCACAAGAGACTACAGTCCTGGTGGCTGGTGGTGGCCCGGCTGGCTCATATGCAGCCTGCGCACTAGCTCGCGAGGGAATCAGCACTGTGCTGTTGGAGGCAGATATTTTCCCCAGGTACGTTAAGTAGAATCTTTCTCTCATAGCTCTATTGTTCCATTTTCGGTTTTGTGGAAGTCTCTTGAGCTCTCTGGCATTACTATCAATAGACTTGGTGATTACGGGTTGCAAGCGTGAATTCTTTTCTCTCTATTGGCGTCATCTCCTATATCTCATACCACATCACCGGATTGGCGCTGAAAACAATCAGATATCATGTCGGCGAGAGCATGCTTGCATCACTCCGTCCCTTTTTGCACTTCATTGACCTAGACTCCACATTCAAGGCCCACGGGTTCACCAAGAAGGTGAGAAAAACACGATTATGTTAGGGTTCACATATTGAATGTATACACAGACCGGTGCAGCGTTCAAGCTCAACCAGAATAAGCGGGAGGGATGTAAGTTTTATCTCCACCTTTTGGGGGCTATATTAATGATGGCTAACATGCGAGTAGGGACCGACTATATCGCTGCTGGCGGACCAGAGGCATATACATGGAATGTGGTCCGTTCCGAGGCGGACGACCTTATATTCAGGCATGCAGGGAAATGTGGTGCCAAAATTTTCGACGGCGTTAAAGTCGAGTCCATTGAATTTAACGAATCTTCCGGCATTAACGTCCCAGAAGACTCCAAGGTCGCTAATATTGGGCGTCCAGTTTCTGCAACTTGGAAACGCAAAGACGGCACCACCGGCTCAATCAAGTTTGATTACCTTGTTGACGCAAGTGGGCGAGTGGGCTTAGTATCCACCAAATATCTGAAGAACCGGAAGTACAATCAAGGATTGAAGAATGTCGCAAGCTGGGGTTACTGGACAGGAACTGACCAATACGCTATGGGCACAAAGAGGGAAAACCAGCCATATTTTGAAGCACTGACAGGTATTTCCACAACTCGTCCTTTTCTAGTCCTACGATTGAAGTGGCACTAATATATTTCCTTCAGATGCGAGCGGCTGGGCCTGGTGTATCCCCTTGCACAACGGGACTATGTCTGTCGGAATCGTCATGAGACAAGATCTCTCGGTCCAGAAGAAGAAAGCTTTGGGATCTCCATCTCCCCCCGAATTCTACAAGGAGTCTTTGAAACTTGCGCCCAACGCTTTGAAGATCCTTGGCAAGGGAGAGCTCGTTACAGAGATTAAACATGCATCGGATTGGTCCTACAGCGCCTCCGCATATTCCAGTCCATATGTACGCATTGCCGGCGATGCAGGGTGTTTCATCGACCCGTACTTTTCTTCCGGTGTTCATTTAGCCTACGCAAGTGGTCTCTCTGCCGCAATGACAATCTGCGCAGTCAGGAATGGCAACTGCAATGAGCTGACCGGCGCGAAATGGCATTCGACTAAAGTTGCCGAAGGGTACACTCGGTTTTTGCTTGTGGTCATGAGTGCCATGAAGCAGATCAGAGGCGGCGATGAGCCTGTCTTGAGTGATTGGGACGATGATGGTTTCGACGTTGCGTTCGATGCCTTCAGACCGAGTACGGCCCTCTTGCTCAGAACTCGTTTTGGAAGATTTACTTACTTTGTTGTAGTCATCCAAGGAACTGCCGATGCCGATGTGGGTGGCAAGCTCACTCACGACGAAGTCGCCAAGACAGTGGACTTCTGCCTCAACGCGTTCAAAGAAACATCGCCGGAAGAGCGTAAGAAGGTTCTCGACAAAGTGGCGACGATCAACGGCACCGCCTCGATTGGCCCAGACGCCAAGCAAGACCTAGAGAAACTGACCGAAGACGAGTTGAAGATCTTGAACCACATCCGAGCGAAGCAAATGTTGCGAATGGAGGACACGTTCAACCTCAATCATTTTGGCTCGGACGCCATCGACGGTCTCGCACCAAACCTGGTGACGGGCAATTTGGGTCTCGTCGCTAAAGCCACAAAGGACACGTTGTCTAAACTGGAGGTTCCCGTGGTTGACTTGCTGGTTCAGGTGGAAGAAACCGAACCCATCTCCGCTGCGGCTTGAGTGGATTATTGAGTTGTATCTAGGGTATCTAGGAGAGAGTTTCTGTCGTGCACATGCCCTTGCATGTCTTCCAATCCTTTATTTCCATATCTTCTCAATACTCTCGATTAGATCGCCTATTTAGAGCTATGATACAGATTTCACTTTGGAACCCATGCCTAGGGGCAAGGTCTTACGCATGAAACTACGTAGACTTGATTGTACATTTGGGACTGTTTATACATGGGAGATACTCCAAACAAGAAGCCCACATCAAAGTTCTTGCTTGATGAATCTCGAATTTGTATCTTGATATAGTGGTTATAGAACTTACTAATTCTACAATTCAAAGAGTCGATTGAAGTCCTCAAATTTCCCATGAGCAGGCACCCTTTGCCACTTCTTCACATGACCTTCTAATCTAAGAGCGCCATCTTTGGCAAAATGCTGTAATGTCGCTGATGAGACCTTCGACACAATCATCCCTCCGAAAGAACTCGGCAATTCGCAAGTGGAACTGGTGGTGCACAACCGAATTCCGAGCCAAGTAAACCGGCTCCCCGGTTGAAGGGCCTGTAGAATATCCACCGGCTCTCTCGCCTTCCAAGCAAATGCTCAGGTCACCAACAACACCACAGGACTCATCTTTTGTATCGCGTCTATTGTTCGCTCGCGAGCAAACTTGTATCTGAAACAGTTCTTCTAGCCCGGTACTTTGCTCACGCATCATGGCTCAGAAATTCGAGTTCTTGTTCATCTTGCCTGACGGTCCGAGCGGTGCCGAGAATCGCGGAGCCATGACAGAGTAAGCATCGATGGAATGGTGGAATAATGGTACTTTCTAACTTGGACTAGCCCCCATGAAGAGTTTGTTGGGCAAACCCAAGAATTCTGGCTAGCTGGAGGTAGTACGAAGTGTCCTCCTCGAAAGACAGCATACTGACACATCTGGAGGAAAGGCCCCATGTTTGCAGAACACAAAGCAGGGACGCCTCCTCAGCTACAAGGCAGCTGGGTCTTGCTACAGGCATCTACCAAATCAGAAGCTCTTGAGCTTCTTCAGCGCGACCCCTTTACGACGGGAAAGGTCTGGGACTGGGACAAGGCACAAATCCTTTGCGTCAAGAGCGGACTTAGGGTACCTTTTGTCAAGGATTCAGTTCAGAAAGCTTTGGAAAAGGCAAGGGGTTGAAAAGCGCACCAAATGAATGGATTATATCATACCCATAGAGAGCTTTCAATTCCTGCGACTTGAGACCAAGGTTGCCAGTAGGCCAAGCAATGCAGTTCTGAGCCTCCACAATCACACTCATCTTTTGACCTACATTGTGGTGTGGCGTTGACCCTAGGATCGCAGACCCAATGATCACGGACAAGACTACGTCGTGGATGGATGCACTTTGGCTTCTACTTCGAACCCGTAGTTTCCTCAGCGATCGTCGGAAAATGAACCCTTACCGTGGATGGACAGCCACTGATTGGATCCGGAATCACAACCGGTCGGGCCTTGTGTGGATCAATCACTCTTGTGGGATACACCCCATTGGCAAAATGCAGAAGATCAGTTGCAAGAGATCGAGGCTGCTGGCAAGCCGATATGCTGGGCAAGCGAGTCGTATGCGGACTTTGACACCTCCGCTCTATCGTCCCACACCGGCATAGCCGCTTCTTGTGTGGATCTTGCGCGGTCGAAACAGTGCCAGTGTCTTATGCATTATTCTCAAAATCATCGAACTATCGAACCTGTCCGCAGACCTTGACGGAGGTAGCAGAGGTTAAGTCAAAGAATCGGCAGTTGCAATCTTGACGCAATCACAAGGCGGATGGTAGTGAGAAGTAGTCGCAGCAAGCCACGTTTTGTGCACTCGTGGCCAAGGCGCGCGGAATATCTGCATCGAGGAGCATTCAGCAGCCGGGCTAGCCTGCTTCTACACGAAATAGTGGAATCAAGTCAACCCTTCAGCCTTGGAATCGACCCTTAAGAACATTCCTCCTCCTTTGTCAGAAGGCATCAAGGCTAGATTAGGGTGCCAGACAAACACGTCGCCCGGAGACAGAGACACCTGTTGTAGATTCGATTTCGCTTTTGGGGAGCGCCCCTCGCTTATCGGATTTTACCCACGAGGGACCCGATATTGGGCATGAACTCGGGTCTTTGGATGACAAGCAGTTGGGAGCAAGATTTCCGGCAGCTAGCCCAAGGATATCCACCCTGGACATCTCTTGAATTAGCCATTTTCCCAATTCAGTAGTAGCCCAAACGGTCGCCAAAGTGGATACTTTATCCGGTCGCGGCGGCCCTACCGGCTCCGACTTGCGATCTCTAAGCAATCGCTGACCCTCGCAGTCGCTGATCCCCATGTATGCGCCAACCTTTCCATTTGAGGCAGGGCAGTGCCGCGAACAAGGCCATTTAACGGTCTTTACCTTATTGAAGCTCCATTGCCTACAGTGCTCGTTCTCAGGCGTCGTATCGCCTTGCCTCGCCTTGCCGGGCTGCACCACGAACAGGCAAGCGACTCTCTGCCAGAGATATCTCCGTCAAAAAAGGCGCAAGTAGGACAGCCGGGACCGAAATTGTCATTCCGCAATGACTTGAAGAGCGATTACCCAATGCAAAGGAACCATGAAGGCCATCGCTCCCGTTTCGACATCTCTAACGTGGGTTCTTCCTCCACCAGCGGACACCGACCGTCTGCATTGCATTCAATCTTCAACCATCCATTTCCCCGAGGAGCCATGCAGCGCCTGCGCTTGAGGCCGGAGGACACCGCGGAGGCGTAGAGCCTCCACTCGGCTATGCTATGCTAAAGGCTCTGCACGGTATCAACTGCTGTCTAGCGAGCTTCGCTAGCCATGAAGACCCGGAAAGCAGACTAGGAGTCGCCTCGGCTGACGACTTGATTCGGGGCGACCACAATCTGGGCTTTCGGAATGTCGCCGAAGGCGAATTCTTCTTTGATGATAGGAACCGTCTCGGAGGACTTGCGGTCCAAGGTGTCTTGAAACTCGACGGGAATACCGATGGCCGCGCTCATGGAAAGCTACCACAACATCCTCATTCTTCATCCTTTCCTCGAACCAGCCCGTTTGAAACACATAGTCGATAAGGTCTAGAACAACCTTGACCAGAGCGATCTCTCTCATCGTGCTGGGTCTCTGGGAAAGCGCATACGGAAGTTGATTGGAAATACTCTGGCACACAATCGACTAAGCCGGCGACAGGCCATTTGGCGATATGCTTGTGCTCGCTGCTACCTTCTAGTCGAAATCTTTTTCCTGGCTGGTGACCAAAGACGATCTTCTGGCACTGCTGAACAAAACCATTGACTTTCCTAGCTCACTCAGTCTCCATTACCCTAGCTATCGGTGCCCTGTTTTTGAGAAAGATCTTAGCAGCCAAGGGGCCCTGGTGAGAGAATGATACGTAGTCAAATAGCTCGATCAGCGTTTCAGTCTGACTTCAAAATAATCCGCCGCCTCATCCGGATGAGGTATCGACACTTATCTGGGAGTGTGCGCCGTGGTGCAGCGTACGCCATTCATAGCGTCCCCCTGTGTGGTGCACGCCTGTTGTAGCGCCAACCCATTTATCCTGAAGATCCTCAGTGATCGAAGTGACGGTCAATCATATCGGAGATGCTACCTACCTACCTACCTAAGGTAGGCAATGCAAGGAGGAGCGTCCGCCCGTGTAGTTGGTGCACGCTTGTCAGATCGCAAGCCATTCGTAGCGTACTGTACCCCTTCTGGAACGTCCGCCATTTCGCCTTGTGTACTTGTAGGCTGTAGCCGCACGCCTGTTATACCAGCATACGCCCATTTTGCACCGCAGGCCTGTGTAGCGTTCCTGCCATGCATGCATCCACATTCCTGGCTTTTTGCATAGATGTTTTATGTTGTTGGGGCCACAAGCAGAAAGCTCTTTAAAAAAAAAAAAAAAAAGATCGGCCGGCCGTCATGATGACACACAACGTTCTTTCATGCGTTCAGGGCGGGGTTTGACTTATGTAGAAGCCAGCTATGAGTTCTTGACGTCTGTAAGACGTTTTAGGAAGGTTGGCTGGTAGTTCAGTCAGTCTGTCAGTCGTTATAGTGTAACTACTGTATTACCTCTTTTCTAGTTAATATGGGCTAGTGCGAGGGAGTATGTACAGTATGTATGTAGGTATGTAGAGCACCGTGGCATGCGACTCCCGGCCAAAAAACCATTTTCACATATGCGCTCGAATTTTATGTGTTATAATCAATCTCCTATAATAGTTCCGTTTTCGATACTGTGCTAAGTTTCTAAATTGGCTCGATGCAACAAGGCAGATAGCATAGCATACGTTGAGACACTCCGTTCATCGCTTCTTGGCCTCGATCACCGCCTCGGACACGCCGTCTGTTCGCCAGATCTTCCTGATCTCCAGTCCCACGGAGTCGAGAAGAGCTTTCCATTGGCTTTCGCTTCTTTCCATGCCGGAGAGGAGCATCAGCATGAACATGTCTTCCGAGGCGCCGGCTAAAGGGGCACCGACGTCCGGAAGGACCCAATCGTCGATGAGGAGGGAGGACTCGGGGCTCATGGCTGCGACGGTGTTGCCGAGCAGTCGCTGGCAGTCTGCGTCGTCGAAATCGTGGCAGACGGCTTTGAAGAAATACGCTCGAGCGCCTGAAGCGGGCGGGGTTAGTGAATTGCAAATGCGCCCGTTTCAGATCGCACGTATCTGGGACTTTACCTTTGATGGGTTGGGGAGTAAAGAAATCATATCCGATCCTCTCGATGCCTTCTGGAGGAACAGGGGAAGAAGCCAGTGTCTCGGGCAAGTCTTCAACCACGCAGCGGCCTTTGATGTGTGGGTTTTTGGTTCGAAAACTCGCAGCGTCGTATCCCGTGTTGCCCCCGACATCAACCAACAGAGGTGGCTCCTGCGGTTGTTGAAAACCTGTAACGTCCAGCTCAGTTGCTGCTGGATAAATCTCATGCCAGGGCATTCGCAGCCCGGTCCGGCGTGCGGGCATGTATCCATCAAATGCCAGCTTTAGTCCAGGATCTCCACGCATCATCTCCCATTGATTGATCGAATGGGTCCATATAAACGGGCTCTTCTCGCCCTTGCTGTGGTCCGGGAATTGAGTGAATTGGTTGTTTTTCCAGAGGGAAAAGATGTTGCTAGCGATGGGAAGCACCCATCGTGTACTGTTGAATCGATCAGATGAAAGGGTCCTTGCAAGCGGGGGTTTTTATTTCATACATCAAACGAAACCCATCAGCTTGTCCAGGTTTCCCCAGCCATTCTGATATCGCGTTACTCTTATACAGACTCGGACCAACTTCATCGAACACGTTAACGGCAGTAAGGATTCTCATGAAACGTGCTTTGCATGTTAGAGCATATCCACCACCGTGCTCGAAGACTACTTACTAATTAGAAGCGGCTCCGCCTTGGTCTTCTCTGCCAGCTCTTGCACCGAAAGCGGCTTCCCGCCGTTCTCCACAAGAGCCTGCAGCACTCCCGATTCGACAGCGAGAAGAGTACTAATGTATTCTACTGGCTATTGCATGGCCGTTAAGCTTCGATCGAAAATGGGCAGGTAGTACATGATCTCGTACTTGATGTCTCATTCTCGCTACGTAGTGAGCCGGACCTTCCACTGCGACTTGAAGGCGCTGGATTGCTTCAACGAATTCCCCTTGAGGGACCGAGCCATGGCTAGTCTGACGCTCCGCCAGTTCCGAAACTCTCTTGGCCAAGCTCCGAATGGAGTTTTGTTCGGTTTGCTCCATGGATGCAACGAGAGCAGAATCAGGGGCTCAATGCAATCAATGCGTTGCGTCGAGAGCTCAATCACGAGACGGCCGTGGCTCTTTAAGTAAATGTCATCCCAAGTGTTTTCCATCACCGCCCACGCCCACGGCTGCCCGTAGGCGGAACAATCCAACCCTCGCCCTTTTACAATCGGCAATCGATTCAAGCCGAGCTCTGATGCTCGGCAGTCTATCCAACCGGACCCCTCGAACTGCGGTTTATTAGCACCTGTCTGATCGCGGAACCGAGAAAGGTTAATTATCCGAAATCCGAATCTGACCATTAATAAGGTAACTAGTAAGCCAGTTCAGGCTTACCCCCGTGATCGCACCTCTTCATCGCCCACCCACCTCGCCGTCGACCCCCTTCCACAAGAAGCTACCAACTTTCGTCACCACGCATCCACATTGGCACTGCACGTCGGCGTTTGGCTACCTTATATTCACTGCGGCTAGGACCCGATCTATGCAAGAATGATGATACATAGCAAAACCGGCTCTCGGATTCAATGGAGAAACAAACAGTGCGTACGATGATGCTGGGGACCGGGAATCGGAGGCTATCGAGCGATAGAATAGAATTCTACGTAAGGTAGGTACCTTACTGGGCCTCCAATCGCGGTGCAGATTACCGTGACCAGCGTTGACAGGGGCCCGCTGGCGTGGGGGGGGACCCTGCCATGCCTGCCCCACCACTGTAGAGTAAGGTAAGGTAAGGTACGGAGTACCTTATGTAGTGCGGAAGTATTCCGTACTGTGAAGTACTTCAGCCTTGCTGCTCTGCAAACGGTCTAGCGCATCGATATCGTGCCAACCGTATCAAGCTAAGCGCGCTTTATTCTCCGAGTGCGTCCCTGGGTGCTGCTAGGCGCTAGTAGTATATAGTACATCCCTTACTCCTAGGCTACCTTACCTTGGCGCGCCCAGAACTCTGAGACAGCGGGTAGGAACCAGTACAGTAACCATACCAAGAACATAAGAAACGTAGAGGCTTTATGGAGCATTTACAATGAACTACAGTACCTTACCTTCCCTTCTTACAGTAGGCCATCTTAGACTGGATAAACGTCATGGAAGGCACGGGGCATGTTGTCATGCATTGCTCAACGATCTGCAACCATCCAACCGGAGCCTTCGGAGAGCCTTAACATCCGAGATGTTGATAAGCAATCGGATTTCACTAGAGAAAACACTTAAGCGGTCTCCCCCAGCCATGTACCTAACTTGGACTCACACACAACACCAAGATCGCTCAATTCCCTCCTCTACCTGCTCCGACAAGGAACAGCTTCGTCGAGATCGCTTCGCCACAAGATATCAAGCCAGCTCCTTTGCGAAGGCATGGTACAGTCCACTTCCACTCGGGGTACTGGCTCCTCTGCACCTACCGCGAATGATTCGCAAATCGAGTTGACCAAGTATCCGGAAGGCGGAGGTCTTCCTCTGAAAGAGGATGGCGCAGATGGACCTCGCAAAGATTCCAATCCATTCCACTCTCTTGCTCGCGAGATTTTATTCGTCGGCGTCGTGTGCGTCGCTCAACTCTCAACTCAGATCTCTCTGGGCCAGACTCTGAACCTCGTTCATATCATTGGAGACCATTTCAATACGAGAAACCCGGGAACACTCAGCTGGTTCATCGCAGGCTATTCTCTAACGGTTGGCTCCTTCATTCTCTTATTTGGGCGCTTTGGAGATTATTTTGGCTACAAGAGACTCTTCATAATCGGGCTATGTTGGTTTTCGCTATGGTCGATGGTTGCCGGGGTTAGCAACTATTCGAATTATGTCCTTTTTATTTTTGCTCGCGTGATCCAAGGTAAGTGGTCTACTCCATTCGAGTGCGTCAGTCGCTCACGGCTCGATACTAGGCATTGGTCCTGCCATGTGTCTTCCCAATGCTGTTGCTCTTCTAGGCACCACTTATCCTCCAGGGCTGCGAAAGAACCTTGTGTTCGCTGTGTTTGGCGCCGTTGCCCCCGGAGGCGCTGTAATTGGAGCTGTCTTTGGAGGCATCTTCCAGAAGAATTGGCCATGGGCCTTTTATAGCCTTGCTCTCGTCCTTGCAGCAGCAGCAATCGTTAGCTACTTGGTCATACCCAATCGGGTACCCGAGACCGTGGATAATAATAAGCTCAGTCTCTGGCAGCTGTTAGAAACATTAGACGTACTAGGAGGATCGGTTGGAATCATTGCACTTGCTTTGATCAACTTTGCATGGAACCAAGCCCCAGCCACTTCATGGGCCGAGCCCGCTGTCATCACGACTCTGATACTGGGCATATGTCTTGTTGTGGTCTTCTTCCTAATCGAGACTCGGGTCTCATCTTCACCACTTGTTCCCTTGGATGTCATTAGCTGTGATATAGGCTTCGTGATAGCGTGTGTTAGCTGTGGATGGGCGACTTTCGGAATCTGGATCTATTATTCTTTCCAATTTTTTCAGCAGATCCGAGGCAGCGGTCCTTTACTTACGTCTGCCTACTATGTTCCTGCGGCCATATCCGGTGCACTTGCCTCCATCATTACTGGTCTACTTCTTCAGGTTCTTCACCCAGCTTGGGTCATGGCATTGTCACTCACTTCATTCACCATCGCGCCTGTGCTCGTTGCTACGGCACCTGTACTTCAGACTTACTGGGCTCAGACATTTGTGAGCATGATATTCATCACATGGGGTATCGATATGAGCTTTCCTGCTGCTACGATTATCATGAGCAATGCGGTGAAGCCTGAACATCAGGGAATCGCAGCCAGTCTGATCATGACGTAAGTCAAAACGAACGATGAGTCCACATCGAGCTTTGTTTCGGGACGCTGACGTGGAAGTTCTAGCGTCGTCAATTATAGCATCTCCATAGGCCTCGGATTCGCGGGCACTGTCGAGTCGCAGGTAAGCGGAGGTGACCTACTGAAAGGCTATAGGGGCGCTTTGTACATGGGCATTGGCTTGGCGGGCCTTGGTCTATGCCTGAGTCTCTTGTTTACCTATCTCCGTGTATACCGGTCTTCCTAAGATTCAAACAATGGCGTCTATCGGAAAGCTCGATACATATTCGTTACTTTGCTCGGCCCACAGGGCAAACCGTTCTGCTCTTGAAGAGAGCGTTTGAGGCGTACCGAGCATTGGCGAAGCCTGAACAACGTAAGTGTTACTCTTGGTGATTGCAATGCCCGGATATCAGCTCGACTGACTTTGATGGGTAGTTCAACATCAACCGAGGCATGCTTGGTTTGATTTCAGCTTGCGTCTAAGATATCCAGATTTGTTGTGTACTGCGACTAGAGAAGGGCGCAACAGGCGTGGAACACTGTAATCTAGACCTCGACATCGGAGAGGTTGAAAGCATGCAGTTACTTGAGCTGCCAACGTGGACTAGTATGGTCGAGGGAATGTGTACTAGCAGAAGCGACAGCGAACATCGACTCATGCCGGTCAGTAGCTGGCATTGATCGAGCATCGAGCACCCTTTTTTCAAATCAAGCATCACAGCGGTTTTTACTTCACAAGATCGATTCCGAATGATCCTTTGGACCAAAGTAGTCGTGCTCATCCGTTCTTGGGACCGAGCAAGCTACAAGCTGCAGGCTTTCAAGCAGAAGCAGGTTAGGATTCAGGATTTGATGTCCGTATTTGAGCTTTCTTCTGGAGGTGTCTGATATTGAATGCAAGGGACAGTTGCAGGCGGAGAGAGCCCTACCTTGCCTGCCAATCGGCGTCGGGACCCTCTCGGCCTGATAGAGCCAGCCCTCCAACTTTCCTCACGCGCATTTCAACGAAAGTAAACAAAGCAAAATTTTTGCCCTTGGCAGCCTGGTCTTCTCAAACGCAATCACAGCGCAGTACATTACTTGCATGCCTGCACTATATCGATTCTAGCAGCATACTAGAGTATGAAGGAGGAGAAGGCCGCCGCGCAGCAGAAAGAGCTCAAAGATTCGTTAGAGGCCACAGAAGCGAAGAGGACTTGCTCAACGAACTTAAGTCATTGCGCGCTGCCAGCAAGGAGCCGGGCCTTACTGAAGTCCACTGTATGAGACGAAGACACCATGCATGACCTTGGCCGATCGAAACCAGCACAAGAGCCCAAGCCACCGGCATCCAACGAAGAGATTCAAAGGCTAGTCCCGAGGTGAGTACCGGAGAATAAAGTCCGCTACAAAAGATAGAGAATACACTTTCGAGCTCCAAAAAGTCTCAGAATTTGAAACCCTCTGCAGCGCTGCCACAGCCTTCTCAAGACCCTCCCTCAGCAGCTGCACATTCTGCTTCGCGGCAGATCAGCACTTCCGACACCTGAATGTCCACACTAGACGACAACGCTAGTAAAACGGGGCGGAGCCCAGAGGGAGATCGTGCCCTGTCACCGATCAACGGCAACTCGTCAGGCGCAGAGATTGCGGAAAAGCAAGCTCATCTGCAAAAATCGATTGAGCACGTGAATGAGATCAATCGCATCAGAGATTTATCTGTCCTCAATAGGGCGAGCAGCCTTAGCTCACTTCCGCCCTCTCGGGCGGAAGCTGCCAAACGGCGGTTGATGGAGAAGGCGGCGGAAAGGAGGTTGTCAGCGGGATATGGAAAGGAGAATAGAGCATTTTCAGCTGGACAATGAGTGGCGCATGGTTTCTGTGCTCGGTACTGTGTATTCTCAGTTGTGGGCCATTGTTTGGGCTCGGTGGCCCTTTCATCATCGCATTAGGTATTGCCATCTCAGTAGCTTCTCTGGGTGTAGAGAAGTTCCCCGCAAGATAGGTCGAGATCGGCAAGGAGATTCTGTCTGTAATTTCTCCATCGATGATCCAGCAACAGGGAACGGCTGTGTTTACCCCAGTATCTGCAAGGCAAATCAACAAAGATGTCGAGAGTACCAAGGAAGAGATGTAGGTGCAAATCTGTAAAGGAAGACTAGATTCGATTCCGTATTGTTCAAAAGAGCCTATGCTACATAAGTTACCTATGATATCAGCTTGTTTTCGCTTGTCTCTTATGTACAGTAGATCGCTGAGACTCTTCTTTGTTATGAAATAATAGCTCTGGACTGAGGGGTCTGTTTCTTCCGTACCGCAAGTATTTTATTGCGTGGCTACTTGGTAGAGTAGAGCTTGGTCAGCTACCTCACTCATCATGTATTTCCATCAGGACCGGAAGGGTCATGAATACTATAAGGTACTCTTCTGCTACCCGCTGGACGTGTTCTTTGTTCCAATTTGACTCTTACCTGCCAAGACCTTTCTCGCTCTCGTGAGGGGAACAACCGCAGAGCCGCCGGAGTAAAGTCCGCGGCCACTTACGCGACTTTCTTGACATTAGTTTTTCGTTTTATAATTGTTACACCATTATTGAGGTTAGCAAGAAGCTTGAGGTTTGTTCAAGCCATTTCTAATTGCTCGCATCTATTCATCTATTCATGCTTACCATTTCTTCGGCGCATCTACCTTAGTACGCGAAAACACAGCACTGGCATCTCCTTGTTTCAAGCGCTGTTTAGCTTGGATACCGGTACGATCTGTAACTGGTGTCGCGCTGATGATGTTATCGAAAGCTTCATTATCCGCAATGTCTGAACCTGACTCTGCATCCGAGTCGACAGGTAATTGTGCCGGTCGTACGATCGTTTCCGGTTGCTGTTTCTGGTCTGACGTCGGGTTGGAGAATGGTTTTGACTGCAAGACTCGCCGCCGTAGTTCGGCCATCTCCTCTTCGTCATCTGATTCTTCGGAAAGATCCATCGGGTCTTTCCCAACCTCGACTCCACCCTCAGCGTCCTCACCATCCTCACTGTTCTCCGCGTCCGAGTCGTCTTCACCATCATCTTCATTGTCCGAGTCAATCACTGGCCGCCTATTTGTATTACCACCTAGCCATATATCCTCATTGGATGTCCCACTTCCATTTGCTCTGCTTTCAGAATATTCCCGCTCTATCTTTTGTAGCCAGACACTCTCAGCTTTTTTCACGTCCTCTTCGTTGGTACAAGCGGCGTATCGCTTTAGGAGTTGCGAATTGATCTCGAGGAAAGGCTCGCCATAGGAGAAATGTTTTAATACTTCATGCGCCCAGTCTTCGTGTCCACAAATGAAGAAACAGGCTGCCAAAGCTTCTGCGCAGTTCAGCCGCCAGGGTCTTCCATAGTTGACAGAGTTGGCTGCGACCAAGTATGGCACTACAATAGTCAACGCTTTAATTTCATGCATTTGTTGTCAGATCTCACATAGTCTCTCGCATTTTCCCCCAATCTTCGCCCAAGGGACCTCTTTCACTCGAACCCATGAGCACTCCACCACAGCTGCACCGTATTGCTCCAGAAGTTCTTTATCTGCGGGTGAAACTACTCTCTTTGCATTCGGTCTTTAGTTACTGCGTTAGCAATCCAGTATGAAGCAAATTAGGCGAATCAGTACTTACGAGATAACAACCCCAGAGAACTTCTGGCCCACGGACAACTCTCGCATTAGTCCAAAATGCATCAGGCGTTTGCCAGAACATCGCTTAGGATCGCAGTGTTCAAGGTCCCAGCAAGCGGCCTTGAAAGGAGGTCTCCCAGTGCTACCAGGGTCGTCATCATTGTGAGTAGTGGGGCGATGGCGGGCGGTACTGGAATACTTCTTGCCTTTTGCGTCTTTCTTGTGGCGGACCATACTCACTGCTCTTGAGTCCGATATGGATAGTAGCTACGTTGTTTATCCGATTTGCGAGTACCGATTCCAAAAGCGTTGGAGAGTACCTTCTAATAGGTAAAGTAGATGTAGTGGGGTTGTGATGCTCTACGTAAATGACATGCGTTGAAGACGGCGGGCCGCGCCAATCCCGCTCCGCCAATCGCGGAACTTCCAAATCTATCTACCTGGCTGATTCCACTACCAGGCTCCAAGAATATCCCCCATAAATTTGGCAACTTACGATTTTGAGGCAACCTGGGATCCAGCCTTCATTTGCACATCCATACAACTCCTTGGCTGAACGGTTTAATGGAAGCCGCTTCGGCGCGGTACGCTGCCAGGGATCGCTTTGGGGCTTTTGGGGAGCCCGTGCAAACGCCGTTACAGCGATACATCCGTATGTCTCACACCAGGGTGCAGCGCACCTGAAGAAGCTGATTTGCCTTTCTAGAAAATGCAGTGGACCCCCAGAACTTCGAGCCTAACCTCGCCCTAAACTTGGAGATATCCGACATCATAAATTCGAAAAAGGGCAATGCGTGAGCGGAAGCTCCATCTAGAATCGAAGGTGTCGCTAATACCATAGCAGACCCCGGGAAGCTGCCGTAGCTATTGTCAACTATGTCAATCATAGGAACCCCAATGTATCCCTACTAGCCCTCTCGGTACGATGCTCACCATCTGGTGATATGGGCACTCGCACTTACCTTCTGCTAGCTCTTAGACATATGCGTTAAAAACTGCGGATACCCTTTTCACCTTCAGATCAGTACCAAAGAATTCCTCAACGAACTTGTGCGACGGTTCCCCGAGAGGCCGCCAATACGGCCTTCACGGGTGCAGCTGAAGATTTTAGAAGCAATTGAAGAATGGAGGCAGACAATATGTCTGACTTCGAGATACAAGGAAGATCTTGGGTTTATTCGGGACATGCACCGTCTGCTGAGTTATAAGGGTTACATTTTTCCAGAGGTTCGGAGGGAAGATGCGGCTGTACTCAATCCAAGCGACGTATGTCCGTCCTTCTAGAAGCCAGTAGCGGCGATGTTCTAACAAGTCTCAGAATCTCCAATCGGCGGATGAAATGGAGGAAGAAGAGAAGGCGGCACAATCAGCCAAATTGCAGGAGCTCATACGGCGAGGTCAGCCAGAGGATCTACAAGAAGCAAATCGCCTCATGAAGGTTATGGCAGGTTATGACACAAGACACAAGACGGATTACAGAGCAAAAGCTGCAGAAGAGGTGGGAAAGATTCAGCAAAAGGCTAGATTATTGGAGGAAAGACTACAGAACTTCAAACCAGGGGATGTAATCGCAGATGGTGATATCTTTGAGGTTGACTTGCTTTCGTGATCTTGGTTTTCTTGAGTATTGACATTTCTTTAGGAGCTTGCCAACGCTTTGCAGAGCGCACAACCTAAAATTCAGAAGATGTGCGAGGAGGAGTCTGATGATTCTGAAGCTGTTGCAAAGTTACTTGAGATCAACGATAGTATTCATCGGACTGTCGAAAGGTATAAGCTCATAAAGAAAGGCGATGTGGACGCTGCTTCAAGAATCCCCAAGGGCACTCTTGGAACTTCTACTGGAGTCAGCAAGACGGCCGATAATGAGCTTTCCCTCATTGATTTCAGTGGAGACCCCGAACCCGTTCAATCCGCAGGTATAAGCACGGATAATAATAGTGGTCAGAGAACCGAGTCATTAGAGGATGACCTTTTAGGTTTGTCGTTCCAGGATAAGAGTTATGGGCAGGGCGGGGGAATCGCCCTTGGCTTTGGTGCGAATAGTAGTAAGTACTTTTCCATTGGACAAGTGCGACCGCAGTAGCTGATGCTAGAATATAGCCGTTCCAGGACCCTCATTATTGTCCTCAACTACGCAACAAAGCTCAGCGAAACCCCCAACGCCGAGTGGCACACCACAACCACAACAGGCGAGCATGACCCCAAAGCCCAATTATGATCCTTTCTCGTCTCTCACGAACCCGAAATCATCATCAACTTCGACCACTCCAGCACCCTCCCTCCATTCACAGCTAGCTTCAAAAACTCCTCAGCACCCCCAAGACCCTTTCGCCGCGCTCGCATCATCCGTCCCACGTCAGCCATCTCCTTATCTGAATTCTCAGCAAGGCCGGCCTCCTAATTCATCGCCGTCTGGTTCGCTATTCGATTTTGCTCAACCGAGCCGTCAGCAGAGTTCTGCCACTTCACAGTCTGGACCCGTAAATCAGAGTAACGGTTCCACGGCCGACGAAGATTGGAACTTCAGCTCGGCGTTGCCCGACGAGAGTGTAAGTCTACCGTCCTCGAAGGATCTATCAGTCTCAAACAGCACCGTTACTATTTTGTTCAAGCTGTCGAGACCGAGCAACAAGGATTCGGTCGTGGCTATCAATGCGCATTTTTCTAATACATCCGCTAATCTTATTACCGAATATACCTTCCAAGTCGCCGTGAGAAAGGTGCGTTCCGTTCATCTCCCCCCTGCACCTGATCAGCATTGACCGTGTTCGCAGGGATACGCTCTCCATCTAACACCTCAAACTGGGCGGACGCTTTTTCCAAAGCAAAAAAACGGCATTACGCAATCCATCGAAATTAATGGAGTGGCTAAAGGGCAGGCGAATTCGATCAAGATGCGATGGAAAGCATCGTACAAGGTTGAAGGCACTTTACAGGAGGAGCAAGGAGAGGTTCCTGCGCTTGGAATTATCTGAATTGCTCCTGATCGGGATTTGGAGATAGCGCCGGCGTTCACAGTTATGCATAGGTTCATACGAAAATACTCTAGCTCTTGTTCCGGAGGGCGTCAACTATATGCGGATTTGGCGGACATCGTCAATATTACGTCCTTCAATATCTCCAATTTATTCTGCATCCACCGGGAGGTGTCGAAAGTTATTAAACAACAGCCAATAGCGAGGCACGCCAGGTGGGTTATCGAACTATTTGATGGTTTTGGAGTGGCACTGCATGGACAACCAGCTCCTCGTGTCTCTTTATCCAGTTGTTCACATCGCATAAGCCTCGCAGTCGAAATTTGAGTCACTGGTACTACCACTTCACGGAAATAGCGATTTCTCCTGCGACCGGCCGTTGTTTACTGTCTTTCTGCACCCCCTGGTGATGCAACTCGTCATGAAAATCTAAGGTAGCGCTTGGTGTTTCAGACAAATTATGGTCCATGATCACGAGTGTCCAGGACCCGTGATCGTCCCTCCGCTCCGCCGTCCGCTGCCAACAAAGTCGGACGATCTTCCAAAGACCAATGACCATGACACGTGGGTATTTTCCTCTTTTCCTGTTTTGAAGGTTGGCGTCATAGGTGATATGTGCCTGTCAAGCGCCTTGATGTAGCTGCTGCTCTGCTCTTATGACTGGAGTCATACTGCCCTTCCATTTGACACCTCGTTGTTTGTACATGTAGGCTTGGACGCACAGCTCTTCAAACATGTCGGCCATGATAGACAAAGCTCGCCAGGAGATGGAGGAGACGAGCCAAGAGCGTGAGACTCGCTCTGCAGGAGGTTTTCGTCAAACCGAGAAGAATCTCCCTACGCACCTCGGTTCCCGCAGGAATATCCCGCTTGTTGACAATGTGACGTCATATTTTGGCGGATTCAATAGGCTCGCCAAGAAAATAGATTCGACAGAAGAGATTGTTTGGCTTCTCGACAACACCGCCTATCGACCAGTTCATGTGTACCCTCACAAGCCCCAACCATGGCAAGCAGAATTCGTGGTTGCCTTCTTCAAGAAACATGTGTCCAAAGACCTGACCAGCGCCGTTGCCGACATCGCAGGTAAGCTTGGATTAGGCCCGGAAGACAAAGGTTTGATGACTATCGAGAACCGACTTCAACCCTTTGTCCGTACCATAGCACCTGCACGTTTTGTGGAGGTCAAATTCTGGAGTGGAGAAATCCAGAAGTTAGGGCCAGGCGGTCGTTCGGCGGTCAGCCAGGAGCTCCTTCTAAACCTTGGAGAGCACAACGATGGCGATACCATCTCCATTTCGGCTGCTCCTCCCGAGGCTTCTCCCCATGGTCCCATGATCACGAACTTTGCGGAGCCAGAAGGCTGGTTAGTAATCTCAGGTACGTTGCATGTCATCCTCAGCCCACCTCCAACCCCCTTTCGCGAAGAACACCGACCATCCTCTTACACTTTGCCTTTAGACATTGACGACTCCATCAAGATAACGGGCTCGCTTGTTCCAATGGCGATTCTTCGTAGCACATTTGTCGATGAACCAACGCCTATAGCGGGAATGCCAGAATTATATGCTCACGTTAAATCCGTGCTCAACCCAACCTGGTACTATCTCTCCGCCTCCCCATACAACCTCTACCCCTTCCTACGCTCATTCCTACACGTACATTATCCCCCGGGCCCCATAATCCTCCGAGACGCCTCATGGCAAGACCTGGGCGGATTTCTCGCCTCCCTCACCCAAGGCACCGAAGCCTACAAAACCAGCCGCATGGACAAAATCCACGGCTGGCTGCCTCGAAGAAAGGTCCTATGTGTGGGTGATAGCACTCAGAGTGATCCCGAGGCGTATGGGAATATTGCGAGGAAGTACAAAGGGTGGGTAAAGGCGGTTTTTATCAGGAAGGTGACAGATGTGGCGGAGATGAAGGGGAGTGACAAGAACAAGGACGAGAGATTTGAGAAGGCATTTAAGGATGTGCCGAGGGAGATTTGGAAGGTTTTCGAGGATCCGAAAGAGCTATATGAGGCGGTGGATGCTTTAAAGGGGACATGAGTGGAGTGCTGGAGTAATATGTTGCGAGGAGTTGCAGGACTTTTGTGCATTCATGCTTCCGGTAAAGAGATCATCGTGCATGGATGGTATTGAGGGGGGGTTTACTGGAGGGCATTCGACGGCGTTTAAGGTAACGAAGGGTATACAGCTTGAGCGCCTAACACATATATACGCAGTTCGACCACCAGAATACACAGTCGTGTAGGCCGAGATTGACTTCTTCCCCTTTTCTACTTCTTCTTCTTCGAGTCTGTGACTATATTTCTCGTCGAAAAGCAAATAAGACCAAGCGCTAATCTCGATATCTTGGAGACAAATCGACTGTTACGATCAACTACGTAGGAAAGACCGTCACTTATTTCGACAGCTTATGTCGACAACAGAGAACCGATTGCTGTGTACTGACTTTTTACCTTCGCTCTCGATTACCAGAATATACAACAGTCTGCGTCAAGATTGATTTCTTTCCGTTATTTCTTTTCGCACTTCTTCTTATCGTGTAACTGAACTCGATTTTCCAATAGTATTTCTTCTTAATGAAGCTAATCGTTCATTTGGATTTCTAACACGAGACATGCGGTTACTCGTAATAATGAGTGAGCATTGGTCGACGTCCGAAATAATGAAGTGTACATATACATTGAGCGCCTGATGGATTTACCACTCCTTCACCAATCTGAGAACAAACTACAAGAGTCACTTTCTTCAGCAAAGTCACATCTGATCGTGTGCGGTCAGGACATTGACGGCTCTGTCGAACGTACTGTACTCTCAATATTCATATCGCGCCATTGAGCCAACCGTCTCTCTCAAACTGTAGCAATCCGTTGATCGCTGACAATTGCCAGGGTTTGAAAATTTGCGATCTTGACATAGACTGGAGGCCTAGAGGACCCGATTTGGCCGCATTGGGAATCCGCGTTCCTAGAGGGAGAACGTCAGGGGAGCCGGAAATACTACAAGGCTCGGGTCGACAAAGCGGATTGAGGCGTACTGGATTACTATGCTCGCTTCTCGGTTTTTGTCAGACGGGAGAACCTAGGAGATCGAAACGGAATCTTCTTTCGCAAAAGCTTGTCGGACGCGGCAATGGCTCAACGAGTTTGGTAAGTTTACCAGAGCGCAGTCTACGCGTCCGCTCCAAGCCGCAAAGGGTCCAGGTCAGACCGAAAAGACCAGGCTCCTTCCAGACATTCGGGGCGCTTGTTACTTAGTGGGGCGAACAAGCCTGGTCAACCAGGCGCGATTGAAGGTACAGTGGCAGAGGCAGAGATAGATCTTTTCGCAGAGGCTGACTGACCAGGCGCAACAGAAGGTACAGCGATAGAGGCAGAGGCTGAGTTGTTCCTCGATGACGAAGAAGCTGAGGAAGATGAGGGCATTCCCATGGAGACCGACTTGGAGTCTAACGCCGTTGATCTCAACAATGAACCACTGGCATCGGGAGGTCCGCATGAAGCTCGCGCGTGGGTCGGATGTCTCCGATCTAGACGAGAGTTGGTGGCAGTATTCCCTGATCACGAAGGTCTGCGATACCGCTGGAAAGGTCGACATCACGCCATCAACCTTTGGAAATCTTTAGTGTGGAACTCGAATGATATGTTTAGCTGAGAGGTCTGCTGCGTAGGCTGTTGAATCCATTGCTGCAACAGAAGCACCTATGCTGAAGCACCACGACACCGTCGAACCTGACCAGCAATGCGTTTTACAAACAGCAAGCCTTGTTCCATCGCACGGAATTAGCAACGCGAGGATGTCAATGATGCGCGTCAGCGCCTAGAAATAGCCAATTTCCAAGCATCTCCGCCGGGACACTTTCTTTTCAGCGGCATTCTTCTGAGCAGGGCGAATGTGACCTCGAAAAAGTCCCCCAAAATACGGTCTCGATGCCTTATCCACCGAAACATACCTGTCAAGATACCGTTGGCTACAAGTCGAGCCACTGGATCGATCTTTCCTTCAACCCGTAACACAATCTTAGAAAACTGCGAGCAGAACAAATGGCAGCTCGGGCTAATATTGACTTTCTTTGTTGACTCCCCTTTCCACTTTTCCTTGTCGCGCATTTAAACAGCGGTTTCATAGTGATGTTCTTTTTTAGAGAAACAGATGGGACTGGTCGTTCGTTTGAATCTCTTGATGTAAGATGTGTGATTGCTTCAAAGTTCGCGAACAGCAATTAATAGTTAGATTTACCACCGAAATAGATAAACAGCGAGCGTTAACATTGACTTCTTTTGCTCTTTCATCTGTCATCTTCTTAACTTCTTCCTATCGGGCAGTCAAACTCGACTTCATAGCTTTACTCTTCTTGAAAGACCGGTGTGACTAACCGTTCATTCGAATATCCTGTGATCAGATGTGCAAGTGCAGTAAGATCTGGCTATAAAGTTGTTCAAACTCCTGCCTAACCACATTGTTACCAGGAAGATATCTTATATAGAATATGGGCACACACAAAATAACCCCTTCTGGTCTCAGAAAGTATGTCGTTGCAAAGGTAATATTGTTACGTGGAATACCGTTATAAAGGGGTCTTACAATACTCACCACGACATAGCAAGACTGTCATTGTCCTATAGCTTGTAGCTATGCTCTTGACGGAGACTAGTTGTTGTTTACTGCGGTTCTCCCACCCCCCCACTGATCCTCAAATCCCATACTTCCCACTAACACCCACCATCCTCACCGCCCTCTCACCACCCCTACCCAGCCTCCCCCAATCCGGCTTCCTCTTCTCCGCAAACGCCCTCAACGCCTCCTCCCTCTCCCCACCCCCCAAACAAACCTCATACTCTCTATTCTCCACCTCCTCGCTGCCTCCCCTCACCGCCCGCAACGCACACCCCACCGCCCTCGGCCCCCCCTCACAAATCCCTTTCGCAACCCGCACCGCCTCCTCCAATACCTCCCTCCTCGCCTCCCCCATTCCCGCTCCGGCATCTACCTCAACAACCCGCTTGCACAGCCCCATCGTCCCCGCTTCCCGACCCCCGATCCGCCGGCCCGTCAATATCATGTCCATGGCCCTAGCTTCCCCGATTAAATTCTTGAGGCGGTAGGTGCCGCCAGCGCCGGGGATAATGCCGAGGCGCGTTTCAGGCAGGCCAATGGTGGCGGTTGTAGCGAAGATCCGGAGGGTGGTGGCGAGGGCGAGTTCGAGGCCGCCGCCGAGAGCGGGTGCGGAGAGGGCGGTTAGGGTTGGGAGGGGGAGGGTGGAGAGGGTTGTGAGGGTGGTGCGGAGGGTGGAGAGGAAGTGGGTGACTCTGTTGGTAGCATCGTAAGTAGTCAGTATACGTAGGCATATGAATGATGAAGTAGTAGAAGCTGGGTTCGTGGGATGCAAAGAATGAAAATCCAACTGACTCCTCCCCACCCATATTCCTTCGCTCCTTCAAATCGGCGCCGGCGCAGAAGACCTCGTCCAGCTCACTCGCCACCACCAGCGCTCTCACGCCCCCTTCCTGCGTCGGGCCCTCGTCTCCTGCATCTCGTAGAATGTTCACTTCGTGGGTGAGCTCGCGCAGCAGTCGCCACGAAATGGCGTTGCGGTTGCGTGGCGAGTTGAGGGAGATGATGCGGATGGTGCCGGTGTGGGGGGCGGAGAGATTGGTGATTTTGAGAAGGGAGGGACTGGAAGCAGTAGTGGAGTAGGGGCGCGTGAGGTAGGGGGAGGGGCACGCCAGATGAGACAGGGAGATTAGGAGGCGGGGGCGCATGGTTGGATGGCGGTCGGGTGGGGGTTACTTGTGAGGCAGATGTAGAGATATGTCATCGGAAGATCATGTCTGGAAGACCTTCAAGATGCGAAGAATAGGACCTTAATTGAGAGTTATGTATTTGTGAGTTGAGTTATGGAATAGATAAAACGCCCTTTTCGGCAATACTCCTCCATCTCCTTGTCGCTTGGCCAGCCACCCCATTCCTCATTCCTTTCAACAATGTCATGCACCTTCTCGATCATCTCTATCGACGCCCCTTCGTCTACAAGGCCGGAGTCCTCTGCATCGGCTTCTACATCGGCTTCTGCATCGGCTTCTGCATCGACTTCTGCATCGTTTTCCGCCTCAGCTTCGCTATGTAACCAGTACCTTTCTAAAAAGACTCTGACAGCAACAACACATCGCCTCATCATCCTAGAACCGTTTCCTGCTTCTTCGATGACGGCTTTGATCTCAGGCATGAAGCGGGACATCCATTGCACTAGATCCAACATACCGGTGTAGTCGGCGCGGAGACCGAGTACGCGGATGAGGGCGTGGAGATGAGCTGGGGAGGGTACTTCCAGAAGCCGGGGGAGGAGAGCGCTAGCGGCTAGGAAGCCATGATCGTTTACCCATTGGGAGAGCTCATCGCTATCAGAGCTCGTAGTCTCGTCGCGTACGATGCCTGAAGTGACCAGACCCTTAAAGATCTTCTTCACGTGGGGGACGCCGTGGAGTAGGACCTTCTCCGCTTCTCGCCTACTACGGGTGTAATAATCAGACTTCTCAGGTATGGATTGTCGGTGAATTGGGGATTGCGGGTCCGGTAAAGGTACCGGCTTCTTTGAGCCCTGAATCAAGCTTTCGCTTGCGAAGATCGCTTTTTCTAGAGCTATGAGTACCATTTGAAATCCTTGAAGATCCAGGTCCAGGCGAATTTCGCGCATTTGATGAAGAAGATCACATATGGCAGTCCAAGTTAGAAGGTCTTGTACGCTTGGGTCCTCAGACGTGAGGCCACTATCGACGGCCGTACCAGCTCGTGCGAGTGCGCATAACAAAGCGTTCCATGGTGGTCGGTAGTATGGCCTTCGGCAAGCCATAAGGCGAAACGCATGCAGAAGTGGATTCACTCGAGTAGCTCGAGGTCTCAGTACAGATTTGTAGTCACGAGTAGGGCTTGTGATGGATATACTCATGTGGTCAACTGAACCTGTGAATTTGTGAGAGAATCTTGGTGCGAATCGACTTAAAAAGCGAATGAAAGCGGCAAAGATGTATTGTGGCACCGATTCTAGGTTAGCTCGAGTGACAGAGTCTTTGCCTAGATCTTGGTTGAGTAAAGCTATGATGGTTTGAGGAGGCAGCCTACTTGCTCTTAAATACTTTACCCCAGCGTGGAACGACTCAGCATGGCTCAGGAGAAAGGCCAGGAATCTGCCCGAAGGATACATCTTATCTTCGATCATGCTGTTAAAGAATTCTTCTACAGACGGTGGTGGTGTCCGCACATAAATCGATATTCGAGGGTCCTCGGGTTTGGGCAACAATTCCTTACCATCTCCAGCCAAAGTATTTGAAGTGTTGCCTTTGGCAAGATCCAGCTTTCCACTGTTGTCGCTCTTCCTTCGTCTCTTATCTTCAAAGACAAGTTTCTCGAACATGGCATAATAAGGTCCTTGAGACGGGTTACTCTTCTGATCCTTGTATGCTAAGAAGCATACCCAGCCCTCATCAAGGGTTCTTGTGGCTCTTATACGAGCGGCCCAGACATTCCCGTCTCGCTCAGGTTGGGCTGAATGGCTAGAAGTGATGATTCGTCGAGGAACCAGAGGCTGCTGAAACCAAGCCCGTGTTTGTATTGTCGGGCTACGATCAGTATCCCACCCAGCCAAGATCCCGGCCGCTCTTTCCCAGTCATGTGGAGCATACCCTGCTTCTTTCGACCGATACATTGACTCACTGGCGCGACTGACACCGTGCTCTGGACCTATGTCGACGTCCATACGGGACTTCTCTTCTTTCCATGGTGGCCAAGAGATTGCTTTCATATCAGCCCATTGGCGCTCGCGAAATGTTTTTCTATGGGCAAGTTGCACTCGCGTCACAGCACGATAACCTTCTACGTTGATGGCTAATGCAGGCTCGAATTCATTCATCTTTCTCAAAAGAATGAATTGTGCTCGCTGATGGTAAGCAACCGACTGAAATGGATTGATAGATGATGGTAAAGATAGTAGAGACAAGGCCTTATTGTAAAGAAAGGTGAGCCTAGCGAAGGTCTGTTGGGGCAACACAAGAGTCGGGGTTGGGCTATCCCCAGGACTTGTACCGTTAACATAATTAGTAATCATCTTAGCAACGCTCACGCAGGCTGCAGGCCAGAGTTTTCGACAGTGCCGTAAGAGTCGAACAATCACCGTCATGATTGTTGTTTCGGACATTGGTTGAGAAACGACACTTCTAGTCGCCCTACCGTTCCTCATCCTTTGTGGCCATGACTGGGGCATGGCTGCAATCTCAAGTCCAACTTTGGATTTTGTTGCCCACTTATTGCGAGGCGTCCCCAGCAAGCGATGCCAAGCATGTACCATCAGCAGCTTCAAAGCATACCCGTTCATATCTCTCCGGCGAAGAAGCAATAAGAATACAAACGTCGGAATCAGCACACCGCTCATCCCATCTGAGGGACTTGCCAACATCATCAACCTTGTGGCTGCCTTCGCCGCGGATTTGGCAGTTAGGATCCATGTCCAGGACATCAGATCCGAAACTGACCATCCTTTGAGTTGTAGCAATTTTAAACTCTCATCGTCGAAAGTCTTAAGCAAAGTAGTGTCGAAGTCTGGTGTCCGCGAGCGCAAGTCATCAGCCAGTCTACAGGACCTGACAAGAGGATGAAGATTTTGGATGTATTGAACGAGTATGGTTAATTGGGTTTTGGGAGGGTTGTGCCGTAAGGCGCTGCTTGTTGCTGTCTTTCGCAAGCTAGATATGTGATATTTGCTCAACAAAATCGGTGCACAATATGACAGATCTAGCTTGTTAGAGAAAATCCGGGGTTTTCTATAATGTTGAGCAACTGAACCCAGCGCAGCTATTAGAGCATGGGAGGGGCTTGCAGAACGAGTAGCAAGCTCATAACGACTTCTGACACGACGTAGCCTAGGCACAGCTTTGATGGAAGCTCTAGAGCCCACCTTTATTCTCGACGCAGTAGATGACTCTGTACATGTGACATGACTGTTGTTGACCGTAACTGGGCCTGTAGTTGTCCTGTGCCCCTGCACGCGACCGCCACGTTGCGCGTCTCCTCGAGAGTGGAACGGAAGACTAATACACAAGGTCCGGCTGGTTTGGGGGAAGCAGCGCTTTCCGGGAAGCTACGGCGACATCAGTGAATGCATTTGAAAAAATTGGTGGAAGGCTTACAACGAGCCATGGCAGCGACGTTGTGACCGAGTATACTAAGGCCGGAAGTTTACCTCCTTCCTTATCCAAATACAAAACTCTTGGAATTGGTAGCATTCATCATCGATGCTTCAGGTTGAACACTCTATGGAGTATGGACAAGTGCTTCAGTCTGCTCAATCATTCCTGTTTATTCGTACTACTGTAGCTACGAGTAAGGTACATATAATACAACTAGCGTGTTGCAGTTACAGTAGAACTACCTTTCATCTCTATACCTAAGTGGTCTTAGCCTTGTGGGGATATAATGTCCTATAACTCCGTTGATTCTGAACCGGCATCCACAGTGAATATGAGGGGTAGCATTGGTGCGCACTTTCGCCAACTCCCGATTCAAAACCTCTGCCTATGCCTACAGCCGCGCTCATCAACAGTCAGCCCCCTTTCCCAGACAATGTGCCCACCTGTGATCTTTCCAAACTTTCATATAGAAGACTGCTAGCGAAAGACCCAGCCGAGTCCGACAAGCTCTTCCGAGCATGCAAAGAAACTGGTTTCTTTCTGATTGATCTACAAAGTATAGCAGAAGGCGAGAGCCTTCTCAAACATGCTGAAAGCCTTCTCCAACTCGATCATGAAGTTGGTGCATTGAGTAATCTGGAGAAATCCAGATACGCCTCCAAGCCACCGGAAGTAACTGGGTGAGCGCACTTCTCTTTCATACGGCAGCGGCTATTAGCCATCTACCACTCTATGGAAGCATGCTATGACAGAGCTAAGGCGTTCTTAAACATAGCTGGACGACATTCGGCGAGCTTCGGACAGAATATGGCAACACCCATCGATGTGAATTCTACAGCGTTAGTCAGGACGAGATCCTCGGTACTACAGCCCCGGGCGTCAATCCTCTGCTCATAGACAGAGCTAAACCTCTCTTGAAGGCTTTCAATGTACACTCGTATGAGGTTGCTAATCTCATCCTTTCCCACCTTGACAAGCATCTTGGTCTTCGTGATGGAACACTTGGCGCCTTGCATCCAACATCAAAGCCATCTAGAAGCACTGTTCGTCTGATTCACTGTGCGCCTCAACCTGCCGAAGATCGAAAGACCAGCCTTTTTGGCCATACTGACAATGGAAGCGTGACTGTGCTTTTCAATATCATTGGAGGCTTGCAAATCCTTCCACCAGGGCTTGTCGACGTAGAACAGAATTGGCGCTGGGTCCGTCCAGAGCCTGGATGTGCCATTGTCAACCTAGGCGATGCCTTAGTCCAGTGGAGCGGAGGGATCCTTCACAGCAATAAGCACCGAATTGTGAACGCTCCGGTTGCACAAGCCAAGAGTGAGCGGTACAGTTTTGCGTATGTGCTTAAGCCGAATAATGAGGCCCCTATGCGAAGACTGGTGGGTGTGGATGTAGAGCCATGGGAAGACCAAGACGCTGGATATACTTATGCAAACTGGCATAAGATTAAAGAAGCAGCATCTCGGAAAGGAAAGAACCTGATTCGAGTCACTGACGGTTCTAAGGCTGAAGCGTGAAAGTTCACATGGTCAGACGAGTGACTGCGTTCGGTTGGGAAAAGACTTCGAATTGATGAATTTGCTGTCGTCCAAGGTCTAGAGAAAAATACGATTCTTTCAATGTAAAGAAGCAGTGCGAAGCGTCTTAGCATCTTAGCCACGAAGCCATGCATCTGTGTCGAGAATGCTTCTTGTGAAGTAACAATAGTAACCTTACTATTGTCATGATATATATACTCTTGACGAGTTTGGTCTAACGTTCGTGATGCTCAAAGTCACTAACTTTTTCATTACTGGCGAACGTAGTGGTTGGCGACCGTAATTACCGGCGACCGTAGAGTAGCGCCTTATCAAATGAACCTGTACGAGTAGTTGTGCTTTGACGCTTCAATTGTCATCGAATTTTAACGCGACTTTCTAGATCTTCCATAGTGGGAGAACCGTGGAATTTGGTCTGCAAGACCTCCTACTCGTTTTGTTAAGGGTTTCTGCTTCGCCATCCCTTGCACCATCGCCGGCAAAACGATGTGAACCCTGTCGAGGAACACGATAATCTTTCACCAACCATCGCGCAACCTGAGCCTAGGCGCAGAAGCTAAACTCACGCTCACACACTGGCATCCTGTGTACCTAAAGCGATACCCCAATGTGCGCCGGTTTTTGAAACGTAGGTTCGATGAGTAACATGGCCCGCTGGGTGAAGATGTGTAAAGACGGAGCTGATGTTGCGTACTAGATAGCTTTACCCGAAGTTATCTTTGAGTCGCTCCCGATCATCTACTCTCCGAACTATGTCCGTTTCGACTGCTTCACACACTCCCTTGGACGATACTGCATCTTTGATACAGACCAACGGAAAGCGCAAACGATTGAACAGCCCAGAAGACAGCAAAGGCTTCATCGACCTCAGCGAAAGCGAAAATACACATTACGATGAATTCTATGCGCTACTAAAGGATATACTCGTGATCCTAAAGAGGTCTGCTTTCCCTCCTGTCCCATGGTTTGCCTGTTTATGATGTCCTTGCAAATAAGTCCCTCGCATTACTGATCGTTCTGCTTCGACGCAGTCATGATACGACACCCTCTGTATTAAATCGTCCCATCAACTCGACCATAGAGCAAGACCATGCTGCAAAACGTACCAAGCTTACAGATCCCACTACGGATATCACTGTTGCCTCTCAAATCGATTCCAATGCCTACGCCACGGTCGAAGAGCTCGTTGCGGACGTGGACAAGGTGGTGTGTGCCGTGATTTCTGACCTTTCGGGAAATAGGGACCTCAGCGAAAGCCAGGCTTTTCCAGCAAATGCGCACCAGAAGCAAGCAGAGATCGTACGGGCTACAGCACTTCGGAAAGAGCTTGACAGCATCATACTCAGGGAAAAAGTGCAAAGACCAAAGCTTCTGCAGACAGGTACTGAGTATATCCCAAATCTCCACAAGGATGCTGTAGGAGGCAAAAGGATGAAGAATTCTAGTCGGAGCATTGGGGATACGAATACCGGCCGAAATGTCTTGACGCTCTTTGGTGGTGCTCCTCAGCCTAAACAGCTCTTTTCAAGCCTGCAGCAAACCATTCCGGTTAAGTCAGAACAACCAGAAAAATCCTCTCTCGAAAAGTCAATCCTAGTATATGCGCCTCTCAGGGAGCTCGCATTACCAAATGGTATCTCCACGACAAGGATTATTCCTATACATAGTACCTCCTCAGGCGACGGAAAGAAAGGAGTGCCCACGATCGGAGAATTATTTGCACCTCCTCCTACCTTAGCTCCGCTCAATCCACCAAGGCAGTCAAGGCACACGGCTACCAGGAGCTCTTCTGTAAATTGGTTCAATGCTTCAGAAGCACCCTCTTCCGGAAAAAGCCACCGAAAAGAAAGCTATACAACTCAGCCTCTGACTACTCCTCAATGGCTGACATACAACGTCGCCCCCCCCCCGAAGGAGCTCTCTTCGCCAGAAGCGAAACGCAAGCAGCGTGATCGAGCTTTGAGCATCGGCGAGGCTCAAAGTGCATTGTCCGAAGAAGCGGTTGCAGAGCACCAACAAGCAAAAGAGGATGCATTATTTCGTAGCGTATACTCGAGCTTTGCTCCCGACCGAGACAATGCTGCCGCGTTAGTATCAGAGCGCACGAAGAATAGAATATGGTGGAAGCGAGTTGGTGAGAGCAAATATCAGGTGCTGTCGGCTTTCTCAAACGCAGAGGCGTTCGATTCTGATGCAAATATTACTGCTGGGGATGATGGAATTGACGAGGACGTCTTGTTCAAGGAGGCTGTAGACGATTGGATGCCAGAGGACCTTCCGACAGAAATGAAGGGACAAGGGGATGATTCTACACAAACGCCTGAAGCAGCCAAAGAAGTGGAAGAAATTCTGCAAGGGATATCGGAGCTTCTGGAGACTTTGAACTCTTATCAACGCGTTAGGAACTTGTCACTTTCTGGCAACACGCGAGCAATTGCTGGACAGAACTCCCAGTTCAGTGCCACGTCCGCTAGTCCGACTAACCCATCAGATGCAGAATTTGACGTTTACAAGCTACTTAAATCGCAGTTGGCTATCATGGTACAGATGTTGCCACCGTATGCGCTCGCTAAATTGAACGGAGAGCAACTTGGGATCCTGAACGTCAATACCAAGATTCAGATTGAGGGCAAGAACTACAAAGGCTCGATGGAAGAAGATGAAGTCACCTCAAAGGGAAAACTTGGTGCTACTGCTGCATATGCGGCACGATCACTTAATGCAAGTACGAGTCTGCCCGCAAGAAGTAGTGGATACCACCAAACCACTGCCCCTATGCCAGTCCCTCGCTCAAACTATGCATCGCAGCCTACAGTTCAACGACCTGCTACCGGATCAGCCGCTTACCTCCCAAATCAACAATATTCCAGTCGACCGCCCTCTGCTAATCACTATTTCTCTGGTAATTCGCGCTCGTCATACTCCCAACCGCGTCCCGCGCCGTCGGCATCAGAGCGCTATTCATATTCCACCTCGCAACATTACAGCACTCAACCGTCACAGAGTCCCCATAGCCAGTACTCTAACGGTTATCGCCAGTACCCAGCCACCAACGGGAATTCCTACAGTCAGCAATACTCAACCCCACAGCATGGAGGCTCCTCCGTTCCAGCACAAGGATCCCAGCAACGACCAAGTCAGCCAGGGTACCAGCAGCGCGCCATGAATTCACAAGGATATGGATATACTCCTACGACCTCTGGTAGAAGCGCATCGCCTCCGAAGGTGGCGTCAGCATACAGCCCTCCACATCAACAGCAGTCCACATACTCTACTCAAGGCTCAACACCGAATCAACAGCGGCCACCGTTATACCACCAAAACTCCTCTCAACATGGAGGGCAAACCCCGACCCCAACACAGGTTAATGGCACGAATATAGGCGGATCAGAGACCCAGCGCACATATATGACTGCTAACGAGCAAGCGACGCTGATGAACCGGCAGAAGGCGCAATTGGCGGAGCAACAGACTCCTCCTGTCAGGCAAGGCTCGGGTACTCCACAGCCGGCGATTGGGGCCCAGCACAATGGAACAGTAGCGGTGCAGCAGAACGGGGTAATGGCAGGGCAAGGACAATGAAAGGCATAGACAGGGGCGTCTTTCTAAGGTGGATTCCCATCTCGTATTTCGGGAGTCTTGCTTGCTCGGATATATATCACGGGCATATCTGGGGTTCTCTGTCCGCGAGTAGAATTTTCGAGATTAACCTTCGAGATGGATAATATCTCCGAGCGCTTTTGTCTGAAAATGAATTAACCAATTATTGAATGATCAACATGCCCCCCATTGAACAACCTTTCTGGAATTGTGTTTGCAATTATATCTCCGTGCAGTGTGACGTACTGTACTCCCCATCCTATCACGACGACCCGATTAGATGATGCATTAAGCCGACGCATAGCCAACATGCAAAGATAGATGGTTGCCGAATTAAAGCGAAACACGCATAAACGCCGCCTCCTGTCCAACCCAAACCACCAAGGCAAAGTCAATTTGTGACGCGTACAGCCGTGCAAGCAAGGAGCCAGTACGATTATGCGGGCAGGCGCAGGATATGGCCTGTTGTTGTACACGTGAAAGGATGACCCCGCCGATCATGGCGGATACTGGGCGCAAAGTCTCGAGTATCAGATGGGCTGTTGGCTGTTGCGATAACTTATGGCTATGGCCTCCTTTGACTGGTTTGGACTGTTTCATCACTGTTACAGTGTCCCATACTCCTGTTCTCGAGATGGATATCATGAGATGCAGTCCGTGCCCTGCTCTTTCTGAGAGCATGTTACTTCGTTCCACCTTCCGTCTCTCAATTGCGATACATTGACTTCTATTCAGCTGACTCTGAGCCCCGGCCCGAACACGATTGTGACCTATACTAGGAGCAGAGTTGGACTACAAACCAAAAACAAGTTGGTGTGCACGAGTATCTGTCTTCCTGAGAGGTTACAAGCAGCATTAGCAACTTGTGCATTATGCCTTCTATTACTGACACACGTCGCCGTTATTCAAAGCCATCGCCATCGAAAAAGTCCAGTCCAACTTCAGCTTCGGCGAGCCTGTTTTTGGGCAAGGGGAGGAGCAATTCAACCCCCAACCCAGAGCCAGTGTCACGGTTGAATACACGACAATTGAAGCAGAATGGGTCCAAGGAACAACCCATCGATGAGCAAAGCAATGAGAATGCACGCTTAACGGTTTCTTGTGCAGACCCTTCAGAAACTGCCATCCTGCCTGACGTATTCACATTCTTGGAGAAAGAAGATGGATTTCACAGTGATGCCGAGGACGAAGGTGCTGGAGCGACTATTCAAGGTGGTCCCGTCTCTACCAGTCCACACCCAGAGATTCCGATGCCGAACACTCCTCATTATAGCGACTTGGAAGTACATGCTAATGAATCCTACGAACAAAACATATGGGATAGTACTCAACATGACACTAGTTTCCATTCAGACTCTGGGATATCTATGGGTACTAGCAGCCCAGAAGTAAAGTCGCGCATGCCAAAGAGGAGGCAGTCAAGTATCTACACCGGTACATGGCCGGATGATACCGGGCTAGATCCATTCAGAGAAGAGCCTTATGGCTTAAAAGATACATCAAGTCCAACTCCCCTCCCAAACTTTGCTTCTCTCCCGCGAAACTGGACATCCATGCCAGCAAACCTCGACGACACACCAGAGGCTTATTATACCACACTACCGCATGTCATACCGAAAATAGCACCGTGTTCCAGGACACCAATATCTGAAGATTCTTCACCAGCCGCAAGCCAAGCTGTACAGGAAGGACTATATCGGCATGAGAACCCTCTCGTTAAATCCAACGGCTCAGGCTATGACCTGCTTGCTTCATCTATTGATTCAAAGAGCAAAGAGTTCCTACGGCCAATATACCGCAAATTTGAGACTCTGAACAACCGGATGCTACTTTACCTCCAGGACGAGATATCGGAGATCGAGGACAGGCTACGGGAATTAGATAGCACCATTACGCAAGAGAGTCAATATTACGGTAACAGACCTGCATCCAGAAGAATCGAGGCCAGGTTCCCTTCCCACTTGCAATTGCAGAGGATGGACTTGTTAGCAAGGAGTTTTGCGAAGGTCGAGCAGTACAGTAAGACTGAGATAGACCATGGAATTATCTTCAAGCGCTGACATGCTATCAAGACCGTGCTCTTTCCTCGTACAGTAGTCTTACCAAGATTCTCGAGCCCGCATCCGCTCCCGACATTACAGCATATCGTGAGTGGATCACAAATCACGCTCCCATAGCTAAAGAAGAAGCGACTTTCCTCGAGCACGAAGCAGACCTTGTCGTTGCGGCTACGAGCAAGACCTCGATCCCATTACCTGCACCGTCGCAACACGACAGGGAACTTCAGACTCATGTTATAATTGTCGCCTTCACCTTGGTCTCAACAGTCATTGTCTTTAGAGTCGTACCGCAACTGCTCGCACGGCTTGTCATTAGTGCAATGGTCGGAATCGCATCGCTCTGTACTTTACAGCCAGCTGTTCTCTCCGATTTAAGGAGTATAAGAGATTGGAGGAAAGGCATTACAATGTACGTCTTTCGGTGACGGGATTACTAAGGATTGCAACTTGCTAACTTACTTTCACGATAGCTATGTGGCCGTCATGCTGGTGCTTGCGATAGTTGTAGGTTGAAGCATTAGCCATGCCACCTTTCTAAGTCTCTTCTTACGCAACTCGATGAACCACCACGAGAGTTCTTCATGTCAGCCGAAGTCTACAATTGGTCTTCATTGCTCGCACAACTTCCTCTGCCACACCTCATGAAAGAAAGTATGCAGATGTATGAACAGGTATGGTTTTGGTCGCTGGGTCGCAGAAGACTAAACTCAAGCAGTTACCAAGCACATTCTACCGAGACAAAGGTCTCTATCCAACGATTTCGACAATTGTGCTACGAGTATCGCTCTGCATACACGTGACAGGCTCGGCTCTGACGCTTGCAAAAACGTCTTGATGAATGTGGGCAAGCCTGTGGGCTTAGCAGTTCAACAGTAGCCTGGCACTGGCCAGTCTTATGAGACAATAATAGATGATAGTTTAAGAATTAAGAAATTCATACCGTATAGAATCTGATCCACCAATCAGCCTGGATTTGCTATCAGCTAAGGCGCAATTGGCCTAGCGTGATCGAAGCTCTCTGGAGCTTTCTGGAGCACATTCACGAGAATGTTTACCATCATCAAGTGACAATCATCACCAATCACGGAGATCGCCCTGTTATGTATTTGCGCACAAGATAATGGTTTGGTTCTCATACACAGCCGCTAAATTTACCGGAACTAGCAGCGGCGGGCGCGGGCTGTTGATCAAATCGCGTCGTCCAATCCTCCATGTCGTTCTTTAAATCTCCTTCAAGCAGACTGCTTGCCAGGGCGAAAGCCTTGCCGTTTCGACCATGCAGTGGACTCCGTTCACATGGCGGTCTGTTTCTGCTGAAGCAGCAACGCTTCCTCTTGAGCCCTTCCACCCTTTTCTCAATTCTCAAATCCAAGGTAGGTCATTTCATCGTACGAACCATTCTTGAACCTAGCTGACTATGTTCCTCTTTGTAGGGCGCTCAGGTAGGCCGAGCCGAGCATACGAGTTCGAGTTTTACTTCGAACACCCGAAGGTTCTACCAGAGCTCTAGCGAACATTATCCTCCCCAATCTAGATGGCAGCGCCACACCCCAAATATTGTCACTGGGGGGGCTGTTGGGCTATGTCTAATTGGATATGCCTACCGCCTTTTTTCAATACATCAATATACCAACGTCCATGATAGACGGCATATCGATATCGTTGAACGGAATTTTGTCAACTCTCGCGAAAACCTCCAAAAAGGAAGATGGTGGACTTTGATAACATCCTCTTTTATGCACTATAATTTTATGCATATTGCGTTCAACATGGCTACTTTGATAAGCTTTGGTCCTCATGCCGTTAGGCTCTTTGGCCCCAGCGGCTTTGCAGTACTCTGGGTTGGATCGGCTGCGGCCTGTGGAGCGGCTCATGTACTTTGGGATCAGGTCCAAGAACAGGAGCGCAGAAAGAGGGGGAAAGATCGGATCACAATACTGGGGTATCAAGTGGTTAAAGACGATCCGACAGTGTCGACAAAGTCGACGCAATCCATCGGAGCCTCTGGATCCATATTAGGGATCGTCACTGCTATCGGTTGTTTTCAACCACAAATGGGGATATCCATGTTACTTGTTCCATTCTACATACCGGCATGGGGAGCTGCTTTGATATTCGCGAATTTCAGTCTCTATGCCATGGTCACTGGCATCCTGCCTTGGATGGGACATGCTGGCCATTTGGGTGGTATGGCTTTTGGAGCTGCATACTACTATACATGGCTAAAGCGGAGGCTGCGTCTTCCAAGGTTCTAGATCTCACAGGGGACTGGATTTGCGACTTACTCCTGAGCTCACGCCTGGCACTGTGCACCGCCATCAGCTGTAGGTCGCACTGACTTCCTAGAAGTCTGTTTATCGTTTTACTATCCTAGTACTCGGTCCTCCATGTATCGATAGATATCACATGGTGCAACAGCTTTGTTCTGATTAGACCGAGTTCCACGGGCCGTGAAGGTGGCGGCACAAGCTACGAGTACTGGACATCGGTGGACAAGTTGAACCTAAGCGAGGAGACAATCACACATATTTCAAGACATAGCTAATGCCTGGTTACTTATCTCAGTGCACTGATCCCCTTTGTAGGGCGATGGCGTGAAGGAACTCGGGAATAGAACCTGTAGAAGGATAGTCAGATAGGCCGTACCCATTCGACAAATACATCACGCTTTGCCAGCCTAAAATTAGAATGTGTTAATGAACAGACGATGATTTGGTGATAGGTTATTGAGCCGGTTAAGAGACGGTCGGCATGCGCGGCTTCTTTTGAATTTGAGTGGTTCTGACTCAAACTCAAGGGGCATCTCCCTAAAGACATCCATTCGGATCGGGTTTTGGGTTCCCTGCTCTATCTTTCTCTTTTGGCGCCCAAGACCGGCCCATTTCTAGATTGGGGCTCGCTCCGGCCCCCACGATGCACTACAATTCCGCAAGAGTCCCAGTTCGCTAATAATACAAGCACGAGAAACATGGAAACAGCCTACAAGGCTTTGATACCGAAGCAAATAAGGAAGCTCCCATAAAAATCAATCAACGTGAGAATGGTACATTTCCTTCAATGGATAGATACCTTTCGCCCACGTGTGCAGTATGGTGATGGGCTTCATATAGGTCGCATCGCACGTCATTTACGCCCTCTATCTGAGACGTATCAAAGGTCCATGAAGACTTCCACTCTCTTCAAATTCGCCTTGCGCTCTCCCATATAGTACTGCAATACTCTGTTGTTTCTCCTTAGAAACTCGCTTCTCGTCTGATCATAATAGTTGTTTCTTTCAAGATGCTTCTCCTAGTATGCCTTTACTTTGCGACGCTAACCTCTGCGCTCTCGCTGCCATCGCTATATGCTCCTATATCAGCAGCATGCCCAAGCACGCCACTTGTCAGGCCTGCGGATGGTCTGTCGACAGCCGAATCGACTTATCTTGGAGGTCGCAAACTTAGGGCAAACGCAGCGCTTGAGTCCTGGCTTCGGAAAACCAACTCAGCGTTTGATACTTCGAAGCTGCCAACAGTGGCCCTAACTAGTAGTGGAGGTGGCTATCGTGCTTTGTTGTCGGGCGCTGGCGTTCTCCAAGGCTTCGACGCTCGCGACAGCAACGTCAGTACTAGCGGGATTCTGCAGGCCATACAATTCCACGCGGGCTTATCCGGCGGGGCATGGCTCCTATCTTCTTTCGCAGGCAACAATTACCCAACCATCACCTCGTTGAAAAATGGTCTTTGGAAGCAAGCTTTCCAGGACAGTCTTCTGGATCCGGCGTACCTACTCGCAGCGCCTGCTTATATCGCGGTAACGGATGATATCCTTGCGAAACAGAATGCAGGTTTCCCCCCCACTTTGACAGATCCTTGGGGCAGGTTACTCTCATACCAGCTCCTCTACGGCTTTGACGGCGGTGTGGCCACACGGCTATCATCAATCGCGTCTCTCTCAAATTTCACAAGTCAAAACGTACCTTATCCTATAATTACTGGTCTTGGCGTTAATACTTTCGATGGACAATGCTTACCTTCTTCCAACGGAACGACGTATGAGATCACGCCTTTCGAATTTGGTTCATGGGACTCCGGTGTCCAATCATTTACCCCAACGAAGTACCTTGGAACAAAACTTACAAACGGCATTCCCAATGGCACTTGTATTCAGAATTTTGACAATCTAGGCTATGTTCTGGGAACTTCCAGCAATCTCTTCAACGAAGCATGTCAAAACGTACCCTCTACCAACATGTCCAACATTTTCGGTGACCTGGCTGCCATCGTCAACAAGGCACACGCTCTTAGCACTCGCGACGAGTATGCCGTGTATCCGAATCCATTTCACAATTACGCTCGCTCCTCGCTAGTTTCCGCCCAAACAGAGCTCACGTTAGTTGATGGAGGCGAGGCACACCAAAACAACCCTATATTCCCCTTGCTTCAACCTTCCCGAGGCGTGGACGTCATAATCGTCAACGACAACTCGGCCGACAACAGCGACAACTTCCCCGACGGCAGCGAGATCTTGACCACATACATTCAATCTCTCAGCGCAGGCTTGACAAAAATGCCCTTCATCCCGTCCGTCGACACCTTTGTCTCGAAAGGCCTCAATAAAAGACCTACCTTCTTCGGCTGCAACGACACCAGCAAGATCACCATTGTCTATCTTCCTAACGTCAATTATACGTTCCCGAGCAACGAACCCACTTCGAAGCTGCAGTATGCCCAGGACGAGACCGAGGGCATGATCGCCAATGGAGTGCAGATTGCTAGTATGGGTGGGAGCTCGACGTGGGCTGCATGCTTGGGATGTGCGTTTATGAAGAAAACGGGGACGGCGCTGCCGGGTGTTTGCCAGAGTTGCTTTCGCACGTATTGTTATGTCGGGTAAACTTAAAGGTAGTATGCTACTGGTTGGTTCGTTTCCGGAGGGTTCTACCATCGTTGCTGTAGCGAGTACTGCGGTTATATAATGGACCAAGATACTTCTCCTTTCGCCGGGAGATATTCTGATAGCCTAGGTTTGGGCTTCGAGTGACTACCTACCATGCCTTCAATTATCGAGGCAACGCCATGTGCTCGCGCGACAACTCGTCATCTGTATAATTAAACCTTCCGCTCCAGTATTTTCAAGATTTGTTGGAAGCATAACCGGTAGCTTTAATTCTGCACCTCAAGGGGAGCCGGTGGTGCTTGATACGCTTCTGGGAACAATTAACAATACTCGTCATGCTCTCAACACTTCTGAGAAGCACCGTTGCGGCGTCAGTGATGTGCGAATGCGTCCAGGTTCTATCATGGTGACTTTTTCTTTGACTTTCCTTGGCTTTAATCACTACTTGTTCAACTTTATGACCTAATCGGGTTTTTTAGTCAACTGTTACATCAGATCTTTTTACTTTGTATATCTTCGCCTTCTCTCCTCGCTGGTGCTTTCGGACTCGCTGCAGGAGCTGTGCCGGATATCATGTTTACCTGACTGTCTGTATCTTTTAGATCCGTTGAGATTAATTGGTTCTTAGCCTATCAGCAAGCATGACTGAGGGAAGGACGATAAGTGTGAGCTAATGTAGAACATTACAATACTCGAGTCAGCTTATGGGACAACGAGGCCCATAGGATTGCCTAATTGACCAGTAGTCTCCTGGGTTCGGTAAATCCACGGTAACCATCACTTTTCGAACCACGCTTACCTGTGTGCTTGCGAACTAGTCCAGTATTATTTCACCAACAGCCCCGACGACCACGACGAGCGTACTCAACGTCCACAATATCAACTGGAAAACCCACCGTAAATCTTAAGATGTCCGCACAGTTGAACCATACGAAGCGAAAAGCTTCAAGTAGCCCTGAACGTAGCTCATTTCATGATAGACCGCTTCCGAAACCACCTCCGACTAGAGACCGACCGATCACAGTTCTCGATGCATTTATTAGGGAAGAAAGACACCCAATCTATAACCGGTTTTGCTCCCTCCTACCAATCGCCGAGATCTCTCTGTCAAGGACTTGCACGAAGTTCGCCAATGTGTACCAAGATCTTGTTCCTGGTCAGTGGAACGTTGACCGAAGACGTTGGCTGGGGTTAAGAACGGGGAAAAGGGGGAGGGGAGTCGATGGTGACGGGAAGGTTAGGATAGTAAAAAGGTTGGGTTTGGGTTGGGGGGGGATCGAGAAGTGATATTGTATAGGTGTTTTACAAGTACTGAAAATGAATTTAGAGCTCTTATCTGAATCAGCCATGAGAAAAGCTACCACTACTGCCACGACACCAGAGAGCGTCAAAACCCAGGAGAACCAACCTGTAACTAAGCATGTCGAAATACCGACCTAACAAAGTTACCGCTTGAATATATTATATATAAAGTAACAACTGACCAAATCTCAAATCCAGGTTTCCTTGTTGCGCACGTTTGATTAACTGAACCCGAGTCAATGATCTTACTACTGTATTTCGGGAAACCCATAAGCTTGTGTCGTCGTTGCGGAAGGTTAGTAAAACAGCAATTACTCGGTGTTCTTTTTTCTCTCTCTCTCTCTCTCTCTCTCTGATGTCGCGCGAGAGACATCATCAGTGTTAGTAGCGTAGTGGGGATTGAGACCGGAAAGGCCTTGGCAATGTGGGTTGCTAGAAACAGGGGGTGCGGGTCTCGAGAGGTTGGAAGGGGAATTTCAAAGGCGCTGGTGGTGGGGTCTTGAGGGATAGCTGGAGGTTTGAAGGCAAGACGCTGGGTTTGATCAGTGCTGTTGATGTTACTAGGCACTTGGAGAGGATGGATTTCTGTTCGGGTTCGTTCTCTTCGTTGGTTTTCTAACTTCCATTTTATGCTTTGTAGTTTCTAGTAGGTGTGGTTTCTGTAGTAGTATTATGTTTGTTCCTTTAATATCCTAGAGTACATTATGTGTGATCTCAGTTGTTAGTGTTGCGGGTTATTCTTCAAATATGAAAGTTTTATGTTGATACTCTGTTAAAAATTGCGAATAATTTGACGAAAAACATGTCTCGGTCGTTATTTCATCCATTAATTTTCTATCTTTCATTGCTTTTGATGTGTAATTCTATTAGGTGTGATTTCTGGATTAGTATTGAGTTTTCTTCTCTGGTTTTCTACGTGTGGTCTCAGTTGTTGATATCGCGAGTCATCCATTGAAGATACGAAAGACTGTGTTGGTTTCTGTTAGAATTGCGAATCACCTAGCGAAAAACATGTGTCTTGGTCGTTATTTCATTCATTGGTCGTCTATGTATATAAAAAAATATGAAGAAGAGAAACAAGAGTAAGAAACTCACAAACCTGGTTTTCCGTCAATCTTGGTCCGCATTGGCTCTTTTCAAGACAACCTATCCTCCTCTCCCAGATCTAGTCAGGTGAGAACAAACCACCAGCCTCGTGGTCGTCTGCATCCTCGACATAGGGTTGATGTGCAAGTGGCCTGCTTGAGGTGGGCGGTGTTCGGGGTGCAGGGGGGCCGCGGAGAGCATCGTACTCTTCATTGAGCGCATCAAACCGAGCAGCAACCATGTCAAAATTGATTTCGGGGGGCTGCTGCGCCGATGTGGGCGTCGAGGCTGGAGTAGTAAAGTCCGACGTGGAGGGACTCCGGTGTAGAGACGTCCACGGGGCTGGGCATTCGTAGGGGTGAGTGGCCAATTCTGCAGGGGGGGGAATGCCGTGATATCTCGGGGTGCGAAACGGCGCAGCTTGTCGAACGCTGGGGTTGCTTTCCGGACGTGTTCCCTCCTGGGGAGTGCGAAAACTTCCGAGACGATCAGCCGGTCGTTGCATTGCTCGCTCAGAAACACCACGAGCTCGGTTTGAGACCGGATTGTGTCTGCGGGATGCTGTGGACTCCTCAGCTGGGCTCAAAGGCCTGGATGGGTCGCCCAGTCTGAAGCGATCTGCGGCCGGAGGAGCAAAGCTCGGAACAGAACTCCTGGAGGAGCGGCCGAACTGCATTGATCGAGTTGAGGGTTGCCGATTGAAAGTCGGCAACCGCAACTCAGGAGGACCTCGAGGCGCGAGGTGCTGGTTGAACAGGCTCTGGATCTGCCTTTCATTGAAATGGCCAGCTGGGTCGACAGGAGTGGAAGCAGGGAAATACGACAAGATCGTCTCGAAGTCCTCTACGGTCCTCCGATCGCGGAGTAGGCCTTGGTAAAGCGGAGAAGCTTCGGCTTCCCAAATCCTCCGTTGAGCCTGTTCATAGTCCCCTCGGAGCTCCGCCACTTGCGTCCTCACGCGAGAACTAGACGCTGCGGGAGCCGAGCGAGAATCGGGACCCAAATTGTAAGAACGACCGAAAAGTGTGGCCTGAGAGGGTTGCGGTGATGTTTCGGGCAAACCGGGGAATCCCGGGAAGTGGTACACAGTTCTTGGTGTCACGGAAGCTCTTCGGGCTTCTAGTGTTTCTTGGAATTGCTGCCCTGGTCTCTGAACTGCAGCACGGAAATCGGTCTTTGGCGTCGTTGAAGGTCGGGGAGACCCTGGTGTGCGTCGAGAACGTCTTGGCATCCCACTTCCGCCTTGAGATGGTCTTGATGACGCTCTTCTGCCCCGAGACCGTCTTGGTCTACTTCGAGATCGTTTTGGAGCATTTTCTGCGCCTCGAGAAAACTGGGTTGGAGACTGCGATCTCATTCTAGGGCCTAGGTATGGCCGTGGCGGGCTGGAAGCCCTGTGCGCCAATATTGGATCCCCAGGGAGGACTGGTGGGTTCATGAGATCCATGAAAACGTGGTTCATGCAAGGGAAGTCGCTTTGGCTTTGGCAGGAAAGGCACTGCCCGCAATTTCCAGAAGACATGTTGCGTTTTTCTTTGTTGGTTCTTCAGATGATGGAGTTGAGTCTGGCTTGACAGCTGAGGCTTTGGAATCGATTGAAGTTGTTTGATGTGTTTGGAGTGTGTGTTGTAGGTTGCGGATTGTGAGCTTAGGACAGGGACGCTCATAGGATTTTATATTGCTGCTTCCTAAAATTTCAAAAGCCTAATGTTCTATGCTCGAACAGTTTTACTATATTTCTCACAAAGACTCTGTGGACCTAACCTGAGGCCACGAACGATAGCTCTGGCTGTGATCAATGCTGTTGTACCCCATAAGGAGACATCTTGCCGGAAAGGTAATGAGTATCAACATCGTTGTCTATACAGCTAGGACAATGATTGAAGGATAATGTTGACAGTACGTGAACAGCACCGTTGTTGTCGATTACAGCTTGGCTTTGTGACTGTACCACAACGCGTACTAGGAAGTTTGCTATACAGCGTAAAATCAGTCCAGTGTCCAGCTAGCCTACCTGTAGCATATGACCCTAAATCACCTGCCACGGTGGGCACTCTTAGTATTCCACGTTGACGGGCCGTGGCTCCATTTGGGTTGTACGTATCGATCTTAGATGTATCTTGACTATATGATTGCTCTTCAACCCACGCAGACCGCCCATCAAACGACCTTTAAGCAGTTAAGCTAAGTACTAGGATAACAAGGCTTTTATAGCACCTAGTTTACCATGATAGAGGAGCCATGGATAAGGGAAAGAGTTCCCTGTTACTTATGTGAAACAGAGGGATTAGATTCAAGAAGTTCAATTACGGGAAATTCACATGTATCGAAATTTGTGCATCGCAATTGACTGAGAGGCAATTTAAAGAACTCGTTTCAATCCATTAATCGAGAAAATATCATAGCTACTAAATTGAAAGAACGTGAAGATAGGAGCGATAGGACGATCAAGGTCTGTAGCATAGAGCCTCGCAACAAGGAAGATATCTGCGCAAGTCGAAATCCTCACCAGAACGGTCCAAACTCGGATCGCAACATCTCGGTGTCTTGCGGGTCAGGGTACATGGCGTTGACGACCGTTTTCAAATCCCCTAAATACTTGCTCGTTTCTTGAAGGACCATGGTTTTCGTAAACTGAAGCCACTCCGGATGAATTTTCCTGCGCCTTACTCTGTCTTCGAGTGCATTTAGGAGCTGAGCGAGTGACGTATCGGCTCCAAAATATGGCAGCTTGGGAGGTAAGTACAATAGGTCTGGAACCTGCAGGCCAGCGTTGACGGCCTTTTGGTAGCCTTTGTCCCTCACAAACTCAAGCTTCGCGCAGTGCATCAACACTTTCCATACGATTTCAGTGGCGGATGGGGTGCCGGCTTCCTCCGGCATAGGGTACAATATCAATTTAAAAGTTGCCCATGCTTCTATTAAGGCACCGAGGCCGCTGGTCCGTAAGATGCGAATGACAATGGGCAAGTCTTGGAGCCAGCTAGTTTCACCTAGTTGCTTAAGAGCCTCGACTCGTTGCTCATAGTCCAAGAATGTCGTCCAAAGTTCCATAAGCTCATCCGAGGATACGAACAATTCCAACCCAAGAAGGATAATGATACACTGGAACGTTCCACGGCCGTCCGCGGGATCCGAGAAATTGCCAATTTCGTAAGACTGTTTATGAGTTTTGTCGTTACGAGGCCTCTCCGATTCATCAAGAGCCAACAGCTCAGGATAGTCGTTGGTGTCAGTAGATATCGGGAAATGTTGGGTTGAGGGACTTTGTAGGATGTATCCAATGGCCATCTTTCGGTTGTCAGGCTGGCTGTTCCCAACAGGGGCACTGGCTGCGTTGTCCTCGGCAGCGTCTCCATCTTCTTCAGCGACAAGGATGGTGCCATCGTTGGTGACCTCAACACTGCCATCCTCTTGTTGGGTTGGAATCGGGTCGAAGGGGTTGTCAATATTCTCGCTTATTGTGAATTGTTCAATCATCATGCCGGCAGCCGCCATAGCTTTGGCAGACGCAACACGGAGGTGGGCTGCCAAATGCCTATCTAATTCATCTTGATTGTAGAAGCGTCGAGTGCAGCGTCTGTAAGGGCATCGATTCGGGTCTTTACGAGAAACGAAGGAATAGTGCGAATTCACATGATTGTAAAGATCGTCGTGATGTCGAAAACGGAATTGACAGCGCGGATAAGGGCAATTCATGGAGCGTAGGGAATGGACGCGCTCTAGATGTTCGTAGAAGCGAGCCGGAGCACGGAAAGTCTCACGACAGCCAGACTCCGAACAAGCCCATTGAGTTTCAATGTGGGATTTCCGGAAATGTTGCTGGAGGCCCTTCAAAGAAGAAAGCGCAGAACCGCACTCACCACAAATGTATCTGTTTGCTGAAGGATCGGTTTCGACAGTGTGTTCCGTCTTAATATTGATAGAGGCCATTGCGACTCTGTCCTCGTCGATACTGACACACTCCTATATGGAAGAGAATTGACAGGCGATTGGAAGAATGAGCGTTGAGTCTGATTTCTCTATCACCGCTGGTCGAATGAGTGGTCGACTTGATATTTCGGAAAGTCGAAGTAATCGAGATTTGGCAAAATAGAGACAGCATTCTACATATGAGACTCTTCATGATCAATGAGCTTCTGGGACAAAGGAAAAAGTAAAGGGACGCGAATGTGGACAACTGAACAATAAACCTTGGATCATTCTTTATAAGGAATGCTGAACAAACGAATGTTGGTGAACATCAGACTGTCTATTGAAAAAAGCAATCGGTTAGAAATATTCTTGGAAACAGCTCACCAATTCGATATCGGCATTTCTAATTAGACAGCCAGCCTGCTTGACTTTCAGAATAGTACAGTCATTGACTTGAACGATTTTAGAGTCATTTGATTATACACTACAGGGTTGACTCGAAGAACGAATCCGGCCAGGGGCTCAACTTTGGGGAAAACTGCCATTTAGCTTGATCACCACACTGACACTGGAACCGGGCTCCATCATGCTCACGGACGCAAGCGGATGTCGAGCTTTGTTCAAAGAGATTGCTTGAAAGAAAGGACATAAGTCCCCTATTTTGTGGCGACCAGAGACCTTTGACAGATGCTATGACCGCAGTAGAAAGCACGGCGTGGTAAATAATTGGAGACTTGCTCGGTGGGGGGGGGGGGGTTTGGACATGATCGGACCTGAAGATGGATAAGTCAGGGAAGAGGAAGAAGGGCGATGTCGAATCAAGGCGGTTGACTGCTTCTGGTTAACGGTGTGGCTCTGACGCTAACCAGAAGGAGAATGGTACGAATTAGGTAGGTAAGTCATAAGGTACGCGGTATTCCGTACCTGTGGCTGCTTTGAGGTACAGTAAGGTACACAGCCAATCGGTCGGGCATGTCTCTGCACACAGTATCCATGTTATATGTATGGATTAGTAGGGTGTCGCTGTCTACCAATCATGGCAGCGTATTGATTCTCAAGCGACATGTTTGAAGTAAAGTACTGTATGTAGGTGAGGCCCGTGGGGGACTTTATCCTGGACGGCTGTCAAGTGTTTGTCTCTCTCCAAGACCAGAACCTCGTCTGGTCTCCTATCATCTATGGCCCACGTGCTACCAGTATCATTCGTCAGGAGCAGGTCATCCATTGGGAAGGTGATGCAAGGAACAAGTCCCGCATGACCAGCAATGGGGCTTGCTTTCGCCTCTCTCTCGCCAACCCCTTGGACAACTTCCCCAATCTTTACCCTAAAAACCTCCTAATCCTATCGCAGCCAGCTGCGCCGGAGCTTCGACGAGATCATCATCTTTCTATTGCGGGTTCGCGCAGGTCCGCGTCCCTATGGCACCGTCGCTACTGCAGCTCCAGGAGGTCCTCCGAGACGGCCTCTATAAGAATGTCTCGACCTCCCTGGACCGTTCCTGGTCCAGTATCAGCAATCGACTACCAGACAACATGCCTTCCCTCCTGTCGTCCTTAGGTTCTCTCTCGCGACTTGCTCTCACCTATTCTCAGGTGGCCCTCCTTTCCCAAGGGACTGCCGTCGAGGGAGGCTCTCCCGCCGTGTGCACCAACCCCCAGCAGAGCTGCAAAAACACCACCATTGTCTCAGACACCTGCTGCTTCGAAAGTCCTGGGGGCCAGCTACTCCAAACGCAGTTCTGGGACTATTCCCCAACGACGGTTTGATACATCCTAAGCCTATTCTAAAAGAACAATGCTAACTGGAAACCTATGTAGGGACCCAGTAACAGTTGGACAGTCCACGGCTTATGGTGTTTACCCATCACCAAATGCGCATAGATCAAGGCTAACAGAGCCAAGGCCAGACCACTGTGATGGCACCTATGATGCCAATTGCGACCCTGCTCGCGCCTACACCAATATATCGGCGATTATCTCTGCTGCGGGCAATACAGATCTTCTCAACTACATGAACACCTACTGGAAAGACTACCAAGGCAGGTTTTCTGCTAAACAAATGGCATCGTCTGCCACTTGTCACCAAAGTTAACTTTGACTCTAGGCAACGATGAGTCCTTCTGGGAGCACGAATGGGAAAAGCACGGCACATGCATTAGCACCCTAAACCCCAAATGCTACACCAACTACTCTCCCCAGGAAGAAGTAGTCGATTACTTCCAAAAAGCTGTTGACCTATTCAAAACCCTGCCTTCATACGACTGGCTGGCTCAAGCCGGCATCGTCCCATCGACTACCGCGACATATACCTCTGCCGCCATTCTTGCCGCACTCACCAAACCCCGAGGCGTCGCGCCATCCATTCAATGCAAGAACGGCGCCCTAGACCAGATCTGGTACTTCTACGACGTCATAGGCAGCGTCGTGACCGGCACGTTCGTCGCCACAAACCCCGACGGCTCCAAGTCTAGCTGCCCTGCTAGTGGCATCAAATACAACCCCAAGTCCGGCTCCCCAGCCCCTACCACCTCCACCTCCGCGCCTCCCACCACCACTACATCCACGACAACCTCCCAACCCACCACCTCCCCTACAACCACAACAACCACTTCGTCCAACTCCACCTCCTCCGCCCCCGGCCCTACTGGAGCCCCAGGCGCCCCGTTCTCCGGCAAAGGCTACCTGGAAGTCACCATCGCCAGCGGTATGCAGACCGGCTGCATCATCAGCAGCGGCACCTGGTTCACCTCGGGCACATGCGCCACCTTCACCGCCGCCGACACCAGTGCTGGCTTCACCCTGACCTCCAGCAAGGGGTCATGCGGTATCGTCAGCGGTGCATTGAAATGCGGGACTGGTGTCGCAGCGAGCGTGTTTACTGTAAGCCCATTTTCTGCCCTTTGCACATTGATGTGCCAGCTCAACTAACACTCGATGCAGACCTCAGGTGGCGAACTCGCCTACAACAGCAGCCCATCCTTCTACGCCGCCCAGGTCCCGAGCGGAAGCACGCAAGTGCCCGTCAGCACAGACCCCAAGGCCGAGCAGATTCTGATTACGTGGAAGGGTATTTGAGTCTTTGAGGTGGGTGCGTTGCTGGTAATCGTCGCCCCAGTAATCGACTCGAGGCCTAGAGGGGGGATTGGAAATATAGTTGTATAGATAAATGGCTAGTACGAGTACACGAATACATATACACACGTATCATTCAAACTTCGCAGTTGCCTTCGACAATGGGTCGCAGGAATTTGCTAGGTGATCAGCCACTCCTCGCCGTAGAAGGTGTTCGTATGGACAGTTATACAGATGGGTTTCTTTGAAACAAATAGAATCATGGCTTCGGGTTTCATGGCAGAGCTCGTGCGATAAGGAGACTCGGACACCAAGACGTATTTCCCGTACTCCCCAATGTTTTGCTGCACGCGGCAGTTTCTGATTATCTATGATTATTTCCCTTCCCATTTGAAAGGATCTAACTACAAACCTCCCAGACCCCAGGAGAAACCAAGCATGCAAACCCGTTATATCAAGCCAGTAATGAACGCACCCTTTCCCTATCTGCTCATCCAAAGCAAGACCGGTAAGACCTTTATGCTATCCATCCATCCCTTCGTCCGTCCGTCCATCCATCCAGATATTCCTAGGAGCGGGTTGCGCATCTTTTCCTTGCCCTTTTCCTTGCCCTTTTCCTTCCAAACAAGACTAACTCTGAGAATGGAAAGTTGCATCCTAGAACGCCGGCACGCTTTTCATCAAGGGCCCGTGGAGCGAGCTTACATGACGTATAACAGATTGGTGTCTACAGTAATCGTATTAGCTCCGTATCTAAACCACACCACAAACACAACCGCGGAAATATGGAAAAGGGGGCAAAACTCACTCAGCGGATGACTACAGCTTAACTGCGGCTTCTGCGTGTATTTGTCCTCCAGCTCGGCGCGGATGCTGTTCAGAAGCTGGATGTAGCTCTGCTGCGGATTCTTCTTCAGCGCGGCAATAAAGGCCCAGGACATGGCGCCTGTGGCTTGGCCGGCGATTTGGGCGTCTTGTCTGTTAAGGCGTTAGAGAGTGTGCAGGTGCTTTGGTGGACGGAGAGATTTTGAAGAGGAGGGGCTTACGAAGTTTGGTCGTCTTTGCTGCCAGACCACATAATCACATCTGCAGGAGACGTCTTGGTCGAAATGGTGCGCTGTCTTGCCTCGTCGCCCGTGGTGGCCTTTTTGAAAAGGCCCGTTACCGTGGATGCGATGCCACTCATGTCTCCACGCGCGTATGCAGACACAATACCCAGCAGACCCTGGCCAGCCTCCTTGGCAAGATTTGGTTCCTTGAGGACACCCTGGGTGCTGTAAATGTAGGGCAAGTCGAGGGCGGAGCCAGAGTGGCAGGAGTCGAAAATAGCGGTCAGGCGCACCCCAGGAAGAAGGGATTTTACCATTATGAGGTGCATGTCGTCGTCGACAATATGGCCAGCAACGCGAAAGTCAACGGGGTAGATAACTTCGTCGTAGCCGTCGTCTTCGTCGCCGTCGAGATCGGGGGTTTGGCCGCCGTGACCTGTGAAACATTAGCAGCTGAGATAGTTACATGCCGTGATCAAGACTCACCGGAGTAATGGAAGAATAGCGAATCATTTGGTTTGGCGTCTTTGACCAGCCAATGCATCGCCCGCAGTATGTTCTGTTTCGTAGGCTGGCTCATCGGGTTTTGCTGATCATCCGTCAATATGACCATGTCCTCCCTAGCATAACCAAAATTTCCGTTCAGGTATGTTGACATGTTCTTGACGTCGTTGATGCATCCTCTCAACTGTCCCCTTTGACCAAAGTAGTTTATGCCAATAAGAAGTCCCTTCCTCCTACCGGTGCAGGACGAGTATTGGAATGCGTACCCTTGAGGTGCACCTTGACCGAAACCTTGCATGCCCGAAGGTGGGGGAGGAGGAGCGTTGTGATTTCCTTGGACAAAGGCATTTGTATTTACAGAGGGTAGGCCTAGGTCATTGTTAGCGTATATCAACTCAAAATCTGGTCCACCTTGCCTGGCCGTCCTCCGTATTGTGGTCCTCCGGGTCCGGGAGGCCCATACCCTTGGCCAGCTGTAGGTGGTGGCGGCTGCAGCAATGATTAGCTCGAAGGCATAGAAATCACGAACATCATGTATACCTGTTGATATCCTCCACTGTAAGGTCTTGGCGGCGGTGGTTGATTGTACCCATAGCCAGGTTGCGGAGACGGCGCTTGTTGAGGTGGATACCCGCCAGGGAAACCTTGGGGACTGTACGAAAGTTTAGAATGCTTAAGTTAATTTCAATGGTTGTAGAAGTCTTACGGGTACTGCTGTGGAGGAGGATAGCCCTGTGGAGGAGGATAGCCCTGTGGTGGAGGGGGCCCGTAGTTTTGGGGAGGGGGAGGTCCGTAATTTTGAGGTGGTTGTCCTCCGTAACCCTGCTGCGGTGGATACCCCCCGTGCCCTTGTCCTGGATAGAACGACATCTTCAGGGGCTCAGGTAAGAGCTGAAAAGGCCTCTAAGGCCAGGGCCGGTAAGGTCGGCTTCGTGAAAAGGTGAGGATAATTGAAGGTAACCACTCGGGCAATTCTCAATCTTAGTGGGGTAAGATAGGGCGCGGACTTCGTCCAAGAGCCGCGGTAGGATTGGATGATTTCTTGAAGATGGGGAAAGCCTGATTTGATCCTACGGCTTTGATACTCGTTTGACAGGAGGATCTTCTGCAAAAACTCAATGTTTGCCAGTGAGGCTGGATATGGTCGGTACTCAGCGACGCGTCTAGACCGTCAGTTCTGATAGGCTGTCTTGGCGCACGACCCAAGATTCTATCATACCCCGGAGGTATCACCGTAACTCCATTCGGCGTGACAGATTTAGAAATCTTATGAAGAAGACAGATTAATTGTTCGAATCGGATCTCCGTTCAGGCTTGGGTATTCAAAGATTTGGGTATATAAATCAATTCAATGGGGTGTCAGTCCATCGGCCTTCGGAAACCTCACTCAGCAGTGAGGGCATCAACCTCGTGGAATTCTTGCCGTCAAACAAGCCAGGAAGCAGCTTCTTTATCCATGGCTAGAAAGGAATACTTCGTATTTTTAGATCCGTGCGAGCTATACGAGGGTTGAACCTGATTAGGCATACAACTCGTCACACTCGGAAGTATCTACTTATCGAGAAATGTCAGAAATACGCCAGGGTAAGAGCCGAGATCTACCAAGGAGACCAACAAGCTCAGATCAACGAATGGGTGCATGCACTTAAGGGCATGCTGAGCTGACGAGTCTGGAATGTGGTACGAAGCTGAATAGGGAGTATATGATTTAAAAAAAATCAGAGCAGATCTGGGGCCATCCTGCGACCTTGCTACCAAAATACGACTTGGCATGATAAGATTAACAATAGAACCCTATGAGGTGTCAAGGTTGTCTCCCAGCTTGCATAGCCTCCGCTTGTGTAACGTCTGGGTGCAACAACGACTCCTACAAGTTTAATATCATACTTTTGACTGGCTATTCTGCTGATTTTAAGCGTCTCCCTGACCACGGTATCAGCTTCGACACCCCTTGGAAATCTCTACAATAAGAGTCGATGTTGTCAATACGCGATACGCTAAATGCTCCTCCCAGGTAGCTATGATGAGTTACAAATGCAGCACGAGGCATCGTCGAATCCATGATATTACTCCCCCAATGCAAGAAAGTTTTTATTACGTGCATTGCAGACTAAGAGAAGTAGCCATGCGGCAGTAGTACGATACGCCTATCCCAGATTTACAAAGGCCCAGTTGCAAGATGGTGTAAGTTGTTGTATCAGAATTGTGGACGGACCTGGAACGAAGAAGTAGGACTTGCGAAATCACACTCCCGATGCAAGCAAAACGTCCCAAGATGAATTCTTAGGAAACGTTGTTACTTTTCTCGACTAATCTCACCAGAATATTTGCAGAGCAGTATCTAGAAGGTTATACGGATAATGTCATGCTTAGATACCTTCAGAGATATATGCCAAAAGCTATCAGTGGAATAATGAAGTTGGTCTTCGTTGTGATCTTGATAGGAGGTTTGAGAACCTGACTTCACCGGGCTGGCAGGGGGGTAGAGAAAAAGTTAGTAATCTCGTTGGGAATATTGAAGAAAACACATAGACACATCTGTTTCTTGCTATTTCATGCGCATGGACTCGGAAACGTTGTCAAGCTGCGATGACAAGAACGGAGCTGATGAAATCTTGACTTTGATAACCGTGTCTTGCCGCGCGGCTATTAGCGCATTGCTGATTGGGCTGTTGGCCAAACCCTAAGGTATCTTACCGTAGGTACCTAGTCATCAGCTGTGTAAGCCGTCAGCCGAGAAGTCGATCGATTGCTGCATGATGATGACTACGAATCTGCCCTCCGTGGTCCGCAATGACCTGAGCACAATCGCGCATTCTTCTAGTGGCATCTCCATCACTCCTTGAACGGCAGCATCCCTCAATTAATCCTGAAAATTACTGAAAGATGGATGCGGAAGCGTCAGGTATTCCAATTGTCGACTTCGCAGGGTGGGAGTTGGCTACAGCAGAGAAGAAGTCTCAAGTTGCCGCTCAACTGATTGATGCCTGCAAAGCTGTTGGCTTTGTGTATATTATAAATCACAAGATACCGGTAGAGACGCTGGCCAAAGCCTTTGAGTGGTCCAAAAAGCTATTCGATCTCAGTCACGGTGAAAAGATGCTGGCGCCACATCCCAACGGGTCTGCCGTCCACCGTGGCTACTCATGGCCCGGTCTTGAGAAAGTTTCAAACGCTGTTGGAGATGAAAACGACCCAGAACTTGTGGCGAAGCTGAGGCAGGTCTCGGATGTTAAGGTATCCGTCTCCTTCTAAAAGTATTCCAGTTTAGACTAATATGGGGCAGGAAAGTTACGAAGTGGGCAGTGAAAGCAATGGCGCTCAACCGAATGTGTGGCTTCCCGAGACTGTTCTTCCTGGATTTCGAGACTTTATGAACAGGTTTTACTGGGAATGCCATGAGAATGCGAAGATGCTTCTACGTGCTATGGCAGTTGGCATTGGTCTATCTGAGGAGGACTTTTTCCTAAAGAAACATTCGGGTCATAATAATCAATTGCGTTTGCTACATTACCCACAGGTACCGGCTGATGACATTGAAAGCCGGCCCATGACAAGAATGCCGGCTCATTGCGATTGGCCGACGCTTACCATGGTCTTTCAAGATGATTGCGGAGGCCTTGAGGTAAGCTACGGTTGGCATCTTACCTTTGCTCAGCTAAGCAGTTCAAGATTGAGAACCCACATCAGCAAGGCGAATTTATCGCCGCTCCGCCACTGAAAGATGCAATAATCATGAATGTCGGTGACCTCTTGCAGCGATGGAGTAATGGTAAGTATCATAATAGTCAGTGGTCATTTCGACCATGGATTGCTCACTATTTCATATGCAGACAACCTCAAGTCAACAATGCATCGTGTGGGCCTACCTCCACGCCAAGACCGTTTCACAGGCGATGTGCGGATGACCCGGGCGCGGTACTCCATACCGTACTTTGTTTCTCCGGAGGGTCCAACAGTAGTCGAGGTGTTGCCAAGCTGCACCGATGCTGATCACCTTGCCAAATACCAACCGATCAGATGGAATGATTACATGCTCATGCGAGCAAGTATGCAATACGAAGATAAGCCGGCTCCAGTGGAAGTGTCGGGTTGATTGAGGACACTTTACCATAGAGGAAGCTTTCCCGGCCATTCTCTCAAGTCTACTCGTCGAGAGGTATTCCAATGCGTCGCAGTCAAGATTCAAACAGATCTAGTATTGTACACTCGGTTTATAAGTCACGAGGCGTTATTCAAGGGCGAATGGATATAATCGCATGCAGATTCATGGATGGTGAGCAAAAAATCGAAAAATCATTTGTTTCAGTAACTTTGACATGAGAGTGAATGCAAAATCCTTGTGAAAGCTTGTGTATGCGTCTTTGCTCTCACTCCTGTCTTTTATTTGTGATCCTGTCAGCTGATCTCCGGTGGAAGAAGTGTTGGGTCAGTAGTACGTACCTCTTGTGGCACATACCATCCATGGAACGCTAGCTCTCCTATTGAATTGTTGCCACTAGGTTGTTGAAGCACGCGCATTATCGCTATTGTCACCTTTGTCTGCAATATCCTCTTGTTGTCACTCATTCATCACTGGTCGGCACACGGAATGTTACAAACAATGAACACCGTCGCGTGAAAGACTTTGTTGTCGAGAGAGAATTGCTATTGTTGAAAAGGTCTTTCACTATACAATGGCAATTTGCGCCTTGTCAGCTTGGGTATATACCACTGTCAATGGAACAATGGACTGTGTCCTCCATTGTCCTCTGCTGAACATTGCGCAAATCCTTCTTTCTGGTAAAGAGTCTACATTCCTTCCATATACCTTTTCATAAACCACAGCTCGTTCTTCCAACGCACACTCCCTCATCTTACCCCAATATCTACTTGAACATATCCACGGCGCACACCGAATATAGTATTCATACAAACATCCTGACGATGTTTCTCCGCACCCTTACCATGCTGCTAGCCAGCGCAACCCTGATCCAGTCAAGTATAGCCGGCTATGCCTTGTCTGACGACTACTCTGGAAACCACTTCTTCAACGGATTCCACTTCTTCACTGACACCGACCCAACCGACGGCTTTGTCAAATACCACGACTTCGACGCTGCCGTTTCCCAAAGTCTCATCGGCATGGTCTCCCGGGAAAACAACTCCATCTACCTTGGCGTCGACACCAACACTACACTTACAGCCGGCGCAAAGCCAGGTCGTGCGAGCGTCCGGTTACAGTCTGTAAAGACGTTCAACCACGGCCTCTTCATCGCCGATATCCTCCACATCCCCTTCGCATGCGGTGCTTGGCCTGCAATGTGGCTCCTCGGCCAACAGACCTGGCCCCAAGGCGGCGAAATCGACATCGTCGAAGGTGTCAACGCCGCAAACAACAACTCCATGACCCTCCACACCAACGCCGGCTGCTCCATCCAGAGCACCGGTTACTCCGGCACCGCGAGCACGACAAACTGCGACGTCAAAGACCCAAAGCAGCCCGAGAACGCCGGCTGCGGCATCTCATCCCCCGACACCATCTCCTTCGGCGCCGACTTCAACGCCAACCGCGGCGGCGTCTACGCCACAGAATGGACCTCCCAAGCCATCAAAATCTGGTTCTTCCCCCGCGCCAAGATCCCCCAGGACATCGAATCCGGAACCCCCAACCCGAGCGGCTGGGGCCAGCCCACGGCGCAATTCGCCGGCTCCTGCAACATCGACCAGCACTTCCAGAACCACAACCTGATTTTCAACACGGCCTTTTGCGGGCAGTGGGCCGGGCGCGTCTGGAATGATAGCTCGTGTGCGGCCAAGGCGCCGACGTGCGAGGAGTTTGTGGCCAAGAACCCCAAGGAGATGTTGGAGGCGTATTGGCTTATTCAGTCCGTTAGGGTGTATGAGGATAAGCCTGCGGCGAAGGTGGTCAGGGGGGTGGATTGGAGGAAGATGTTTGCGGATGCGGAGGAGAGGCGTGGGGTTTGAGTTTAGCTGGTTGTTGTGGTTTTTGGTCTGTATTTGTTTCGGGAGAGAATGATATGTATGCGATATGACGACATTCGTTTTTTTGGATTCATGGGCTGAGCTCTCTGTACATATCACGATGTTCTATTCCCATGTACTGAGTTGAACCCCGATTCTATCGTAATGCCACTTATGTAGATAATTTACCCATGAGCCTTGACCGGAACCTCCGTATCTCCGCGTCTCCACCTCGCCTGTTCGCCAGTGCTCCCTACATATCCTCCCACTCCCCGCACTTCTCAGGAAACGGCTTGTCCTTGTAATACTCCCTCATAACATCACGGTACGACGCATCCTCCGCGGCCTCCTGTTCGCGCTGCCGTTTGAGAATATCGAGAAATGAGCCTTTGGAGATATTGGGGCGGGCATCTGGTTCTTTGGTGTTCTCTCCTTTCTGCTTTTCCAACCAAGCCACTCGTGCGGTGTTCATTTCTGCGAGGCCATTCTCGCGGTCGTGCTTGTCTCGCTGGATGGCTTCTTCGGTGGTTGGAATGTCTTCCTTGAGGAAGATGGCTTGGAGAGCAAGGGCTTGTTCCGCTGAGAATCCGCCGCGGTCGTTCATTGCCAGCATGTCCTCGAGGAACTTGCGCTCCTTCTTCCGCTCGGCTAGGTCATCACGGCGAGCTTTCTCTGTAGGGCTATCGCCTGGTACGTCGGTTTTATTGGCCGTGGCTCTATTGGACAAGGTGGAAAGGAGTTTTCTGGGGGTTCAAACGATGTCACTTTGCTTACCAGGTTCTTCAAATTGGGTTACCTGCTTTGGAGGTATGTTGTCAATGATTTTCATAAGGAAGAGCTATATGTGAGTTGAAGCCCAATATGTAGACGTAGCAGTTAGAATATTAGGAGGTTGAGCATTTGGGGGTTGAAAGGCGAGGTACCACATAGCTAATGAGAGTGAATCGAGGGTGCGAAGTGAACTCATCCGGGAGGCTGTGTTGTGTTGTGTTGACATAGAATATAATAACATAGGGAATATTAGGTTATGGTTGTGGTCTTTATATACTTCATGTTGACCCTTATCATTATTCCTAGCAGGCCCATGGCTCAGTGGTCAAGTGTGCGACTTGGCATTCAAGTAGTTCCCGAGTTGGCTTCTATCCTGCCCCCTAAAAAGGGCGGAGGTAGTTCACGGGTGATCACCTCTTGCACACCCCATCTGCTCCATGCGTCGTTAAGCCTAGAGGGGTTAACCAGTCCTCGTGATAAAGGGTAGCTTGTGCAGATATTCGTGGGAGACTGTGAATATTTCCACGTTCTATCCCTTTTGCAAAAAATTTGCATGCCCAAGTTCGAGTCATCGTGAAGACTCTTCTTTTTCGACTTTCATTTTGAACCTTTTCAGTGTTCCTTCATCATCGATGACCGGCGAAGAAAGATCAGCCGGACTAAGTAAGTAGAGAGCACAACACATCCTCAAGTACTCCTGTCCCGTAATCTCTATCCATATTTGACTGTTAAACTTCATCTAATGGGATGCACCACGTAACCATCTCTTCTCTATGTCTTATAACTCCTTTGATACTCGAGGAGAACAGATACGATCATACAACGAGACCTCTAACATACAACGGACTTAAGGGAGAAACCTAAAGCAGCATTATCGCTAGGACATATAGAGAAAGTTTACAAGCGAGAGCGTATTTGGAAGTCTCAACATGTTTGAGGATAGGACTATTATTACAGGGTAGGTGGGTGGTACGTCGTTCTATCGACAGTCACTCGAGGACGCCTTGGGAAGCCGACTTCTATAGCTATTAACATGATAAGCTTAGAACAAGGCTCGAGGTTACGAAAGAGACCCTTTTCGAGAGATGATGTTCAGTCTTGTGCCCTTAAGATGATAAAACATAGTAGGTAAGTGGTCACATCTCCTGGGATGAGGTCGTTTCCAAGCGCGTAACTTAGTCAGCATCCTACTACTGTACAAGTGAGTACAACGGCGCGAAACACACTCCATGGAACCTCGATCAAGGAGTTGGGTGGCTCCATGCTCCAACGGCGCCGTCTGACGCCAAGGACGACACTGAAAAACCTCCTTCTTAGCAGCACGAGACGTGGTAGCTGCTTGTCTTGTTCACAATGGCTCGTCCACCAACCTCCCAAACTGTCCGCCTCGAAAGCCCAGCACCCGCCTAGTGCTCCACCAACTATGTCAGAGTCAAAGCAGCCTCCCATCCTTATTGTGGGTGCAGGCATCGCTGGCTTATCCCTAGCTGCTATCCTGCAGAGGAATAACATCCCATATCATGTCTTCGAATCATCTCCACGAACACGCTCGCAAGGACACGGCATCACACTACACTCGTGGGCATACCTCCCTCTCTGCAAAGCCTTAGATATCGATCCAGGACAGCTGAGACATGCCGTGGCTACGGACTCGGCAATTGGAGGTACGGGTGCGATAGATCTGACGGTACACAATGTATACTTGGGCGGAAGCCTGAAGTCTGACTTTGGGACTCCGGTCTGGGGTGCTGTCAATAATGTATACTCTTTCAGGTCCAGAAAGAGCGCCATACAAGAGCTTTTGATGAAGGAGGTAGACCCAGATATGATATCCTGGGAGTGGAAGCTTAGATCGAGTGAACTCCGCAACGGATTGGTGGTAGCCGGGTTTGAAAATGGGGAAAGTATGACAGGGAGACCAATTGTTGCTGCTGATGGCGTACATAGTGTCGGTATGATGGGCATAGTTCCGCGAACCTCCACAGGCAATGGAGTTGATCTGATGATTTGACAGGCAGAAGTTATCTTATACCAGAAATCAAACCTACCACTACCGATTTGACGGTATACAACGGTCGACGAACCGTAACAAGAGCCTTGTTCAACGCTAGATTCGGCCCATACATGCAAAATACCAAGGTGCTCTCGGGTCACGGCGATGGCTTTGCGCATTTTGAGATCAATATCAACTCCATAACCGATACCGAAGTAGTCATCAGCTGGACGTACTCTCGTGATGGAAGTTCCTCAGTCAGTCCGAGCCTGCAACTTTCACAGCCTCATCCAAAGATCGCAACAGCCATTATCACCGAGCTCGCCCAACTACGGGACCTAGCCGCCCCTTTCAATCTTTTGATAGAGAAGAAAGAGATGGAAGATGATACACTATATAATTGGATAATGCGGTCGGTGCGCATACCGCTCAAATCGCTCTCCGCCTTAGCCACGAAACGTATTGTGCTAATTGGCGATGCGGCTCATGCGATGCCCATTTACAAGGGTACTGGCGGTAACCAAGCGCTTGTAGATTCCCTCGAATTAGCAAGTCTCCTATGCCTTGCAAAGAGTGATGGATCCCAGCAAAGTACTGACCTGCCAGACACTCAACTGGCTCTAGCGTTCTATGGAAAAGCGTACAAGAGATGGCAGGATGCTACATTAGCCACAGAGTCCAAGCTCCGGACACTGCACCGACCTATTGAGGCCTTGGGAGCATCAGGATCAGAATGATTGGACTTTAAGATATAATGACGCATTCGGTCAGGAGCGCCTGCCAGATACTGGGCGATTAATCATGCAGCTGGGTACTCTAGCATTTGCATTCAGTCTCGTACCTTTGGCTACTATGCTCTGGATCCGTAAATTGAGCTATGACCTCACAGGTAATCCCATTTCCCGTTACCGCATCTTAGATGTTAAGACATGGCCGGAACTGTTCCTTGAGCATTTGTTTTTCGCTTTGTGAGACGCGTCTTGACCAATACCTTCATCTTACGACTCGATAGTATCTACACTGTAAGTGGACCAATCTTTCGAAGTAATTGTCAATCGATAGATCTCCTTGGCTTTTATAAGCCCAATGACTTCGGAATTATGCGATTCTCTATGTAGTAAAGGTACCAAAGGAAGCAAAGTAAGCGATTCTCAAGCGACGCGGTCTCTCTCCTCGTCTGCCTTATTCTTCTTCACCTCCTCTTCTCTCTCTCTATTTAGTTGCTGCATAGCAGCCTCCAGCTCTCCGTTTTTCTTCAGCATCTCTTCCAACTCTTGGTTCCTCCTTGTCATCTCCTCCAACTCCTTTGCCACCTTCTCTTTCCACGCCTTTCTTGCTTCTCCTCGCGCCCTGTTGCGCTTCCCGGAATGGAAGAGCGACGCCCAGGGGTTCTCCGCCCCTTGCACCGCAGCGTCTATCATTTCTACCTTCGGAGAAGTGATGGGGAGTGGGGCGGTGGTGGTGGAGGTGGCGTTGGTGGTGATGAAGGTTGGGTTGGTAGGACTGGGAGTGGGATTGGTGGGTTTATTCACGGTGCTGTTTCTGGGGGCCTTTCAAGACAGCATCAATGTCAAAATCTTTGAGCTACTTCGATCTATCATCATACCGTCTTTCCCCTCCTCCCCTTGCCTTCCCCCCTTCTACTATTTTGCACTCCATTTGCCCCCGCTTTTCCCCTGCCGTGGTGTCCTCCGTTCTACATACATACGTCAGCATCATCTTCTTGAATCTCGAAACACACATCAATTCTCATTCGCAGTCATCGTGACTAGGAAAATATGAAAGATGACAAGATCCTATTCTATAGCCTACACCGAGAGAGAAAGAATATCGATTCTTGACTTCAATACGCTGGATCGCGCCTCTTCGATACGCTCAACAAGATATACGGGATAGAACCGAAAGCGAAGAAGGTGAATTACACTACTTGCATGATTGACGTGATGGTGGATCACCGTTAGAGTGCTCATGTTTGATCTTTCAGGGATCAAGCCCGCCCCCCATGGTGTTGGTGTCACTGTTCATACAGTATACGCATACGGGGAAGACAATCTCACGTCGCTCACGAAACACGATGACATACCTACAGTGTCTTGAAAGTTGAAAAGGATAGGTTGGAGAAACAGTAAGATTCTCTGCTTCTTTTATGTCTGATAATTTTTTCACTCTAGTACCCCACTCCATCCATTACATGTTGCTAACAGTTACAGATGAATGGTTACTCCCCTGAACCGCAAGGAAGATACGGGATAGCTTCAGAATTGGCGCCGCCAGCTTGAGCTATTCTAGCAATCCCACTAGCGTAAGTTGTGCGCTCTGTGTCTCAGTGGTAAAGTACCTACTTCGATGCTTGCAAAAAGTTCAGTAAATAGTAACCAGTCTCCATAGAGATGTTTAAATAAACAGCTGGACTTATCGTTTTTCGAGATACTACCAGTGTTGACACTGGGTGCTTTGCAAAGCTTGTGCGATAAGAAGATTTGAATAAAAGAACACGAGGAACTGGTCAATCTCGACTCTTTATATTCGAGTTCTCATTTAGTACCATAGTCGACCTGGCGGATGAGACTATCGACTCTGCCCTGAAACGAGGAACGAGGGGAAGGGAGTGATTCTAGGCGACCAGAGTCGATTTGGGGGCTTTTACACTGGAAAACGCAGTCTTGACATACCAAAAAGGTTTGAGGCGAATTAAGCAACAGGTTTACTCTCAAAAACTGCTCAGCGTTTGTTCGATACCACATTAGAATGATAAAAAGTCCTCGTATCTCTAATCGTACGTGGCTTAAAGGCTCTATTCTGTTTCACGGCCAAGCGTGCGAAGCGCGATTATGTCGAGCAATCCAGAGGGGAGTGGCTCAAGCTGAGTCAGTGTGGGCAGCAAGAGAATTATAAATACTCATACCTTTCCTTGACATTCTTACAACCGCCTTTCAATCATCCTACTCTAGACTGATATATCTTCAATAACTCAGCAGCATGGCAAAGGTCGCGCGACAAAGTTCGGATTTGTTTTCTGGCACCTGCGAGCAGCGACAATGGCAGTTCATGAACATCAGCAAGCTGGTCGAGAATGTGCCGTCATCTTGTACACAAACAACCGGCTCGGGAATCTCTAATTTCTGTGGAACCAGCTAGTAGAGCAAAAGCTGAGAGTAATAAGAGAATGGCGAATATGCCTTCTTCTTCTCCCGTAACGAGGGACGACAGATCTGTTTCCAAAATTTGCCGAATCTCGATGTAGCAGCATTCGGCTTTGGGTCCTCAAAAGCTCTTTGCGACTGCTGGATTTGATTATCCAAATACTCTTCGACCCCAGATTCAGGATCTACTCCCTCATTGTAGGTGAAACAATCTCTTGAAGTCATTCTGAATCGATGAATCTTCTTATTAATAAACCACCTTCTCAACATATCTTCTTGCCGATACATCTTCTTGGCTCCCATGAGCTCGATGACTACGAATATAGTTGTTGCCTTTCATCTAGGCTGATTTCCACGTCGAAAGATCTGATCTGCTGGGTCACGATGCATTTGATTTTGCGGTGTTAGACTCTTGCTTATAATACTACGTAGCTAATAAGCATCCTCCAAAGTTGATATGGTGCTTGCTCCAGCTCTCCTTCCTCTAGACAAGGCCCATGGTAACAGTCCGATAAAAGTAAACCGAACCCCATAGGCCCTGGAAGACACTGTGTTTCTCCACGCCACGCACTTGCTGTCTGCCGTTCATATTGACATCCTGCGTGGCGGCATATCTGGAGGCCACTAGTGCAAGTTCCCCCAGGGCAACCCTAATCCCAACATTTCGCTAATTGGAATATCCATAATTTAACAGGAGATCTGGCGGACCTGCAGATACATCGATCTGGACTGAAGAAATTAGTGAAGACCAGGGGTGGACTGCGAAATCTGGGCTTCAATGGATTGTTGCATTCGTTTATCTGTTGGTATTTCACACCGCAGCGTAATCCCTTCTAAGAGATCTATCGCTAATAGGTTCCTTTCCAATAGCCAAGACTTGATCTCCGCTGAGATCACGTCCTCCAAAACTCTCTATGCTCAAGTCAGATATGACGCGGCCAAACTTACGACTAACTCCATGATGCATGGAGCTCAATATTGTCTAGTTCCGAAATCTCACTCAACAGCATTCCCGGCAACTTGCTGTTAATATTCCGTGACTTGCGCATCCTTACAGCTGTATTTAATAGATTCAAATACGGGATTGAGGCCTCGACGAATGACATGATGGCGTTTAGTCGAATGCGCTCGGCGGTTGAACATCGTCTGCTCTCGCTGGAGGAACGTCAAGAATCTGTATCAGGTCAATTGAAGCTTGACGATTAAGTGTATGACTCTTTTGTCGTTGGGATTCAAATCTACATAAACTTGGTTTTACGCAACTATGGACCCGACTTCGCTCTTCTGCGAACGCTCAAGCGGAAGCTTATGGGTCTCCTATAAAAGCACGAGGGAGCTTTCCGTAAGTAAAAGCCATGGCTCGGTATGAAATATTCCTCTATGGATTCTACTTATGGGCGGCATGGTTGCTTTGAATGCTGAGGAAACGACAAGTTTTGCGCAGTTCATAGCCAAAACTATGAGGCAATCAGCATTACAAGGTTGGCCAGAGGTCGAAACATCTTTGACACAAGTGCTATGGACCAAGCATCTTCAAAGAAGTGGTTTTCGTGCTCTGTGGAGTGAGGTTGAGGGTCTTATGAATGATGGGAATTACCAGAACAACCGGGATTATTATCTTATGAGCTATAACACGGCTCCAAAAATCGATCCTAGCGCCTGCCAGGGCCTTGTACCTGCTCAAAGCTTGGTGACATTATCAGACCGGATCGAGGGCTACGACAATGGGATCTTCGGGTTCTTTTTGTTGGGGTTACAGTGCTATAATAAAGATCAAAAGTTCAAAGATGATTGCCGCTCTTACAAGGTAAGAGTGGTGCGACCATCATTCCACATCGATCAAGCGGTCAAGAGTCTTTTGATTTTCTTTCCCATCCCAAAGATGCAGAACATTCTTTCCTTAATCTTAACCTTTCGCTTTAGTATTTTCCCCCTCGCAGGTACTTGCTTCATCACTAACCTTCCAACGTATCTTTCACAATATCCCCATCATCATTTTCACCCACCTATGCTCGTTGCTCCCCCACGGCCTCTTCCCCACCTCTCCACTCCCCCTCTTCCTCCACTTGGCCCCCTCTTACGCGCCCTTCAACCCCGTTTTCTTCTCAGAGAGACCCTTCCCAAAGAACACAGACACCCCAAAACACGCCCGATCCATGCTACCCATTAAATTGTATACCTCATGCGGCAACTACACCTCTGCGCAAACATAGTTGCAGCATTCATTTCTGACGTGCCGGCATGCGGTAATGCTGCTGTCGGGGCTGTGGTCAAGAACTCTAGTGTTAGAAACGAGGCCTGTTGTGGTGAGGTTGCTACGGGGTGCGTGATCGTGGTTGGGGGGTTATTCAAAGATGGAGGCAGGCGCCGGGAGCCGCGCTGCACACACATGCATACGCCATCACCCATCGTCCACAAGCACGAGCTCATGACCTGTGTGCTCACAGCTCTCATTCATGACGGACTTGCTCGAATCACGCCCCTCCTGCGCTTCGGCCTTGTAATGTATTGGCCCTTCTCAGCTAGATACGCCCATGTTGACTCGACTGGAAGTCAATATTGGGAAAGTAGACCGTATCGAGATACCAGGGCTGCCAAATTTGGACAGAGCTGCGTTGGTAACGGCTCTTGCGCGGTAAAGAAATTCCATCGTCGCAGTTGTGGGTGATTGGGATAAGAAAAAGAGGAAGAGGATGAAGGGGAAGGTGAGGAGAAGGTGAGGAAGTGGGGATGCTGAAAGTGTATGTGTTGTGGAAGGATAGAGAGGAAGATGGAAGAGCTTTTTACTACATATAGCGACGTAAGGGCAAGTGGAAATGGGATTTATCTCTTTCCATGACTTATAGAAGCACCTCTTGCATTTACTGAAAGATTGCCGCAACACCATCTTCACAAAAAGAAGCGAAGTTTACAGCTTGTGTAGATGCCATTTGTGTAAGCCATCAGGTGCTTATGATGGGTTGAGGGTGTATTCGTGCGATAGGTTCAAGCTTGATGACTGAATGGTAGGAATGAAGACACTTTAGACACTGCAAAGAAAGCGTGGGAGGGAAAGGAAGGGTTGTGACGTAGAGAAGGTGATCGAGAAGGGTGAAGGGATGGATATGTAGGTATGGTAGATGTGGATGTATCGCTGAGGTATGAAAGCCTGACAGCACATGGTTTCCGTAGATCAGTTCTCTTTTCTAGGAGTTATAAGAGGTCGATCAGTAACGCTGCAGCTATACTTTGTATACGAAAAGAAAAGCAATCAAGCCTTTCGTCATTGTCTTCAAGTTGTTATCGTATATGCTTTCCCATGCATGAAGTGTTTGAAACATCTAGCTTTGTTGCTGTTCCGAACAATGAAAACAGATTGAAGATGGTTATAAACGTGTGTTCTGTACAGAGGGTGTCATAATGATGTTCCGTCAATCATGAGAGGGACAATTGTTGATGCGATGCTCGACATAATCTCTAATTCCTCATAAGATATTGTAGTCTTTCGAGTCAAACTATGCTAAACCGAATCAAGTGCACCACGGCTAGATCTTTTGATATTTATGTGAGATCGTCGAGATACTCAGATGTGTGCAAAATATTCATCGCCAGAAACACGTACACGAGAAATGAGTAGTTGAGAAAAGTTGATTCAGAGTTTCAACGTCCAAGGCGCGGCTGTAAAACAATTTTGGTTGAAGGTGTTGAATTACAACGGGCGAAAGAGATCTTGAACAGTATTAAACACACACCTTCTGAGTTCATGATGTTGAGAACGGGATATTATGTCTGAGGCTTAACAAGATTTCTTTCGGTTCCCTCAATTCAGTGTCTCGGGGGTAGGCCGAGGGACTGGCAAAGGCCGGCTGACTGGTATGAAATTAGTTGTTGCTATTGATTGTGTTGCTGGCCTGGGTATCTTCTTTGGTGGCTATGACCAAGGTGTCCTGGCAGGTGTTAACGTGGCTCCGGACTACTTGGTAAGGAAGACGCTCTGACGGAGAGAACAGAACACCCAGAGCTGATCCCTTTTCCAGACAGTCATGTCTTCTGGTTACACCAATGCTGCAGGATCTGTTGTCACTGCTCTCCGGTACGCAAAGCGGTATCGTTGCTATCTAATATCTTGGTACTTCTATCAGAACTTTCCTAGGCGGCTTTGTCTCAGATCGTATCGGGAGAATCCAAACATTGACTATCGGCTGCTTCTTTGCCATTCTCGGTGCAGCACTACAGGTATGTTCCTGCTGTGGAAGTACCCTTAAAGTAACATGCTTGACTCACAACGCCATCTCGGCCGCTGCTTTTAACTCTCCCTAGATTTTATGTGCGAGGATCATTACCGGAATGGAAACTGGTATCTTTAATGGGATCCTGCCCGTGTGGTCAGCAGAAAGTAGTCATAAAGACACCAGAGGCTTCTTTGTTTCCTTCGAGTTTACTCTCAGCTACGTTGGCCTCATCACTACCTATTGGATGGAGTATGGAGTCAGCTTCGTTGATAATGGAACCGGAAGCTTTCGCTGGCGATTCCCTCTCGCTATTTAGATTCTGCAAGCAGGAAGAAGCCTTCCCAATGCCAGCGTCGACTACTAACCCCTAAATAGACCGATGGTCATTTTGTTTTTCAAGATTCTCGTCATGCCTGAGAGCCCCTGATGGCTCGTGAAAGCCGGACGCATCGACGAAGCTAGGATGATCCTTGGACGACTCCGTGGGAAGGGTGACCGTAAAGATCTCAAAGCTTTCGAAGAACTTCGAAAAATCGTGGCAGCTATTGAGCTTGAGCGCCAAAACAGCAACCGGTACGGTTACATCTCAATGTTGACCAGAAGGGTAAGTGGTAAGCTTCATCTTGGCCGTCCTGTTCAACTGTCGTTATGACTTTTGTTCTTACAAGCTTGATTGTTTCCTTCTTCTTGATCTAAAGGGAGGCCTGCAATAAGTAAACGTTACTAACACATACTTGCAGAACCGGCATTACGACTATTACAGTTTACCATCTTAACATGTTTACCCTTGCAGGGTACGGCACAAGGAAGAGTCAGTTGCTTGTTGGTATCAACAACATCGGCCCTTGTCTCTGCTCTCTAATTGGAATGGTGTTGATTGATAGAGTCGGTCGTCGATGGATGTTGCGGGTTGACGAAGTGGGACTTGATGCCTGGATGTTCCTTGAAGTATATATCCCGCACCTCCTGGGAATAAGAATTATGCTAGCATGCATGTCATCAGACTGAGATGGTTGCTATGTTGAAGAAACAAGTTGTGGGCTCTCCAGCTGCCACCCAGGTGCTACCTCAGCATTCTTCGTGTTTTTCTTTACTGGCATCTACTTGGCTTCACGTATCCTTCGTCTACCCAAATGAAACATTCCCCTTGGAGGTCCGTGCAAAGGGAAATGCCATTGGTACTGTCGGCTGGTGGTCTGGGTTGTGGTACGGTTGCTCTCCTTGTCCCGGTGTGGTTTGCTTGCAAGTCTTCCCACTGTTGCACTATTTGCATGAATCTAATGCGCCCTCATCCAGCAATATCACAGTACACTTTCCTTGTCCACGGTATCGTCGACTTCTTCACCATCCCAGTGGTGTACTGCCTCTATCCCGAGACGAAGAAAGGCAGCCTCGAGGAGATGGACCCGCTCTTCGCGTCTGATAAGCTATGGGTACGGGAGGCCGAGAAGGAATTTGCACGTCTCAAGATGAAGCATACGGATATGCTACACGTCACTTCTGATGGCTTTGATGTCGACAACAAGGATGGTGCACGTATTATTGAAGGCTCGGGGCATTCGTCGGCTTGACCTGGTTGCTCAGAATGTTGTTTATAGCTTCATGTCCATGACTAATATTGTTGGCCAATGGGAACCTTCCGTTTTTATCTCGGAATTAAGCTCGGCATTTACGGATATCCGTCCACCCTCATATTCCCGTGATATCACCACCTCCTTCTCAACCTCAACCTCGAATACACTGTCGCTCCTGTCTAGCATTGTGAGGGCGTACCTCCTACAATGGCCCATAATCTCCTTGATCTACCTTACGAGGTGCTGCATCGGATTTTGACCAATGTTGATCCGACTGATCTGGCTCGATTATGCTGTTGTCGTGCTCTAGGTAGCTTCATCAAGAGCGATCGCCTACTCTGGAAGGAACTATACCTAAGAGACTTTGTAGGTCTTATTCAACTCTGCTTGACGATATTGCTGATGTGTTCAGGATAATCCAGCCCATGAACTCCATGGTAAGTCGAATAATGATGAGCTATCGTGGGACAGAGAGCTGCAGAAGCTCGTCAAGCTTCGCAAGATCCTAGAGTCCACAGATGCCGTTATGAAGGTATTCTCATCTTTCAGATTCCATCAAGATGTTACCAACACCTAGAATAGGAAAGGCATAGCGAGATTATCGCCAACTCCATAGACTCTCTATTACAGTCATGTAAGGGAAATGCGACTTCGAAAGCATCTCGCAATCTCGATTTCCTCGATGAACAATTCCGCATGGAGCAGAACATTCTAACCATTCTTTGCGGCTCCTCTCTTTACCAATGGGCCACATTGCATGCATCTAGTTATTCTTCCCAATGTAACCATCAACAGGAAATTATGGAGGCTACCTCCGAAGAGTCAGATGACTTGAGCCATGTGTTCGTAGGTCGCCACGATAGCCACACTGCTACTCCTAGGAGCCAACTCGGCCCAAACCTACCACCTCTGGTAGCAGCCAGCGGACCAGATAGGTTACTTCTCAAACGTCAACAAATCTGCGCTAAACTACATTGCCTATATGGTGTACCTGTCAGATATATCCAGAAAAATCCTACAACCAATTCCCGGTACAACTTACGCTACAATAACCTACCGATCCATCCTTACGTACGCTCGCGAGTCTACGATCTACGGCAGCACACGGATGGTACCTTCTGGGGACCCTTCATTGATGACGGATCGCTAGAAGTAGATTGGGAAAAGCTTGAGTCAATAATGATAATTCTAGACCATAATATGAATCTCAACAAACGTGACGCCGGCCCATATTCCGATCCTATTCCAGCTTGGGATCAAGCTTTTGCTGGTGCCCACCCCTACAGCTACTTTCCTAAGTCGTACCACCTACCGAATGAGCCAATGGTATCTTTGGAAAGCCAAGATCCGTATAATGTCACCGGCACCTGGTTGCGTGTTGTATGCTTTCTTGACTATACAGAGCTTTACAACTTTAATTTTCCCGAAGAACAGCCTGCATCTGGTCAGCCACGGCCACCACTTGATAGGGAAGAGGCCACTCGCTTCATCACTATGAAGATCCGAGTTACGAAGATCAAACCTCCAGGAGAAGACGATGGCCAGGACCTTCCAGTTGTTCACTTCAAAGGCATCTCATCAGCACTAAGACCATCGTGGGACCCAAATGCCAACTCAAAAATTCGAGGTTAAATACACAGTATGAATTGGTAAGGCAGTGTACTGACTTTCCACTTAGGGACTGTGAGATTGACACCCAAGGGCGAGGTCAGATGGACGACAATGTCCGTCATCCACGGGTCAGTTCACGAATCAGCATCAACTCCTGAGACGCCAGAACAAGTGGCAGAAAAATGCTGACTTGAAATTTACAAGCGAGGAACGATGGCGGAGCGAAGGTGTTCAAATAGGCGGCATACAATCTGCTCGAGGGGTCTTGGGTTATTGGTTTGACAAGTAAGTCACTGGCCAAGTATTTGCGCACTCAATTTTGAAGGCTTGGACTTAGGGATTACGACCAACATGGTCCCGCTGGCCCCACGGCTTTCTGGAAGTGCCACGATGGCATCGAAGAGAAGAAAGGTACCGACTAGGCACCCATGCAACATATTCGATGCCTTTGCATGTTCTCATTATCTCAAGCAAGCCTTCTAGAGCTTCCATGCTCGTATATAATGTTCTATGTGGTGCATGCTACAGTATCACACCATGCTTTGAATATCAATACTGATTCAACCAACCTCACTCCTCAAACTTCAAGGTTGATGTCATCTCATTTTTGAGAATGTGTCTTAATAAATGTGTAAGAATCTACTTACCTTCACTGATATTTAAAAAAACAGGAGACTCCAATACTAGACTACTGATCACATCGACATCAGCATCTTCCAACTGAAGTCCAGGATGCTAAGCTCCCGATGGATACCAAGATTCTATACGCCTAACAGTACCGAGGTCGGCAACATTTATGAGGCCACTCATCAGACTGTTGTGCCCGTTTTTCCTGTCCATCCCTAGCCCACTGTATTCGTCTCGAAAGGAGCCAAGGGACCATTTTTCGAAGTCAGAAAGTGCCCGCTCGGGTTTTTCGGACAGTCCAGCACCAGCCTCGCCAACACCAGCCTCGCCAACACACCCCCCTGCTATTCTGGCCCCAGCAGTAAGCCTTTCTCCTGCAGCTCTGTGAACCACTTCACGTCCTTTGCGTCTTGCGACGTTGATAGTTCGACCGCTACATCTCAGTATCAAGCATTTCAGACTTGACCGAAGCACAAATGATACCAGCTCTTCGACCGATAGCGCGAGGGCTAAGAGCTCTTTTTGCGCCCGATCCGGTGAAGAAAATACTTGGACTAGATTATACTAACGTGGTTGCAATTGTGCATACTTAGGCTTGCTGCAGAACGAGCAGGGATGGGATGTACAGAAGAACAGATGTGGCATCATGCGCTGGAGTTTCAAAATGGAAACGGTGAAGGGTCCGCCGGGCAAGGCTTTCTGGGCGGTACGAAGCAATCTTAGGCTCGCGTTAATCAGGGAAGGAAGATACGCAGAGGCGGAAGCAAATGCGCGCCTTCCGCTACCAGTCTTAGAGCGCAGTATGAGAAAGATTAGCCCACAGAGATTGGGACTGCAGAGGCAGCTGACGGAGATTGCGAGGCAAGCAGGGCAGGGGAAAAGACAATGGACTTGAAAAGGACTATGCGCCCAAGAATGTGGGGAAATGAGGAAATGCTCGGCAAGAGGAGTTGGAGGCTATGCGGGAAGGGTGGCGGCAAAGCTACATCCGCGAGGGTTGATGTCAAGGACTGCAGTACTACGGTAGGGCCGGGCTGCAGGGGTCAAATGCATCGCTATTTTGGTCCTTCATACGCGTTCAAACCACTATATTTTACACACGCGTCCAAATCATCATACAATTTACAAGTAATTATGGAAACTTCAGTTCAGACCTCAGCTCAGGCCTCAGTTTCAGAGGCTCCAGAGCCTCCGTCGACCCCTAAATCGCATCTTACACGTGATGAACGCATCAAAATCAACACGCTTCGCTCCGTTGGCTGGACCTACGAAGCAATTGCAGCCTACATGAACTGAAGTCAACGTCAGGTGCAGTACACTGTTAGTGAGCCAAAAGTCACACCCAAAAACGTCCTGGAAGGCCAATAGTAGTATGTCAACAAGACGTGGATACAATCGTTGACTTCCTCACGTCTACTATATCAGGTCGTCAAATGACCTGGTCACGCATACCTAAAGCTTTAGGCATGACCACCACGCGTCAGGTATTCGATATCCTACGTCGAGCTGAATTTTCTCGTTATGTAGCTCGTAAGAAGCCTCCCATTTCAGAGACCAATCGACAGAAACGTTTGACCTAGGCTTTGAAACACGTGGATTGAACACCAGATCAGTGGAACTCTATACTTTGAACAGATGAGACCTGGGTCACAGGTGATAATCACTCTAAAACCTATGTCACCAGAAGATCAGGTGAAGAGCTGGATCCTACATGTGCCGTGGACAAGATCTCGAACAAACAAGGATGAATGTTTTGGGCTGTTTCTCAGGGGCTTTGGGCAAAGGCCCAGGCTTTTTCTGGAAGAAAGAATTTGGGACTATTGGTCAAGAAACCTACAGTTGACACGTTGTACCGCTCATACATGGCTGGCTACACATGCACCCGAAGCTACTATTGATGCAGGACGGAGCTTCTGGTCACAGGGCTAAATTCACGCAAAATGAGCTGAAAGAACGCGATATACATCCTATATTTTGGCCTCCATATTCACCTGATTTGAATCCCATCGAGTCAATATGGGACTGGATGAAGGATTATCTACAGAGGAATTATGGTAATCCAAAAATGAACTACAAAAAGCTTCGTAATGCAGTGCAGGAGGCCTGGAACGAGGTTCCTGAAGATCTATTGGAGTCATTAGTGGGCGAAATGAGGAGTACTTGTACCTGTATTGGTAAACAGAGTTGGTATTCTCCGCCCCATAGGGCTGAGAAATGCCAGTACACTTTTCACCTTCAGATACTTAGCTTTCCATCGCTTCAACAACCTATATAATACTGACATTCTATCTGTACCTTGTACATCATCTGGCAGATTAATTACTACAAGCTAACTCAAGGCATTCTCTCTGAGTTTAGTCTAAACATAGTCGTCCCGCTTTGCAGATACGTGCATAATTTCTAATGCCATGTTATGAGGAATTGAATAGTTGCTTTCTCTTCATCAGTGTCGTGTCTTTAGATGTATGTCTTGCAACAATAGCACTGTACTTAACCACTCCTTTCTTTGGGCGCTATGTTCGAGTTCTGCCAAAGACGAAGAAGCATCGTCAGAGGGTGATGGTCTGTGAAGACAGAAGGCCGCCCAAGTCGAGAATTTGTATTCCCCACTTTGAATCTCTATAGAGTGTTACTATCATATTGATGCGCGTCGGGTGCTTGCAAACGCTTCTGCAGTCGCTTCTTCTTCGTTCCCGTTGGCTTTTGAACGGAATCGACTTTATGCGACAAGTTGAAATCGCGCAATCTATTTCAACTCCCCTTGAACTTGGAAATTTCTCGACTGTTCACTTCTGCAACAGGAAAGTAGAAGCTTTGCTTGTCTCAAGAGCCAAATTAGGAGCAATTCATCATGAAGAATTTAATTCTATACCTCTTTAACATAACATTCATTCTCTCGTATAGAGTTCTTGCCATTCCATTCAATCTCGACATAGGACCATCTCTTATACTCTACAACTCAAGCGTACCCGTTCAGAATCGGGGTATTCATTGCTTCCGACAGATACCAACGGACCCTTCGCCCACCAAAGACGATTGCGTGAAGGCTATCGACAAGATGCTGGTTGACCCAGATCTAACAAAGGTCAAAACCTGGCAAGTTCCAAGATCTTACGCTACAGTCAAATCATGGACACATGGCACGTGCTCGGTCGAAGTTGGGGTTTGGGAACCTGCTGCGCCCCCGGTCGGCATAACGGACCGCTTCACGATTTGGTCATGTGTGGCAAAAGCGCAGGCGATTGTACAGGAGTGTCTGCGTGCAGAAAACGTGGGAGGAAGGTCGGAGATTGGCTCGAAACGAATCTTTCAAGTCACGGTCACGTCCCCCAGACAAGTGTCTTAACCGCCCATCTTCTTCATACTCGCTCATGCTCGACTGGGTGACATCGGCCGGGGAGCGATTGGGGAAGAAAGCGACAGCCGTGGCGAGCGGAGAGCATGCGTGGTGGCAGTATGCTAGTCTTGTTTTAGTTTTCCTATCCAACGGCTTTAGGGAAAGAGTACTTTCGCTCCCTCGTTTAGCTCCGTCGAATATATCGCTTACGACTGGGGAAGTCACCGCCATCCTGACGGGTTCTGAAGCCTTGCAGATCTGAAAGGTCACTAGCGGTTGCGACATAGGCCTAAACGCGCGTGGGAAAAGATCATGTATATCTCCTGTGCTTGAAGTTGAAGCTCTTGAGTGCTATGGGTTTTGGGATTGAGAAGGGTCATATTATGGCAAAACTGTAGCCTTATTCGGGCGCTCAAAAGTCTCATTAGAAGCATCGAAGAACTTCAGTGAGCTAGAATCAAAGCCTCTCCAGCTATGCAAAATCCAACCGAGCCAACCATAATCCCACAAGCTTTCTGTATCCTTGATGATGTTGCTCTGCAATCGTTATATGTTTCCCGGTAGCCACAAGATATACTGTATGCCCGCGCACAGTGATTATTTCAACCCATCCCACCCCATACGCAGCGTACATCGAAGTGATGGGTACCAGAGCACTAGGGATAGAGAACACACGAAGATCGATACAACGACTAAATATAAACGATTTCCAGATCAGAAAAAGATTCGCAGTGTATATATAGCACAGTGGGAAATGACTAAGATCTGAAGGAGTAACATGCCTCTCAAGCAAGAGGTGGGGGGATTAGTGCCGTCTATCAGCCAAACTCTCATGCTGAGGTTTGACAGCGCCGGGAACAGTCGCATTTGTGAAATCGTTGCTCCCGTGATCGAAGGAAAAACGGTTACATTCGACGTCTCTATTTATCAACTCTCTGATCTGAGATAGGCGGCCTTGCAGATGGCAGCGTTGGTTTCTATACTATTTTTAGCCAATCGTGGTGGAGAGCGTAAAGAGACTATAGCAAAAATAATTGGAGTGGATGATGCGCATGCTCCGCCACTACCACTGCCGGCTGTGGCCCGTCGACATAGAAGGAGCAAGTATGTGTCGCATGTGCACTTGGCAAGAGGAACTTTCTGAGGAGCAGCTGATCTAGAATTTTGGACTGGTCAGCCGCTATGGACGGGAAAAGGAGCAAAGTCTGATTACATGTACCAGCTCCAACCGGAAAAAACATGCACGTGCAACAGAGTAGGATCTACAAGATTATTCTCAGGTAATACTCAAACAGGAGGAGATTCCCAATACTCGACAGCGTAACGGTTCTTCCACTTCTCAAAATTTAGCTTATGGTTATTTATCCGCCTTCATTTGTGCCATGATGGCATTCTCAATGACTGTGTGGCCGTCGATGTTAGGATGAAAGGGACGTAATCTCCAGCCGTCTGATACAGAGCCCGTACCGCTGCTGAAGGCGGACACCGTGCCATTCTTCAATCCGGCCTGAAGAGCGTTCTCAATGTCGGTGTCGTTGGAGTTTTCGGCAACGGTGAATAGGTGGCGAGACATTCCAAAACCAGACGTTGCTGTCGAAGTATTGCCGGTAGGGTGTGCTGCCGCTTTCGCAGAACCTATGGCCATCAAAGCCGGTGTCAATGGAGACAAAACGAACATTTTTGGTGGGATAGTTCCGAATGGTTGTCTGGTAGGCAGTGTTGAGCTTGGCGACAAGGGTGTTGATGTCTGAGCGAAGGACGTGGCTGAGGGGAGGCCAGCTGAAAACACCGAAGGAGTGAGTGTTATACCAATCGTCGTTCAGGTTGAAGAACATGGCATAGCCAGTCACGTAGAGGAGGAAATTGGAGTTTGGTTTGACGTTTGCGCTTGCAAGGATATCATCAATGGTGTTTTTGAGGTCGCCAGATATCACGTTGTCGAGGTACTTGTTGGCGACGTCGATGGCTACAGCACAGGCATCTGATCTGCTTGCATCGTTCGCGTAGTTTCTCCTATAGTCGACACCAGCAGAAGAGTGGAAGATACAGGAGTCGACAATGTTGAAAAATTGTAGGAAGGATGAGATAGTGCATGTTGAAGTTTGTGAAATGAAGTTGGTGCAAGTTGATGAGAGCCAGGAATGGACTTGTTATAGTAATGTGGGATTGAAGATACATTTACGAAGATACGGCGGCGCAATCGGGCAGGGAGGCATCGCATCTCCATGTCCCCAATGCCACTTGACATGAGATAGAGACTGCGCCGTTTAGCCCCCATACAGTAACAACACAAGAACCAGATGAAAGGTAGACTGCGCCGTGAGCGTCTCGTCTGGTATTCAATCATAGACTCTGTGGAATGCAGGCATCAAGTACACTCTAGATCCAAGACCCGGTATTATCCAATATGGGCTGTAGGGAAATCAACCGAGAAGAAAGGAGGAAAAGGGAAAGGCCGAAGGCTACTCATAGCCTGAGTTATATCGTATATATTAGCCGTAGGTCAGAAAGAACGTCTCCGCGTTTCCCGGACACAGATCTCGGATTATTGATTAGGGATATCTGCATCTGCAAGACAGCGGCGTAAGAGTATTGACGAATATAGGTGCCATCTCCTCTCCCAAGGCCGGGCATCTTCTACGTGTGTCCCCCTTTCATTGGAAATGAGCAAATGGCTGAGGCGTCGGAGTCGAAAGTCTCGGGCAGAGCAAGAAGGATGCATGCAATGCTCGAAACAGGGAAACTCGATTTGAAGCCGCGAGAGAAAGGATGTCGATGATGGGTATGAATTGAAACTGTAGGCCACTCCAAAATGGATGTATCATCCTGGCTAGAGCATCGAGATGGCAATATAAGGCGAGGCGAGATGAGATGTAAGTTGGGTAAGGTTGGTGATGGTTTGGCATTAGATCAGATACTGACAGGCCATCATAAAAATTAGATATTGGTGCCGCGTTTCACACATGATGCACTTTCGCTCAACTGGCTGCGAAGTCATCCAAAGGGTCGCTAACCCAAAGGGGCTTAAGGGAAGTGGTTAACCCGAAGGGGCTTAGCTACGGAAACACGTCTGAGGTCAATCTACACACTTACACCCATCGCTGCTTCAAGTTCACATCGTCCTCATTACACCTCATTGACCATGCAAGCGTCCTTGCTGCTCATCATTGAATTGGCCCTCTGCTGCCTTAGCGAGTCGCGATTTATCAAGCAGCAGGCGCCTATGAGGCCCTTCTTGGACTGTGATCCTGTCCACGAAGCAGCAGTCGGCGTAGGATTTGATCTGACGGCATCCTACGGGTGAAGAGAAACCTTCAGGAAATCTACACAGCTTTCGATTGACAAAGCGACAGAATTGCTGCCGTGAGCTACCGCAATGGCGAGAGTGAAGGTTGTGAAAGTTGATGGGGAGCCCGAGTATCATGAGTTGTTCATGAGTTGTTCAAGCGTCTTTCTTTGGCGTCTTCCCAGCACCCAACGTGTGTTTCCAGAGACCGCGCAAATGACTGAGCAGAAGCTGATGGCTGTCTTCAGGCCCCCCTACTCCAACCTTAATGAGCTCATCAAAGACAAACCCCGGCAAGTGAAACGCAAAGCTCGCAAAGCCGTTGGTCTGCCCGCTTCCGAAGATGGTGCCGTCCTCGCCGCTATGCTCAAAAGTCTGCAGGACGCAGTTGAAGACCACCTTGGACACGGAACTACGGCAATACCCCACCTTCTCGCGCTTTACAAAGAAGATATCCTGGACGCTTTCGAATACCTCGATCTGCAATTTATCGACCTGCCTTTTCGAGACAAACCACTGCGCGAGACCAGTGCCGCATATGCGGGCTACGGTTTGGGTCTTTGTTCGAACTACACCGATTTGATCACTTGCAAACGGGAGCTGGATAATTGGCCACAGAAGGTAGTAATGGCGGTCTTGTACACCCAGTCCGCGCTCACAGTATCACTCTCCATCACTAAATCGGCCTATTCCCTCTTTGAACCTCAATACCGGCATTTGGAAGACTTTATATTGGGTTATGGCGCCAGACATGACTATTTGAGCCAGGACTATTACTGATTGCTGGTGCGGGACCGCCTTGGAGAGACAATGATACACAATCGTTACGAGAGACCCGCACATGTGCTATTGCTTGGTGAGAATGCTCACGATAAAAAGTTCGCAAGCATTCTAGCTGAAGTGCTAGAGAGCGTGATGCAGAAGAAGCCGAAGGTGTGGCAGGAAGATGCTGAGGGGGTTGCCGCAAAGGGAGTAGCGGAGCTTGCAAAGAGGGCGCCCTGGGATCCGTACAGAAGGAGTGGCAAGGACGACGGCTTCAAAGGCCTGGTAGCAGATATCGATAGTCTGCTTCTAGTCAGCGATAACTCCCTTGCTGAGTAGTCACTACCGCTTTGCTCACGCTTTTTTCCAAGTGATATTTCAATGTTTGACTCTTGATTCTTAACTAGCGACTACCGTCTTGTGCTTGATATAACGGTACGATGGACTGCATAGCCATATTTCAGCACACGCCAAAAGAGAAAGAAGGTGAGAGAACTTTGGCCATTGGGAAGAGCAACCTCCTTGCCGCTTTTACCTTGAACGCCAATAGTTATCCTCGTGTAGTACCGCCGCGACGACCTGGAGTCTTTAGCATATATGCTTCTCAACTTCCTCAGCGGTTTTCTCCACGGCAGAGCCTCTAGGCCACGAATCAACGACAAAAGGAGCAGCTCATCTTGGCCAAGAGAGGGACAATCAGTACGGAAATCCTGTGCGAGGGCCTTTCAGCAAAATTTGGCACTCATTTCAACCATGTTCGTCTCATGGCTTTGCCGGCGTTCTAAACAGGTTGCGCGAATCGGATTTTATAGGTCTGCTATCTACTAGGGAGATCCTGAGGCTGAGCGGCGCCCTTTAATGCTACAGCAATTTACGGAAACTTTAGCTGAGACATCTGCACCGCCTCTTCGGACTTAGCCCTAATGCTAAACCAAACTTGTAAGAATTGGAAAAAGACTACATCGTCACCAAGGATAGACACGATCCCTATAGAGAAACCGACCTGCATCTGCATCTCGCTCCCATTTTACAAAGCTCATAATTGTCTCTCCTGAAACTCGTGGATCTCCAGCTTTGCCTCGTCCACTCCTGGCTTCTTCGCTTTGACCACGAAGATTTCATCGTACGATTTCGGGGTCCACGGCGAATACCTTTAGGGCTGTGCCGTTGTACTCAATCGACTCCTGCGACGCAATTATATTAAGGGCGACCTTGCTTGCTCGATAAGCTTTTCCATTCGACAGGCTGCAGTAGATAATCGAAGTGGGATAAAAAACCCTGGCCATTGATCCCACACCATTACTCACGTAGACAGAGTATGACGTTGGAGACCGGAGCAATAATAGAACTAGTCTAAATGCTACAGAAACCACCACCGGTCCAACAACGTTGGTGTTCAAGCATACTTGGGGCGAGTTTTAAACATCTAGATCGCTACCGCCGACTGCGGCGTCGTCGACTAGTGCGTTCAGTCATCCAAATTTTTCATGGACAAATGTGACGGCTTGTTCGATTAATCTTTCGTCGGTGATATCTAGCTGCACAGTCGACAGAGGGCCTTTTGTACCAGCTGCCTGAGTACCTGACATTGCATTCTTTGCTTTTACTAGGGACCGGCTGGCCGTGATGACACGAAAGTTCTCCGATGTGCAGGCTATCACATTTGCTGTCGCGAGGCCCACTCCAGAATTGGCCCCTATAACGTTCTTGTCAGCAGCTGATTAATCTCAAGTTTACACCTGATACTCTCACTCACCAGTAATGAGGACGACTGTTGAAGCCATTTCCAAGATATTTAGGGGACTAACGTGCGATGTTTTAGTTGAACCGATCAAAATACCCAGCCGCATATCACTCTGCTGAGTTACATTCGAGCTGCATGAGCTAGTCCATCTCGGGAGAAACCCACGAGGAATCGGACGGGGTTAAGATCTTTCCTTAACACCGGAAACATGCAATGTCATAACTTAAAAGGGCCTGGACCCCTTCGGGAGATACATGCGAGGAATTGATATGCATTATGCATGCTTGCAGAGAATCTATAGTTGGCCTAAAAAACACGTCAAGAACAGAATATTCTGCTTGTATACGCCGCATCGACTGTTTTTGGTCCTTTCTCTTTCCCTAGCATGACCCTGACGACTCTTTGGATCAGACTGAGGGAAGTGTCATGCCATTTCCGAGTGCAGGATGCCAGCCATGCAAGATCCGACGGATCAAGGCAAGCGACCCGTTGCGCTTCTACAAAGGTAGCTAACCCGTCACTGCAGTGTGACGAGGCCCAGCCAGTATGTCAGAGATGCATGAAATCCCAGCGAAATTGCTATGGAATGAGAGCCGGACAAACTTACCCCGTGGTCCACATCGAGAACTCCTATGCAAGCGGTTCCAAAAAGCGCCCCAGAGGACCTCGCTCAACTTCGGCAGTAGAGACCTCGGCAGTAGAAACTCCCACGGTAGAGCTAACTAACAATCTAAGCGCCGTACTGCAACCTCCACTTGTCGATCTGAAATCACAAGCAATTATGTACTACATGCACTATCATTTACAGACACTGGAAGACGCCCCAAACGTTTCAAAGGGTCTTTCTGGTGATTTGATGCCAGTATGGATGTCTAGAGCGAAGTTTCCGATACTCGATCTTGCTCTATCTTCCGTGGCCCTAGCGGTGTTTTCGCGAACGCAGCGGCATGGACCGGCAGCCATAGAAGCTTCTAGGAAATATTACCGACTTCTACAAATTGCACAAGCGACAATTCTGTCTTTGGATAAGGGAAATATTGACGCCTACTTGCTTGCGATCTATTTCATGAGTCGGTACGAGGATTCAGTACACTGTCCTAGTCATCTCAACCGGAAAACTTCATTTAATACGACGATTCAGAGCTTCTTGCATCATGACGGGGCGTTGGCAATACTGAGTGTCTGGAAAGACCATCTCAGTCACAGTCAGCCGGCGACGGATGTCGTTAAGCATACCAGACGTGGGATGATCAGATCCGCTTTGTTAAGACATCTCGCGTTGCCGGGATGGATGCTACAAGGCGGCTCTTTCGGCGAGCATGGCTTAGAGCTTGAGTATGATGGCATCATTGTACGAATTACCGGTGTCCGTCAGCGATTGTCCTCGCTTCTCCAGGACAATATTAGCCCACAGCGCACATCTTATAAGCTCACTTTAACAGCTGAAGAGCTCAATAAAGAGGCGCAAGACATTGATAAGGCGCTGCAAGACTGGAGAACCCACTTCCCAAGCACTTGGTGTTACCAGCGACATACTCTATCGGACCCTTATCCTTGGCCTATGCGAGATTTCTATTCCCCAGTAGTCTACAGCTACTCAAGTCCTGCATACGCAGCCGTCTGGAATCTATATTATGCCACGAGAATGCTTATCAATGATACACGCTTGAGGATACTTGCACTCAGTCACCCGAGTCCAGACGATTTGTCTCCTGAGCAACGTTTGGAATGTCTTTCTCATATAGAAATCATGGCAAATGATCTAGCATCTAGCGTGCCCTTCTGTCTCCAAAGATTCAAGGTTACAGATAATTGCAACTCGTCTTCCCATCAAAGTTCGATCACGCTGAGCGCAGACGAGGGCATCAAGCCATATTTGGTTAGTCTGATAGTATGGCCTTTGACTATTGCTTCGGGCCTTGGAGCTGGGGATGCGGATATCAAGCAGAGATTGTGGTTCAAATCTGAGCTCGCTCGCCTTGGAAGAATAGTGGGCGTCGGAGTCCTTGAATGTGCCGAGACTGAGCAATGGCTTGAATTTTAATGAGGGTAGGTTATAATGATGACATAGCCCTGACCTCGGTTTCGCAGCCCGAGCGTCTCTTCTCGTTGCCTGAAGGTACCATTCCTATGGTTCTTTTTAAGTTTCATGGTTACTTCAGCCGTTGTACGGCGTTACAGACCTAGTTTCTCTCTGAATGTACTTACGAGGAATTGATATATTGAAGTGTAACTTGAACGATAGATTTAAGATCGTTCTGTAGCAACGAAACCAGATGAGGTCACGAATACAGCCTCGCGGCGCGCCAGGAACTTGAGCAACAAAAGCATGTTAACATTTTCCATTGCCTAGCCAAGGAATTTCCTGCAACATTGTCAACTTCAAATAATAATTTGCATAATCCGTTAACCTTACAGACCTTTCATTACAGCTATGACACATCAACTCATCAGGATGAAACCCAACCCTCCAGGGAACACAAGCCTTCGTTATAAGGTCACAATGTTGTTCTACGAAGAGTCAAAAGTTCGGCTGGACTTCGAGGCTGCTCTCAAGTTCGTTCATCTTATTCTTGGTGCGGATCGCTTGATCCTGAGTGTCCGATCTCTTGTCAAAGACGACCATGCCCAGTAAGAATTAAAGACACAGACAGGTCAAAAGAGCAGCATTGAGCTCTGACGGCTTGATATAATCATATAATAGGCTCTGAAAGCGTCGAGGCTGCTGTAAACTAAACAAAGACTCATGTGAATCTTCTTGACATTGCAGTAATAAATACTGATATCTCTCTTTCAAACTATGAACAAACAGTCTACGACTTAAAGAAGACATCATAGATCAACTTGCTCTCGATCACACTGCTCGAACTACTTCTCATGTGAAAGCAAGACAAAAAGGTTCACGTCTGTGCTAGAACTTGTGAACTTGAGCAATCATTATTCGATCATGAAGCTTGAATATGATTATGTGAATCAACAATCTCAAAGTTTACGATATATTTATCCGCTACTCGCTATCAACTCAGTACAATATCTTCTGACTTTTTCTAACTTTCACCCTACTAACGGTTTGACTCAGTCTATCAATTTTTCCCTTACTAAATGTACTCAAACTATTAATTTCTATAATATGACTAATAGTTTGAATAAAAAATCATAGTAAAAGAAACGTAAAAAGTACATGTAACTAAGCTTTAATTCACGCACATCTTAACATTAAATCTCGGAAAAATTTGATGTTTGGCATAGATCATGTTTTTTGATCAACAGCAATGACTACTAGAACTGAGAACTCTCGGATGAAGGTTCTATCAATGAAGATACAAAATATAGAATAATGCGGGAATAGAACACACATTGACAATATTCCCAGATTGATAGCTGCCAGTGTAGGCCTGACAAGCGCCCCACGCCCGTGGTATCCAACTACGTAGTACTATAATATGCAGCTTACGGGTGCTGATTTCCGAGGGTTTCGTTCGTAGAACCCCTTCTTCGAGCAGAGGGAGGGCTCTTTTCTCTTTGCTAAGGGCCTATGCGTTTGGTCTCTGCCGAAACCTAACTCGCGTGCTTCTATCAAGAGATACGGCATTGGTCATGCTCCTTCGCTTTGGGTCACGCGGAGACATGAAGGCTTACACTTCCGCTGCGAGTAATATCCTCCACTTCCCAATCTTGGGCATTCTGCTGTTAATCCAAAGAACTACTGACCTCTGAAGTAGAGATCTTGCGGCTCATTCTGTCACAGCCCTGTTGGAAATAGGGGAGTTGGTAACCTCCGCTTCATGGGGCTGGTAGGACTGGGGCCCGCTAGTAGAATTTTAACCTTCCACCTCCTAGATAGCCTCCTAACAGCAACAACCATAATATCAATATGCCCCCATATGACCTCGTATTCCAACACCTTGAGGGCGGGGATTTCGAGGCCCTTGGTGAGGAACGATGTTTGAGAAGATTCTCGATGCATCGTTTCGGCATCCATGGCAAATTTAGAATAGGATTGTCCGTTCAGCTTTCCGCTCAAGAACCCGCGGAAGACTGGTATGCCGACTTGTTCGAATCCATGGGCTGCCCAGGTACCAAACTTGGGCGTACTTTGAGAAGTTTACTGAAAGGAACCCAGTGCCATTGCTGGCGGCGGCCTCGGCGTCATACTCGGGAGTTGAGTTGGCAAACCGGAGGTTCATATCGGGAGGTGTAAAGTTGACACTCTTTTGAAAGTACGGGAGGAAGTTCTCCCAAGTGTAGCTCTGATCTCCGACGGCGTCTGCCCAGTTCTGATACGATCCCTTGGAGCCGCGCTGAGTGACCATCAAATTTCTGGCAGAGCAACCACCCGAGGTTTTGCCGCGAGCATAATGATGTGACTCATTCAACGCCCCCTGAATTTGACATTGGCAAGTTATTCCATATATCCCCATATTTTCGCGTATTTCCCACTTACCACTTGAGGGGTGGTGTCATATCCCCAATCAATCAGAGGTTGGCAGTCATGGTGGCTCTTGCCAGCGAAAAAGCCATCTGTAGCAGGAACTTGGCTTATATTTTCGTTGCTGATCTCGTAGAATGAGCCGGCCTCGATTATTGCAACGGTGCCAGCGTTCTGCTCTACCAGTCTTGTGGCAATCGTGAGGCCAACGTTGCCGCCACCAACTATAAGGTAGTCATAGGTCACGTTGTCTCCAGGGACTCCAAAATACGAACCAAAAAGTGCCCCCTGAACGTGAGAGGCAAGAGACGCAGCCAAGGCGGCTTTGAATAGGGCCAGCTTGACTGGAGGCTGTAGGCAAGCGGAGTGAGGCCATGGAAGGTCATGGAAGCTGGCTGACACGGAAACAGCCTCGGCAACTAAGCGGAGAACCGGGGGTATAAATAGGCTTCCCATCTCCTGTTTCTATCCTTCATCACTTTGGATTCAGCTAGAAACGCGCTTTTGCCCACCCACCCACTTTAGAGACTCAGTCGCATGGATAGAGGGATTGCTTGGCACTTCATGCCGGCCACCAGGGCAGAATGTAGCCCTGGAGGCTGCTAGGGAGCGCCGAGTTTGCCCAAACAAAACATAAATATATATGTATAGCTCAGACGAAGCTGGTGCCCGATAGGCCCTTCTTAAACTTGTCGGTCAGGAAAGCGAGGGCAATGATGTGCAAAGACTCAATGAAAGTTATTGTTCAAACGAACGGATGAGTGTTGCTGCAATGAAAAACCAGAAGTGAGTTTGCAACAAGAGAAGCTTGAAGAGGACTGGTTTCTGTCTTGAAAGAGAAGATGCGCAAGTTTATATGTCCGTTTTTCGTGAACGCCACGAGGGCAGGGATAAACTCCGACTTCGTTTTGAGTTAGCGATGTCGTTACTGTGATGAGACGACGCAAGCAAGCCATAATGGATTCTGCGATAACGATTCCAGGTCGGAAACAATTTGGCGAGGAAGAAATTGAAGTCTCGCCTGTTTCTTCCAGTCTGGTGGTTTCTTTTGCTTTTTCTTTTTCTTTTTCTTTTTCTTTTGCTTCGATATGAACCTTCCACAATGGAGGGAGTCGGGGGAGCTGAATTCAATCCCGTCAATCATCCCCGGGCTAAACACATTGATACGTCGTATCACTATGTCCGGAACAAGGTAGAAGAGGGAGCAATCAGTACTCATCGATCAAATGGTGACCGACGGCCTAACCAAGCCCCTGAACTCAGGCAAATTCCTAAGGTCCAGGTCAGTCATGGGACTAGCGTCGGGCAATGACGCTGCCGCCGAGCATGGCGCCGGCGAGTAAGAGAGCATGGATATACAGTCAGTAGAGGGTCTGAATAGCTTCATATGGAGCTTCAATTCCTAAGAGGGAGTGTTGGAAATAGGGAACAGTACGTACGTACTGTTACCCCTATGATTAGTAATCTCCGCATTCATCCGGCGCTAGTCCGGCGCTAGTGAATGTGTATTTACCCTTCGCCCACTTCTTCCTTCCTCCGTAGTTCCTACCTACTAGATAGTTCAGTCAATATATCTATATGCCTCTCTGCCCTCTTGTCCTCGTATACCAAGATTTGAAGATTCGTCCCTAATTTTGATCAGGCTCTCGGCAAATTCTAGAAACGGCACAGGTTTCGCAATCAACGATAGCTGCGTCATAGATCTACACACGGTAGAATAAGGAAAGAGACGATGTTAAGCGTCGTGAAAATACATCCGCCAGAATCGACAAGAACATTATGGCGACCGCAAGTATCGCGCAGTTTTCCGCAAATTTCGAAACAAGCCGTGTGCTAGATGGTCTAGTTGACCTTGCGTTGACCCGCGAAAGCCTACCTGGGTCACAACAGCGACAGCCTCATGGGACCGCCTTGAAATTCATTGCGACTCAAGACCGCCGATGATGTACCTTCAACATGCGCGTCCACTCAAACATCTTGCTTCCAGATTGATGTTCTCTACCCCGCATGAGGCGAGAACATACTGAAAACAAGAAGCTCACACAATATAAGAGGGCCAACTTCCATCTTCGAGTATTCTCTTTCAGTGATTTTTCAAATACCATTCCAACAACGAAAAAAAGAGTAGACCTACCTCTTCCTTCTCTCCAAGCAAGTCATGCGCAACGTTATCTTCATTCCACTTCTCTTCCCACTCCTCACGCCCTTTACCACAGCAGCCACCTTCTGGTGCGGCACCTGGGCCGGGTCCCCTAATCTTCGAGACGCACCCTCCGCTGGCCAATTGCCTACCATCGATAGCACAAGAAGGTATTTCACGGAACCGCAGTTGCAAGATCCACCATTCCAGCCACCTTTGGGCCCTGAACCCAGAGTGCAGGTGCCGAAGATTTGGGGCAATAGTGCGTACTACACCGCCTGAGGCGCAAATGCGGGCGGCTGGCTGACGTGTATGTAGATGGATTTCGCCTTGCTCTGCTGAGCTACGCAACCACGTCGCCAGCGACTCGCGTCTTTGCTTCGAGCAAATCGAGTTGGTATATGATCGATGAAGCGAAGCAAAACTTGATGGAAAATTGCGTAAGTAAAGGGTCTGGTGGCGCGATTCTTGTTCCTCGTGAGTATCTCTGTCCCATTGCCACACTCCCCTTTCTAACCCGTTCAGCGCTCCCCAAACTCAGGGAGTCCACTCTTGTTCTCTATGCCTACGCCATCGGTTCCCAATTCGATTTCACCATGAATTATTACATGAGCAAGCCGTATGGTATCAACCCGGCTACTTTGGTGAATGCTTTTGCTGTTGGTGGCTTGGTCAATTCGAGCGCGAGTGCAAATATTGCAGCGACTAGCTAGCTAGTCGCTGCAGAGAGTATATGCTTGGAAACCCCCTTCAGATTAGACAGTTGTATCAACAATTCAAGTTATTCTTGCCTTCAACGCTTCTATTATCCTCACATGTTATGCCCTTGGAAAATCTATTACTAGAGATATTGCTCTCCAATAACTCGACTGTTAGTCAATCTCAGACAATCTTTCGCGACGCTAATCGTGAATAAGTTCTCATTTAAGCTGGGTCGATCAGTTTCTAAGATCAACATAAGAGTCTTCGCTTACAAATCTTGAAATAATACGAGGCATATATATTTTGAGTAATCAAAAATAGTCAATGCCGTCGTAACTGAGATGCATCGAAAGTAATATGATCACAAGAAGTAGCAGTCTTCATCAAAATTGAGTTATTTCGCTGTAGAAATTCTGATTCTTCATCTTTTGAATTCTTTCAATTCAACTTGAACATTCAATTGCGTCGCTCTCAAATTTCAGAATCAATTACTCATTTAAAACAGATGATATGAGAATTTCATGTCAAAAGATCAGAGTTGTGAGTCTGTTGTAAGAACATATCTCATCAACTATGAATGATGCATGTTTGCAAGACTAGCTCACGAGATTAGATTAAAGAAACTAATGAGTGAATAGAAATAACAACTTGACAGAAGATGAAAACTCTGCAAGCTTTTGCTTTCATTTCTTAGCAATTAGTTCTATCATCAATAAAGTGCTATCTTATTATCTTCTACTATGCAGTTTCACATAAAGAGATCTTGCTGTCTCACAGTTTTAATTGCTTCATTCACATGAAGCTGTTCAGTAAAAGATGTCAAATGCGCAGCGATTCACTAGAAGTTACATGATCAAAAGAAGTAATAACTTCTTTTACATTGAGAATTCATTGTCTCATCAGAACAGATTTGAGAATCATGCATTCAAACATGTAAATAAGAAATTTAAGTTGCAAAAATTTAATTATTATGATTTTAGCTATGCATCTTCATTGATAGTGTCAGAATCATGCTTAAATGATACAATCAATGAAGATCAGAATTGATAGTGCTTGATCTTTAGAAATAGTTATAATTGAATATTAAGAATACAGAAGAAGATTGATATAAAAGCTTTTATTTATGTAATGTTCAGAGACTGCATTAAACTTGAAAGAAATGTGTTTGTGACATGAAAAGAAAATGATGTAGATGAACAAGATGTTGATGAAAGAAAAGAATGTTAAGAAAGAAAAAAGATGTTTGTTAGAACTCTCTCGCATGTGATTATGTAACAGCAATGATTGAGTAATCATTGCGTAATCAGAATTTCGAAGTGATCGCTCTGATCGCTTGAATCAGAAGCGATCACAGTGAGCATGACGAGCATGATGCTCACCTTGCTCACCTTGCTCAGAAATGATCAAGATGATCATTCAGAGCAGAAACGACTTGACACGATTCTTCTATGTCTATATAACGATGATCGTTCTCTTAGATAGAAGCTTCGTGCTCAACTCATGTAAGCAGTCAATACATATTATTGTCTCAGCTATTTTCAGATCTCAAGTCTAGTAATAGTGATTACTGTTTGATCTCTGTATATACCTTGTGTTGTTAAAGAAACAATCGTTACACTTTGAGCATCACTCTTTCACAAGATATCAGAGACGTTCATTTCTTTCAGTCATGTCTAGCCAGTCAGAACGAGTCACGCTCAGCCAAGAAGCAAGCATCTTCAGCGCAGATAAGATCAAGATCTCAACATCGAACTTGTATCACGACGATCGAGATAAACTCGAAGCATACCTGATACAGATAGAGCTATACGTCAAACGACACTCATCTCAGTTCAAATTCATCGAGAACAAAGTACTCTTTGCATTCATCTATCTAAGAGATAATGCATTCACATGATTTCATCACTATCTAACGAATTACCTGCAGAAGGAATCAGAAGAACGAGAAGAAGAAATCAACACGATATTTCGTGACTCTCAGACGTTCAAGAAACGCCTAAGAAGAGTATTTGAAGACATTGACAAGAAGCGTACAGCAGAACGTCAGCTGTACAACCTGCGGCAGAAAACCTTCGCAGCGACTTATTCGATCAGCTTTCAGCATATTGCGATGAATACGAAATGAGACGATGCAGCTCTCATCAGTCAGTTCTATCAGAGACTGCGAAAGAAAGTCAAGAATGAAATCGCTAGAATCGATAGACTCGCTGACTTGCAGAAGATGATATTCAGAGCGATAATCATCGATAACAGGCAGTATGAGAGACGTCTGGAAAAAGATAAAGAATCTGCTATGTCAGTAGTATTGAGTCGTAAGTTAGGGTTAGGGTTAGGGTTAGGGTTAGGGTTAGGGTTAGGGTTAGGGTTAGGGTTAGGGTTAGGGTTAGGGTTAGGGTTAGGGTTAGGGTTAGGGTTAGGGTTAGGGTTAGGGTTAGGGTTAGGG